>Ga0126384_10000833_pt1 | contig 17741 bp, 13 predicted proteins | sample PanSoiMetPlot_36_FD_92543 | JGI IMG/M metagenome (GOLD analysis project Ga0126384, IMG submission 92543) | Tropical forest soil microbial communities from Panama - MetaG Plot_36 | ecosystem: Environmental > Terrestrial > Soil > Tropical forest > Bulk soil | place: Panama | collected 2016-02-17 | reverse complement strand
GTCAGCTTTGCCACAGCGGTCACGCTCGCGGTGAGCGGGCGGACCGATGCTGTGTTCTTCGACACCATTCTGTCGTTGGGATTCGGCTGGGTCGTCGCAAAGGCGTTTGACGGATTTCATGGTTTGCCGGGGCAAATATTTGAACTCGCGCCGGTCCGATATCTCGGAAAAATCAGCTACGGGATTTATCTCTATCAAGGTTTCGTTCCGCTCCTGCTGTCCTCGTCTTTTGGCTATTTCGCAATATCGACGAGCCTCGCGCCAAGCGGACGGTTCTTCGTCCTCGCGTCGATGGTGACGGTCGGGCTCGCAAGCGTCTCCTGGCATTTGTATGAGAAGCATTGGAATGCCCTGAAGGGCCGATTATCTGATTCGTTTTCCAGTGCGGTGACCCCGACGAGCGCGGCCGACAGCGCGGCACTCCCTGTCGGCGGTGAAATGAAGCTATCAGACGAACAGGTCGGTGTGACGACATGACCCAAAGATGAAACGCGTTCAGAGCGTGCGCATCGGGTGCATTCCGGAAACAAGGAGGCCGCGGATTCGGTCGCCGGACGCAGCGCAGTCCCTCACGGTGCATAAACGACGGGTCTTGACCCAGCCTGCAGAGCGAGGCGAGGGACGGGTGCAAGGAGATCGGTGCAAGAGAACAAGACGCAAGCCTACCGTCCGGCAAGGCGAAAACGTCAGCGCTATCTCGCTTCGTCAGGCGAGACTGAGCTTTCGCGCATAGAACGCCTCTGCATAGCGTTCGGGAGCGCGGCATTCCATGCCGCGGAGCCGCGCCAGGCCCTGAAAGGTCTCCTTGTCGAACCACTGCTTGGAGCGCTGGCTCCCGAAATGCGACATCAGCAGGTCTATCTTGCGCTGCAGTGCACGCGCTGAAACCGGGACGTAGAGGCTGGGTTGCCCCAGATCTCCGTCCCACTTGGGGATTTCGTACTCGAGGATGCAATGGTCGCGGAACGTATTCCACGTCAGACGACAGACCTGGCGATGGTCCTGATGAGCGTCGTCTCGCCGATGAGTGAGGATGAGGTCGGGACTGGCCCGACGTTTCAGCGTTTCGAACCACGACTTGATGGCTTCGCCCTGCTCCGGAAAAAATCCGTCGCGGAACGACATGACCTCGATCTGACTGCTTGCTGCGCCAGATAGAAAATCCGCCGCTGATGACTTCGCTTCCTGTTCGCGGTCACTTTCCGCGCTCAGCACGCACCAGTGCACATCCAGCCGCACACCGCGCTCCGCCATGCTGAGAAGGGTCGCGCCCGCTCCGATCTCGATGTCATCGGAATGCGCGCCCAAGCAGAGTACCGACAGACGTTCTCCAGGCGCGGCCAGCTGCAGCGCCCTCATGGCGCAGCACTGTCGCGAGCTTGCGAACTCTGGCGCCACGGCATATCGCCGCGTTCCACCATGTCCTCGAGCACCTGTCTGTCCCTCAACGTATCCATGGCCCGCCAAAATCCCTCGTACTTGTAGGCCATGAGATGCCCTCCGGCGATCAGCCGCTCGAATGGCTGAAGCACCAGCTCTTCGCCGTCCTGAATGAAATCGAAGATCTCTCTTCGGAAGATGAAGTAGCCGCCGTTGATCCAGATGTCGGATTGTTGGCTCGAGCGCAGCCGCCGAACTGCGTCCTGCTCGTCGAATTCGGCCAGGTGAAAGCTGATCGGCGGATGGACGGCGATGAAGCAACCAATCTTACCGCTCTTCTTGAAACGGTAGATCATCTCCTCCAGCGGCACATCAGTCAGGCCGTCGCTGTAATTGGCGAGAAATATCTCCTCATCCTTGACGAGATGCCGGACCGCCACGAGTCGTTCGCCGATATTGCGCCAGGTACCCGTGTCGATCAGCGACACGCGCCAGTCCGGCGGAGCCTCGCCGAGAAGCTCTACCTTTTGGCCGAAATCCGAGATGATGCAATCACTGTTCGCCGTCTGCTTGTAATCGAGAAAGTACTCTTTTATCACATTCGCCTTATAGCCGAGACACAGGATAAAATCTCGATGACCATACTGACTGTAGTACTGCATCACGTGCCATAGGATCGGCTGATTGCCGATCGGCACCATCGGTTTCGGAATGCTTTCTGAATATTCTCGAATGCGGGTGCCGAGGCCGCCACAAAAAAGCACGACTTTCATTCGCGCGATTCCCGGATGTTTGACTGTCTGGATGATCGACTATGCCCTGAACCAGTTCCAAGAACAACGTTACAAAGGCAACATGAACGTCTAGCGTTAACCGTGGCACCCTCTACATCAAGTTTCCAGGCTGGAGGCCTGCGGCTCGTTTCTGTACGCTGCGGACAGTTATAACAGCATGGCGAAAATAGCGGATCGGTTCTTGCGGCTGGTACCTGCCTACGACGGAACGCTGACCAAGTCTTCGAGCCAGCTTTCGGCGCGGAAATGTCGATACTGCTCGGCCCGCAACCGATCGGCCAAACGTCCCGGTGGAAGCTCCACGTCGCTGTAGCTGAGCACGGCGTCCTTCTTGACGTCGCGCGTGAGCTTGCAGCCTTCCACCAGCCCTTCCGGCAGATATTGATGGGCGCTCATTTCCTCGACGTTCACCGCCTCTCCGTAGGTCATGTACATGCCATAGTCGTCAAGGATCTCGCCCGCCTTCAAATCCCGCTTTGCAACGGCGCAAACCTCCACCACCGGACCGCCGATTGGCGGCGCGAGCGCGTCGCGAAATAGAGCGACGCGGGCGATCGCATTGGGCACTTCGAAGTGCACGAGATGGTACGGAATGAAGAATGAATAGAGCGGCCCTTCACCCATCTTGTACAAGTTCAAGTAACGTTGCTGCTTCGGATCGGTATGCTCGGCCAGCACATAGACCTTGGTCAAAGGGGTGCCGACGACATAGTCGATAATACCCCCAAGCTCGCGCAACTCGTCAATGTCATACAATTTTCCGATCTGCATGATATCCCCGCGATATTCGAGTCCGCGAGACATGCCGCGCGATTTCACTTTGAATCCCGTCGCATTCGCGACGATCGTCTGTTCGCAGCTGATCTTCGTGCCGTCCGCGAAGCTCGTCACCATTGCCGGGTTTTGCTGCCATTTGTTCGCAAAATCCTTCTGCGTCGTCGGGTTTCGATAAGGATCTTGCAGGCCTTTGATGTTGCCGATGACGCGGGGGATCAGGCCGAGCCCCTTGACCCACCGATAGAGGTTCATTTGCACGCCCGGTTCATCGCCGTCGCATGCTGAAAGAATAACGCCGTATTTCTTTGCATAGATTTGCAGAATCGGGCCGATCGTCGCGTCGATTTCGGCGTTCATCAGAACGACATCCTTGCCGTGCTTGAACGCCTCCAAGACCACATGAGCGCCAAATTCAACGGAACCGGTCGCGTCCACAAGCACATCGATCAGCCCGGAGCGAGCCAACAGGAGCGCATCCTCGGTGATTGTCGGTCGGTTTGCGCTGATGGCATCATCGAGTTGCTGCTGGCGATCGGCGACCACGACGTCGTCGAATCCAGAGTAATGGAAGACGTCGAGTGCGCGATTGATTTTGCGGTTGGAAATCGCAACGATCCGCATCCCAGGAACGCTGTGCGCGATCTGGTTTGTCAGACCCTGGGACATGAAGCCAGCTCCGACGATCGCGACACGAATGGGCGTCTCTTTTGCCGCCAGCGCTCGAAGCGCATTGTCGACGATGATCATTTGCTTTTCCTCTGGCTCGGGGTGTCAGCCAATTCAGAGACTCATCTTTCGCCTCAGCTCGCCTTCGATGTGGTCGAGCAGCGCAAATTTCTGATCCTTTTCCGAGATCACCGCAATCGGCAATGGCCATTTCAGCGCAAGGCGAGGGTCATCATACATCAGCCCGCTCTCCGCCTCGGGCGTATAGAACTCGCCTACTTGATAGCTTGTGTCCGTCTTGTCGTGCAGCGTTTGGTAGCCATGTGCAAACCGTTCGGGCACGTAGAGAGCACGCTGGTTGTCCTCATTCAGTTCAACCGCGATGTGTTCCAGGTACGTCGCGCTTTCCGGGCGGAGATCCACGATAATGTCCACGATGCCGCCTCGCGTGCAGCGAACAAGCTTTGTCTCGGCTGCCGGCGGAAATTGGAAATGCATACCGCGGAGAGTTCCTTTTTTCAGGTTGGAGGCGACATTTGCCTGCGCAATGATGGGCTTCAGCCCATGCGCCTTGAATTCATTCTGACAAAAGGCACGCGCGAAGAATCCGCGGGCATCCTCTCGACGGTCCAAATCGATAATGAATGCGCCCTTAAGTTTGGTCTCGGTGAAAATCACAACCCAACTCCCGTCCAGCCGGTATCGTAATCCTGCAGTCCACCCAATTCCAGTCCGATTTTGGGGCAGACGATCTTTCCCGCTAACCAAGATTGCGCCGTGACATCGCTACGCGGATAGATTGTACGGCGTATCATCGGCAATCATTAAAATTGGTCGGCCTTCCCAGCCACATGGTTCACCAAACAGCACGCATCACCCCACCGCGCTCGCTGGAAGAGCAGCATACAGAGCGTCAAGCGCTTGGCGGTACTTCTGCAATTCCGCCTTGATATGGGGCCTCAGTCGATCGAGGTCGTTCTCAAGCTGGCTGAATATGCCAATCAAGGTCTCGGGTCTGAGCTCGCGCAAGGGAACGAGGTACCGCGCTAACCCGAAATCGGTCGCCAGCGAATCCAGCTTGGCGTGATCGGACAGCGCAATCACCGGCTTGTTCTGGATCAACGCCATTACAAGATTATGATACCGCGCTGAGATGACAGCGTCGGTCTCGCCCAGCTGCCGGAGGAGCTCTTCGACGGACTGGGCCGGTTCGGCGATCAACCAAGGTCCCTCGGTCAGTATATTGCGGTTCTTCAGCAGATTGACGAATTCCCTGATCACCGAAGTATCGTATTGCATGTCGCCGATGATCAGCCGCACCCCATAGCCGCGTTCATGGAGCCAGGAGACGAAGACGGCCATCGTGTCCAGGTAATCTTGGGATGCCCGCGAGCCGAGCGGTTCCGTCGCTCCGTAGTCCTTCAGTCCCAGCCCGATGACCGGCCTTTTGCTGGCGCGAGCTCCCAACACCAAGTTGTTTTGCGAGAGACCGAAAGCGACGTCCGGGCAGACGATATCCCGATCGGTGTTGAAACCGATCTTCTCCAGATATTGTCTCGACGCCTCGTCGCGATAGCTGCGATGGTGGGCCAATGCGAGGCTCGTCTTCAGGAGCCAGCGGCTGAGCGGATGTTGGATCGGCCCCACTCCGACGCTGAGGAACACGAGTCTGACCCTGCACAGCGTCGCGAGCGTCGAGAGCTTGAATATGTCAAAGGGCCAGCCCAGCGGACCGCTCAGGTAGTCCGCGACGATTCCGGTTCCAGCAACAATAAGCATGTCAGTGCGCCTGACTACGCGCAACGTCTTGATCCAGTGTGCAAGCTCGAGGGGTACCCGTCGAAAGGCAATGCGGAATAGCCGGGCCAGGCGTCCCGGGCGGGACAGGCCGGATGCCGGCCCCCTGTAGACTGCTTCCGAGGGAACGGCCGCAATGTTGTGATGCATTTGCACATCCTGCGGATTCGTGCAGAAGCACAGCAGTTGTGCATCAGGCCAGCGTCGCCGAGTCTGTTCGATCACCGCCTGTAAGGTACATTCGTTGCCCAGATTGCCGGCGCCGAAGTTGCCATAGAAGCCGATGGTTTTGGGCTTCCAGGATTTGACGGACCGATCGCGCATGTCACCAACTCGCCGTGTTTGCCGTCAGAGCAGCCGGTCGAAATCGACTAACGGCGATAGTTTCACTGAGTGCAAAGGAACGGGGTCGTGCGCGGCGCATGGCGACGGAAGGGCTGCTGTCGGCCCGGGAGATCATCGCCATTGGGGCGCTAACTGAAGTTGAGACCATTCGAGCCAATGCCCGCGGTGCTGCTCTGCAAGACTTCATCACTTGCGTGACCCCGCCAAGGCGAGGCCGCGTCATCAAGCAAACAATCGCCTACTGCGGCAGATGATCCTGACGCGAAGCGTCGGGACGGGAGACGAACAGGTTCATACCGCCCGTCGCCTCACTTCAGCCGAGTGGCGTAGATCGGATCCGAGAATGCCTTCCCCCAAGAGCTTGTTGATATGACCGATGCGCTGGTAGCGAGGCCCTTCGAATTCTCCGAGCGTGAGGCCGGAAGACCGGTAGGCCTGGTAAAGCTGTTCGGCTCCCTTCTGCGCATCCCATTGCGGTTTGAACGCCGGCAATCTGTTTTTGATCTTTTCAAAGCTAACTCGGTAGGAACGCTTGTCAGGTCCGGCGTCGGTCGCATAGTCGATCTCGCAGTTCGGCACGATACGCGCCACGATCTGCGCCAAATCCAGAATGCGATAGTTATGAGCCGTCTGACCGACATTGAACGCCTCATTGAACACCGCATCGGCGGGCGCCTCAAGAGCAGCGATGAATGCACGCGAGATGTCCTCGATGTGCACAATCGGCCGCCATGGCGTTCCGTCGGATTTCATATGGATCTTTCGCGTGGTGAATGCCCAGGCGACAAGATTGTTGAGGACGATGTCGAAACGGATCCGCGGCGACACCCCATAAGCGGTGGCCGGCCGCAGGTAGACGGGACAGAAACCATTGCCTGCGAGTTGGGAAATGTCGCGCTCCGACATGACCTTCGATTCGCCGTAAGCTGTCACGGGATTGAGCTTGCCGGTCTCGTCGATCATTTCCTCGCCTGCCTGCCCATAGTTGCTGCAGGAGGAAGCGAATACGAATCGGTGTACGCCGGCCTTCTTGGCGAGCTCTGCGATCCGAACGCTGGCCCGATGATTGATTTCATCCGTCAGACCAGGCTTGAGGTTGCCGAGCGGATCGTTGGACAGCGCCGCAAGGTGCAGCACCGCGTCGATCCCGACGAAATCGGAGATGTCGACATCGCGGGTGTCCTTGAGAATCGTCGGCACGTTAATGATTTCGCCGCCGGGCAAAAACGTACAGCGAGCGTAAAGATCGCTGTCGAGACCGATGACCTCATGTCCTGCCCGCACCAGCATCGGCGTGAGGACGGTGCCGATGTAACCCAAATGGCCTGTTAGCAATACACGCATATTATGCTCCCGCTACGGTTGAAAACGTTTGACTCCGCCGTGCCAGTCCGTCTCAGCAGGGTCGCCCCGGCCCGCAAGGAGGTAGGACTCAGTCGGCGAGGCCGTGCAGCAAAATTATACCCCAGATGCCATATTCGCCCCGCCCTTATCAAGGAACATTTGGCGTGAAAGTAACTACCGGTGGATACTGGCGTTTTCCCTGGCGCATGCATTTCGCTGCGGTCGAAGCGCGGCACCAGGTACGGGCATCAGCGACTTCCGTTGATCGGGCGCAGCCGGATTCCCCGCCCGGAGCGGATGTCGACCTGGTCCGCTTGTCAGGTCCGGAGTGAACCTCGTAAAGCTTCCGTCCAAACACTGACGCGAAATTTGGGATGAGCCCGACACGGAGCCGGCAGCGGCCGAGGTGGACCCTGACCTTGGGGGTGGTCGCGGTGGCCGCGGCTGTCGCCATCGCGGTTCCTTTCATTCGGGAGCCGGTTCTGCGCGCTGCAGGTTGGGCACTCGTAATCAGCGAGCCCCTCGTTCCCGCCGACATCATCGTCATATCGCTTGATTCCGGTGGCGCGGGGGCGCTCGAAGCCGCGGACCTCGTACGAGACCGCGTCGCAACGCGCGTAGCGGTCTTCAGCGACCCGCCGAGCGGAGAAGACCTGGAATTCATCCGCCGAGGGCTGCCGTACGAGGATGCGGCCGCACGCCAGATTCGCCAGCTGGAGTCGCTTGGCGTAACGGACGTCGAGCGCATTCCGAGAGGCGATGCCGCGACGGAAGGTGAGGCTCAGGTTCTACCGCAATGGTGCGATCAACATCAGTTGCGATCCATCGTGTTCGTCACAACGAGGGACCACTCACGCCGAACGCGACGCGTCCTTGATCGAGCCATGAAGGGCCATCTCACGCGTGTCGTGGTTCACCCCTCGCCCTACTCGAGCTTTGACCCTGACCGATGGTGGCAAACCCGCAGCAGCATCAGGACGGAAATCGTCGAGCTCCAGAAGCTCGTGCTCGAAATCGTGCTGCACGCATTTTCATTTTGACGATCGAGTCTTTAGTCCAGCCGTTCTCCTCAGGGTGGCTGCAAGCGTCCAGGCTCTCCTGAATGGGGCCGATCAACCTCAAGTCGCCCTGACTCAACGTAGATTTACCTCGGAAGTTGACGGCCGCTGGTCGGAAGCCGAAGTCGACGCCCCGACCAGGGCGTCAACGACGTCCTTGAGTTGCTCCGGATCGACGGGAACGGAGGGCATATTGGTCCCATTTGCAAACTTCGTCGGATCGGACAGGAATTCAACAAGCAGATCCCTGGTCCAAACGCCCTGCCTCGCGCGGAGGCCCTCCGAATACCGAAATTGATCCGATGCGATCGGCCGGTTGAGCAGATTGCTCAGAGAGGGAGCGAAATCACCCGGACGCGTCGGCCCGAAGTGATGACAGATCAGGCAGTTGGCATTGACCACCGCATCGCTGACAACGTCCGGCGCACGCCGATTGACTGCAAGCTGGTCCTTGTCGACGGTGAGGAAGAGAAGCTGCGTATCGTCGGTCCACAAGACGATCATTCCATTTGTCATCTGCGTGATGTCGCGAATCCGCTGACCAATCCAGATGGGCTCAGCGTACAGCACTCGACCCGATTCCAGTCGCAGTCGATAGAGCGACGACGCCTTCAGTGACGCGACGAGAAGATCTCGATTCCAGCGCTCATTGAAGCTGTTCACCTCGATGAGCTGTGATGTGGCGATACTCGGCACCCACGCAAACAGGGGAGGGGCGTATCCGTCATGACGTCCAGGTGAGGATTTTCCGCCAACGGAATAAGCTCCCACCTGCGCCCAATTATAGGTGTTATATTCGGTACCTAACGTCACATCTGGCCAGCCGTAATTGCCTCCTTCAGTGATGACGTTGAGCTCGTCGCCGCCCTGCTCGCCATGCTCGGTGGAGAGGAGTTGTCGCGACCTGGTGAACGTCAATCCCTGCGGATTCCTGTTGCCCATGCTGAAAATACGCGACGTCTTCGCGGATAAGTCTATCTCGACTATCTTTCCAAGCGTTGTGTGGGGATCTTGCGACACCTTGGGATCGGTCAGGATCTCGTGGTCACCCACGCCGAGGTACAGTTTATCATTTCCCTGATAGGCCATACGCCCGCCACCGGACCACGAGGTCGTCGGTGGGTGCGGGTTACTGATAAACACCTGCTCCCACTCGCCGGTTGCCGCGAAGGTGGCAATGTCAATTGGAATAATCGAAACGACGGTGTTTAATGTGTCCAGCGTCGCGTCATATTTATCGAAGGAGACCGCGAGTTCGTTTCGATCCGATAGGAAGAGAACGTCATACGCCCGGAACTCATCCTTTGAATTGACGTGCGCAAGATCGTGGTCCGATTCCGGACGATGATGAAGATAAGCCTCGAGGTTGTTCGGCAGTCGAGGAATTTTCAGTTGCGCGAACGAGTCCGTCGTCAAGTCGTAACGATAAAACCCGCCGAGCCGGTCCATGATGATCACTGATGAGCCGACCCCTGTGATTGCTCCACCGATCTTAGGAACCGGGTAAGCGTCCGAAAGCCGCTTTCCGTCAATGATGAGAGGAAGAAGACCGGTCTCTACGTAACGGCGAAAATGCGCCTCGCCATGGTCGCGCGTGTATTGCAGCGTCTTGAAGGAATCCGAGCCCCTGGCGTGAACCCGCAGGACCGCTCCCGGCGACTTCACGAAGTCGACGCCCGAGACCGCAAAGTAATGTCGAAGAATCTGGCCGGCGTACTTGTGAAATGCTGCTCCCAGTGCGAAGCTCGCGGCAACACCGGCTGCAATTGTAAGACTGAAGGCGAATTTGCTTTTATTGGGCATTTGAAATCCGTTGGATCGGATGAACAGTCAGCCCCGACAATGGGTGCTAGTGGTTATGAACAGCAGTCTCAATGCGATCGTGGCCCGAAACGTTAACCGGAAACCATGGCACCGGCAACTCCGAACGCCTGCCGGTGGCGCTCACGCGGCGTCACGGTGACGGGCCACAGGAATTGTGGTCAATATCCTGATCGCTCAAGGACCTCTTGAATGTGTGGAATCGCGGGGATCATTGGACGGCTCGACGCGTCCAACCGCGCCGCGCTGGAGCGAATGAGCGGCGCCATGCTCCACCGTGGCCCGGACGCCAGCGGCATGTGGGAATCAACTCCGGACGCCCGCGGTTGGGGCGCACTGCTGGCCCACCGGCGGCTCTCCATTCTCGACCTCTCACCGGCCGGCGCCCAGCCTATGGTCGACCCGGTCACCAATCACGCTTTGATCTTTAATGGCGAGATATACAACTACCTCGATATAAGGCAGCGGCTGGCGGACGAGGGGCAGGAGTTTCGGTCCACGGGCGACACGGCTGTCATGCTGCGGGCGCTCGGCTCGCACGGGCCCGCGGCCGTGCGCTGGCTCCGGGGCATGTTCGCATTCGCCAGCTGGGATCCGACGCAGCGGCGGCTCCTGGTGGCCAGGGATTCGCTGGGCATCAAACCTCTTTACCTGGCACGGTCGGCGGATCCGGACGCGGGCTGGTCGGTCGCCTTCGCTTCGGAGCTTCGCGCCTTGCTGGCGTCCGGACTCCTGGGCACGCCTCGCCTTGACCCGCAGGGCGTCGCCAGCAGTGTCTGGAACGGATTCGTGGTCGGCCCCGGGACTGCCGTCAAGGGCGTCGAGCTGCTCGGGCCGGGCCGGTTGATCGAATTCGATGGCGCGGGCAAAGAGGTGCATCAGGAGGACTTCTGGCGCGTTCCCGACCGCAACCCCGATCCGGCCATGTGCGCGGACGACCTCGCCGTCCTCCTGGAGGACGGGTTGAAGCTTCACCTCGCCAGCGACGTGCCACTGGCGGTCTTCCTTTCAGGCGGCGTGGACTCGTCGGTCGTCGCGAACCTGGCTCAGCGCGCCGCGCGCAGCCCGATCCACACCTTCACTCTGAGCTTCGAGGAGCAGGAATTCAATGAGGGCCCAATCGCGCGGCGTATAGCCGCCGCCATCGGGACCCAGCACCACGAGGTCGTGCTGACGGAGGGGCACTTCGTTGAAAAGCTCGAGGCGGCCCTCGACAGCCTCGACCAGCCAACGTTCGATGGACTGAACGCGTACTACATGTCGCTGGCAATTCGCAGTGCCGGATTCACCGTAGCGCTGTCCGGCACAGGGGGCGACGAACTGTTCGGAGGGTACACGTCTTTCCGCGACCTGCCAGTGCTGCAACGCTGGTCCTGTCGCGCCGCCCTGGTGCCGCGCGCCCTCCAGGTCGCCGCAGCTAGGCTGGCGACCTGGCCGCTGCGCCGTGCGGGCGGGGCGGTGCCGCCTCAGACGCGTTGGGCCAAGCTTCCCGAAATGGTCCGTCACGGCGACGATCTGCTGGCGCTCTACCAACTTGCCTACGCGCTTTTCCTCCCCGGATTTCAGCGTGAGCTTCTGGCCCCGGATTTCGCCGACGTACTGGCGGATGGACTGCCCCGAGGCGCACGCGAACGGGTCATGGGTGAGACCCGAGCCCGCACGCCGCTGTCGGCGATCAGCGTCATGGAGCAGCGACTTTTCCTGGGCGAGCGACTGCTGCGCGACAACGACGTGGCTAGCATGGCCTCATCGTTGGAGCAGCGGGTGCCGCTGGTGGATCAGGTTCTGTTGGAGGCCGTGGATCGGCTGCCGGATCACGCGCGCTACCACCCGCTGGGCCGCAAGGCCATGCTGCGGCGTATTGGACTGCGCGGGCTTGATCCGGCGCTGTTCGAGCGGCCCAAGAGCGGATTCGTGCTGCCGTTCGACCGCTGGATCCGGCGCGGCCTCAAGGATGCAATTGACCACACTCTGCGCGACCCCCAGGCGGTCGCTGCGGCCGGTCTCGCGCCTGCGGCGGTGGAGCGGCTGTGGCGCGCCTTCCTTGAGGGCGCACCCGGCATGTATTGGTCGCGGGTCTGGGCGGTCTACGTCTTCGTGCGATGGTGCCACCGCAACGGTGTCTTTCGGTGAAGCTTCGCCAAGCGAACGGCCAGGCTGAAACGCGGTCGCCAACTCGCCTCACGTGGCGGTGGGGTGGGCGGTCGCTGCTTGGTGCATGTGGTAGATAGAACGCGGATTTTTCCTGAGGCGCCTCGATGAGCGGACGTCGCTACTGTCTGATCACTCCCTGCCGCGACGAGGCGGGCTATGCGCGTCGCACGCTCGATTCGGTGCTTCGTCAATCGACGCCTCCCACCCTGTGGATCATCGTCGACGATGGGTCGACAGACGCAACGCCGCGGATCCTCGCCGAGTACGCCGCGCGCGTTCCGTTCATCCGTATTCTCACCCGCGCAGACCGTGGCGATCGCAAGCTGGGCGGCGGAGTGATCGACGCCTTTTACGCCGGGTACGAGACGATCGATCCGAATGACTTCAGCTATGTGTGTAAGCTCGACCTGGATCTGGACCTGCCTCCCCGTTACTTCGAGATCTTGATCGAGCGGATGGAGGCTGAGCCGCGCATCGGGACGTGCTCCGGCAAGCCCTATTTCCCGGCGGGGAAGAACGATGGGCCGGTTCAGCTCCCGCTCGTCGACGCGTCGCGCTTCATCTCGGAAAAGATCGGTGATGAGAATTCGGTGGGAATGACCAAATTCTTCCGCACTGCCTGTTTTCGCCAGATCGGTGGATTCACCCGCGAGCTGATGTGGGACGGCATTGACGGGCACCGATGCCGGCAGCGTGGCTGGCTTGCAGTTTCTTGGGACGACCCGGATCTGCGCTTTATTCATCTGCGCCCGATGGGAACCAGCCACAAGAACTGGTGGACCGGCCGCCAACGTCACGGGTTTGGACAATATTTCATGGGTACCTCGCCCTGGTACATGCTGGCCAGCGCGGCGTACCGGATGACCCGCCCGCCGCGCGTGGTCGGCGGGCTGGCGATGCTCTATGGTTATTTCAAAAGCATGGTGAATCGGGCCCCCCGCTACGGCGACGCCGAATTCCGCCGATTCCTGCGCCGCTATCAGTGGGCATGCCTTTTTCGGGGCAAGGTCAGCGCCACTGACCGCCTCAACGAACGTCAACGTCGGCTCTGGGATCCATCGCGGCCCCCGAGCACAGTCTGACCTTTCGAGAACAGCGACTTAAGCCCGACCAAGGTGCTTGAGCCGCGAGACGATATACGCCATGTTGCGGCCGCGATCGTGCACGTTTTTTTTGGACGGAGCAGACTAAAGCATGGGGATCCGAGTCGGCATCGTCGGTGCCGGAAAGATGGGGCTGTCACATTTCGCGATCGCCAACGCGCTGCCAGACACCGCGGTGGTCGCGGTCTGCGACACCTCACGCTACGTTGCATCGGTCCTGAACAAGTACGCCGGCGTTCAGACCTTCAGCGCTTACGAGAAGATGATCGATGAGGCTCGACTCGACGCGGTGATCGTTGCCACGCCGACCTCCACCCATTTTGCCTGTGCGCAGTACGCCCTGGAGCGGGACGTCCATGTGTTCGTCGAGAAGCCGCTCACGCTCTCGCCGGCAGAGAGCCGAGCCCTGTCCGAGCTCGCGATCCGACAGCAACGCATCAACCAGGTCGGCTTTCACAACCGCTTCATCGGGACCTTTCAGGAGGCGCAGCGCCTGGTGCGCGCGGGTGCGCTGGGGAAGGTGTCGAATGTCCACGGAAGCGCCTTCGGGCAAGTGGTGGTCAAGGAGCAGAACCGGACCTGGCGGGCGAGCAAGTCGGAGGGTGGTGGCTGCCTTCACGACTACGCCAGCCATGTCATCGACCTGCTGAATTTCCTGGTAGGCCCTCCGGCCCACGTCCGCGGCGCGCGTCTGCAGACCATCTTCTCGCGCAACGTCGAAGACGCAGTCTCGGCGGTCTTTGCCTATCCGGGCGACGCGAGCGGGATCCTTGAGACCAACTGGAGCGACGATAGCTACCGGAAGATGACGACGACCGTCACCATCCACGGCACGGGCGGCAAGCTGATCGTCGACCGCCAGGAGCTCCAGCTCTACCTGCGCGAGCCACGCGGTTTCGAGGACTACGTGGAGGGCTGGAATACGCGCTACATCACCGGGCTTCAGAAGCCGGTCGGCTTCTACTTGCGGGGCGAGGAGTATTCGGCCCAGCTCGAGGCGTTCACCGACGCGATCCGGACCGGCAACATGGCCCACGAGAATTCCTTCGCATCTGCCTACGAGACCGATCGCGTCGTCGATCTGATCATTCAGGCCAATAAGGCCGCGGGCTGAGGTCGACCATGGCCAACATCGACCGCATCCTCTTCGGGGACAACCAGTTCTTCGGCGTGAACCACATGTCCGAGGAGAAGGCCCGCCAGCAGCTGGTGAAGTTCAAGGACAGCTCCGCGATCATCAAGGTGCTGGATGACGCATACGACATGGGCATCCGCACGTTCATGTGCACCACCCACGACCGGATCGGTGAGATCTGCGACCACATGCGCGCCGACCGCGAGCGCTACAAGGACTTCATCTACTTTCCCTGCATGCCCTACGCGCACAAATACGCCAACTCGGTCAGCCAGATCGGGGTGATGGAAACGATCCAGCGGTTCGCGCCCGGCGGGGTGATGAGCACCATTGTCCGTGGCGCGGTCGGGACGCTCACCCGCGACGTCTACTCACTGATGAGCCTGCTCATCGACGCGGAGATGAAGCGGTTCGAGCGCCTGAACACCCCGGTGATCTTCCTGCAGAACGTGGTCACGGATCTGCTTCTCGGGCTCAAGCTCTACCCGGTGTTCAGGGAGTTCAGCCGCTACATCAACGAGCGGTACGGCGCGGAAGCGGGCTTCATCACCATGAACCTGCCTCTGCTTCTCGACGCTCTGTCGCAGGCCGGCGTGGAGAATCCCATCGTCTGCGCGAACATCAACAAGATCGGCTTTCGCATGAGTGGCGGGGTCGATGCCTACCGCGACCTGCTCAGGACGCGGAAGTGCCGGGCCATCGCAATGTCGGTGCTCGCCTCGGGGGCTATCCCTCCCCGGGAGGCGATCCAGTGGGTATCTGGCCTCGAAGGGCTGCAGTCGATCGTCTTCGGGGCCTCTTCGCACGGCAACATCCGGCAGACCCAGGAATTGATCCACAGCTACTGGGGCGCTGACCGGTAATTCCCCAGGCGAGACCCGGCAGGATTGATCGATGGCGAAGAAGGTGCGGCTCCTCAATGTCGACGTCGACGATATAACCCTCGATGAGTTGGTCGACTCCTTCCACGAGGGCCTCCTCCTCACGCTTCATGTCGACATGATCATGAAGCTGCAGAAGGACCGCGAATTCTACGAACTCCTCCCGAACTTCTCACCGATCACATGCGACAGCCAGATCCTGTTCGCGGCGGCGAAGGCCCTGGGGACGCCGCTGCGGGGTCGCGTATCAGGGTCGGATTTCTTCCCACGCTACTATCTGAAGCACAAGGATGACCCGCGGGTCACCGTCTTCCTCTGCGGCGGTGGACCGGGCATCGCCGAGATCGCCGCGCAGAACATCAACAAGAGAGTGGGAAGAAAGATGGTGGTCGGCGTCGACTCGCCGCCGTTCGACTACGATCGAAAGCCAGGCGAGGTCGACCGCATGGTGGAGCGGATCAACCAGTCCGGGGCGAGCGTGCTGGTCGTGGGTCTGGGCGCCGGGCGGCAAGAGAAGTTCATTGTCCGCCAGCGCGAGCGGCTCCCGCTGGTGAAGACCTTCCTGCCGCTCGGCGGCACGATCGACTACGAGGCCCGCACCCTTGAGCGGCCGGCAAGTTGGGTCACCGACGCCGGGTTGGAATGGCTCTACCGGCTGGCGAGCGAGCCGCGGGCGCGGTGGCGACGCTACCTTCTTCATCAACCGCCGGTCCTGTATCACCTTGCTTGCCAACGCCTCGGTCTCTATCAGAATCCGTTCGCGGCTCGCGGGTAAGTCCTCGACAACGTGACTTGCTGACGCTCTATTGGAGGCCCTGATTGCTTGACCGAGACGGCCTAGTTCCACGATCCGGATTGTTCTATCGTGCCTTGCGGGATCAATTTTATCAGGTGAACTCGATGATTAACCAACTTGTCACCCCGGTGATCCTGTGCGGCGGGGCTTGCACCCGGTCGTGTCACGCGAAAAGATGCCAAAGCGTTTCGTGCCGCTGATTGGCAATCCGGATTGTTCTATCGTGCCTTGTGGGATCAATTTTTTATCAGGTGGACGTCGATGACTGACCAACTTGTTACCCCAGTGATCCTGTGCGGCGGCGCTGGCACCCGATTGTGGCCGGTGTCGCGTGAAAAGATGCCAAAGCATTTCGTGCCGCTGATCGGTAAGCTGACGACGTTCCAGCAGGTGCTCGACCGGGTGAACCGGAGCGGTCTGTTCGCGCCGCCGATCATCATCACCAATTCAGATTTCCGTTTTGTGGTCGCCGAGCAGACGCGCGCGCGCGGCGCCAAGGCCACCATCATTCTCGAGCCGCAACGCCGCGATTCCGCGGCCGCCATTGCGGCGGTTTCAGAGTTCGCGATCAAGCGCGATCCCAACGCGATCCTGCTCGTGGTGGCGGCCGACCATCTGATTCCCGACGCGGAGGCGTTCGCCGAAGCATGCCGTGCCGCATTGCCGGCCGCCGCTGCTGGCACGATCGTCACGTTCGGAGTCGAGCCCACCTACGCGGCAACAAGCTACGGCTACATCAACGCAAAGCCTCGCAGTAACGGCTCGGCGGTCCGCGAGGTCTCGGCCTTCGTCGAGAAGCCCGACGAGGCGACTGCAGCCGGCTACATCCGAGACGGCTATCTGTGGAACAGCGGCAACTTCATGTTTCGCGCTGACGTCATGTTGCGCGAGCTTGCACAGTTCGAACCCGCCATCATGGCGGCCGCCAAGGGCGCCGTCGACAACCTGGTATCCGATCTCGATTTCTTCCGTCTCGCCGAGGGCCCGTTCGCACAGGCGCCACGCAAATCGATCGACTACGCCGTCATGGAGCGCACCGCGCAGGCCGGCGTGCTGCCGGTGAGCTTCGGCTGGTCGGACATCGGCAACTGGAAATCCGTGTGGGATGTGCAGAAGGACAATGCCGACGCTGCCGGTAACGTGATCGAAGGGCCGGCGGAAGTCCTTAGCACCAATAACAGCCTGATCCGCTCCGAGGAGACCATTCTGACCGCGGTGATCGGCCTCGATGACGTCGTTGTGGTCGCGACGGTCGATGCCGTGCTGGTCGTCGCGAAACGCGAGGCCGAGCGGGTCAAGGATCTGGTCGAGCAGTTGAGGGCGCGTAATCGCAACGAGGCGCTGGAGCACCGGCGGGTCTACCGGCCGTGGGGCTTCTATCAGACCGCTGACCTCGGGGCGCGCTACCAGGTCAAACGAATCTGCGTCAATTCGGGCGGGCGGCTGTCCCTGCAGAAGCACTTCCACCGCTCGGAACATTGGGTTGTGGTGCGCGGCGTCGCCGAGGTCACGGTCGGCGACGAGATACGGCTCGTGCACGAAAACGAGTCGGTCTATGTGCCGATCGGCGCAGTCCATCGCCTCGCCAATCCAGGAAAAATCCCTCTCGAGCTGATCGAGGTTCAGGTCGGCAGCTACCTGGGCGAGGACGACATCCTGCGGCTGGAAGACGTCTATCAGCGCCACACCG
>Ga0126384_10000831_pt1 | contig 17744 bp, 9 predicted proteins | sample PanSoiMetPlot_36_FD_92543 | JGI IMG/M metagenome (GOLD analysis project Ga0126384, IMG submission 92543) | Tropical forest soil microbial communities from Panama - MetaG Plot_36 | ecosystem: Environmental > Terrestrial > Soil > Tropical forest > Bulk soil | place: Panama | collected 2016-02-17 | reverse complement strand
CAGCGAGCAGTGTCAACCCCTCGTCTGACCGTCCGGCTCTTCCGTACGCCCAAGCGAGCTCGCAGGAGAAGAATGGCAGCCATTGTTTTGCGTCCGTGGCCTGGAACGCTGCTAGTCCTTGACGCATTTGTTTAACTCCCTCTGCCGCCCAGCCTTGCTTAGCTAGTGTCCAGCCCCGCCGGAAAGTTCCTACCGCGAACCACTGGGGAAATCCTTGCTCACGAGTGAGCGTCGTCAGTTCCTCTGCCAAATCTCGGGCAGTCTGCTGCTCCCCAAGCCAGTTATGAAGAAGGGCGGCAGATGAGAGGGCAACTGCCTTGCTATGAGAATGAGCCAACTGCTGCGCCAAGTTTAGCGCTTGGTGGCAGAGCTGCCGAGCCTGGTCTGCATAGCCTTGTAGCCACAAGATTTCGGCCAGATAGCAGCAGCAGTGGACCCCGGGATCTTGAACAACATCAGAGGCATGCGGGCTGTGCCTACGTGCATCATACAGAGCGATGCCTTCCACAAAATCCTTCTGAGCGGGCGCGAACTTCCCGGTGAGGTACAAAACCGTCCCAGAGAAAACATGCGCCCACAACAGGCGCATTGGTTCGCCTCCATTACGGGCCAGACGCAGGAGTTGCTGCGCGAGGATACGGGCTTTACGAAACTCTGCCTGGTTATGTCGTACACCACAGAGGCCTAGCACCGAGGGAAAGAGGTAACGCGTTTCCCCTATTTGCTGGCAGAGCTTGTGCGCCCGGGTGTAGGAGTATTCCACTTCCGGAGAAGCGTAACCCTTCAGGGTGATGAAAGGAGCTCCGAGAGCAAGGTGGAGTCGAATTTCTTGTTGGGTGCGCTCCGCAGTTTGTGGGAGCAACTGCAGTAGCTCCAAGCCTTTCGTGAAGAGACTCACTGCCTCACTATGAGCACTTCGCCGAGTCGCATTCTCACCCGCCTGCCGCAAATAATGAATAGCCCGGCTGAAGTTTCGCCCCCGCTCAAAGTGTAAAGCGAGTTCTGCGGCAATCTCCCGTGCCTGCTGGCCATAGGCCTGCTCAATCCGTTCGCCAATCCGCTGATGTAACCCCATACGGCGGCCAGTCGGAATGCGTTCATATAAGACCTGTTGATACAGGGCATGCAGGAAGCCGTAACGGGCAGTCACCGTTCCGTTGGGCCACTCTGCGATACCAGTGGGTCGCAAAAAGAGCGCCCGCCGCGCTAACTCGGCACATTGTCCTTCTATCTCTTCTGCTGCCACCTCTAGCCCGGCTGCCACTGCCGCCGCTGAGAATTCCGCCCCAGCCACGCTTGCGACTTCTAATAGGCGCTGGTCTTCAAGGTTGAGCTGAGCGATCTGCCGCTCAATCAGTTGCTGGATACTGGGCGGCACTGCGTTCTGCACGCTGGCCACGGCACGATGGAGACCCCCTTGTCCATCAACTTGGGTAAAGGCCTCTTGGGCGAGCAAATAATCAAGAGCATTCACCATGAAGAAGGGGTTGCCCTCGGTGCGTTGATGAATCGCTCGCGCCAGATCTTGAAGCACCCCAGCGAGTGGTGCTGATTCCCTCTCCCCACGGTTAAATCGTCGGGTCAAATACATACCAACGTCCGCCTCGCTCAGAGGCCCTAACCGCAGCTCACTGCCCTGCCCACGCGCAACGAGTTCTTGCGAGATGGCTTGCAGTGGATGTCTATTCCCGAGAATATCCACAGGCCGGTAAGTCCCGATGATGAGGACTCGTGCTTGCTCATGCCGCGGCGCCAGAAAGGACACGAAATCCAAGGTCGAGCTGTCGCTCCATTGGAGATCTTCCATCAACAAGATTAACCCTCGTGTTGCTGTGATCGCCTCAACTGCTTCAGCGATTTCTCGCAGCATCCGCTCCCGTGTGACCCCACGAGTTTCCTGCTCCAGTCTCTCCCGCACGGTCGGATTGAGGAACGCTGGTAATTGCGCGAGCCAGGTGGGCGCATAGCGGTGCAACAGCTTGAGCAGTTGCTTCCCGCCAGACCCCCGACACAACCGCCCCAGAGCTGTCAGTACCGGCAAATAGGCCTCGCTTGTCCCATAGTGCTCGATACACTGGCCACGAGCGATCCATACATCTGGCCGCCTAGCAATCTGTTGGAGAAAGGCTTCGACAAGGGTCGTTTTTCCAATTCCTGGCTCCCCTGTTACAAAGACGATTTGACGCCGGCTTTGCAGTGCCTTCTCCAACCATCTATGTAACTGTGTGAGCTCCGCTTCCCGACCCACCAAGTTGGGGAGTGGCAGTTGGAGGCTAAGGGCTGGGGATTGGAGGATTTTCCCGTTTTGCTGACCACTGACTACTGAGGGCCGAGAGCTGATTTTGGCGATAAACCGATACCCTCGCTTCGGCACGGTTTCAATGAACCGTGGAGCCTGAGGCAGGTCGTGCAAGGCGTGGCGAATTTCCCAGATCGCCGTTTTCAGCACGCCGGCACTGACCGTGACTTCCGGCCACAAAGCAGCCAGCAATTCTTCCTTACTGACCACTTGTCCGCAATGCTCTACCAAGTAACGGAGGACGACAAAGGCTTGCGGTTTCAGCCGGTACTGCTCCCGTCCGAAGCGGATGCAATTAGTTGTCACATCAAGTTGAAGGTGAAAGCCGGCCATGACAAGTGAGGAGTATGAAGGCAATAGTCGTTTGCTGACCAAAAATTGACCAAAAATTGACCATTAACTTATTGCGTCTTCTGCAGCTTTTTTGATACATGCCTTTCCACTCTCTGTTAAGGGCACAGAGAATAATTAGCACTTTCATCTAGAAGAGGAAAAAATCTAGACGGAAGTGGTCAAGGCCAAACCCTAGGCGACTAGGGGGCGGAAAGCCAGCGGAACTTCGACAGAAGTTAGCCGGGTTGCCGGAAGTGACCGCCGTGATGGTCACACCCTGCGCCCGGCTTTTTTTGTGGTGAAAATCGTGTGGTTGCTGGATGAGGCTGATGATCTTTCTCTGATGCAGGTGGAGTGAGGCTTTGATGTAAGTCCCCTCTCCCAATGGAAAGGGGCTAAGCTAAGGATCACTGAGAGTTAGCAATTGACCGTTGATTTGGAGAAATTGCCATGTTCCACACCACCATCGGCTTCCGTATCCTTTGTCGTCTGGTTCTCTTCTGTTTCACCTTTGCGACCTTCCATTCTGCCAACCTGCGCGTGCCATGGACTCTATGCTTTGGCCAGTGGACTTTTGACTTTGGCCCGACGCCCGCCTACGGCGAGACCCCAGACCCGCATCCAGTGGTCACACCGGATGCTTCGTTCAGTAAAGTGGCGAAACCAAATGAAGGTGACCCATCCACGCCAATGGTCCGCTTGCCGGGGCACGTGCTGCCCGCACTCGCTAAAGCAGAGGCTATTACGCCTCAGTCGAAAGCAGTAGCTGAGGAGCTGCTGACATTGACGCTGGTGCTCAAGCGTGACGATCAGGCTGGGTTCGACAAATATCTGCATGATGTCTACGATCCGAAGTCTCCAAACTATCGAAAATTCCTTACTCAAAGCGAGTTATCTGATCGTTTCGGCCCGTCGCGTGAGGCGTACGGTGATGTGCTGAGCTATCTGCAAGACCACGGATTCACGCTCGTCGAAGGTTCGGCAAACCGACAGACGTTGATGGTGCGCGGAACGCGCATCGAGGCCGAGAGTGCATTCGAGGTGCGCATCGGCAACTACAAGCTCGCTGAGCGGCGCTTCTACGCCAACGACCGGGACCCGGCGCTGCCGCTCCAGCTGGCGGCCCGCGTACAAGCGATCGTCGGGCTGTCAAACCTGGCAGAGCCGCAGACCACGGGGCGAGAGCTAACGCTCACGGAGAAGATCGGCCTTGGCTGTTCGGTGGCCCTAGCCGTGTTCGGCGCCGTCGGACTGGTCGCCTGGTGGCTCGCGGGCATCGTGTCCGTTATCTGCTTTTTTATCGGTGCAGAATCCCTCTTCCCTCCTGGGACGTTCAAGTTCAATATTCCTTATAACTTTCCGCCGCTTCCTAGATTCGGTCTGGCCGCCGCTAGCGCTCCCGCCCCCTCGACCGCCGCCACTGCGGGCCTAGCGACCGGCGCCGGACAGACGATCGGGATCACTTCGTTCAGCGGCTTTGATCTCGACGACGTCCGTGATTGGCTGGCGTTCATGGGCGCCGCGCCTGAGCAGATGAATCGGCTCAGCCGGGTGTCGCTTAACGGCGGATCGCCCGTAGGTCCCGACCAAGTCGAGCCCCTGCTCGACATCGCGGCGGTCATGGGCACCGCGCCGGACGCCCAGATCGTGGTGTACGACGCCCCATTCACGGGTCCCGGGACCAGCTTCCAGGCGCTGTTCAACGCGATGATCGGCGACGGCGTCGATATCATCAGCAACAGTTGGGCCTATTGCGAAGACCAGACGACGCGCGCCGACGTCGAGAGCATCGACGCGATCCTGCAAACCGCCGCCGCCGCCGGCATTAGTGTGTTCAGCGGCAGCGGCGACACTGGCAGCAGATGCCTCAACGGCAGCCCGAACACGGCCCACGTACCCGCCAGCTCGCCGCACATCACCGCAGTCGGCGGAACCACCTTGCGCTTCGGGCCGGGCTTCACCTACGGCGGCGAGACTTGGTGGAATGGGATGGAGGCCATACCGCCGACCGGTCAGGGCGGATTCGGGCAGAGCCGCTTCTTTGCCCGTCCCGCCTATCAGGACGCGCTAAGCGCCCAGCCGATGCGCTCCTTGCCCGACGTGGTAGTCAATGCCGACCCCGCCAGCGGTTATATCCTATGCCAGGCCAGTGCGGGCGGGTGTCCAGACGGGAAGCTGCACGGCGGAACGAGCGTGGCAGCGCCGATCTGGGCAGCCTTCACGGCAGTGCTCAATGAGGCGCAGGGCGCTAATCTCGGATTCCTGAATTCCTTGATCTATCCCTTCGCCGGTACCCAAGCGTTTCACGATCCGGCGTCGATGGGCAGCGATTTCGCACACGTCGGGCTCGGCTCGCCAAATCTCGACGTGCTGCATCGCTTGTTGAACGGAATCGACGCGGGGATGCCGGAGGCCGCGGTCTCCGAAGCCATCTATGCGGGGTCCATCCTTGGTGGTGTGCAATTGCTCCCGGTGCTCTCGGTACCGGCCGACGGCGCGAGCGCTGGTGTAATCGTGGTGACGCTGCGCGCCGCGGACGGCCACACCGTCAGCGGCAAGACCGTCGAACTGGCCGCCGCCGGCGGCAACGTGGTGATCGCGCCCGCCGGGGCTGTCACTACCGACGACAACGGACAAGCTATCTTCACGGTGACCAGCCTCGCGCCCGAGGTCGTGACGTTCACCACCAGTGATACGAGCGACGGCATCGTGCTGGATCAGACCGCGAGCGTCACTTTTGGGGTGCCGCCGGCTACTTTGGCTGGAATTACCGCGAATCCTACGACGGTCGCGGCTGATGGCGCCACTGCCACCACGATTACCGTGACGCTCAAGGATGCGCTCAATCGCCCCACGCCTGGGAAGCTTATCAAGATCGATCAGGGCAACGGCCACTCGGTGATCAGTGGCCCGAATCCAGCTGTAACCGATAGCAACGGCCAGATTCAGTTTACCGCGACCAATATCATTACTGAGACTATCGCCTACAATGCCATTGATGTGACAGATGGTAACTTGCCTGTGCTGAACCCCCCATCTGTGAGTTTTACCAATGGCATTGGTACGAGTTGTAGCGTGAGCCTGCCGACGATAGCCAACGGGGCGCTGTTTGCCTATAGCAGCTTCGTGAGCGGTTTCCCGCTCAGCTCATCGAATTGTTTGAATCCGGCGGGCATGGCGTTCGACGCAGCCGGAAACCTCTACGTGTCGACCTATTCTAGTAATAACGCCAGAGGCGGTATCTACAAGTTCGGCCCGTCGGGCGGCACGGCTGGCAATGAGAACCGCCTGAATGCCGCTCCATATCCGACCGGGACCTGTGCGTCGCAACTCGCATTCAGCAAGGATGGACAGCATTTGTACCTGGCCCGCCAGTTCTGCGGCTCTGGTGGTGATGTCGTGGAGGTAAGCACAGCTACTGGCGCTGTCCTTCGCACCCTGGCGACGCTCTCCTGCGCTACGGGTCTTGCCACTGATCCACTAAGCGGAGACCTCTTTGTGTCACAATCATGTCCACCGCCGGCGGGAACGAACAACATCACCCGCATTCACGATCCGGAAGCTATCGTCCCAACGGTGACCACTTACTCGTCTCCCGGCATCTCGGGCGACCTGATCTTCGGTCCTGACGGGACACTGTACCTTGAATCGTTCCTCCAGAACCAACAGTTTATCACCAGGATCGCCGGAACCAACGCCACCAACGCTGGCGCCTTTACCTACCTCACCAATCCCACACCCTTCACTGCGTGGGGAGTCTTGCCCGCGTTTAATCCTATTAACCCGAGTGCGCCGTCCTTCCTGCTCGTAACCCGCGGGACTACTGTTACCAAGCTTGATCTGACTACGCAGCCCTCGACCCAAAGCGACGTATTGCAGAATGCCTCGAATATTTCCTATATCGTCGCCGGTCCTGATGGCTGCGCCTACGCCACGCTTACCGACCGCATCATCAGGATCACCGCGGCGGACGGGTCATGCAAGTTCGCGTCGTCGAATCCCGTGCCCACATTGAGCCTCGACCCGCCGACGATTGTGCCCAACCCGACGCAAGGCTCGGCGCAGACGTTCACGGCAACGTTCCTGAACGTGAACGTGCCGGCAGATACGCCTGTGTTTTTTGCGGTGACGAGTGCCAACCCACAATCCCAGTTGGTGCGGACGGATGCCAATGGTCAGGCCGTGTTTACCTACACCGCCGTGAACCAAGGGAAGGACACGATCGTGGCGACGGCCACCGTCGACAACTCCACGCTAACCTCGAACAAGGCGCAAGTAACATGGGCAGCCGGGAAGCATGTGACGTTCCTCACCCTCAACCCCAGCCCGACCGCTGGCACGCCCGGTCAACCGGTCAACGTAATCGCGTCGCTGACGGACATCTCGCTCGACCCGCCTGCTCCTGTTGTTGGCGAAGCTGTGAGCTTCGAGTTGGGCAGCGCGCAATGCTTTGGCGCTACCGATGCGGACGGTATCGCCACTTGCCAACTCGTGCCGAGCGTGGGGGGTATGAACACGCTGACGGCCACATTTGCCGGCTCGAATCAGTTTGTTGCGTCCACGGCCTCGATTGGCTTTAACGTTCTGCAGAGAATCATTGAAGTCGACACCGATGGTGACGGGGTTCCTGACGCCGACGATAATTGTCCATCAGTTCCTAACCCGGATCAAGCCGATAGTGATGGTGACGGAGTGGGGGATGCTTGTGAAGAAGAACTCTGCCGCAACTGTCCAGCTTGTGCGTCATTCCCTCTCTCCATAAAGAAAGGCACTCTCGACCTCGATCCTACTGCTCATAGCGACACAATTGACCTGACTGCCCATTTCATGACACCGGTGGACAGCATCAATCCGCGCACAGAGGGCATGGCCGTAAGCCTTGTAGATGCGGATGGAGTGATCGCGTGCTTGAACTTCCCTCCGGGCGATGGCTGGAAGACCAAGCCAGGACGGAAGTGGTTCTTTTTTAATGACGCGGGCGAGAGGGCAAGTGTGGAGTTGAGCGATTCAAGAAACGAGTTCGAAGTTACGGTGAGGATAAGGGGAAAGAAGCTGACCGACGCCGACGCGGGGAATATCACTACTTCGGTGATAATCGGCGATAAGGCGTTCCTCAATACGCAAGTGTGGCGGCCGTTAGGAGGAGGGAAGAGACTATTCACGAAATCGCCCACCCCCTGACCGGAGAGCCCAGCTCACCCTCACACGGAAATCCGCTCCACAATATGGCACGTCACCTGCTTCTGGCGCCGGTCATAGAGGCAGGTGGTGCGCGGATCGGCATGGTCCGCCAAATACTAAACGTCCTCCAGCGGCACGCCCTGCGTCAATAAATAGGTGATCGTGGTGGCTCTAAAGGAGTGGCAGGAAAGATTCCGCCCCGGCAACCTAGCATCCCACAGTCTCCGCTTCACCATGCGGTAAATGTCGTTGGCGGTCATCGCCTATTTTTCGCGTGGTCACCTGTACTGCGAGTGGCCGCTGTCGTTCGGCGGTATCAGCATGCGTGCGGCGCAAGAGACGCTGCGGGAAGCCGAGCGCGCGACCCAGCGCAAGATCACCATCAACACCTTCATGCTCGACGACAGCCCGAGCCTGCGGGCGTTTGTCGATAAGATGACGCAGCTCAACCGCGGCCGGGCGTTCTACACTCGCCCCGACCACCTCGGCGAGTATTTACTGGTCGATTACGTGGCGCGGAAGAAGAAAAAGATATAAAGACACTACTCAAACAGAGCGGACACCGGACAGGTGAAGCCAGGTAGGACCTCCTCGCCCCTCAACTCTTCATGGCCGCGGAGGAGCTGGACCTCACCTGAAACGCGATAGACCATGACGCTGTGGGTGCGTGGATGTATGACCCACACCAACCGTGTGCCTGCGGCTAAATATTCGGCGACCTTTTCGACCACATCATCAAAGCGATCGCTGGGAGAGACGATCTCGACTGCCAGGTCAGGCGCGCCAGGCCAGTAGCCAGTCGGTACTCCTTCGGCCAGGATTCGTTCACGCGCGATAAAAGAGACATCTGGCGCCCGGACGGTATCAGGATGGCGAGCAAGTCTGAACCCGGCCTCAGCGGTACACACAAGACCTAGGTCGTGAGTTTCCACATAAGCAGAGAGACGTTGATTCAGCCTACTGGCAATGTGACCATGTTGAATTCCTGTCGGTGGCATACGTCTCAACTCCCCCCTGATCAGTTCGTACCGCCAGCCATCGTTGGGTAAGGAAAACAACTCCTCGGCTGTCATCTCGCTTTTTGTTTGCTCGGTTGCCATCGCAGTAGCCTGAGACGAGGTTTCCTCGTCTCTACTCCTTTGTCAGTTCGTTTAGGGCTTTTTGCTCATCGGCCAGCATCTCAGCGAAAGCTTCGGCTTCGAGTGCACGGTAACGGTTAAGGGTTGCGGCGACTTTCTCTGCACCTTCGGTTTGTTCGAGTTCGTTCAGCTTCTCTGACACCCAGGCGAGGTGCCATTCTTCGTCCGTACGCATTTCCTTGAGAGCGGCTAGGGTTTCAGGGTCCACGTCCGGCCGGGCAGCATGCTCTTCGTACCGCTTGCCAGCACGCTCTTCGACCACATATGTCAGAGCTAGGAGATCCAGCAAATTAGACGGCAGACCGGCTTTGCGCCGGAGGTGGCGATGGTAGCCGTCAGCGATGCGCACCGGCTCACCACCTAAGGCACGAATACGGTCAGTCCACAGCCAAGCGTGATTAGTTTCATCAGCCAGATGGCGGATGAGCTTTTCCTGCAAGTCAAGATTATCGGTGCGATTGATCAGCCGTAGAATGAGATCGGCGCCCCGCAGCTCGGCATCCCGATAGTAACTAAATAGCAAAATATTGTAAGCTTTCTTGTCCATCTTGTATCCTCAAAACAAGGGGTCCTTCCGGAGCCCCTTCTCTCTACCATGTGGGTAGCACGCTGGCGATGCCGCCTCTAACCACGCCAGGGGTTGCAGGAGGGAATTACCTGTTGGCTGCAGCAGCAGGCCGAGCAAGATCAGGGTACTCTAAACCCGGTAGGGATAGAGATAAGTAATGATCCACCGCAGGAAAGGGCGCAACCCCATTTCGTGGGTCCCTGTCTTTGCGACTTAAGGCAGACGAATCGCAGGGCGTCGATCTTCCATTGGTTGCTGCACAGTTGGGAGGAGCCAATCATTCGCGCGCGGCTGTAGAACTCAGCTCCGCTAACGCTGGGAACGCATAATAATTCTCCTGACACGACGCGATTGAAGCCTCACCTGCTAGCGCCGCTTCGACTGCCTCTTTCTCTTTCACGAAGGGCCACAAGGGTTGGAGCACGGAAGATTTGGTCGAGGTCGTCCTTCACCCAGGTAATAGTGCCCTGCAGAATCAATCCGTGGCAACCACGCCATACCCGATCTGATCATTGATAAATCGAAGCTCTGCGTGGGGGTGAATCATGCTCAGTTCTTCTCTAGAATACGCTCGTCCGCAAGGCGGTCCAAATACTCGGGAAGATGTGCCAGACTCGTGATCTCGCAATCTGGCATGTGGTCTCGACTCGCCGGGTTGAATCCTCGGCGGTTGATCCATACGCTATGAATACCGACACCTTGAGCACCAACAATGTCGTGGGCGAGCGAGTCGCCGATGTGCGCTGCCTGGTGCGGCTGGCAGTCAGCCGCTTCTAGGGCCGCGCGAAAAATGGCGGGGTCTGGTTTACCACGCGCAAATTCTCCGCCCACAAACACCTGACGGAAAAAAGGGGTAAGCCCGGTAGCAGTAAGCTTGGCGCGCTGCATCGCCGGCGCGCCATTGGTCAAAACACTCAGATGGAACCGAGCGCTGAGATGCTGTAACACCGGTACAACGTCTGGATAGGCCTGACAGGTACGCAACCGATGTTGCCAGTAGGTCTTCGCCGCTTCTTGTTCTACGGCTGGGTCTCGCAAGCCCCAACGGGCCAGGGTCTGGTTCCATACCATCGCCAGCATCGCCTCAGGAGAAGAGAGGTGCCGTAGATGTCCATCGTAATCGCCCCAAGCAACATCCGAGACTTGGCGATAACAGGCGGCCAGTTCGGCACCAGTCAACTCCGGCCAGCGGCGGCACACCACTTCACACGCTTTGCCTAACGCCTCACTAATTGAATCCCCGTCATCAGCAAGGGTGCCATCAAAATCGAAAAAGATCGCTTTCATCTGTCTCCTCACTCCCACCTCCCGGCTAGCTCACTCTCGAAATCGGTGTCGTCTTCGTAGTCATCGTAATAATGCTCGCGCCGCGGACGGCGCGCAACCTGCCGTGGGAACTGCCAGGAAGGTTGGTCACGCCAGTGGCCGCTAGGCATGGGTTGGTAAATCCGTGTGTAGTACTGCAGTAAACACTCCTTCGTGTCCGCCCGGCCGAACAACAAATTCCCCACCCACATCTCCCAACCTGGCCGCGTTTTTCCATCCGGTCCGCGCAGGGCGCACGGGATCAGGGTTGGTGTGTTTGGCCCACGAATGTCTTGCGTGTGAGACCCGTCACGCCGCACCTGCCGCGGACCTCGCCTGGTCTTCATTTTCAGTCCAGCCGTTGCCTTCCACGTCTTGGTCAGTTTGGCTTTTTGCTGCCGCATCACGTCTTCTCCTCTCTCTTGGCGGTACTCTTCGCCACCCAAGTTGAGCAAATATCTTGCCAGTTCCCCGATAAATAGGATTGCAGGTGAAGCCATAGATAGGTGGAGTTGGCAAAATAAGGATATTTCGTTGTTTCTCCAGGGAATATGTAACAAAAGCGCTATAGGATTATGGCGCTGCGTTGGACACAGGTCGTACGCAGGAAGTATGGTTTGTGTGCCATTAGCAGGATAAAAAATCGGTTAAGTGTGACTTTTTTGTGCGTACTGATGATTTACTAACTCTCAAGGTGAATTGCTCACTCCCCTGCCCTCCCTAAAATACTTGCTGTCTTTCCTTCAGAACGCTCACTGAGTTGCCAGGAAAACCGCCTGCGAGGAAAAAGAGTGAGGTCGAACGTATTGCGCTAGAATTCCGCTCGACTTCGCCCCGCGGATGCGGCACAATAGGTTCATCTTTTATAGGGAGGGCCGGGTTCTCGGCCCTCTTTTTTTCGTCTTTTTGGAGGACCATGCTACAGAATGGCACGCCTCGACGTGATGATATTCGTAACGTCGCCATTATCGCCCACGTTGACCACGGCAAAACCACGCTCATCGATGCACTGCTCCGCCAGAGCGGTATCTTCCATGCCAAAGAACATCTGGTGGACCGTGTCATGGACTCGTTTGAACTGGAACGCGAACGCGGCATCACCATCCTGGCGAAAAACGCGGCGATTACCTATCGCGGAGTAAAGATTAACTTTGTTGACACTCCTGGCCATGCTGATTTTGGCGGCGAGGTCGAACGCTCGCTCGCGATGGTGGACGGCGTCATGCTCCTGGTCGACGCTTCTGAAGGACCGTTGCCGCAAACCCGCTTCGTGCTGAAAAAAGCCTTGGAAGCCGGGCTGCCGCCGATTGTATGCATCAACAAAATTGACCGCCCAGACGCGCGGATCAGCGAAGTCCTCGACGAGATCTACGACCTGTTCATCGACCTCGACGCCACAGAGGAACAGCTTGAGTTTCCTGTGGTCTACACCAACGCCCGCGCTGGCATCGCCAAGCGCGACCTCGCCGATCAATCCGCAGACCTGCGCCCCTTGTTTGCGTTAATTGTCTCGGCACTGCCTGGGCCTCCTTGCGACCCGACGGCGACCGTGCAGTTTCAGGTCAATAACCTCGACTATAACGATTACGTTGGCCGGCTAGCGATTGGCCGTATCGTCAGTGGCGAACTACGCACTGCCGGTCTCTACACGCTGTGTCGTGTCGATGGTTCACAAATCCCCTGTAAAGTCACGCAGCTTTACAGTTGGCAAGGACTGAAACGCGTTGAGGTTGCCAGCGCCCAGGCTGGCGATGTTGTCGCCATCGCCGGCATCGAGGAGATTCAGATCGGCGAAACGATCTCCGACCGTGAAACACCTAAGCCGCTGCCGGCGATCCGTGTGGACGAACCGACTATCGCGATGATTTTCGGGGTGAACACTGCTCCGTGGTCCGGTCGTGAGGGTCAATTCATCACCTCCCGGAGATTACGCGAACGGTTGTGGGCCGAATTACGCAAAAATGTCAGTTTGCGTGTCGAAGAGACTGACTCGCCTGACTCTTTCCGCGTCATGGGTCGCGGTGAGTTGCAATTGGCGATCTTGATCGAGACGATGCGGCGCGAAGGATATGAACTCCAGGTGTCCAAACCTACGGTGATCACCAAGGAGATTGACGGGAAAGCGCAGGAGCCAATGGAATTGCTCTTGGTCGACATTCCCGAGGATTACATCGGCGTGGTGTCACAGTTACTAGCTGTGCGCCGCGGCGTGATGACGAAGATGGACCACCCCGGTTCAGGTCGGGTGCGGCTGGAGTTTTCCATTCCTTCGCGCGGCTTGATCGGTTTCCGCTCCCACTTTCTTACCGATACGCGCGGTACCGGTATCATCAACACGCTGTTCAATGGCTACGCGCCCTGGCAAGGAGCGATCCAGAGCCGCACCAATGGCGCTTTGGTGTCTGATCGTGAAGGGCTCGCGGTTCCCTATGCGCTCTTTCACCTGCAGGAACGCGGCATGCTCTTCATCCCAGCTGGGACACCGGTGTATGAAGGGATGATCATCGGCGAGTACTCGCGTGATAAAGACCTGGATGTAAACGCCTGCCGCGAGAAGAAACTCAGCAACATGCGCGCTGTCGGTCATGACGAGGCGGTGCGTCTGACCCCGCACCGGGAGATGGGTCTGGAAGATGCACTGGAGTGGATCGCTGAAGACGAACTGGTCGAGGTCACCCCGCAGTCGATCCGCCTACGCAAGAGAGTCCTACAACAACACTTACGGCCCAAGCGGAAAGACAACGCTGAAGTAAAAGGGTAAAAGGGCAAGAGGGTAAAAAGGGAAAGGGGAGAGATAAGGAAGGAGTTTTCTTAGTTGTCTTCCTTTTCACCTTTTCCCCTTTTTCCCTTTCGCCTCTTCCCTCTCTTCCTGAAAGGAGGGGAACGCTATGTTGCTCGCTGATGAACTCTCGACTTTGCTGTCAAGGGACCGTGTTTCCACCAAACCGAGCGACCTGGAGCTTGCCGCGCACGATGAGTCGTCTTGTCCGCCCGCCTTGCCTGATGTTGTCGTGTGGCCGTTGACGACTGATGAGGTCAGCCGCGTCATCCGCCATGCCCGCGCTCATGACCTTCCTCTCACCGCGCGTGGAGCTGGCTCCAGTTTGGAGGGCAATCCCATCCCCGTGCGTGGCGGGATCGTTCTCGACCTGTCACGTATGGAGCAAATCCTGACCGTACATGCCGAGGACTTACAGGTTACTGTACAGCCTGGCATCGTCTACAACCACCTTAACGAGCAACTCAAACCCTACGGACTCTTCTTCCCGCCGTCTCCTGGCGGTAGCTCGGACGTCGCCACCATTGGCGGCATGGTGGCGAATAATGCTAGCGGCATCTATTCGGTCAAATACGGTGGTACACGCGATCATGTGAAAGCCGCTACGGTGGTCACTGGCACCGGGGAAGTCCTCCATCTGGGCACGCGCTGCCGCAAGACCTCGTCTGGCTATCACCTGCTGGGCCTGCTGATTGGTTCTGAAGGCACACTGGCCATTGCCACCGAACTGACCCTGTCGCTCGTCGGTCTGCCGCAAGGCAGGAAACAAGGCGCGTTCACATTTCCCTCAGAAAAGGCTGCGGTAACGGCAATTGCCGAGATGATGCGTTACGGTGTGGACCTGGCGGCAGTCGAGTTTCTTGACCGTCGCTCGGTAGCGGCGCTCAACCGGTTTCAAGGGTTTGGTTTGATAGAGCAGCCTTCGCTCTTCATTGAGGTGCACGGCTCGCCGACCTCGGTCGCTGAAGTCTTTGCCACCGCGCAGGTTCTGTGTGAGGAGCACGAAGGAACTCTGATCGTTTTGCCCGGCGGTCGCAATTCCTGGGAAGTGCGGCATTTCACTACTCGTGCGATCCAGGCTCTCAATCCGCAGGCAAAGACGATCCGCACGGATATGGGATTCCCGATCTCACGCCTGCCGGAGGTCGTGGAGCAGAGCTACACCATTGCCGAACGACATGGGGTGGTGTTGCACACCTTCGGCCATGCTGGCTTAGGCATCCTACATGCGTTATTGCGTGAAGATCCAGCCGACGCAAGACGCTGGGCCGCAGCCAATCACGCCAAGGATGAGATCGTGGCTTTCGTGTTATCGGTCGGCGGCACCGCCTCAGGCGAGCACGGCATCGGTCTGGGCAGCCGCAAATACGTGCAGCAGGAACATGGCGCGGCACTAGAACTGATGAAAGAAATTAAGCAACTCTTTGATCCCCAAAACATTTTGAACCCAGGGAAGATTTGGTGAGAAAAGCACTCAGACCCGAAAAAGGGCTTGATGAATCAAGCCCCTACAAAACAACGCCACATAGGAAGCCGAGAATTGTCTCTACACTTAAGCGCGAAAATGACCCACTACCTGACTACCTCTACCTGACTACCTCACAGGTTGACAGTAGCCGGTGGCCGGAGTAGAGCCCTGATGTGAGGAGGAACCCTCTATGCGCTTCATTGGGCGTTGTGGCAATCTCGTTCTCGTGCTCGTCGTCCTCCTGTGCGCCTGTGGACCACGATCCGCTCCGCGTCCGTCGGGTGGACCCTGGAGCGTGATGGATTTTCTCCAGGCGTACAACGCCTATGCCCTAGCGCAAACTTACCTCAAACGCGGCCGGCACGCCGAAGCGATTGTCGAATACGAGCAGAGCCTGCAGCGGTTTGCGCGCCTTGATGATGCCGCCCGCGCCCAGTTACGCGACGAGTATGGTCTGTCACAGGAGCAGATCGAGCGCGAACTTTCGATCGCTCGTGCCTTGGCGCAAGAGAGTGCTACTGCCGCAGGGAACATCGTGGACCTGGAGCGTTTTCGCGAGCGGGTGCTGGCCGGGTTTTATCCCTACGGTCACGGCACTCTGAGAAAAAATGGTATCGGTCCGGGAACTCAAATCACCCGCAGCTCGTGGCAAACCGCCCAGGACCTCATACCGCCAGAGATTCTGGAGGCCGTGATCAGTGGGGACCTCACGATCCTCGTGCAAGAGACGACTGATCTGCCGCCCAGTGAGGAGTACATCGTGACGACACTGGGTTATGGCGATAAGGTGCGGCTGGCTGCCGACGGCGGTGAGTTAGCAAGCTACACCGCAGGCTTGCCGTTCCCAGTTCTTGACACAACCGATCCGCAGGCTGGGCTTAAGACTGCCTGGGACTTACGCTACCGTGATGCTGGCGACCGACTGGAACAATGGAGTGATACCTTGGCGCGCGACCGCCAGAGTAACATGCAGTATGGTTTTGAGTCTTACTCCGCCCGGGCCTTTGGTATGTATCGCGCGAAAAAACAGAATAACCTCCCTGAGTGGGAACAAAACGGTATCGTGTACAAGGAGTACACTGAGATTTTTGCTAAACCTATCGATCAGAGCAGTGCTCAGGGCGGTGGTCGAGCCGGCCAGTCTATGCTGTTCTTGCGCCAGCGTTACGCTAGCGATCATCGTCCGATCGGGCAGTGGCTTCTCGATATGGCGAACCGTAAGCTCAAAACCCTGGCGTATAATCCCGAAGGGTCGGCTTTAGGTTTTACTATGATCATTGAAGATGTAACTGGCGAACAGATCCCTGCTCACGACTGGCGTCTAGTCGCCAGTACCGTTGCGCTGGTGCCAGGATTCATCAAGAATCGCCAGGCGCTCTTTGGTGGGACCGGTGGCGGTTATCCTCTCGATCCCTGGGAGTTGCGCCGCGTGTATGTACTCGAGATGCTGCCGCGCAGCCCTCACCATCCTTATAGCCGCAAGCTCCTCTACATAGATCAACAGACCTTTGCTCCGTTTTATGTTGTGATCTTCGACACGAACCATACTCACTGGCGTACTATATTCTTCAGTTATGGCGACCCTCTTTTCCAGCCGGACAACCAGGAAGTCCGGGTGCCAATCTTGCTCGGGCAATCGTGGATCGATTATCGGGAGCACCGCGCTACAGTTTCATTGGTCAACAAGGCAGTGTATAACCAGGCCCTCTCACCCGATTTGTTTACTTTCACGAGTTTAATGCAGCATGGGAAATAGGCTGCCCGCGCAATAGTGCGTTCCCTACGAGACGGGAGAACTCACTCGCGCGACGAAGGTTTTCACTCGGCTCTGGCACTAAACTTTCTTGCAAGAAACCCTGGGCAGAAGTGACCGTCTTCCGCATTGCCGAACATCCCTCTCGTCCCTCGCGCCTGCTTACTCACGATGGATGGGTGCTATTTGGCACACGTATTGTGCGCCTCTTTGCCTATGGTCTCCTCTCCGTCGTGCTCGCGCTCTATCTCTCCGCTGTTGGTCTCAGCGACCGAGCTATCGGAGTGCTGTTAACCCTCACGTTGGTCGGTGACGCGGTAATTTCGCTTCTGATCACACGAGTCGCCGATCGAGTGGGACGGCGGCGTATGTTGCTGGCCGGTGCCGGTCTTATGATCCTGGCAGGAGGGATATTCGCGCTGACCAGTAACCCATTCCTGCTGACCCTCGTGGCTTTCATCGGCACCCTGAGTCCTAGCGGCAACGAGGTCGGTCCGTTCTTGGCCATCGAACAGGCGTCGCTGGCACATATTACTTCCAGCCAGCAACGCACGCGTGTTTTTGCCTGGTACAATTTGGTGGGCTCGTTCGCAACGGCGCTAGGTGCTTTGAGCAGTGGAATATTGACTGATAGATTGCAACGAGGAGGAAGTTCGCCGCTCAGCAGCTATCGTGTCCTGTTCGTTGTGTACGCTCTGCTTGGTGTCGTGTTAGCTTTGCTCTTCATTACCCTTTCGGCGCGGATAGAGGTAGAGCATACTGCCGTCTCCCCAGCTACAGACTTCTCGGGCTTGCATCGTTCTCGCACTGTGGTGCGCGGTTTGTCGATTCTCTTCATGGTGGACTCGTTTGCCGGCGGTTTGGTGGTGCAGCGCGTGCTGGCCTATTGGTTGGACCTGCGCTTCGGGCCTGACGATAT
>Ga0126384_10000830_pt1 | contig 17749 bp, 20 predicted proteins | sample PanSoiMetPlot_36_FD_92543 | JGI IMG/M metagenome (GOLD analysis project Ga0126384, IMG submission 92543) | Tropical forest soil microbial communities from Panama - MetaG Plot_36 | ecosystem: Environmental > Terrestrial > Soil > Tropical forest > Bulk soil | place: Panama | collected 2016-02-17 | reverse complement strand
TTCTCACGAGCCCCTACGCCGGCGCGTACAGCATGAGCAAGCACGCGGTCGAAGCCTTCGCCGACGTGTTGGCCGCCGAGATGGCGCCGCTCGGCGTGCGGGTAAGCGTCGTCGAGCCGGGGAATTACAATTCGGAGATCAGCCGGTCGGCGGCCAAGCGAATGGGCATCCCGGGGGTCGGCGACCGCTCGCGGTACAAGGAACCCGACGAGGTGGCGGCCGTCGTGCTGCAGGCGCTGTCCGAGCCAAATCCCAAGCGCCGCTACATGATCACCCCGAACCAGCGCGAAGCCGAGATCACAATCCGCAAAGCCATCGAAGTGCTCGTACAGCTCAACGAGGGGCAGCCGTACACGTACGACCGCGATGCGCTCGTGAACATGCTGGACGAGGCGCTTGCCACCGCCAGACCCGCGACACCGGTTCCGATCATCCCCGCGCCAACGCCAACGGGGTCGAAATAGACGTGTCGATGGGTAAAGCACAGGCGTCTGGTCGTGGCTACGCGTGGAGGAGCTCGAGCGCCTCCTCGTAGATCTCCATGTTCTTGCCACAGGAGATGGCCGACGGCTTGGCCGCGTTCACGAGATGGCGCCAGCGCCACGGAAGGCTGATGAGCGTTGTCCGTGCCGCGGTCACCATCCGTCAGATGATTGACCTGGCATCGGCTCTTGGCGGCCGGTGTCTGAGTGTGGCAGATTACGTCAGGGGCCGGCGGGCGTGCGGCTCTTGCTGAAGCACTCGCCGTCCGACACGGCTGGCGAGACGGCGTTGCACATGATACCCTTCCGCCGCCTGCACCTCGGTCGCTCGGGTTGCCGCTCGCTGAGCGCTAAGACTCGGGTGAATCTGGCTTGAACGCCTGATCGTCCCCGACGGGGTGTTGCTGTGGACAAGACGCTCTCCGTCTCGTCGTGGTGGACCACACTCGCTGACCGCAGCTTGCCGCACAACCATTACGAACCCGGCTTGCGAGCAACGAACTAGGAGGTCCGGAAATGAAGATCCTCGTCATCGGCGGTACCGGCTTAATCGGTTCAAAGACCATTCCTATTCTGCGCCAGGGCGGTCACGAGGTCGTCCCCGCCTCGCCCAATACCGGCGTCAACACCATCACCGGCGAGGGCCTCAAAGAGGTCATGACTGGGACGCAGGTGGTGATCGACCTCGCCAACTCGCCGTCATTTGAGGACGAGGCCGTGCTGGAATTCTTCGAGACCTCCGGCCGTAACATTCACTCAGCAGAGGGCTCGGCAGGCGTCCGGCACCATGTCGCGCTGTCCATCGTCGGAACCGACCGGACACCAGAAAATGGCTATTTCCGCGCTAAAGTCGCCCAAGAGAAGCTGATCGTGGCCTCGGGCATCCCTTACACCATCATCCGCTCGACACAGTTCATGGAATTCCTGGGCGGCATCGCCGCCTCCAGTGCAGATGGAACCGTGGTGAGGCTTTCGCCCGGCCTGTTCCAGCCCATCGCGGCGGACGACGTTGCGGCCAGCGTCGCCGATGTGGCGCTCGCGGCGCCGCGAAATGGCATCATCGAGATCGCCGGCCCGGAACGCGCACCGTTCAACGACATCGTCGCCCGCTATCTGAAGGCAATCGGCGACCCGCGTACGGTCGTTCGGGACCCCGAGGCCCGATACTTCGGCGGCCGTGTCGAGGAGCGTTCGCTCGTGCCGTTGGGCGAAGCGCGCCTCGGTCGCATCGGTCTCGACGAATGGCTCCGTCGTCGCTCAGAGGCAAAAGCCTGATCCGAACAAAAGGGGCGACTGTGACGACGACACTCGTTGCGTTGGTTGTGCTGTCCACTATGACCGGCTCGGCGATGGCTCAGCAAGCTAAGGTTCCCGAGCCTAACGCTCCGCCGGCCAAGGTCACGTCGCTCATGTCGAAGGATCTTCCGGAGAATCCCGGCAAGGAAGCGCTGATGATCCTCGTGGAGTATCCGCCCGGCTCGTCGGACCCTATCCACCGACACAATGCACATGCGCTCGTCTACGTACTGGAGGGCACCATCGTGATGCAGGTGAAGGGTGGACAACAGGTCACCCTGAAACCAGGACAAACCTTCTATGAGGGTCCCATGTCATCGGCCGGAACGCCAGCAAGACCAAGCCGGCGAAATTCGTCGTGGTCTTGATCAAGAACAAAGGTGCTTCGGCCCTCGTGTCAGTAGAGTGACGGTCGGATGGACACAGCGCGCGTGAGCTCCTCGAGTTGACCTCATGCGCTGTCCGACTTGTCACCACGACAACCAGTCCGACCGTCGCTTCTGCACGCACTGCGGCGCCGAATTGGCCGTGGGGTGTCTCTCCTGCGGCGCCCCGATCGAAGTTGGTGAGAAATTTTGCGGCGGCTGCGGCGCGGCGCTGACGATCGGCGGGAGGACGACGGCTCCATCGCCTGCTCATGCCCCGCTTCTCACCGAGAAGTTCCGCCAGGCGAAAGCCCCGGTCGAGGGCGAGCGCAAGCAGGTCACGCTTCTTCGGTGTGGCCGTGAGCGGAAGCCCGGGTTGGTCGTCACTTCGGACAGCTCGTGCTCGGCGTCGCGCGGCCATGGAGCCCCAATTGATACGCTGATGCGGCGCCATCGGCAAGGGCCTCGGTCCCGATGTAGAGAGAATGACACCGGAGCCGGGGTCAGATATGGGGAGCTAGATGGCGGGGTCGATCATCCTCTTCGTTGCCACTACTGCTGCCGACGAAGCGTGCTCGTGTCAAATGACCCGATCATCTCATCCCCGTTCACCCGGAACTCGCCATGCGCCGTGTGGCCGCTCATCTCGTGAAAGGTGAAGGTGTCTCCGCTCACCCTCCCCTCAATCTGCATCACCTCGACTGACATGCCGGGCAAGCGAACCGATCCCGTTTGCTTCAACTCCCCTGGAACCTTCGCACCTCGCTCCTGAAGAACGAGCGCGACGGTTATGCCAGGGCCACCACCGATCCCACTGGTGATTGTAAGTTTCCCTTGCCACGCGCCAGTCACATCGACCGTCACCAGCGTCCGGTCGATCCAGTCCTGCTGCGCACAGCCGCTCACGAGCACAAGGATTACACCGATGGCGACCCAAGCTGCTCTCATGCGCCTCTTTCCTCAGCGGGATAGTAGCGCACCGGGCGAGCCCTGTGAGCGTCTCTTGACCTCGTCTTCCTTGACGGCCAGGCTCTCAGGCTGCCCGTCGGCCGGGCCTCGACCGACTGGCGCAGGCGATACATCCAGCAACCGGGCTCAGGGCAGTCATGGACGCCATGCGAGCAACACTGGCCCGGGAGGTGGCTCAGACCACGTAGACAATCTCCGGCGGGCATGGAGGCCGTTGCAGGCCAAAACAGGAGAGCGGGGTCGGAGCTGAGGCTGACGGGAACATCCGAGTTACTTGCTTTTTCTCATCGAGATATTGTTGCGGACTTCTCTGGAACCCGGTTCCCTGCATGGTAGTCCCGGAAATCGTCAACTGCGCAGACTAGATTTCAATTCAAATTTCGGTCAGCCCCAACGATGCAAGCGAGACGTCGCTGGCCTCCAGTTGGGCCAGTTGCTGTAGTGTGTTCAGGTACGCGTCGACAAGCGCGCGTCCGCGAGAGTCTTTGGTGAAGTCCTGATCGCCCAACACAACCTGAGTGATGACGACGTCCGCGCGGATGGGATTCAGGTTGGGATGGAAGGCCTGCTCGACGAACTGCATCTCGGTGATGCGCACCGGCACAATCCGCTTGTTGCCGGACACCCACACGATGAGCGAAGTCGGGCTGGAACTGAGCATTACCTGCAGCGCGGCGAGGGTGGGAAGAATCCCGAACTGCTGAGCCGCGGTGTCGCCGACCTCAAGCTTGTCGGCGGCGTCGAAGCTGACGGTGAAGCTGATGACCTCGCGCGGCGGGGGGGGAGGAGAAGGCGGCGGAGCCGCGATGACGTCCAGACGTCGGGTTAGGGTCTCAGGGTTGTATTGAAAAGCGATGAGGCGCAGAACTATGCCGGTGATCGGGTCGAGTTGAACGAATCCGCCCTTGATGAGGTTGATCGGTCCCACCGGTGACATAGTCAGGCTTCCGCGGGAGGATTCTTGAACGAGGGCTCGACCGGCTCTTTCACCGTCGGATCGCGCTCCCAACCTTCGTTTTCCAGCTTAATGTGTTCGATCGCGATGGCATTCCCGTTGGCGTCGAGCTGCGGTAGCGCCTGATACTCCGAGACCCAGCACCGATAAACCTTGTAGGCCAAGACCAGCTGACCAGCCTCGTTGTAAAGCTCCAGAATGATGTTCTTGCGAAAGTCCTTCAGCGAAACTTCGGAGCCTAGGCCCGCGCCGAGGTTCCACACTTTGTCGGCCCACTGTTCGAATTCGGTGTCCTGGGTGACGCCGCGTTCCAGCGTGATGGCCTCGTACTTTGTGCGGCCGGGTGACTTGTGAACGGTACTCGGGTCTCCGCCTTCGCGATGTTCGACGACCTCGGTGTGGCGAAGCAGCGGGCTGACGCGCGAAATTCCGGCAACGTACCGGCCGTCCCACTTTACGCGGAACTTGAAACTCTTGTACGGATCCAGGCGTTGCGGATTGGCAGGAAACTGTGCCACACGTCACCTCGCGACGTACAGCTTGCCACACTTCGACTGGCAGTCGAGTATTTGGACCATGCGCAGCATCCGTCGACGTGAGATTGCCTCGTCGATCATGAGCCATCCCCATCTGCCGAAGATAGATGTCCCGAGGCGGATGAGTCTAGAAGTGCCCGCTGGTGAGGTCAAGGTGGAAAGATCGCGCGTCGCGGCTTGACCCCTCCACCAAGGTCTTCGGAGATCTGGGGTGGCCGGCACCGAGCCACCAGGGTGGCGGTCTGCCCCAGCCCCGCCGCCCTTGACCAGATCCGGACTCCGAGCGCACCATCCACGCAGGAGTCGGAGTCAAACGGCTATGTTCGCCTGCTACAGTTGCTGCCGCTTTACGCCAGGGTTTTGGTCCAAACCAACTCGAAGGAGCAGTCTATAATTCTATCCTTTCGAGCCGATGTGGTGCATCGCTCCTAGAGGCTCGTAGAGGCGCCGATGTCTGAGTCTGGCAGATTACGTCACGAGAACGGGCGCCACGCACGGGGCGACCCCGCGAGAGGGTGCTAATGTTGCCTTCGCTCTCCGTGCTCGAGGGAGAGAAGCGCATCGCCAATATCTACGACACTCTCCGCGGCGAGGAGGCCGCCTGGCGTCAGTGCCTCTTCGTCTCGCTTTACGACGAGCACGGAGGCTTCTACGATCAGGTGCCGCCTCCCGCCGCCGTGGTGGCGGACGCCATCGAGCGCCTGCACGCCGATCGCCTCGTCGAGCACGTCGAGCGGCTGGCCCACCACGCTCGTCAGGGCGAGGTGTGGGACAAGGCGGTGCGCTACCTGCGCCAGGCTGGCGCCAAGGTCTTACTGCGCTCGGCCAACCGCGGGGCGGCGGACTATCTCGAACAGGCGCTCGACGCATTCGGGCGGCTGCCGGAGACTCCCGCCTCGATCGCCGAGTCCCTCGACCTCCGCTTCGATCTCCGCCACGCGCTCCTCCCGCCTCGGCGAGCAGAAACGGACGGGGGCCATCCTCGACGAGGCCGAAGCCCTCGCGGAGGCCGTCGGCGACGAGGGGCGCCTCGCCCGCGCGCTGAACTTCAAGGTCACCCAGTTCACACAGGCCGGCGACTACGCCGCGGCGCTCCAGGCCGGGCTTCGCGCCCTTGCCATCGGCGAGTCGCAGACGGACATCGCCATCCAGGTGGTCGCCCACGGATCCGCGATTAGCCAGGTGTATGTGGCGCGAGGCGAGTACCGCGAGGCCGTCCGTCACTGCGAGGCCGCGCTCGCGCTGATCCCGGAGGCCCTGGCGCAGGAGCGATTCGGTTCATCCTCCCCCAAAGGCTCGATCGTGCGGTCCGTGCTGGTCATCGCGCTCATGCCGCTCGGGCGGTTCGCCGAGGCGTTCGGGCGTCCCCGCGAAGCGATGCACATCGCGGAGGAGGCGGGGCAGGTCCACTCGCTTCTCTACGCCCTCCTCGGCCTCGGCACCCTCAAGCTCGATCAGGGCGACTTCGCCAGTGCCGTGGCTCCGCTGGAGCGCGGCCTCGAGCTCTGCCGGACGAGAGAGGTGCCGTTGCTCATCCAAGAATTCGCCGGGGCATTGGGCGCGGCGTACCACGGGACCGGCCGCCGCGCGGAGGCGGTCGCCATGATGGAGGCCCGGCGCGCCGCCGAGCGAAACCAGAGGTACTGGCTGTGGCCCGGCCGCGTCGGGGCGCTCGGCGAGGCGATCTCCTCGACGGGCGGCTGGCGGACGCCACCCGAATCGCCGAGGACGCGCTCGCGGAGGCTCGCCAGTTTGGGGAACGGGGAGTGGAGGGCCAGCTCTTGCGATTGCTCGGCGACATGGCGGCCCATCCCGACCGCGTCGCGGTCGATACGGCGGAGGTGCATTATGGCCAGGCGCTCGCCCTGGCCGAGGAGCTTGGCCTGCGCCCGCTCATGGCCCACCGCCACCTCGGACTCGGTCTGCTCTACCAGCGGGCGGGCAGGCGGCAGCGGGCGCGGGACCACCTCACCGTCGCGACGACGATGTTCCGCGAGATGGACATGCGCTTCTGGCTGGAGCAGGCGGAGGCGAGCCGGGACACCTAGGAGGCCACTATGGAGCTCGATCCTCGAACCGACCGCTTACCCTTCAATGAGTCTGATGAGGCAGAGCAGGCACCTGCCGGGGCGACGGAGCCCTCCGGCGAAGCACGGATCCGGCACCTGCAGCGCGTACCGCTCTTCAGTGGGTTCAACGAGAAGGAGCTTCGCCGGGTTGCCGAGCTCGCGCGGATCGTGGACGTTCCGGCGGGGACGGCCGTCACCCAGATTGGAGAGCCCGGTAACTCATTCTTTGTCATCATCGACGGCGTGGCGGTGCGAACGCCCCTCGGCATCGGCGCCCAGTTACACCCGGGTGAGTTCTTTTGCGAAATGAGCCTGCTCGATGGAGAGCCCCGATCAGCGACGATCGTGGCGACGGGCAAAGGCGCGGTCGTAGTCGGCGCCTCGAACCTCGACGACTACCAGCTTGACGCCCAGGGACGGCGCCACCTTCTCCGCCCACTGCACCTGCGTGCGGGAGTACGTCTCCGTCGTGACCAGGAGCGCGATTCGCGTGGGCCCAGGTACTGCTTCCTTGAGCAGTTCCAGTCGTTTCCCTGCCATCGTCGGTTCCGCCGCCAACACCACCCCAGTGATGTTGCCACCTGGCCGAGCAAAACTTGCCACAAAGCCGAGTTCAACGGGATCGCTGTAGATCAGGAGCATGACGATCGGAACCGTCTTCGTCGCATCCTTCGCCGCCTGAACCGCAATCGGGCTGAGAGCGAAGAGTATGTCTACGCGGCGTTCGACCAGGTCACGCGCCAGAGCAGGGAGCCGGTCGAGCTGGCCAGAAGCGAATCCCTGCTCGATCGCCAGATTTTGGCCTTCGACGTATCCCATCGCGCGCAGCTTCGACGGGAGAAGGCTCGCTGTTGAGGTGCCGCCGCGAGCGCCAGGGGAAAGATGCCCAGCCGGTATACCTTTCCCGCTGGCTGCGCCCCAGCGGCGAGCGGAGCAGCAAGGACCACCGCCCCCGCGCCCGCGAGGAACGTGCGGCGATCTATCACTCGATGACCTGGTCTGCCCGCGCCAGCAGCGACGGCGGGATCGTCAGCCCGAGCGCTTTGGCGGTCTTGAGGTTGATGACCAGCTCGAACTTGGTGGGCTGCTCGATAGGGAGATCGGCGGCTTTGGCTCCTCTGAGGATCTTGTCGACGTAGCTCGCGGCGCGTCGCTCCATCTCGGATGCATTGACTCCATAGGACATAAGGCCCCCTGGTTCAACAAACACCCAGAGCTCGTAGATTGCGGGGATTCGATGCGCGGCGGCAAGATCGATGACAGCCTGTCGATGCACGAACATAAAGGCTGGCGACGCGACCACGACCCCTTGGTCGTGATTCTTCTTCATATCGAGGAAGGTGGGAGCCAAATCTCCCGCTCGGCGCACGATGAACGTATGAACTTCTATGCCGAGGCTCCGAGTCGCGATAGCTACCTCTTCATCGTCCCGAGCGCGTATCGAAGGGAGGGCCGAGGTCGTGACGTCCTCTCGAAGGAGCGCAGCCCTTGAAAGACTCGGTATTACCGCTTTGAGAAGCTCCAGACGCTTAGGGATGAGATCATCGTTCAGGAGCTGTGACCCTGTGATATTGCCCCCAGGCTTTGCGAGGCTGTCGACGAGTCCTGCGGCGACAAGGTTCTCGTCGGCACGACCAACCACGATGGGGATCGTTTTCGTTTCCAGCTGAAGGATCTTGGCCAGGCCCGCGCTCGAAACAAACAGTACGTTGACCTTGAGGCGCACGAGGTCGGCAGCGCCTCTGCGAAGCTGATCGGCTGATTCGCCGAACCGTCGCTCCACGATCATGTTCTGGCCATCGACCCAGCCGAGCTCTCTCATCGCCAACCAGAACGGGTTCGTCGAGACGGACTTTGCCAGCTCTTGTGGGCTCGGAGCTGGACCGAGGCCGAGAATTCCCACACGAGCCATCTTCCCGGACTTCTGAGCCTCGACGGCATGCGGCGAGGCGAGGAGGCCACCAGCGATAGTCACCACGAACGTTCGCCGTTCCATCACATACCCACCATTAGTTAGACCAGCCAGCCTTGCGGATGCGGCACTGCTCGGCCAGGAGCTTCGGGATGTGCTGCCGGACTTCCGCCATGCGTCGGGCGCCCACCGAAACGTCAGCACCTACCGGAGCGCCACCGAGATCTTGAGCCAGGGGAGATAGATGGCTCGTAGGGACGCGGCCGGGAGAGGGAACATTATGGGCTTCTCAGACTCCACGTCGCGGAACCTACCCCCCGAATAAGACAGCGGGGTCATGAGCCTAGTGTGGGCGCGCCGCTCGGTCATTCGGCTCGTGGCACACCGGCAGCGTGAATGTGAACGTCGAGCCGTGCCCGACCTCACTCTTCACCCAGATCCGCCCCCCGTGGAGTTCGATGAACTTCCGGGAGAGCGCGAGCCCGAGGCCCGTGCCCTCCACCTTCTTGTCGGCCGTCCCCACCTGCCGGAACGCCTCGAAGATCGCCTCCTGATCCTCGGGGGCGATGCCGACTCCGGTATCCGCGACGGCAATCTCCGCCGCACCGTCGTGGAGGTGGGCGGAGACGTCGATCCGGCCGCCCTCGGGCGTGAATTTCAGCGCGTTGGACAGGAGATTTAGGAGGACTTGCTTGACCTTGCGCTCGTCCCCGTGAAGCATCCCGAGGCGGTCGTCAATCGTGCGGCCGAGGCTGATCCCCCGCCGGGTCGCCCGCTCCCGCACCAGGGTCAGCGCATTGTCGATGGCGCTCGGCAGATCGAAGTCGGCCGCCTCCAACTCCATCCGCCCCGCTTCGATCTTCGACAGGTCGAGGATGTCGTTGATGAGGGAAAGCAGGTGCTGGCCGGAGGCGTAGATGTCTTTCAGGTACTCGGCCTGCTTGTCGTTCAGCTCCCCGAACATCCGCTCGTTCAGCACCTCCGAGAACCCGATGATCGCGTTCAGCGGCGTGCGCAGCTCGTGGGACATGTTCGCGAGGAACTCGGACTTGTGCTGGCTGGCCGCTTCGAGCTGGCGGCTCTTGTCCTCGATCTCCCGGAAGAGGCGCGCGTTCTGGATCGCAAGAGCGGACTGGGTAGCAAACGTCTTCAGCAGCTCGACGATCTCAGGAGAAAAGTCGCCCGGGGTCTTCCGGATGAGGATCAGGCTGCCGATGATCTCGTCCTCACGGAGGAGCGGCACCGATAGCACCGCTCGATACCCGGCCCGGATGGTGATGTCGCGGACGCTGCTCTGGTATGCGGAGGGCTGGGTGATGTCGGCGACCTGGACCGCCTCTCGCACCTCTGCGGCCCTCCCAGAGACGCCCTCGCCCTTCCGAATGGGCACACCGCGGAGGGCCGCGGCATACTCAGTGTCGAGATTGTTGGTGGCGCGGCTGTGGAACTGCTCGGTACCCGGGTTGTACTCGTAGATCAGACAACCGTCGGCGCCCGCAAGCTGGCGCGCCCGTGACACGACGGTTTCGAGCACGGTCTCGACGTCGAGCGTTGAAGTGACCGACCGGCTAACTTCCCCCAAGGCGGTGAGCTGCTCGACCGAGCGCGTCAGGTCAGCCGTCCGGGCCTCCAACTCCTTGAACAGGCGAACATTCTCGATTGCGACGACCGCTTGGTGGGCGAAGGTTTCCAGGAGCGCCACTTCGGCATCCGAGAAGCGGCCGGGTTCCCGGCGGGTCACGACGATGGCGCCCACGGGCTCGCCCTCGCCGATCATCGGCACCGCGACCGCGCTCCGGAAACCGAGCAGACGGCCGGCCTCGCGCGCTAATGCGATCGCCGACGGCTCCTCGATGTCTGAGTGATGCACCACCGACCGCGTCAGGATCGCAGTGCCCGGCATGCTTTCCATGTCCAAGGGCCGAGGAAACCGCGTCCGCGTGGCCGCGACCGCCTCCGGGGAGCTGCCGTAGATGGCCGGGAGGTACAGCGTCCGGTTGCCAGTCAAGAAGAGCCCGGCGTTAGCCGCGTGGCAGAGCCGGGCGGCACTGCTGACGATGGTGTCGAAGACCGGTTGAACGTCCCTCTGCACGTGCGCGATGGTTCTCAGGATCTCGCTGGTCGCTGTTTGCTGATCCAGCGCCTCGGTCACTTGCGCGTGCGCTGCCGTAAGCGCTCGGTTCTTCTCCTCCAGCTCCGTGAACAGGCGCACGTTCTCGATGGCGATGACGGCTTGATCCGCGAAAGTCTTCAAAAGGTCGATCTGATTCTGGGGGAAGGTCCCAGGAGCAGCTCGGGCTACGCTGATCACCCCCACAGGAGTCCCGTCGCGAAGCATCGGCACCGACAAACGGCTTCGCCCGAGATCCGCGCGCGCGAAGTCGCGACTGTACTGAGGGTCTTCGAGGACATCTGTAATCTGCACGACGGCGCGATTCAGCACCGCGCGACCCGCCGCCTGGCTACGGTTCGGCCGCATGGGGTACAGCGTCCTTCCTAGTTCCAGGGCTTCGGGAGGCCAGTTGTGGGTAGCGACCAGATGGAGGAGTTCCCCATCAAACAGTTGGACGTTTCCCTGCACCACCGCGCACAACCTCACTGCGCTTCTCACAATCGTGTCGAACACGGGCTGCACGTCAGTCTGCGATCGGCTGATGACGCGAAGGATCTCCGCCGTCGCCGTCTGCTGCTCCAGCGCCTCGGTGACCTGCGCATGGGATTCGGTGAGCGCCCGATTCTTCTCCTCCAGCTCCGTGAACAACCGCACATTGTCGATCGCGATCACCGCTTGATCGGCGAAGGTCTTCAGCAACTCGACTTCCATGTCTGAGAACCCACCAGGCTCCCGTCGACTCAGGTTGATGGCGCCCAGAACCTCGCCCTTGCGCATCATTGGCACCGCGACCATGCTCCGAACACCGAGCAGGCGTCCAACCCGCCGCGTGTAGTCCTCCGCCGCCGAGGGTGCCTCGATGTCGGGCACGTGAATCACCGACCGCGTCAGAATCGCCACGCCAGCGGTGGTCTCCCGGTCCAGGGGTCGAGGGTACTGAGCGCGGATAGTCGCCAGCGCCTCGGGGGAAGAGGAGCCGTAGTTTGCCGGAAGGTCCAGCGTTTGGCCGTCGGTCAGGAAAACCCCAGCACTGGCGGCATGGCAGAGGCGGGCGGCACTCTGCACAATCGTATCGAACACCGGCTGGACGTCCACCTGCGACTGGCTGATGACCCGGAGGATCTCACTGGTCGCAGTCTGTCGATCGAGAGCGGTCATCAGATCGCGGTTGCGCGCCTCCAGCTCCGTGAACAGCCGCACATTCTCGATCGCGATGACCGCTTGGTCGGCGAAGGTCTTGAGCAGCGCGATTTGTGTATCGCTGAAGAGTCCGGCTTCTGCACGGGAGACCGAGATAGCCCCGATCGGCACTCCTTCCCGAAGCATGGGCACAACCAAGATGGCATGGTAGCCGCGCATGGCGGCGATGTGCCTGGCGCTCTCGCGCAACTCCGATGCGTTCTGGGCTGCTGCAATGTGTGTGATGGCCCCATCCAGGATTGCGCGGTCAACAAACGAAGAAGGGTGTGGCCTCCGTGGAAACATGCGTTGATATTCGGCGCGTATCTCCGACGTGGCATCCGAAAGGGCCACTTGGTGGACGAACTCCCCATCGTATTGGTAGACGGCACCGGACAGCCCCCGGACCAGCCTGACGGCGCTGTCCACGATGGCATCGAAAACCGGTTGGAGATCGGTGGGCGAGCTGGAAATCACCCGCAGGACCTCGCTCGTCGCCGTCTGCTGTTCGAGCGCCTCGCTGACTTGTGCGTGGGCCTGAGTCAGGGCGGCGTTCTTCTGCTGGAGTTCGGTGAACAGACGCACATTCTCGATGGCGATGACGGCCTGGTCGGCAAATGTGTGCAGCAAAGCGATCTGCTTGTCGGAGAAGGGCTCCACTGCGGCCCGTCGGAGGATGATCGCGCCGAGCGGCACGCCCTCCCGCAGCAGCGGGACACTCAAAATCGTGTGGTAGCTGAATTCTCGAGCAATGGCGCTGCCCTCAGGGAATTCCTCTGTTTCGGCCTGAAGATCCGCCACATGAATTGCCCGTCGCTCCAAGACGCAGCGCCCGGCGGTCGTCCCAACGACCGGGGCCACGTGCCCAAGCTGCGCAGGAATTGGGCCGTGGTGGGCAACACACGGTAGGCGGTCACCCTCGAGTCGGTGGATCAGGGAGTCATCAGCCCCGCAGAACCTGACGGCGCGCTTGACCAAGGCGTCCAGTACCGGCTGGAGCTCGGTCGGCGACTGGCTGATGACGCGCAGAATGTCCGCCGTCGCCGTCTGCTGCTCCAGCGCCTCGGTAAGGTCGGTGTTGCGCACCTCCAGCTCCTTGAAGAGGCGCACGTTCTCGATAGCGATGACCGCCTGATCGGCGAAGGTCTGGAGCAGTGAGACTTCCACGTCCGAGAATGGGCCGGGCTCACGCCGGTTCACAATGATGGCGCCGACGGCCTCGCTCTCCCGCAGCATCGGCACGGTGACCAGGCTCCGGAACCCGAGCAGTCGTCCGGTCTGCCGCACATACTCGACCGCCGAGGGCTCCTCCGTGTCTGGTACATGGACGACAGACCGCGTCAGGATCGCCATACCGGCCGTGGTGCTCGTGTCAAGGGGCTGGGGGAACCGGGCCCGGATAGTCGCTGACGCCTCGGCCGAGGCGCCGTAGCCTGCTTGGAGGTACACCATTCGCCCGTCGCTCCGGAAGACGCCCGCGGTGGCTGCGTGGCAGAGGCGGGCGGCCCTCTGCACAATCGTATCGAACACCGGCTGGACGTCGGTCGGCGAACTGCTGATCACGCGGAGGATCTCGGCTGCGGCAGCCCGCTGTTCCTGCGCCACCGTCTCTCGCTTCAACGACTCCGCCAGCCGTTTCTCCAGGTCACGTACCCGAGCGCCTTCGCTCTTCGGCGGCCTTCGGGCAGGCGACTGCTTGGGTTCCGCCTTCCCCTTCGGGGCCTTTGCACGCCGACCCATTAGCCTGTCCTGGCCTCCAGCGGGTTCCCTTGACGATACGTTTGCAGCTGGCCGTCTCCCGGAATCGGCCGATGTTCTCTCCGCCCAAAGGGGAGGGTTTCGACCCGGGGACGGGCACGTGAGTAGGCTGACGGGAGTAACGGGCTCTGACACGAACAGACGAGCGGTCGAGGCGTGACGGCTTGAAGCATACTGCCTCCTTGCCCGAATCGCGGGGAGTCTAGCAGAGACAAGGGAAGTTCAAGTATGGAAAGTCGAGGCGCGACCGGTCCTGTCGGGGCCAGGTGTAAGGGCATTTGCCCGATTGGCCGCCGAGAGCGGCTGGGACTAGACTCCTCGCACCCGAGCACGATCGGGAGCGTGTGAGGAGGATCGAGCTTTGACGTACTCAAAGCCGTTCCGTCACCTTGTTGGTCTCGCGCTTTCGGTGATCATCCTCGGGTCAGCGCCCCCGCCTTCGCCTGGGGGGATCTCGGCCACCGAGTCATCTGCTGTGCATTGGCGGGTGTCTGAGTGTGGCAGATTACGTCATGGTGATAGGATTCGCGAATGGGGCGCCCGCCGCCGGAGGGCGTTGACGTTGGCTATCCTCTTGCATCCTGGTGGCATCCACAAATCCTTTCCTGGAAAGAAAGGTACCTCATGCGACGCGAGCAAGGGGTGATTGGGGAATGCGCTCGAGTTAGGGGGAACCTCAGAGCAGCCGCACGACATGTTGCGATTCTTCTGGCCATCGTCGCCGCTGGCGGCGTCGCGGACATCGGCGGCGCGCAGCAGTCCCCTGTGGCCCCGCCGGTCCTTCGCGCACCCGAGGTGCGTTACGAGCCCACGCCGATGGAGGTGGTACATGCCATGTTGCGGCTGGCCAAGGTGAACGCCAGTGACGTGGTGTACGACCTTGGGTGCGGCGACGGACGCATCGTCATCACCGCAGCGCGCGAGTTCGGCGCACGCGGCGTGTGTGTCGACATCGATCCCTTGCGCATTACCGAAAGCTGGGAGAATGCCCGTCAGGCAAACGTCATTGATCGCATCCGGTTTCTGAACGAAGATCTCTTCGTAACAGACGTTGGCGACGCCACAGTGGTCACGCTCTTTCTCTCGCCCGAGATGAACCTCGCGGTGCGCCCGAAGCTGCAGCGCGAGCTGAAGCGCGGCACTCGCATCGTCTCGCATTGGCACCACATGGGCGACTGGAAGCCGCAGAAGACCGTGCGCGTTCGAGCCGAAGGCCGCGAGAGTCCTATCTATCTCTGGACGATTCTGGAACGCTGAGATCGTAGATACGCTGGTGAGTTTGCCCGTCAGGGTCCGAGCAATCTCCAATGTGAACATATCACGACGACGAACTTCGCCCCCACGAGCCCTTGGGACTACAGTCCCGCACGGGAGACGACCCTGCTCCTGTGAGGGGATCAGCCTTGGAGTACTCAAGGTCGTTCCGCCGCCTTGCCTTGTCTCGCGGTTTCCTTGGCCTTCATCGGATCAGCGTCCCCAGTCGAGGCCTGGGGTGACCTTGGCCACCAGATCGTTTGTCAGATCGCCTTCCAGGAGCTGAACGACAAGGCTCGGGCGGAGGTGGTGCGCCTCATCGCTTTAGATGAGCGCTTCCAGTCCTTCACGGACGCCTTGCACATGGCCTGATCATCCGCGGAAGCGGCCGAGGAGCACTTCGTCAACGTGCCTCGGTCGCTACAGAGCATCAACACGACCGGTTGCCACGGCGTACCGAAGTGCCTCTTCACGGCTATAACGGTTGACCGTGAGGTGCTGCGCACCTCCACCGATGACCAAGCCAAGCTCGCGTCGCTCAAGTATCTGGGGCATTGGGTCGGAGACATCCATCAGCCGCTTCATGTCTCATTCGCGGATGATCGCGGCGGCAACTTCATTCGCGAGAGCGGCCCCTGCGTCAATAGCCAACATACAGTCTAGGACACCTGCCTCATTGAGAAGAAGCTCGGGACCGATCCGCAGGCGATTGCGCGGGACCTGGTCGACGGCCTACCTGACAGCGACCAGGAAGCGTGGGTGGCGGTCCCGATCGCGGGGTGGGCGAATGAATCCTTCTAGGTGACAAGGCGGAAGTCCGTCCAGTATTGCGTCCGCGTCGAGACGAAGTGCTTCTATCAGCAAAGGAACGAGACCTTCTCGGAAAGCGAGGACGAGAAGGTGGTCATTGTGAACGCGGCGTATCTGGAATCGCACGTTCCCTTCGTGCGCGATCGGCTCAAGCGGCCGGGCATCCGTTTGGGGAATCTGTTGAATGCGACGTTGGGCTAGTAGGCCCACATTTGCGTGGCCCGGCGAATCACTCGAGCGTAGGCAGCTCTAGCACCCTCCAGCGGCGGGCGCCCGATCCGTGGGTCCCACATCGTGACGCAATCTGCCAGACTCAGACACTGGCCGCCCCCGAAGCCGATGCCACAGCCATCCCAGCCCCTCGGGGGTCCCATTCCAAAGGAAATACTTCATTTTCAACTTGACGCCTGAACGAATGACGCGATAATCGTGAGCAGCGGCAAGAAACGCGGCTCTCAAGGGCTCCTCGCTGGCACGGAGGGCACCACCCGATGGGTGACGCGGAATCTGGCCCTTTCCCGCTCTCGTTCAAGTCTCAGCTCCGCGTAAAGTTCAGTGGCGCGACGACCTCCGACGCCGGACTCCTGCTGCCCCGCGAGTTGGATGAGCGCCTCGGCGTGAGCGCGCTCATCGAGCGACACCCGACCGATCCCCGCACCGGACGCAATCGCCAGTTCCCCCTGACCGGCCTCTTCTGCCAGCCCGTCTACAGCCGCCTGGCCGGCTAAGGTGGAGGCGTGACCCGCTCACAAACTTGAAGGAGGTACACGATGAGCCCATTCGAAGCGTTCGACCCGATCGGCAGGGGGGAACAGTTCGAAGAGTTCGACGTCCGTGCCGAGCCCGAGACCGAAGCCGTGGCGACGATCGAGTCGCTCGGTGGCCTCAGTGACAACCAGGATCAGGTGACGGCGCTCCTCGCGGCGCGTGACGAATTGGAGAATCGGTTGATGGGGCCGGGCCGCAGCAACGCTGGACGCCGCCCTAGCCGAGGAAGAGCCCTACAACCCGGGTAACGTGGTGGGCGTGGGCATCGGCGAGAAAGACGAGAACGGAGTACCGACCGGGCGACTCGCCGTCAAGGTGCTCGTGAAGGAGAAGAGACCCGACCACCGCGTGAGCCCCGACGCCCTGGTGCCGCGAGACGTCGGCGGCGTGCCCACCGACGTCGAGGAAACGGGTGAGATCCGCGCCTTCATGTTCACCGCGCGTCGTCGGCCCGCGCCGTGCGGCGTGTCGATCGGCAACTGCCTCCGCGTCATGGCCGGCACGCTCGGCTGCCTGGTGACGCGCAGCAACCAGCTGTTCATCCTGTCCAACAACCACGTCATGGCGCTGGTCAACACGTCGCCGTTGAACGCCGGCATCCCGCAGCCGGGACGGCTCGACGGCGGCGTGTGCCCGCAGGACATCATCGCGCGCCTCACCCAGTTCGTACCGATCAACTTCGCGCCGGCCGCCAACAATCTCGTCGACGCGGCCATCGCGCGGACGTCGCCCCCCCCTCGTCGACCGTCGCATTTTGCGTCCAGGCGGCGCGCTGCAGCCGATCGCTCCCGGGCTGCTCCCCCCCCGCGCTCAACATGACGGTCCAAAAGAGTGGACGGACCACGCAGTTTCGGCGGGGAGTCGTCGACGTGATCAATCTGACCGTCAACGTCAGCTATGCGCCGCTCGGCGGAGTGGCGCGCTTCGTCCAGCAGTTCCGCGTCCGCGGCGTGGGGGGGATCTTCAGCGACCGCGGGGATTCCGGGTCGGTGGTCACCACGTGTCCGCAGAACATACCGGCGGGTCTCCTGTTCGCCGGCAACGCCGCAAACAACGTCACCTTCTGCAATCCGATCCGCACCGTGCTGGCTGCCTTCGGCGTGACAATGGTGATCTAATGCAGCCATGAGGGACGGGTGGGGATGGGCGGTCTCGCGGGGTGTCGTCGCGGTCGCCTTGGCCACGGCGGCCACCTTCCGACCCTGGCCGTCCCCACCTCGTCGGCAGGGCACGATCCAGGAGGTCTCCGCATGAACATCGAGGTCTCCGCATGAACATCGAGG
>Ga0126384_10000828_pt1 | contig 17799 bp, 12 predicted proteins | sample PanSoiMetPlot_36_FD_92543 | JGI IMG/M metagenome (GOLD analysis project Ga0126384, IMG submission 92543) | Tropical forest soil microbial communities from Panama - MetaG Plot_36 | ecosystem: Environmental > Terrestrial > Soil > Tropical forest > Bulk soil | place: Panama | collected 2016-02-17 | reverse complement strand
TGGCCTTGTAGTACGAGCCGTCTTTCGGATTGTAGACCTTGCCCTGCCACTCGTTCGCCTCGCCGGGCTTCATCCCGATGAGGATCGGCGTGCCGAGCAGCGGCCGGCCGCGCCTGGCGGGATCGGGATTCTTGCTGTCGATGCCCGCCTGGCGCTCCCAATCGATCACGCCCCAATAGCCGTCGGCGCAGGGTTCGATCCGGATGGTTGCGCTCTGGTCGGCGACCATCCAGACCCCGGCCGGATCGGCGGCGAACACTGCCGAGCCCGACATGACGAGCACACTGCCGGCCGCGATTGCGCCAGCCGCGAGTGCCCGCAAGGAGCCAATATCTGCCCCCAAGGAGCCAATGTCCCGTATCGTCATCACTCGATTCCTGTCGGTTGTGCACGGGGGAACGTTGGGGTCTGCAGACCGGTTCCGACGTGCTGACAATCGGACCCCCTGTTTCCGCCCCCCGCAAAAACGATTGCGCGCCTTCACGAAATTTGTGGGGCGAGAACGCGACGGTGTGGTGGCGGGAACGCCTCGATTGCGGCGCCCAAGGCTTATGCAGGACGATGGGTTTTGCGGCATCGTCGCCGCCGAGCGGGGCCGTAGATACGCGGGCGGAAGCGCCCGGCGCATTCGGCGATGAACCTTTCTTGCACCTGCAAGTTGATCGGACGGAGCAGTTGGTCAGCCGCTGATGCGGGCCGAAGCGTTTGGTTAACGTCGAGTATCCAGCCATGAATAGAGCGGGCACGCGTTTCCGATACGGTGCGGTCGCGATCATGGTGCTGGCGATCGCCACGGGTGCGAGGGCCGACGAGCCGTTGCGCCTCGCGCAGGTGACCACGAACCCGGCGACGACCACGACTGCGCCTTCGACGCCGGCACCGCCCTCCGCGAACAGCACGACGTCGGCGACCTGCCTCAGCGGCTGCAGCAGCCAATCCTTCAATTGTCAGAACACCTGCATCAGCACGGTGACCGGGGCGACGGTCGTCCCATCGATCACGACCGTCGGCACCACAACGAGCCCGGGGCAGTGCCAGCAGAATTGCTCGGTCCAGCTCCAGGCCTGCCAGCGCAACTGCTCGCTGCAGTGAGCCGGCACTCATTTCGGCGTCAATCCTCGAAACCACGATCACGATCCGCATTTCGCCGCATTGCGGCGGCGCGCAAGCGATGCGGGCGGACGAGCCTCAGCAGATGGCCGGCACCGAGGTCAGCGGCGAGGTGCGCAGGATGCGGCGCTGACCGAGCTGGGCGCCGAGCGGGTCCTCCTTCGCGGTGCCGCCCGCAACCGGCGGCGCCCAATGTCCGCTGCTGCTGATCGGTCCGGGAAGAATCTCGACGCAAAGCACGCTGAGCGGCGAGACGATCGGCAGCCCGAGCTGCGTCAGCACGAGCCCGATGTCCTTGGCTGCGAACGTGGTCATTCCGCGCGGTTCGCGATTCTGTCCGTGCGGCGTCACCACCGGCTTGCCCGCAACCGTCTGCGGCAGCAGGCCCGCCTGCTGCCTGGCAAGCAGCACGTTGCGGCGATGCGCGCCGTCCGTCTGCGTGACTTGGGCATACAGCATGAACCACAACGCGGTCTGCGGATCGCCCACCCGCAGATCGAGTGCGGGTTGTCCGTTGAGCAGCGTCGTGGCGTAGGGTGCGGTCACCGAGATGCCCGCCTCGTTCCGCCACACCGTGCAGGTCAGCCGTGGTGGCGGATGTTGGATGCCGGCGACGCGCAGCGGTCGACCGAACCGGCCTTGCGCCGTGCTCCAAAATTGCTGGTGGCCAACGCGGAACTCGTACGTCCAGAATCCGAAAAGATCGAGCGCGTCGGGTGAGATTCCGGACGGCAGCGGCAGCAGATAGTGCACCCCGTCGGCGACGCCGCCGGAGCCGGTCGCCGGGATCAGCGGCACCATCGCGTCGAGCCCCGCTTCGTCGATGTCCTCGCCGGCGAATATGACGCGTGCCGGCTCGGGGTCGATTGGCAGGGGCGGTTCGGGCACGGTGATCGGCGCGTTGCCCGGCAGCAAGCCGATCGCGAGCACCGGATCCGGCCCGTAGGCGAGCACGCGACCGAAATAGGTGTCGTCCGCCGTGTCGGCGATCGGCGCATCGAACTCGATCCACAGGAAGCGATCGCGCAGCTGCGTGCTCGAATAGTCCGGCGCAGCCACATAGGGGCTCTCGGCGATGCCGGTCGAGACGACCTTCGGCGTCTGCGCAGGGGGCGTCGTGATCGGCAGCCGCAGCGTGCTGTAGGTTTGCGCGACGGCTGGCGCCGCGGGGAATTTCGCTGCCACCGTGTAGATCGGATTGAGCATGGTCGGGAACGTCCCCGGCGCGGGATGCGGGCTGATCGCGTCGAGGAAGACGAGCCGCGTCGTGCTGCGGTCGGCAGGATGCGTGAGATCGCCGAGCGCGCCGCCGCCGACTGCCGTCGGGAAGGTGAGCGTTCCGATGACGGCACCGTCGCGCGAGACCGTGATCGCCGGCGCCGCGAACCCTTCCCAGGTCCAGTCGCGGGCGAGATCGAGCGTCAGCGCGACGATCCAGTGATCGAGCAGCTCGTTGCCGCTGGCCAACGTGATCGCGCTGCGGTCAGGCGCGAGCGTGGAACGGAGCGCGCCGGATGCCGCAAACACCGTTCGCTTGCCCGGTTGGCCCGAAAAGGTGAGGCCGTTCTGCGTCAACCCGAGCGCCTGGGCGACCAGCGCAGGTGGATTGCCGCCCGGCTGCAGCCAGCACGCCTTGAGCTGGTCCGGCGGATCGAGCGGGAAAAGATTCGCCTCGCTCGTCGCCTCCTTGCGCGTGACGTAGTCGGAGACGATGCCGTCGGGCGGGCTCTCGGTGCCGTAGTAGTTGCTCTTCACCGCGGTAAGCGGGGTGAGGCGAATACGGATGTCGCGCGCGCTCGGGATCGGCAGCGATGACGCGCCGTCGACTGGCAGCGCCATTGCGGCGATGTCGGGCGTGTCCTGATAGGTGAGTGCGAGCGTCACGGCGGGATCGCTGCCGGCCGGGAAGGTCTCGATCACCGAATAGACGATGCGCCATTTGGCGCCATCGAGCTCGCCAGGCAACGCGCCGGGTTTCCCGGTGTCGTGGTCCGGGATCGCGGCCTCGACGGTGACCCGGAAGCGGTCGACATCAGGATCCGGCACGCCGACGGCGCGACCCGAGGCGAGCGCCGCGGCGATAAGGGCGTCGAGGCTCGCGCCCGTGAAGGTCGCGGCCGGCACGCCGGCAAAGATCGCCTCCGGATAGCCGATGCGCGGGCGTCTGACCACGAGCTGGGTGATCGTGCGCGTTGCCGCCGGCTTGGCCGGCAGCGGCGGTGGCGCCGGTGTGGTGGTCACCTCGAGCGACTTCGGCGGAACGAAGCGGCGAAACGGGCAGGTTCCAATCGGCGCAAGGCCGGGATGCACGGGTGGATCGTCCACTCGCGGGCCGCCGCCCGTGAGGTCGGCGAGCCGAACGCGAAACTGATAGTCGTGCCCGTAGCGCGGCGGCGGGACCGGCACGGGCGCGAGCGCGCTCGGCGGCGGCGGCGTGGTGCCGGGAGGGGCGGGCGGGTTGAGCTTCGCGACCGTGGGGTCGGCGGTCACCAGGCTCGCGCCGCGCCAGGCGGCGAAATAGAGCGGCAGCCAGCCCGGGTCGGACGCGGCGCTCGCCACCTGCGAGCGGATGGGCGCCGGATTGATGAACAGCTCGTCGGTCGGGGTGCTGCCGCTGCCGGTCGGATTGGCGCCGCTGAACGGCAGGTTGCCCGAGGCCGCGCACAGCGGGCTCCACGTCGTCACGGTGGCGTCGCGCACGTCGACCCGATAGCCGAGCACGCCGAGCGGCGCCTCCGGGTTGGTGTTGCCGTTGGTCGCGCGATCGCGCAGCAGGCCGACCTGGCGGTCCAGCCACACCGTGACCTGCTCGTCATCCCAGCCGATCTGCATCCCCGCCTCGGCGCCAGGCGCAAGGCCCGTGGTGTCGCCGGTGGCGGTGTCGATGGTCGGCGGCTGGTGACAGTGGATGATCTGCGCGAAGCCATCGTCGTAGATCTGCGCCTCGAGATCGGGTCCTGCGAGCTTCGCGTCCGGAACCGCGACCACGGGGAAGAGCGCCGCCGCGAACAGCTTGCGGTCCGTGGTCAGGGGAGGCAGGCGGGCCGCATAGCTGCGCACCGCGTCCGGATTGGCGAGGTCGCTGACGAACGGATTGGCCGGATTGCTGGTGTCGATCGTGAAGCTGATCCACGACACGTCGGTCAGCAGCGCCGGCGAGACCGTGAGCGTGGTGCTGTAGACGAAGCCGCAGGCACGCGCGAGCGCGGGCTGCTGCAGGATGTAGGAGATGAGCTGGCCCCACGCGATGTTGGGCGCCGGCTTCGGCAGCTTGGTGCCCGGATCCTGCGCCTTCACGGCGCAGCCATAGCCGTCGCCGACGACGAACAGGTCGGGGTCGCGCGGCCGGGAGAACGGGATCGCCCGTATGTAGCTCGTGGGCAGCGCCTTCTTGATCCGCACGCTCGGCAGCGGGGCCTTGGCGGCGATCACCTTGCCGGTCGTGATGGTCGCGCCGGCGGGAAGGCGCGATTGCAGGCCGGTCAGCAGCGCGACGGCGCCGGGCGGCGGCACCGCCGTGAAGGGCACCGTCAGCGCCGCCGCCATGCCGCTCGCCGGCAGCGCCGAGCCGGTGATGAGACGGGCGTTGAGCTTGAGCGGCGTGCCGGCGAACTTCGCGACGCTGCCGACCGGGCCGAGCGGATTGCCGACCGGCAGCACCAGCAGATTGACCGCGAGCGTGTGCGTCGTCGCCGTCCAGGACTGCGGAAACGCCATCAGGCTCAATTCGAGATTGTCGAGCATGTGCGCCTCCTACACGTCCACCGTGATCGCCGGAGTGTGGACGGCCTGCGAGAACTGCCAGGAGCCTTCGAAATCGACGCTGACCACCCAGCAGATCGAGATGTGGATGCCGACCGCGACCGAGGCCAGGAAGGTGATCGTCTCGGCCGGAAAAGCGAGCTGGCCGGATAAGGGATTCGGCGGCGACGGCAGCGGATCGATCGAGACGCCGATCGCCGCCGTCAACGACAGCGACGCGGATGCGAGCCCGCCGAGCACGTCGACCGAGGCCTGGCCGTTCAGGATGATCATCACCGTGATGGCGGAGCCGTTCACCTCGAGCGAGAAGGCGAGGGTGATGGATGCCGACCCCTCGGCGATGCCCACGTCGATCGACAGGCCGAGGCCGATTCCCGCCTGGATCAGCAGATCGGGCGCGCCGTTCTTGACCCCAATGTCGATCGCGCCGTTGCCGGCGAGCGGCGAGATCACCCAGTTGAACGGATTGTCGGGGGCGCCGATGCCGATGATGAAGTCGGCCGACAGCGGCGACAGCGTCAGCGTGAGGCCGAGATCGAGGCTGACATCGGAGAGATTGCCGATGCCGAGCGGCAGCGTCGGCACCGCGAAGGTGTCGCGCACGGTGAGCTGCCCGTTGGACAGTGACACGTCGAGGCCGGCGCCCGCGCCACCAGGCAGGAAGCTCGCCAGGCTCTGCAGCTTGTCGAAGATCGACTGGAGCGTGCTCAACGCCGAGCCGTAGTCGATCGTGAGGCCGGTGAGGCCGGGCTTGGTGCGATCGTCGGCCGCGAATCCGCCGATGATCGTCAGCAGCGGAGAGGAGCCGAATTCGGGGATCGTGACCGCGAACGAGAGCGGCGCGATGGTGAGCCACCAGTTGCGGCCGTTCGAATCCGGAAGCGTGTGCGCGGGGTCGACATTGAAGCTGATCGTGGTCGGGGTTCCCTTGCGGGTGTCGGCATAGATCAGCGTCACCTGCAGGACACCGAGATCGATCAGCGTGGTCGGAGGCTGGCCGGTCAACGGAATCTGCTTGGTGTAGTGCAGGCCCTGCGGGATCGTCTGCAGTTGCTCGACCGCGCCGGTGAGGAACGAGATCGTCTTGGAGATGTCGGGGAAGAGGCCGGTGGCGCCGAGCAGCGAACCGAGATCGGCCAGCGCCGGGGCGACGCCGGGCGGAAGCTGGATCGCCGGCATCGTGCCGGGCGGCGCGCCGCCGCTGAGATCCTTGACGGTCGGCTGCTCGAACAGCGTCTTCTGCGTGCCGGTGTCCTGCAACAGTCCATAGAAGTTCGCCGGGCTGGCGAGCTGGAGCACGTCGGCAATGTCGGCGAAGTGCCAGGTGGAGGGATCGGATCGGGCCTGTACCAGGGGCACCGGAGCGCCCTGCGGCAGCGCCACTGGCGCGGCGGCGGCGCTCGCGCGCTTGCCAAAACCCCAATGGCCGTCGCGCGGCAGCACTGGCGAGGACAGCAGTGCGGCGCCGAGCGCCGCACCGCCGGACGTCATCGCAAACGACACGCCTGTGCAGCGCAGGACGGTGCCGCCGGCGGTCGCGGTACCGCCGATCTCGGCGGTGCAGGCGAGAGCATCGACGATCGGTCCGACCTGATTGAACAGCAATGCCAGGTCGGCGGGCTCCGGATCGGTCTTGGGCGGTGGATTGGGCGGATGGACTGGCGTAACGGGCGCAATCTGGACGTAGCCCGTCAGATTGCGCGCCGGCACCAGGGTGACCGGATTGCCGTCGGCGTCGGCGAGCGTCGATGCATGGCCGCCGGCGGTCACCTTCACGCGGCGATCGATGCCGACATCGGCATCGAACAATGCGCGGCGGTAGGTGAACGCCCCGGCCACCACGGTCTCGAATTCGCGCACGTTGCGGACGTTGTACACACCCGCCACCGCGCCGCGATTGACCAGGGTCTGTGGAAACTTGGTGCTGTTGGGGAAGTCGTAGATGCCTGGCGTCGCCGCGACCCAGCCGGAGTCGGTGCGCTGCACCCAGCCGGCGTTCTGCCGCGCGATCGTCACGGTACGCACGAGGCGGACGCAGTGCGGATAGAGCGTGGTCTGCGCCTTGACGACTTCGTAGGCGGTGCGACCCACGACCGTCTCGAAATGAACTTTGACGATTTGCGTTCCCGTGGCCTTGGGCTTGACCCATTCGCTCCAGATGCTGGCGCCATAGCCGGCGAGATCGGCCCGCCGCAGCGGCACGCCGCCGTTGTTGCTGAACTCTTGGCTGAAGATATGGGCAACGTCGCCGTCGCTGCCGAGCACGAGGGTGCCGTAGCCGGGTGTAGGACCTGCGGTCGACAGCGTGGTCGAGCCGCCAAACATCGCGTCCGGCGCCGTCGGGTTCGGCGGCTTGAGCATGAGCTGGAGGCCGCCGCTGCCGGCGGCGAAATTCGGCTGCACGAGCGAAAACCTTCCACCCTGCCGCGCGAACTGGCTGAGAACGCGGTTGACCGGCGGCGCGTTCGGCTGACTGATGTTGGCGATCATGCCGAACGGCAGGCTGAACGTCGCGCCGAACGGTGCGCCGGCCGCGACATTGCTGATCTTGCGCAGCAGCACCGGTGCGGGCGCGACCGGCACCAGCGTCTGGGTGTTGTTCGGACTTACGGCCTGCACCACCGTCGGCGGGCCGTCGCTCGCGGGCACCGGCAGGATGGCGCCCGGCGGGCTGGTCGCGGCGTCGACCATCGGCTCCCACGAGACCGCCGGCAGCGCAAAGGTCACCACCGCCGCATCCGCGATCGCGAGGCTGAGGCCGAGGAAGCCGGTCGCAGGCGGCGGCAGCACCGCAATGCCGATGGGTGCCGGCTGCTCGATCTGGACGCCGAACAGATCTACATTGGTGGAAAGGTCGAGCAGCGTCAGGACGCGGGAGGGCAGGACGGACGGGCTCGGTGCCGCAACGGTACCGGCAGGGGCGCCCGGCGGCGGGATGATCCCGACCGTGAATCCGACATCGGTTGCGGCACCACCCGCCCAGGTCAGCATCGCACCCAGCAGCCCGATCGCGGGCCGGTCGATCAGCGGGCCGGCATCGAAGTCCGCCGCATAGGGGTCCGGCAGCGTCGGCACCAGCCAGCGGGCATCGAGCAGGATCGTCGCGGTTGCGCTCGTGAGCTGGGTCGCCGACGGATTGGCGAGCGGCCCGGTGACGAGAAAGAACCGCGGCGCATGGACGCCGATCAGCGCGTTCTCGAGCGCGAGCGAGAAGGACTGCGTCGGCGGCGTCGCGGGCGCCGCCAGGATCGCCAGCGTCGTGGTGGTGGCCGTGACGGTGAGAAAGAGGGATCCGTTCCCTGCCATCGGCAGCGCGCCGCCGTCCACCGCGAGCGGCCGGTCGAGAAAACCGTTGGCAAAGCCCGACAGGCCGACCACCTCTTGACCCGGTGTGGCCCGCAGGCTCGCGATGAAGCCGGCCGGGTTGAACCAGCCGACCGCGCTGCGAACGGTCGCAGGCGGTGTCGCGGGCCAGAGGCCATAGCCGGTGAGGCTCGCAGGACCGGTGCCGCCGGCGATCACCACGAGTTGCGTCGGGTCGATGCCGACCAGCCATCCGCCGATCGCCCCCTTCCCGTTGCGCGCGGTGCAGACCAGCGAGGCGCCGGCGCCGAGCTCAAGCACGAGCGAGCCGGCGCCGGCGGCCTCGCCGAGGGCCGTGACGGTGCTCGTCGCGACTGGCAGCGACCAGCCCGCACCATTGAGCGCGGCGTGGCCGGACGGCTGGAAGACCTTGGATGCAACCGTCTTGAAATCGAATCCCGTGACACTGGCGGCACACGGAATGAGGATCGCCGGAAAGCCGGTGAGCGCCTGCGGCGTCGCGTGATTCCACGTGAGGCTGACCGCGCTGCCGTAAAGCGTCGCGCTGGAATTGGCCAAGGCCTGAACCGTCGCCGCAGCCTGCGTGAACGTGATCGTCACGGTCGCGGGCAGCGCGATCGTGGCGCCGGTGAGATCGGCGCCCGGCGTGCCGGTGCCGGGAGCCGGCGGCGCAAGGCTCGCGGTCAGCGTGAGCGTCGTGCCGGCGGGAGCCACGTAGGTCCCGCCCTGCAACGCAACGGGCGCGCTCGCCGTCAGCGTGCCGCCGGAAATGCGGAATCCGGAAAAATTCCCGGCCGCGATGCTCGGCACCAGGAGGTGGGTCGCGAACCAGACGCTGCCCGCGCCGAGCGTGAAGCTGGTCGCGCTCGATGGTGCGTTCACGATCGGAAAGGTGCCGAACGGCGAGGCGACGTTGCCGAATGCGAACGCATGCGAGGTCGTGATCGGCAAAACGATGATGGTGTGGCTGAGCCCGCCCTGGTCGATGAAGGGGCCGAGCCGCTCGCTGACCTGCATTCCTTGCAGCTGCGGCGGATCGCCGAACGGATTTTGCGCCGTTGCGACCAGGGGATCGCTCACCACGACGACGTGCCCCGGCGGCGCCGCAGCCAGCACCGTGCGGGCGCGCGCAAGATCTGCGGCGCGTGCTCCGGGGCCGAGACGTAGGGCGGATGGATCAAGGGCGGCGATCGACGAACTGCTCACGATGCCCTCCGGATGGTCCGTAGGCCGAAATGTGTCGTGCCAGTAGTCAGTCAGAGCTGATCGTCAGAAACTCACGTCGCGAACTTCAAGAAGACGGCAGCCGCAGCAGCCGCCAAAATAAACGGGCCGTAACATCGCGGCGTGGGGCGCGGCAATTTCCCCAAACGGGTCGCCCAACCGCGAAAATCATGACTGTCCCGGTTACCCTATTTCTACTCGTTGCGATGTGAGGCGGATCACAACTTAAGAAAGAAAAAGCGGTAACCACACGTCGCTCAACGCCTGGGCTGATCCGCGATAGTTTGCGGCGATGACGTGCCGCCTCTTTTCCGATTCCGATTCCTGATTCAAGATTTGCGGGCGATGCGTCGGGCGCCGCAAAGCGGTGGATCGATCGGCGCCCATGGCGCCACGGCATATCAGGCGGCATGACCAGATCGAATTTGGCAGCAGCGTTGCCGCGGTTGCTGAGCGCGGCCGCTCGATGCCGCTCGTGTGTCTCGCGCCGCTGTTTCGCAGCACCGGCTGGCAGTTGGTGAGCTTGCAACGCGAGCTGCGCCCGGGGGGACGACGCGATCCTGCGCCAGCATCCGAATGTCATCGGTTGCGATCCAACGCCGACGGATTTTGCCGACACTGCCGCGCTCGTCACGTGGCTCGACATTGTCGTGTGTGTCGACACCGCAATCGCCCACCTCGCCGGTGCGCTCGGTAAGCCGCTGCTGCTGCTGTTGCCCTACGCGGCGGATTTTCGCTGGCTACGGGGACGCGTGGACAGCCCGTGGTATCGTGCAGCGGCTGCCGGCGACGTTAGGTGAAATGCTTGTCCGGATGCGGCCGCAATGGGACACGCACTCCGCGCAGGTTTGTGGCGAGCCGACCGCGAGCTGAATTTTCGCTGGCTGGGCGAACAACTCACAGTTTTCCGCTGGCGGCTAATATCGTTACACGATAGTGCGGGCCTATCGGCGTGTGGCAATTGGCTCCCCGGCAGCGGTAACTATATCCTGCTTGGCCGCTACCCGCATAGTGACACGGCCGCGAGAATGACATATTTTGCCAAAAGTGTAGCCACTTAGTGGCAGTCAGGTTAACTACCTAGGGGCCGGCAGGTTCAAAAAGCCTGTCAGGAAAAAATGGGGGACGTCGGGGCGATCACCCACCCTTTGCAATCTGCCAATCGGCGTAGATTCCGATCGGGATTCGGCGCCCGTGTGTGAGCGCTCCGTCCCTGCATCCAACGTTAGCGCCGCATGCTTGGAATCGTGACGCGTCCGAGGTCCGACCAGTCAGCGTAGGGAGTCTTTACATGAGTAACTCTCCGGAGCGGCCCACCAGCATCCCCGATCCGTACGCGCCAAAACGGCTTCGTGATCACGACCAGAAGCCTCGCTCGATCGCGCCGGCCGACGACTATTCGGACGATGAGCCGCCGATAACCCTGCGCAGGATGCAATCTCCCTCGGTCGCGCCGCCGCCGTTGATCGGGCGGCCGCCGCTGCCTCCAGCGGAGCCCAGCAGATCGTTCATCACGGCACGCGAGGTCGCGCTTCTCGCGATCGTCAGCATCGTCTCCGCGCTGGTGGTGATCGCGTTCTACAAGCTCGCCAACGATGTGATGCCGGCAGGGCCGAGAGTTGCAGCCAACGCAACACGTGCCGTGCCGGCCGCGCAGCAGGCGCCGTCCGCCGGCCTGACAGCGGACGAGCCACCCGGCGCCGCACCTCCCATGCCAGCCTTCGGCACCGCGCCGGTGGCCGCCCCCGCAGCGCCACCCGCATTCCCCGCACCTGCGCCGGCCGCATCGGCTCCGGCGCAGACGACAGTCGCTGCCTTCTCGCCGCCGTCCGGTCCGGCCGTACGGGGCGTGACCGACAGCGAGATCCGGTTCGGCATTGCGGGGCCGTTCAGCGGCTCCGCCAAGGAACTCGGGCGGCAGATGAAGCTCGGCATCGACGCCGCTTTTGGGGCGGTCAATGCGGCCGGCGGAATCAACGGCCGGCAGCTTCGCCTCTTCGGCGTGGACGACGGCTATGAGCCGAGCCGGACCCTCGACGCCATGAAGCAGCTCACCGACAAAGACAGCGTGTTCGGCGTCGTCGGCAATGTCGGAACGCCGACCGCCACGGTCGCGCTGCCCTACGCGCTGCAGCAGAAAATGCTGTTCTTCGGCGCCTTCACGGGTGCCGGACTGCTCCGTCGCGATCCGCCCGACCGCTATGTCTTCAATTACCGGGCAAGCTACGCCGAGGAAACGGACGCCACGGTCCAGTATCTCGTGAAGGTACACCGGCTGCGGCCGGACCAGATCGCCGTCTTTGCCCAGCAGGACGGCTACGGAGACTCAGGGTTCGCGGGAGTCGTCAAGGCCATACGCGGTTTGCGCGCCGATCCCAGCAAGATTCTGCGCCTCAACTACAAGCGCAATACCGTGGACGTCGACGATGCAGTCGCGCAGCTGCGCGCCACCAAGTCGCAGATCAAGGCGGTCGTCATGGTGCCCACCTATCGGGCCGCGGCGAAATTCATCGAGAAGACGCATGATCTCTTCCCCGGGATGATCTACACCAACGTGTCCTTCGTCGGCAGCAGCGCGCTCGCCGACGAGTTGATGCTGCTCGGCCCCCGCTATGCCGAAGGCGTCATCGTGACCCAGGTGGTGCCGGCAATCGAGGGCTATTCGTCCTTCGTGCTCGAATACAAGAACGCCCTCGCCAAGCAGTTTCCCGGCGAGGCGCCCGACTACGTATCGCTCGAAGGCTATGTGGTGGGCAGCCTCCTGGCGGAAGGTCTGAAGCGGGCGGGACCGCAGGTCGACACCGAAAAGCTGGTGGATGCGCTCGAGAGCCTGCGCGACTACGACCCGGGCATCGGAACGCCGCTCACGTTCGGTCGAACCGAGCACCAGGCGTCGCACAAGATCTGGGGCACGCAGCTCAACGCGTCAGGACGCTACCAACCGTTCGAGCTGCAATAGAGCGCATATTCTTATCGGCGAACCGGTATCCACTTCGCCGGAATATGCGCTAGCAAGCTGAGCGAGGAATCCGCGCCGGCAGCTTGACCAAGCTGCCGGCGCGACGTCGTTTAAGATTTCGCTTCCGCTGCGACGCCGCCGCTTGCAACAAAGTGCATGCGAATGACCCCTCGGCCGCTCGGCGTGCCGGGCGTAGTCGATCGCGAGTCGTCGAAGGGATCGGCCCGGCCGCCGGATCAACACGAACGGGAGCGAAACAACCCGCTGCAGCGGCCACCGCCGGCGCCGACCGTAAAGGCGCCGAACGTCGTCGGCGCGTAGTAGCCCGAGAGCTCGTTTCCCAAGCCGCTGCTGTTCGAGCCGCTGAAGGCCGACACGTAATTGTTGCCACCACGCGGATCGTAACTCGGTTTGGAGAAATCGATCGGATTGCCGCCCTTGGGCAGCGGCGGGCAAGTCGAACCGCCCGACAGCGACGTGCACGACTGGGCGACCGCCGGCCCTGACAGGACAGCGATGACCGCAGCGGCAAGACAGGCTCTGATCACCATCGTCCCATTCCTCGTCACACGTTGCTCCGTGAGCCCGGTGGTCAGAACTCCCGCCGACCGAATGGCTCGAGACAATGCAGCTTGCCATAAAAGCGGAAGTCGAGAAACGGGCTGCCGGGCGATTGCTTCAAGGGCGGGTGCCCAAATACGCGTCAGGTTGTCAGGCCCGAAAAACTTGGTTATCGTCGTGTCAGCTTCCCCCGAGATACCAACCCAAGATACCAATAAGAAGAAACGGATCGATCAACAGCCTGACCTCTCGCAAGATGTCGGGCGTCAATGTTTCGTTACGGGAGAGGCTCCAATGAATCGCATCGTCGCCGTGGCGGCCGGCTTGCTGATGGTCATGAACGTGGCCCAAGCCGAGCAGGCCGACATGTCAAAAGTCACTTGCGATGAAGTCACCCATGCTTACGTCGACGACGTCGTCATCATCGGCGCCTGGCTGAGCGGCTACTACCACGGAAAGCGCAATACTACCGTCGTCGACGAGAAGCAGCTCTCGGCGAACGCCAAGAAGGTCATGCAGTTCTGCTCGGAAAATCCCAAGATGACCGTCATGCAGGCGGTCGACGAGCTGTCCAAATCGCCCTGACGGTCGTACCGGCGGCGAATTCCATCCGCAGAGATCTGGTGATCACGCCGCCTTGCCGCCGGCCCTGCCGGCGTCAAAGGCGCCCGGACAATTTGATCTCCGTCAATAGCGCGCCGCCACAGGCAAGCCAAGATGACGCGAGGCCGAGCAAGCGGATCGTAGCTACGGGGTCGAAAAGGGGAGGGTAACATGAGCCGTCATGCGATCGCGACACTTGCGTGTGCAATGACGACGATCGTCGGCGCAACCACCAACCTTGATGCACAATCATCGCGGCCATCGGCGGTCGCCTGTGATAGGTACGCCCGCAACTACGCGGAGGACGCGAGCCGGCAAGGGCAGGTCATCGGCGGCGGCGCGAAGGGTTCGCTGCTTGGTGCCGGCGTGGGCGCGATCTTCGGCGCGGCCGGCGCCGGCGCGGCGATTGGGGCAACCATCGGGCTGATCGGCGGCGGCGCCAAGCGGAATGCGACCGCGAGCAGACTGTATGACGTCGCGTATCAGGATTGCATGTCGGGACGTGTCGGGCGATAGCCAGAGGAAGAGAGCAAGGGAGAAGGCAGATGACAGTAGCGTGTTCGAAAATGGCGGCCGCCGTCGCGGGCTTCGTTGCCGTGATCGGATCGGCCCCGGCGTTTGCTCAAAGCCAGGCCGACCGGACCGTCGAGCAGTACAGCTGCATGGACGTCATGCGCGAGAGCGGGCCGAACCGCGACATCGCGATCGCGTTTTTGCACGGCTATCTGGTCGGCAAATCCGGCACGTCGAAGTTCAATCTCGAGACCTTGGCCAAGCAGACCGACGCGTTCATCGACCAGTGCCTGGAGAACCCCAAGGAAAAGGCCCAGGACGTCATGATGAAGGTCAAGGGCTGATCGATACGAGGGGCGCGGCTCTCTTCCACGGCAGGCAGCCCAAGGAGCGGCCTCCGAGCGACTATCGCCACCCGGCGTAGACGCCGGAAGCGCGAAATTCATGCTCGGCGGCAAACTCCGCATCGCCGTCCGTGAGCATGAGCAGGAAGCGCACGCACCGTTACGGTGAACCGATTACACGCGGACAGCCCTTGGCCAACTGCTCCAGCTGATGCGCCCTGGAGCGGCAAGCTCATCGAGATACTCAGCGACCTCGTCATCCAAGCCAGCGACGTACAGGAATTCTTGCTCCACGAGCAGCACGAATTTGTCGTCGACCAGGAAGAAGGCATCTCGCTCGGGCGCCGACCACCGCAGTGGCGCCACAGGTGCTAATCGGAGAGTCGAACGGAGGGTCGCCAGAGCGCTAGCGTCCATATTGCCCGAACATTTGAACCTGCCGCCGTGAAGGCAAAGCTCACTAAGCCCCACCGTCAGCGCGAAGCTCGACACTGAGTCGGCTTCATGTCGCCAGCGTCCTCGGTCAGCAAAGACGATTGGTGGGTCGTCTTGATCCAGTGTCTCAACCGGAATCCCCCAGACTGTGCAGTGCTGGTTTTCGGTGTAGATCACAACCACGCCTTCCGCGAACTCAAGATCGTCCGGGCTTTTCAACTGGTTGTGGGTCGAAGTAAGCTCAGGCAGGCGCCCGACTGTCGAGTACCAGCGGGCCAGGGCCCACGGAAGAGACGGGCCAGCAGCGCCGCCTGTCACGATCGGCATCAACTGCCGACCGAGTTCGATCGCCTCGGCCGGATAGCCCCAGGACCTGCGAGGGGCTCGGGAGAACGTGTTGGCGAGATCAAGCAGGACTGCGAACCGCGTCTCTGGATCGCGTAGCTCCCACGTGATTTGCGACAGGACCACGGCTGCTCCCCTCCGACGAATGTCAGAGTCTGGGTTCTGCCACTAGTGATGTCCGCAGCGCAACAACCACCATGCAACCGGTGCTAACTCCTGGCCCTGAGAATGTAAGAGCAGCTCCGTTTTCACCATCGGCGAGCAAGGTGCAATGTCTGCTAGGTCAGGTCATATTCGCCGTTAAAGGTAGCTTTCCCCTGATAGTTTCATATCCAACGGGTTGCCCGTGAGGAAGCGTTTGGGCCAGACTCGGCCCCGTCCGTGCGATCTGCCCACGCAACGCTTCACCTTAATGAAAAGACATTCCGGTTAGATCGCTTCGCGTTTTCCTGACTCACAGTTGACGTTCGCTTTGGTTACCGATCGGGGAGGCTCGGGATGCGCGAGGTAATCGCACGCGATAGCGATCTGTATCGGGCGGTATACGGTGTGCTTGAAGCGTTTCGCGAGGAATGCTGCCCGAAGGACTGGCGCATTCTCGCTTTTGATCTTGCACGGGATGGTCCGGATCTCATCCTGACGGTTCACGATGAAACCTTTGCGTCGCGCGAGCTCAGGGGACGCCTATCGGGCTTCATGCTGTTGTGTGGCAGGTATTTTGGCTCGACCCTCAGCGAGGCGACCTACTCCAAGGCGCCTGTTTTCTTGCGGAGAATCGAAAATGCCCCCGCCGTGGAGACACGGGCGAGGGACTCGCTGATCGTGGCTTCGCTGTACATGGACCGCCGCGGAGAGCGTGAGGAAGCGGTGTTTATCCTCCGCCGAGCAGTCTTGGGGTGTAAGTATGATCGGTATTCGGGTTCGGCAACGATCGGGCATGCCATTCCGGCAGAGGCATCACCCGCGCTCGTAAAGGCCGTGCTGCAGACTTCCGAGCTGCCGGGGCTGTTCGGCGCTCAAAAGAGTTGGAACGTCTTGCGCGCCATGAAGGTGGTCATACCCCGCTTCCGGCATTCCGACAGCTTAGAGAGGGCGGTGGCCGTTACTGCGGCTGAGGACGTCCTGCGGGGTGCGAGCTGGAATGCGAGCCGCCGATTCCCGCAGCTCGCCGAAATGACCGTGCCGTCGCTCTGCGGGCTCGCATCCGATCAAAATGCTTTCATTCAGGAGCGAGCTTTGGTGGGCTTGGAAGTCATCGGAAAGCGCTTGTTCCTTTCCGTGAAAGTAGACTGGCGGTATCTTCTGCCGGCGGTGGAATCCCTTCTGGCTTCCGGCGTGTATACGGAATGGCAGCTCGAGCGCCGGTTTGCTTGCCGACTTTGGAGCGGAGATGACGGCGGCGCGCGTCAGGATATGCAGGCGCGCTTGGAGCTTGGCGAAACGCCGCCGACTCGTGAGTTCTTCGAACGGGAGATTCGAGCCCGCGGTCGGCCTTTGGCGGAAGGGCCAATGCCATCGCAATCGCTGCAGCACCCTTCAACATCATCGACGTCGACGACCACGCACGGCGAGCTTGCCGCGCCGCTGGAAAGCCCTCCAGCCGCCAAACCACGAGGAAAGCGCCAGCGGATAGACCCTATCGATCCTGCGGAATTCGTCGCACTCATGGTAACAAGCATCCGCGAGGACCTCGTCAGGGCCTCCTTGGCTGGGCCACGCGCAAGCGAACCTTGCCTGAAGCTGACGATCTCCATCGCAGGCGTGCCTCGGAGCGGGCCTTTGTACGGGTTCAGCGGTCCCGTTTACACACTAAGGCGGCTGACGATAGACGATTCATCTGGTTCATGGTGCGCGATATCTTCGACGATCCAACGGGCCGCGAGCGCAAGCGATTTGAAAGGGCCATCGCCCAGCAGGCAGCCGGGAATCTATCCTATGCAGAGCTGCCTTTCGGCGCGCAACGCTACCGTGCGCAAGGGGGCCGTGCCGAGAGGCTTGTGGGCCTGTTCGAACAGGCATTCGCCAGCGGAATGGGTCCTGCTCTTGGCAAAGCGGTGTTTGACACGTTGCCGCAAGACCTCAATGGAGACGAGGTGTTGCAGCCCTTACCGCGCGCGCCCGGTTTCAAGGCCGTATTATCCCTCATGACGACCTTGTCGATCGGGGAGCGCAGAGATGTTGAGTTCGCGATCGAATGAAGTCTCGCATTCCGCAGGGGCGTAACTCCTGAACTCAAGACGCAGGCTCCGTCTCATGAACTATGCAAACTCCATACACAATCTCGACACGAAATGGTTCCGCAACGACGGTGGCGAGTTTCCGGCGATCGTCATGGGCCTCGACATTCTCGATGAGCAGACCGCCGAGTCCTTTCTCGATTGTGTCATAGACAAGTTCAAGAGCCAGCGGATGTGCAGCCCGCCAACAACGGCCCATATGTCAATCACGATCGCAGGCAACATGAGCGCTGAACGATTTCGCGATTTGTGGGCTCAACGTTGCGTAGACGACCCGATTCTCAAGCATTTCATGTCGCTGATGGTTCACGCAGACGTTCTCCACATTCGTGGTCGCGAGCTGCTGGACCGCGCTTCCTTGATCACCTGAGCGTGAGAAGGC
>Ga0126384_10000827_pt1 | contig 17806 bp, 16 predicted proteins | sample PanSoiMetPlot_36_FD_92543 | JGI IMG/M metagenome (GOLD analysis project Ga0126384, IMG submission 92543) | Tropical forest soil microbial communities from Panama - MetaG Plot_36 | ecosystem: Environmental > Terrestrial > Soil > Tropical forest > Bulk soil | place: Panama | collected 2016-02-17 | reverse complement strand
TGTGCTCAGCCCTTCCGACGTCTCAGCGAAAGATCCCTTGATCCGGGTAGCCAGATAGACGGCCTCCGCGCGCACAACTGATGTAGCCGAGGCATCGTCTGAGATTCTCGCGAGAGTGGAGTCGACCTGAAACGGATCTGAGACGTCATCGCGCAGATCGTAGAGTTCGTCCAGTAGCCCGATAGTGATGAGGATGTCGCGCTCAGAGGAGCCGTGGATTCGAGCGGTAAGAGCTTGAGTCTTTCTCGTGAGCCGCTGATCGAACCAAGATTTCGATTGAACAGGATTTGCGGAGAAGGCGAGGACATTGCATAGCAATGGGCCAACGCAAAGGAAGAGTATCCGTCGCATGCGTGAACTGGCCATTGTTCCCATTACGACTTAACTCCGGTCGCCGCGCTATTGGCTTAAACGGAACTCCCCGGAAGTCGTTTAACTGTCCGGGGAGATCGTTACCACTTGAGTTCGCGTCCGGCCCGGTTTCGTTTCCCCCAGGAATTTCGTTGCCGAACCCGCCCGCGAACTCAATTGATCGGGGTTAAGGTGAATGGAGTATCGCTGGATGCGCCTAATATACAAATGGAAAGAAACACCTAAGTAGCTGCTTAATATGACCTTACGAGCCGCAAGAGGTCTAGCACTTTAGTGTGACGCCGGTTCTCTGCAGTCGGGCAGATAAGAACTCTGGCGCAACGCGGCATCGGATCTGAAGCTCTGGTTACATCCAAACACGAGACGCGGCTCATCTACGTTGGTGCGGTGAATCGGATGAATCTGCGCGGGATGCTTTGGCTGATTATTAGCGTCGCTTGTCTCATTGCCTCCACGATTGCGCAGACTTCTACTAAATTCACGTCGGTCGTCCGCCATCCTCCGGGCGCTAATACAAGCCAATTCGTGACGAACGACCCTCACATACAAAGCCCAAGTCTCGGAAATCTCTACGCGAACTCAGCCTTTGCTCATGGATATCGGCACGGCTATGAACAGGGTTTTCACGTTGGTGACTTGGACATCCACATGGGCCGCGATCTCAGGATCGCGACGAAGCTGAAGGAGTACAACCAGCGAGGCCGAGATTTCCAGCCGAGTTTCGGCAGCAAGCAGCTTTTCGAAGAGGGCTACGAAGCAGGCTTTCGAGGCGGATATGCTGATTCATTCTCTGGCGCGGAATTTCGCGCGTCTGAACGTTGGAGGGTTGCGAATACGGGCTTGACCGACGTTCTGCCAAACACTCGGCGGGCTGACTTCGACGAAGGCGTAGCCGCAGGCTACAAGAGCTCGCAAACAGAGAACGCGCCCATCGACAACATAAATGCAGAGTATGTTGAACGACAGTGCCGCGAAACAACACGCGACATTTACTCTCTTGAATACTGCTCTGGGTTTGGCCGCGGCTATATGCTGGGCATCCTTGGTCGTTCTCCAGACTCCACCACTCTCGCATCGTCCAAAAAGTGACGCGCTAACAGCACCGCTCAGGCGAGGCAGATCTCTCTGCGGAGGGGTTAATCACTTCAGTACATGTCCATTAGGTCATTGCACTAGTAGTTCATAGAGACAGATTCACGGTATGCTAGGCGACAGTTAGCTGTGCTTAAGACAATGAAAGCTGCGACTGCCAAGAAGCCGATGATACATATTGCCGTCGTTGACAGTGATCCCCTGCGCTTTATAGGACTCCGTTCCCTTTTTGATAACGAGCCCGATTTGGAACTCTCTGCTGCAACTCTCGAAGAGCTGCCTCGTCTGCAGGATGTGGATCTAGTGCTCCTTGGCAACCGTGCCAGCGGAGGCAGCAGTGTTTTCGACGTAATGGCCAGCATGAAGGCTGCACGTCCGGATCTGCGGATCATCGTGACCGGAACGGGTGCTGACGATGAGGCGATCCTCAAAGCGCTCGCCGCAGGGGCAAAGGGGTATGTCGACGAGGCTGCCACTCCGGCGGAGTTCGTACAGGCCATTCGCGTAGTTCATCAGGGATCGGTCTGGGCCCCGCGTCGCGTGATGTCAATCTTCATTGATCGCGTCACCTCATCTCCCGGAAAAATCTTTCCCGCAGGCCGCGTGACGTTCACCGATCGAGAAAAAGAAGTGCTTGAGCTTCTTGTGGCTGGACGCTCCAATCGCGAGATCGGACAGGCCCTTCAGATCGAGGAGCGCACCGTGAAGGCTCACGTAGCTAAGCTCATGCGCAAGGTAGGGGTCCAGAACCGGATCGCGCTTTCTGTCCACGCAATTACTCATTCCCTCGTCGGTAGTACGGACGAACCCAGCTAAGTAGCTTTTCGAGATCACGCGAGCCCCAAAGAATCGGCGAGTTTTCGAAGTCACAAGAGCTAAGCAATTGACTGAATGAATGTTCATTCAGTATAATAACCGCGAGATTCTATGGCCCAACCAGTCGTCGACGACCTCGAATTCGCTCCAATTGCCACGCTGGAGTTCGCCTCCGATAAGATGGGAACCTCGCTCCAACTGAGGACCACCCTTTCATCCATGCCGACTCAAATCAGCAAAGTTGCCGTTCTGGGCGCGGGAACCATGGGCTCCCGCATCGCCGCACATTTAGCCAACGCTGGGGTTCCCAGTTACTTGCTCGACATCGTTCCCCCGGGTACTCCGCCAGCGAAGGCAGGAGAGCGCAATTCCGAGCGCGACAAGATTGTCGCCTCAGGACTGGAGGGCGCCAAGAAGTCCAAGCCCGCTGCCTTCTTCGATCCTTCGCTCGCGAGACTAATCAAAACAGGCAACTTTGAGGACGATCTCAAGCTGCTCGCCGACGCCGACTGGATTATCGAGGCTGTAGCCGAGAACCCTGAGATCAAGCGGGCATTGCTGAAGAAGGTCGAAGCAGTTCGCAAGCCGTCGGCGATCGTGACCACCAACACCAGCGGCCTACCGGTCGACAGCATTGTCGAAGGCTTCAGCGAGCCATTCCGCCGCAACTGGTTCGGCACGCACTTCTTCAATCCCCCGCGCTATATGCGCCTGCTGGAGATCATTCCCACTCCGGATTCCGATCCCGCGGCCATGCAGGCGATTGCGCACTTTTGCGATCAGCGCCTGGGCAAGGCCATCGTTCAGGCGAAGGACACGCCGAACTTCATCGCCAACCGCATCGGAACGTTCTCGGTGCTGAACGTGATGCGCATCATGCAGGAGATGGAACTCTCGATCGAGGAGGTCGACGCGCTCACCGGCTCTGCGGTTGGGTGGCCAAAGTCAGCGACCTTCCGCACTATCGACTTGGTTGGCCTCGACATTCTTGGACACGTAGTGGGCAACATGATGAAGAATGTTCAAGATGAGCGTTCCGAATTGAAACTGCCCGGATTCTATCAGCAGATGCTCGAACGCAAGTGGCTGGGCGACAAAACCAGGCAGGGCTTCTACAAAAAGACGAAATCACCATCAGGCGAAGAGGAGCGCTCGGCGCTCGACTGGCGAGCCCTCGACTATCATCCGCGCGGTAAGCCGAAGTTCCAATTGCTGGAAATGGCCAAGAACGTGGACTTGCCGGCGGAGCGTCTGAAGATGCTCCTGAATGCCGATCCGCGCGACAAAGCTGCGCAGTTCTACTGGACGTCGCTCTCTGAATTGTGGACCTACGCAGCCAATCGGATTCCCGAGATCTCCGACACAATTGTCGAAATCGATCGCGCCATGCGCACTGGATTCAATTGGGAGATGGGGCCCTTTGAAATGTGGGACGCAGCTGGAGTTGCGCCGACTGTGGAAAGGATGAAGAAAGAAGGGCGTCCAGTCGCAGCCAATGTCGAGAAGCTTTTGGCAAGCGGAAAGACCTCATGGTACGCCGACGACAAGAGTACGTCCTCGGGACGCAGCTACTTCGATCTGAAAACTTCAAGCTATCGTCCCGTCGAAGTGCCCGAAGGCGTTTGGTCGGTCACGGTAGCGACAAAGTCCAATGGAGTAGTGAAGAAGAACGCTTCCACGTCGCTCGTCGATTTGGGCGATGGAGTCGCCGCCATCGAGTTTCACTCGAAGATGAATTCACTGGGTGCGGACATCGTTCAGTTTGTAACCCAGACACTAAAACCCGGCAGCGCCGCGTTGAATCAGTTCGACGCCTTCGTCATTACCAATGACGCGCAGCATTTCTCCGTTGGTGCGAACATCATGCTCCTTCTCATGGCGATTCAGGAGGGAGAATGGGACGAGGTTGATCTCGCTATTCGTGGCTTCCAAGGCATGACGCAAGCCATCAAGTTTTGTCCCAAACCGGTTGTATCTGCTCCCTTTGGCATGTGCCTCGGTGGTGGCACGGAGGTGAGCCTGCATGCCGCTTCACGGCAGCCTCACGCCGAACTATACATGGGTCTCGTCGAAGTCGGAGTCGGACTTCTTCCAGGTGGAGGTGGCTGCAAGGAGATGCTGTTGCGCGCTGTTGACGCTTCCACCAGCATTCGCCCCGCCGGACGCGGCGAATCCGTCGAGCTGATGGAAGCGATGAAAAAGAACTTCGAGATCATTGCCATGGCCAAGGTCTCGACTTCGGCCGCCGAGGCCCGCAACTTAGGTTTCCTGTCTGAAGCTGACGTAATCACGATGAATCGCGAGAGACTCGTTACTGATGCGAAGCGTCGTGCACTGGAGCTGGTGAAAGAGGGTTATAGTGCACCCGTGATGCGGACGGATGTGCCCGCTCCTGGCGAGAGCATCCTGGCGACGCTGAAGCTCGGTGTTCATCTAATGAGCCGGGGCGAGTACATCAGCGACCACGAGGTAAAGATCGGAAACAAGGTCGCTGAGGTAATCTGCGGCGGAAGCGTAACGCCGGGAACGCCAGTGAGCGAGCAGTATTTGCTGGATCTGGAACGCGAAGCGTTCAAATCGCTGTGCGGAGAGAAGAAAACGCAGGAACGAATCCAGTACACATTGAAAACAGGAAAAACGTTGAGGAATTGACTATACGGCACTGAGCGGAATTCCTCGGAGGGTAAAGAGGTTTGTTTATGCGGGAAGTAGTCATAGCTAGTGCAGTACGTACGCCGGTAGGCCGAGCGTACAAGGGTGGTTTGCGAGCTACGCGCCCGGACGACATGGCAGCGGTCGCGATCAAAGGCGCTCTCGCCCGAGTGCCGCAGCTCGACACTAAACAGATTGAAGACGTAATCCTCGGTTGTGCGATGCCGGAGGCAGAGCAGGGAATGAATGTCGCTCGCATTGCTTCACTCCGCGCGGGGCTTCCAGTCGAATCCTCGGCGATGACGATCAATCGCTTCTGCTCTTCGGGATTACAGTCGATCGCGATGGCCGCGGAGCGCATCATGTCGGGTGGTGCGGACGTGATTCTGGCTGGTGGCGTGGAATCGATGACCATGATTCCCATGGGCGGAAATAAGGTAAGCGCCAATCCGTGGCTCATAGAAAATTATCCGGATGCTTATCTTTCCATGGGACTCACTGCGGAGCGTCTGGCACAGAGATTCGGAATAAGCCGCGAGCAGGCTGACGAATTTTCCTTGGCGAGTCACCAGAAAGCGCTGGCCGCGATCGCTGCAGGCAAGTTCAACGAGGAACTCGTTCCTGTGCCCGTGAGTTTCACCACTCCAAACGGCAGCAAACCAAAGCGGATCGACATCGAGTTCAAGATGGACGATGGTCCCCGTGCAGATACGTCAATGGAAGCGCTCGCGGCTTTGAAGCCCGCTTTCCACGCCAGAGGAACGGTGACCGCCGGCAATTCCTCGCAAATGTCAGATGGTGCAGCGGCTGCGGTTGTCATGTCGGCTGAACACGCGCAGGCTCTTGGCATCAAACCATTGGCGCGCTTCGTTGCATTTGCAACTGCTGGATACAAGCCGGAAGAGATGGGTATTGGACCCGTGTACGCAATTCCCAAAGCCTTGAAGATGGCTGGGCTCACACTCGATCAGATCGATGTCATCGAGTTGAATGAGGCATTCGCTGCCCAATCACTTTCGGTGATCAAGGCCGGCGAACTAAATCCGGCAAAGGTGAATCCGAACGGTGGCGCGATCGCGCTCGGACATCCTCTGGGATGCACGGGAGCCAAACTCACGGCCAGCGTGATTCGCGAGTTGAAGCGCCGAAACGGGAAGTATGGGCTGGTAACGATGTGTGTGGGTGGTGGCATGGGCGCGGCAGGGATTTTCGAGAACATCCAGTAAAGGGCGGGAGGTTTGAATGGCAACGGCAGCAGTTCCCAAGACGAAGATTGCAGGCGGCAGCTTCCTTATCGAAGATCGTCAACCTGAGGAAGTCTTCACCCCCGAGGATTTCACTGACGAGCATCGCCAGATCGCTCAGACGACAGAAGAGTTTGCACTGAAAGAAATCGTCCCAAACATTGAGAAGATCGAACACAAGGACTTCTCAGTGAGCCGCGATCTCATCAAGAAAGCCAGTGAGCTCGGCCTGACGTCGGTCGACATTCCCGAAGAGTACGGCGGAATGGAGATGGACAAGGTCACCTCTGCGATCATCGCCGACTACATTGCCAAATCGGGAAGTTTTAGTGTCACTTGGGGAGCTCATGTCGGAATTGGCACACTGCCGATCGTCTATTTCGGTACTCCCGAGCAGAAGCAGAAATATCTTCCGAAGCTGGCTTCTGGTGAGTGGGTCGGAGCATATGCGCTGTCGGAATCGTCGTCCGGATCGGATGCGCTCAACTGTCGCTCGCGAGCCGATTTATCGGCAGACGGCAAGCATTACATCCTCAACGGCGAGAAGATGTGGATCACGAACGCATCTTTCGCCGACCTCTATGTGATCTTCGCGAAAGTAGGCGGCGAGAAGTTTTCGGCGTTCATCGTTGAGCGAAATTTCCAGGGCTTTTCCGTTGGAGCGGAAGAGAAGAAGCTGGGGATTCGTGGCTCGTCAACTTGTCCACTGATCCTGAATGATTGCAAAGTGCCGGTTGAGAACCTACTTGGCGAGATCGGCAAAGGACACGTCATCGCCTTCAACATTCTGAACATTGGTCGTTTCAAACTCGGGGCAGGCTGCGTTGGTGGGGCCAGGACTTCACTGCTGGCCGCACTCAACTATGCCAAGCAACGTAAAGCTTTCGGCAAGACTCTGGTCGACTTCGGTCTCATCCGCGAAAAGCTCGCCGATATTGCAACCGGAATTTATGTAGGCGAGTCGTTGGCATACCGAACCGTCGGAATGATCGACGAGGCGTTGCGCGACATCGACAAGCACAGCCCAGACGCTTCAACGCAAATCCGCAAGGGCATTGAAGAATACGCGGTCGAGTGCTCGATTCTCAAAGTGTGGGGATCGGAGATGCTCGATCAGGCCGTCGATCACGTTGTGCAGATTTACGGCGGGTATGGCTTTGTCGAGGAATATCCGGCCGAGCGCGCCTATCGCGACTCGCGCGTAAATCGCATCTTCGAAGGCACGAACGAGATCAACCGCATGATCATCACCGGGTGGCTAATGAAGCGAGCGATGAGCGGGCAGCTTGCACTCATGCCGGCCATCAAGAAGCTCATGGATGAAGTGCTCTCCGGGCCGTCGATGGGTGAGGAGGCCGAAGGTTCCTTAGCTGCAGAACGGGCGCTGCTAACGAATGCGAAGAAGGTCGGCCTTTTTGCGGCGGGTGTCGCTTCCCAGCGGTACATGATGGATCTGGCGGAGCAGCAGGAGGTAATGGCGGCGCTCGCGGACATCATCATCGAGGTGTCCGCGATGGATTCGGTTCTCCTGCGTACATTGAAGCTGATCCAAGCTCGCGGGGAATCTGGCTCTGCTTTACCGATCGCCATGACTCAGGTTTATCTGTCGGAAGCGATGGCGAGGATCGAAGTCGTGGCACGCAGAGTTGTCGCGGCAGCATCAGAGGGCGACAACCTGCGCATACAAACGACTATCCTGCGCAGGCTGCTGAAACATGATCCTTGCAACACGATTGCTTTGCGACAGCAGATTGCGGCGAGGGTGATTGACGCTGGGAAGTATGTAACAACTTAAGGTTTAGGGCACGCCAGACGAGAGTGCTCGGTGTGCCCAACTCTTTGTAAGTTGTTCAGACTGCACTATCTGCATCCAGAACGCTACCAAGCCATCTAACACTTAGGGCTTCTAATTGCCGCTAAACGGCTGATATACTGAGGCTTCACTTAGGAGAAGAGCATGGCGACCACGGTACAACCGAATATTGAAACAACCCCCAAGGCGTTTCCCGTTAGCCTAACGCCCACCGCTGTGGCTAAGGTGAAGGAAATCATGGCGCAGCAGGATCCGATGCCTGCAGGTCTCCGCATCGGAGTAGTCGGTGGAGGCTGCTCTGGATTCAGCTATTCGATGAACTTCGAAAACGCTGCCGGAATGATGGACAAAGTCTTCAATTTTGATGAACTCAAGGTGTTCGTTGACGCGACGTCGCTTATGTACCTTCAGGGCTGCGTTGTAGATTATGTCGAAACCCTCGAAGCCGCCGGTTTCAAGTTTGACAATCCGAACGTGAAGAGCACGTGCGGATGCGGGTCTTCTTTCAGCGTTTAAGCCTCTCCTCGGAAATAAGACTTTACGGCCTCGTGAAAACGAGGCCTTTCGTTTTTCCGCTCTACTTGGGAACCGACGGTTGGCCCGGCATTGAAGGCGCATTCGTTGTAGGGCTAGTCATCGGGTTAATCGTTCCGGGAGGCCCTCCCGGAGTTTGGCCCGGAATATTCCCGGTTGCCCCAGGGATGCCGGTAGCAGCTCCTGCTCCAGTTCCACCTCGCAGCGTGGGATCCATGGTGGGATCGTAGACAAACTGCCACTCGTTGTAATGATTCTTCTGCTGAAATTCCTTGAGAGATTCTTTTTGGGATGGAACTGAAACGCCGACAATTGCTCCTCCACCGAAGCTGCGTCCGCTCAGCTGATCGCTTGAGAACGGATTGCTTGCTGAGCCTGCCTGGCCTGAAGGAGATCCTGGGCTGGATCCTTCCGCCGTCGTTCCTCCTTTAGCGGTGTCGGTGCTGGTAGTTCCTCCGGAGGGACCGCTAGTGCTCGAACTGCTGGAGCCGCCGGAGCCGCTGGAGCCGATTGCTCCTCCCAGTCCGGTTCCAATGGTGGAAGGTCCTAGCCCCGGTCCTGATGGGCTTGCTCCACTAGTGTTCGTGATTTTTTGTCCAAAGAACCCCACCGCAGGTCGCGCCTGTCCAAATTGGATCGCAGTCCAATCGTCCTTGCCTGTGAGGGGGTCGAGATAACGCCGCCTGAGGAAGCGGATATTGTTGGTGTTTTCTAGTTGATCGAGATTCGAAGGATACCGCCCAAATTTCTTGTAAAACCGCCGAATCGCCAGCGCATATTGCTGGCCGCGACGGACCAGCTCATCTTCTTTGGTTCGTTGCAGTGCGATTGCAGCCTTCGGCGCAGCCACGGCAAGCCCGACAATCAGCACTGTCAGGGCAAACAAGATTGCAAGCAGTACGTATCCGTGCTCTCGCGTCCTCCTCAATTGGGAATGTCGCTGCATGAGTTTAGCCTGGCGTCAACGGAATACTCTGGCGGTTGTTATTCAGCACATCTTCAATCTCAACCTGAGTTGGATGAATACGGACGATTTTGTACCTGCGATTAATGATTTCGCCTTCATGGCCGATAAAAATGTCATCACCGTTGGCCAGGAAGATGGCTTTCGCCTGTCCAGGCTTGTTCGCAAACCCATAGAACTTCAATGGAATTGGTGGAGGTGGAGGGGGCGGTGGCGGTTCCGGAGGCTTCTGCGCAACGACTACCGGCTTCACCGGAACCACAACCGGGGGAGGCGTGTCCTCAAAGATATTGCGGCCAGTCCCCCTATAGGCGGCTTCCTCGCTATTCTTCAGCAGGTCCGTCCGTAGTGTCGGATCGAGAGGTAGATTTACCTTGCTCTTACCACCTGCTACGGAAATAGTATCCAGACGATTCGTGGGATCTGGAGTCGCGGAAGCAGCAACTGTGCTTGCGGGAGCGCCGGAAGTGAGGAGTGCGCGCAGCAAAAGAAGCCCTGCGACGGCCAACAATCCAACCATCGCGTATAGCTTCTTCTTATCTTCCGAGCCTATTCTCATTGCTAGCTTTGCGTTCTCAAGTAAGTGTCGAGTTTCATGTCGAGGTGGACCACGCCTGAGGGCCCATTTTTTGCACCCTGGCCGGTGAGTGCAACGCTGTCGATGATAAAGAACATCTTGTCACGCTCGACCGAATTCATAAACTTGACGATATTCACGTACTGCCCGGCCAAACCCGCATGCATTTCAAGACTGAGCATCCCCTGCAGATCACCAGGCGCCGTCACATACGAAATCGCCCCGATGGAAATGTGGTTGGCACTGGCTAGTTTCCCTAACTCATCGACGACATCGGAGTATCGCGACGGTAGCCTTCTCTCGATGAACACTGCATCGTCTTTCTGAGCTTGCGCCAGTTTCTGGTCTATTCCGCGCAGAGGGACATTACTGTGGGTGAGTCGACGGTACTCTTCCTGAGCCTGGTGTTGCACCTGTTCCGGTTGCGCAACCCCGGCACGTAGGGGAAGTGCAAGATAAATGAGTGCCGCGGCATCGACGACGCCCAGGGCAACGATGGCGTAAAGGATCCGTTTGCGAGATCGTGAGAGGTCAGCCATCTATTTACTTACCTCCTTCGAGCGGTTCGGCCGGAAGGTAGGTAGTGGAAATATTCGACTTCACACCACCTTCGCCACTCTTGGATATGAGGTGTGTTTCCTCCTTCAGCCGTGGCGATTGGAAGTGGGTTGATTTTTCCATGTTCCGCAAAAGTGCCACTGCCGATTCGCGCTCTTCTCCCTGAACCTGCAGTTTGAGCACGAAATGATTTTGCTCGATTCCAGGTGCGATGGCCACTACACGAAGACCGGAAGGCATAACTCGCTCCATGTCTTCCATCAATCGAGTCCATGAGAACGACTTGCGCATGATCGCGGCATTGAGGAAATTAGACCGATCTCGTGTGCCTCGATTTTCTGGCTGTGCCAAAATCTGCCGAGCCTGGGCTTCTTCTTTCTTGAGGTCTGCGAGTTTTGCTTGCGTCTCACGAGCCTGAGCCCACTCTCGTTGCGTGTTCACATAATGGCGCACGGAGATGTATACCATCAGTGCCGTAAACAGAATCGCAAACGCGAGTGCCGAACCCCAGTTCCGATAGAAGAGGCGTTCGTCCTGATACGGGCGCGACGAGAGATTAATTGCGATTCTCATTGATGAGTCAGTGCTCCTGCCACTGCCGCAAGCGCTGAAGCGGGAAGCCCGTCCCCGGATAGGGCCTCAGCACCGTAAACTCCGGTGTCGAGGGTATCTGGTCGAACTCCGGTCTGTTCCTGCAGGGCATTCTTCAATTCCTCAGTGTCCGCCATGGAGGACAGCAGAATGCGCTCGATCTTCGCAGAGTAGTTGTCTTCGAAAAACACAATGGACGGATACACTTCATCCGCGATTGTCGCGCCTGTTCTTCCTGCAACTACATCCAGCATGCGATAGAAGATGAGTTCATTGCGATCCGCGATAGCCACTGAGATGAAATTTCCGTCTGCCTTTACTAATAGCGTGGGGCGGTCCGCATGCACTCCATTCAAGGCTGCCAGCGTGGAAGGGAGCACGTATCCAGGATCATACCCCGCGGTGTGAAAGGCAGATTCATACTCTCGAAGGACCTCACGCGGCGTGAGTGCGGCCAACACTTTCACTCCGTTTTCCTTGCGATAGCTCTGAAAGGACAGCGCTGCCTGGTCGGCGTCAAATGGCACGGATTTGCGCAGCCGAAATCGAACAATCGGTTCGGCTTCTGCCACTTTTTCGGGAAGAGCATCGAAGTCCAGTAACAGTACGCGAACCGCGGCATCAGGAATAACGGCAACTACATCTCTCTTGCGTCCGCCTACCGCAGAAAGGGCGCTAGATATGTTGTCCCCTAAAGCGGAAGCGTTGGTTATGTTTCCCGCACTCAGAGATGGGCGCACCATATCTTTATCCAGTCGCCGAACGGTGTGTATATCGAGTGCGCTGCCGTCGGACTTGGCGCGCGCCGCGATGAGGCTCCGCGTAGTGATCTCGCAGGCGAGTCGCGGCTTACGTTGTCTAGAATGCGACATTATCTGGAAGTCTCGATGAAGGTTACCTTATTAATCTCTTTCAGGGTGGTTACACCATTGCGAATCTTTGCTAGTGCTGATTCACGCAGGAAACGCATGCCGTCCTCGCGAGCGGCCTTCCGCACCTCGGACGTAGGCTTCTTCTCCAAGATCAATTCGCGTATCCGGTCGGTCAGGTCGAGGAGTTCGTGAATAGCCGTACGCCCTTTGTATCCGGTCCCGGCGCACTCAATGCAACCTTCACCCTCATAAAAGGTGAACTTGCCCCACTCTTTCAGGTCCAGTCCGCTGGCTTCCAGTTGGTCGGCCGTGTAATGTACCGGCTTCTTGCAGGTATCGCAGATCACGCGCACCAGCCGCTGCGCCAGGATGCAATTCAGCGCTGAGACGAAGTTGTAAGCTTCGACTCCCATATTGAGAAAGCGCCCGATCACGTCCACTACGTTATTGGCGTGGACGGTGGTGAAGACAAGATGGCCGGTGAGAGCCGACTGAATGGCGATCTGGGCCGTCTCTGTATCACGGATTTCCCCGACGAGAATTTTGTCGGGATCGTGACGCAAGATGGACCGCAGTCCGCGAGCGAACGTAAGACCTTTCTTCTCATTTACGGGAATTTGGGTGATACCACGAATCTGGTATTCCACTGGGTCTTCAATCGTGATGATCTTGTCTTCTTCACTCTTGATTTCATTCAGAGCCGCATACAGCGTAGTGGTCTTTCCCGAACCCGTCGGTCCAGTCACCAACACCATGCCGTAAGGCTCCTTAATATAGCGGCGGAAATGACGGAGGTCGTCTTCGTCGAATCCCACTACATCGAGCGTAAGCTTGCGAAATTTCTCGCTCATCGACTCTTTATCGAGCACACGGAGCACAGCGTTTTCGCCATGTACTGTGGGCATGATAGACACGCGGAAGTCGATCAAACGTCCCTTGTACTTCACACGAAAACGCCCGTCTTGAGGAACGCGACGCTCGGCGATATCCAACTCGCTCATGACCTTGATACGCGAGATGATGGTCGAGTGATGTTCCTTCGAGATTTGTTGCATGGCCTGCTGCAGGACACCATCGATGCGATACTTCACGAGCACCGAATCGTCCTGAGTTTCGATGTGAATGTCGCTTGCTCGGCGTTCCAAAGCGGTAAAAATTGTTGTGTCGACCAGCCGGATAATCGGACTGATGTCCTCTTCCGATGTGAGCCGCTCGATGGAAATCGTTTCATCGCCCGCTTCGTCTTCGCGAATAACATCGAAGGTGAAACCCTCGGTCGCCTCATCGAGCACACGCTGCGATTGCTCGGTCTTCTTGAGGATCTCCTCAATCTGAGCAAGCGTTGCGACCTTGGTCTGCACACGCTTGTTTAGCAGCAGACTGACCTCGTCGATCATCATCAGACGGCTCGGATCTGAAATTGCAATCGTGAGCTCGTCTCCTTGTTCCTCTAGCGGAACAAAGTTGTAGCGAAACATCAGGTCGACTGGGACACTACGAAACAATTCGTGCTGAATGTGATAGTTCTTCAAATCGACGAACTCGCGTCGGTAACGTCGAGCCAAATCGCGCGCGCGCGCTTCCGCGTTAGCATCCGCGGCGCCGCCTACAAATAATGCTGTATCTGCCATATAAACCTTTATCCCGCGACCTGCGCTCCGAGCGAAAAGATCGGGAGGTACAAAGCAATCAACACGGTGGCAACCACGATTCCCATCACCACCAGGATCACGGGTTCAATCAGGGACAGAGCAGCGCTTAGCGCTGTCTGCACGTCTTCTTCGAGAAACTCGGCAATCGAAGTAAGCATCGCCGGAAGCGCGCCCGTGGATTCCCCGACTTCAATCATTTCGTAGGCCAGTTCAGGAAAGAGAGCGGTTTCTTCAAGACTTCTCGAGAGAGCGCGTCCTTCACGTACCTTTTGCACAGAACCAAGCACAGCGTTTGATAGCAGCTTGCTTTCGATGGAGCTACCCGCAGTCTCAAGCGCCTGCACGAGAGGAAGTCCGCCGCTCAACAACGTTGATAGAGTGCGGGAAAATATTGCTACCTGATACTTCAACCAGATCTCACCTAGAATTGGAGACGCAAGCCGCACACGATCGATGGTCATCGACCCAGCTTCGGTCTTGCGCCATCGCAATAGAAAAAAGATAACTCCTGCCAGGCCAAGCACGATGGCCCAAAACCAGTGCTTTACCGTTTCGCCGACACCGAGAACGAATAGCGTTATGCCGGGCAGCGTTGCGCTCCCACCCCCAATTTGGGAATAGAGGCCCTGAAACTGAGGAACAACATAACTCAGCAGGAAGGTAAACATCACCATTACCATGGTGACTAGAAGGGCGGGGTAGACCAGCGACGCAAGCAGCTTCTTGCGAAAAGCAAGCGCAACGCGCTGGAAAGCAATAAACCGCCCCAGCACCTCTTCGAGGTTGCCGCTCTTTTCCCCCGCGAGGAGAGTAGTTGTGTAGACCTTTGAAACCGCCCCCTGAGCCGCGTTTCGAAACGCCTCTGATAGCAGCTCGCCGGTACGAACACGCTGCCGGACGTTATCGATGATCGAGCGAAGATAGCGATTTTTCTGACGCTTGCTGAGCAGATCCAAGCCGTGCAGAATCGGCAGTCCAGCATGAATCAGCGTCAGAAATTGTTGGTTGAAGATAACAAAGTCCTGGAGCTTGAGCTTCTTCTGGCGGCCAGGCCCAGCCTTTCCAAGAATGCCCCGAGGCTTGATCGAAGTTACAAGCAGCCCCTGTTGCGCAAAGCGGTCGCGGACCTCGGCAAGCGAGGCGCCGTGCTCTACGTGCTCAGAGACATGTCCGCGCTCGTCGGCGGTATTGACCAGGTATTCCGCCATGGTCGTCCTTCGTCATAAGCCTTTCCTAGAGTCTAACATCCGGAAATCAGAGGGATATCCCGCTCTTGCAGGGTTTCTGTGCCCCAAGTACCAAGTGTATGAACGCCTCTAGGGACGGCGCTTGCAGCGGAATTACACCAAGGTAACCAGAGAAGCGGAATCTGTGACAAGAGAGCTGCTTACAAGGCTTTACTGATCCCGAAGAACCTGCCCCGACACTGGTTACCAACGGGAGGGCAGGTCGCAGGATCCGATCTTAGCGTGTTGCCGCTACTGCTTCGTTTTCAGTCTTCGCAGCGTACGCATCCATGACACGAGCGCTGTAAACAAGCGCAACTCCGGCATTCATCGCGACCGCCACACCGAGCGCCTCTGCGATTTCCTCTTTCGTTGCGCCGGCTTTGATGGCATTGCTCGTGTGAACGGTAATGCATCCGTCACAATGCGTTGTGACGGCAACCGCCAGTGCGATCAATTCGCGAACTTTAGCACCGAGGAGATTAGTCTTCTTTCCTGCAGCGTGCAGTGTCTGGTAGCCCGTAACTGTCTCGGGACTGATCTGCGCAATCTTTCCAATCGTGGTCAACAGCTCCTTTTGATATTCATTCCAGTCCAGCATCATTTTAAGTAGTTCCCTCCGGAGGATGAGATTACTTTAATTCGATTTTCGGTGCGCGGACACCTCAAGACGCTGGGACCACTTGGGTAGCACGATTGCGTTCGAACGTGACCGTGATGGGATGGCCATTGTTGTCGAACTTGAGAGTGCGATTGCCGAAATCTCCGGCACTTCCTTCCGGAACTCCAGCGCCGAGAGCCAGCGCAGCCTGCAGCTCGCTCATGCCTTTCAGTGCCTGATGCTGATCAATGGCTGACCAAACCTCCGGTGGCCAATGCTTGTAGAGCTGGTGAGGATCATCGAAGAAAAACATGTCATTGATGTAAAGTGTGTAATCTCCTCCACGATTGCCGCCAACTGCGGCAACGTACGATTTCGTCTCTCCCTCGAGATTGAAAACCGCCATCACGCGTTGCGCTCTGACTCGCACTCCCGGAGCAATCTCCTCAGCCTTAGCGTCTGGAGCCGTGCTCTGGATAACGTTAGTGATTTGAAGCTTCTTCAATGGCGGAAGCAATCCAGCCGAATGCTTGAAATCGACTTGTCCACCAGCATAAGGAAAGTAATTAACCTGATTTCCTGCCTTCACCCAAACCGTCTTGCCTGTGAGATCTTCCTTTGCTGACGGCAAATCGGTGGAATGCACTTGCGTCGGCACAACGTAGTCATCGGCATTCAGAGTCGCCGTCTGACGAGTTGTGCTGGGCTCTGGTAACGCGGCATGACGTCCGCGATAAATAAGGAGGAGCCTGATCCCAGCCAGGACGAGGAAGACTAGGAGAATGATCTGAATTTGCTTGCGCATGTTAAAAAGGTCTTGCTGAGTTTTGGATGCACCCCAGAGTCGGCGCGTGTCACGCCCCAGTTCCTGAGCTCTCGCCAAACGTATTGCGGAACAGATGCATCATGTCGGCGAATGCCAGATCTGTGCATTCAGGATCGTATCGTGCTCCTTCGTCGCGCATGAACGCGTGCTCGGCTGGATACGTCTTTACCTTGTACTTCGCGCCAGCCTGTTGTAGCGCGGTTCGGATTTTCTCTCGTCCTTCTTTGGGAACATGAGGATCGGACTCACCGAAAACCATCAGTAACTGACCTTTAATGTCGGCGGCGCGCTGCAACGATCCTGCGTCATCGTCTTTTCCCAACTTGCCATCGTGGATTCCTGTCCCGTAGAAGCAGACTGTCGCACGCACGTCTGACTGAAGGGCCGCACGAAAGGCAAGATGTCCGCCAATGCAGAAGCCTGCGGCTCCCAACTTGGTTGCGGACACCATTTCATGTTGCGCCAGAAAATCGAGGACGGCGCGACAGTCTCGGTCGAACTCAGCGACCGATGTCTTCGAGGCATTCCCCAATCCCCGCGTGCGTCCGGCGTCATCGAATGCAATCGCCGAACCCGGCGGTTCTACGCGGTGATAGATCTCCGGAGCTGCAACGACGAAGCCGTATCCCGCTAGGCGAACACATGCGCGTAGCATGGGTCCGGTCAGCTGGAAGATGTCGGAGTAGAAGATAACGCCAGGAAATTTTCGCTTCTCTTCAGTAGTCTTGGGGGCTGCGAGAAACATGCGCAGTGGCGTATTGTCGACAATAATTTCAGGATAGTCGGTGGCGACGATCATCCAGTCCTCAAAAGTAGATGTAGCGGATGTCTTAATGTAAGCGAACAAGCGGCAGAAATGAAAGCAATGGTCCTCACCCAACCCGCGGCCGTCGATACGAGTCCCCTCGCGCTTTCGGAAGAAGCAATTCCCGAGCCTGCCAGCGATGAGGTGCTGGTTGAGGTCATTGCGTGCGGGATTTGCCGTACGGATTTGCATGTTGTAGAGGGTGAATTAGCACCGAAGCTGTCGAAGGTCATACCTGGACATCAGGTAGTTGGCCAGATAGTTCGCAGTGGCTCTGCCGCGAGGAAATATGCGGTGGGAGAACGTGTAGGAATTCCCTGGTTGCACCGTACTTGCGGGCGATGTGAGTTCTGTACTCGCGGAAAAGAGAATCTGTGTCCGAATGCGTCCTACACCGGATGGACGGTTAACGGCGGCTACGCCGAGTACGTCGTCGCGCCCGAGGAGTTCGTCTACCCGATCCCTAATACGTTCAGTGCTCTCGCTGCGGCACCACTGCTCTGCGCCGGGATCATAGGATTTCGCGCGCTGCGGCTCGCAGAACTGCAATCCGGCGACACACTGGGCATTTATGGATTTGGTGCCGCCGGTCATGTCTGCATTCAAGTAGC
>Ga0126384_10000826_pt1 | contig 17811 bp, 17 predicted proteins | sample PanSoiMetPlot_36_FD_92543 | JGI IMG/M metagenome (GOLD analysis project Ga0126384, IMG submission 92543) | Tropical forest soil microbial communities from Panama - MetaG Plot_36 | ecosystem: Environmental > Terrestrial > Soil > Tropical forest > Bulk soil | place: Panama | collected 2016-02-17 | reverse complement strand
GGGGCGGCCACCGAAGCTCAATGCGGGGCAGCGCCGGCGCTTCGTGCGCCTGGTCATCGCCGGACCGGAAGCGGCCGGCTATCACACCAGCTTGTGGACGTGTCGACGCATCGTCGACCTGATTCGGCAGCATTTCGACGTCGTCTACCATCCGGATCACGTGGGGCGCCTGCTCCGCGCCTGTGGCTTCAGTCCGCAGCGACCCCAACCACGCGCGAAAGAGCGTGACGACCGTCGGGTCCGCGAGTGGCTCCAGGGCGACTGGGCCGCGGTAAAAAAAACTCCACCGCCTCGGCGCCCATCTCGTCTGCCTCGATGAAACGGGGTTCTTGATGATGCCGGTGCTCCGTCGGACGTGGGCTCCGTGCGGCGCGACCCCGACGGTGTCCGTGCGGGCGCGCTCGCACGAGAAGGTCTCCGGCATTGGGGCGCTGATCGTGTCGCCCCGGCGCCGGCGCTTCACGTTAGCGTTGGCCCTGCATCAGCACCGCAACATTCGGGGCCCCGAAGTCCTGCGGTTTCTGCGCCATCTCGCCCGCCACGTGCGCGGGCCCTTCATCCTGCTCTGGGATCGTGGGCGCTCCCACCGACACGCGCTCGTGCAGACCTGGCTCACCGCGCATCCGAGCTGCCATCTCGTCTGGCGTCCGCCGTACGCGCCGTACCTCAACCCGGTCGAGCTCCTCTGGAGCTACCTCAAGTATGGTCGCCTCGCGAACTTCGCCCCCGACACCACCACGGACATCCAGACCGCGGTGATCCGCGAGCGCCGACGCCTGGCTCGCCATCCTGCATTGCTGCGGAGTTTCTTTCGGCACTCGGCTCTGCCTTTCCGGGTCTAACATAGGACATTACTTAGACAGAGATCATTAGTTGCCCTGAGACTCTCGCGGCGGATCCTATTCCTCGCGGTTGCGCCGCCCGAGAATCGACGGGTTGCGACTGCGACCGTCGAGGTTCACAGGAAGTATCTCGGCGACACGATGGTCGCTGGACGCCGTGGTCGTCGCAAGCTTCGATCCCGAGGTGATACGTCACGATGTTCGGGCAGCGGTCGCCAGCCTGCGTCCCCGGCAATAATCATGACTAACCACCTCCCGAAATACCTCACCCAGGAGGAGCTGCAGCGCTTCTTCGCCGCTATCCCCTCACCTCGAGACCGGGCGCTCTTCGCCATGATCTACCACTACGGCCTCCGCGTGGACGAGGCCACCACCCTCACCCTCGAAGACCTCGATCTCAAGAATCATCGGATTCGGCTCCGCTGACTCAAGAACGGCCTGGGCGGTGAGAAGCCTCTATGGAGGCACACGGCCAAGCAGCTCCTCGCCTACCTTCGCGTGAGGAACGATGCTGGCCCATATCTCGTTACCGGCCGCGAAGGACCACTCAAGAAGCGGCAGATCCAGAATCTCTTCAAGCATTACGCCAAGGTGGCCGGGATCTCCGGACGCTCAGTTCACTCCCTGCGCCATTCGATCGCTGTGCATCTTCTTGATGCGGGCCGGGGAATAGAGTGCGTAGCTGACCACCTCGGGCACCGCAACATCCAGAACACCCGCATCTTGAAGATTCTGCTTAAGAATGGGACCTCTCTGGAAGGATAGGCGCAACCCTGACCAAGGAGGTTCTCATGGCAGAGTCGATGACCGAGTCCATCCCCGCCCGATACCGGCTCAAGGTCAAGCAGCGGCTGGCGATCCTCGAGTACGCGAGCCGCCATAGTCTGCTGGCGGCGAGCCGGCGCTTCGCCATGAACCGCAAAACCATCCGCGAGTGGCGGACCCGCTACCGTGGCAAGGGCGTCCACTGCCTGATCCCCGTCTACCCCGATCGCCGCCGCCCCTGCTTGCCGGCTGACGTGATCGAGTTGATCGCCCACGCTCGGCGCGATCTCCAGTATGGTGCGGCTCGCACCCGGGTCTGGCTCCAGCGTGTCCACCACAAGAGCTACCCGGTGAAGACGATCCACCGGGCCTTTGTCCGGCTGGGCATGCCCCGGCTGGCCTCCCGTAAGAAGCGGGGCGTCAAGCCGCGCCAGCTCCGCCTGTTCGAGATGCCCCACGGCACCGAATTCCCCCTGGCCTTCGCCCTCAGCGTGCGCGCTGCGGGCATGCGCCATCGCTACATCAAACCCCGCTGCCCGAGCAGAACGGGAAAGTGGAGCGCAGCCATCGCATCGACAGCGAGGAGTTCTGGAGCCGGGAGACCTTCACCGCTTTCGAGGACGCCGCCCGCGCCGTCCGCCGCTGGGAGCATCACTACAACTGGCAGCGCTTCTGGACGGTGTTGAAGGGCGAGACACCCGGTGAGAAGCTCCAACGCCTCATCCCCGGCGTGTGCGCCGCGTGACCTCGCGATGACGCGGCGCGCGCGGGCGCTAGGAGCGGCGTTCATCGCGCAACCCATATCTGGGTATCCCTCTCACGCGCCGTGTGGGAGCTCCGTGCGGCCGACCCCGGACGTCCTCTGCGCTCTTGCTCACGCGGCTGCCCACCGCTCACACACCATCGCCGATCCAGGGCAAACCCAGTGGCCCATTCTCAAGCAGCTTGAACACGCATCTATGCCCAGATCTCCCATCCTCTCCGCGACCAGGTCTACCGCGACCTCGAGCGCCACCCAAAGATCGTCCGGATCGCATAGTTCACTCCACTATCCTCCATTCATTCCTTGGGACCGAATTCAATGTGTCGCTCCTGTGCACCGGTGTGAGGATCTCGGAGAGAGGAACAGCTGGGTCGTCACCGGATGGGAGCGATGTCTTCCGCGATAATCCGCGGGTCGGAGACCGCTCGCGGTTCCCAAGGGTTCCGGCCGCGCGGACCCAAGCCGCGCGCGAAGGCCGGCTTATACCAACCCTGAGAAGCAAATCGCAGCTTGGCACACCGCTGACATACGAGTCCCTTGGCCGTAACAAGCTTGGTTCCGAGCAAGGCGAGCCGATATAGGTAGCGACAAGGGCTTTCGCAGGAGGGGCAAAGGTAGACGAGCGAGCTTCCTGCTCCTTTCGGCATACGACGAAGCAGAACAGAGATTAGTTGGGTCTGGCCATTCTCGAACGTCACTAGCACGCCTCGGTCCTGTCCGGCCGAAGCCATCTTTAGTGCCCAGGCAGGACCGTTTTCTGGGGCCCAGTACACGAAGTATGGACGGCGACGGGGATCCTCGAGGACCCACCGGGCGGGGAAGGTCGGCAGACGCGGCACGTCCTCGACATTCACGCGCAGACCCTCGAAGCGGCCGTCAGCACCGCGCTTCCGTTCGGATTCCATTCACTTACCGAAGCTGACAAACTCTGCCGCTTGCCACACCGGCGGCTCATCTAGAAAGTCGTCGATGGCGGCCTGCGTGAATTCCCACCTCCGCCCGATCCTCTGTCCCTCGAGTTCCCCACGATTCACAAGCTCGATAATGGCTCGGGAATGGACGCCCAGAATCTCGGCCACCTGTCCCAGCGTCAGCAGGTCGCCGACCATCCGCGGCGGCCGAGTCGTTGCCGTCCGTGATGGCATCAGCATCCCTCAGGGGCGCTGGCGTCTTTTAGCAACGGGAGAGCAGCGGATCCATTTTCCAGGACCGGCGCCCTGTCGTCCTCGCCACAGCCAACTGAGATGCCCAGATCTTCAAAGGTGAAGACTCGCCGCAACCATCGCGGCGTGCCGATTGGGTTTTCACCCTTTCGCCTACGGCGTCGACCATGTCGCTTGTGGTCTCGACGTGATCGTCGACCTCCCCGTCCGGGACCCTCGGCTCCCGAATGATGAACCAGAGCGCGACTCCGCTACACCCGTAGACGGACGAGTACATACCCTCTAGCTCGATTAGCACCGCCTTGTCCGAATACTCGCCGCCGAACTCATCGCGATATCCCAGGGAGAACTGAAGCCCGTCCCTGGACCCGATGAGTTGGATGTACTGGATGCCATCTTTCGCCAGCAATCTCCGGGCGACGTCCGGCGGATTCTGAGCCCACAGCGTGACAGGCATCCCGCCAGACTGGGGCTGGCGATAGAAACAGGGATCGACCCAGGGTTTCATCTTCATATTCTCATCGTCGGGCCTGACGACCTGGCACTCTGGCGGGAGACTGCCACTCGGGTGCAAGAAGCCGCGCTTGAGCCGGCGTCGGAGGAGGTCCGCCCCACTCGGACGCCCGGCCTTCTTCTGACCAGCGCGCCGGTCGCGGAGGGCTTGCACCTCGACGAGCGAATACAGTGGACCGTTCTTTCGGCGGTGGCGCGTCAGCAGGCGCCGCACGTTGGCAATGTAGGCGACGGCCGGCGTTGTCAAGCCTAAAAGTGCGGCTGCCTCAGCTTGCGTAATCAGGTCCGCTTCACCAATCATGTCAGCTCTCCTATTCCATCCAATCTTCTATACCCCCATGGGGTATTATACGTTTTTCCAAATTGTTGCGTCTAGATATTCGCCCAACATGAGCCTATACCCCACACTAAGATGACGTCGAGGGCAGGCGCCGCTATGACACACACGTTCCTGATAAGGGGCGGTGGTCGGACCCCGCGATCTTGGTGCCCGAGGCTTTTTTGAAAAATGCGATAAAGTGGTAGCTGTAGTAACAGAACGTCGAAAGACGTCGGGCAGACGAGTCTGGCTCACGCCGCGCCGAGTCTCACCACGGGCGCATAGGCGAGTACGGCGTGCCCAGGCTGGCAGTCGAAAGGCGGACCCCGCAGGCCGCATCCCACCTTAGGCGGCCATGGGACGACAAGCCACCCCCAGATTGAACAAGGGGATGGCTTATGCACAGACGAAGAGCAGCACCCGCACGATCTCGCCCGCCGTGGCGGTCGTTCGACGACGAGATCAACTTTGGGGATCCGGCCGCGCCGACTGACAGTCCTTCCGGCGTGGTCGAGGCCGCACGGGGCCTCCTCGCCCGAGGTTGGTGGCCGATCCCGATCCCCGCCGGGACGAAGGGCCCCACCCTCAAAGGATGGCCTGACCTCCGACTGACGGAGGTGGAGCTATCCAAGTACTTCTCAGCCACCAGCAACGTCGGCGTCTTGCTCGGAGCGCCCTCCGGCAACCTGATCGACGTGGACCTGGACTGCACCGAGACGGTCGCGCTCGCCGCGACGTTCTTGCCGGAGACGAGGAGCCGATTCGGCCGGGCCTCCAAGCGGGGGAGCGACTGGTTGTACCTCAGCGCGATCTCCACAGAGAGGTACAAGGACGTCGACGACGACAAGTCGATGCTGGTGGAGATCCGAGGCACCGGCCAGCAGACCGTCGTGCCGCCGTCCGTGCACCCGACGGGGGAGCGGATCGAATGGGAGCTGACCGGAGGGCCGGCGCCGGTGGCAGCCGACGAGCTTCGCAGGTCCGTGACCGCGCTGGCGATCACCGCGCTACTGGCCCGGCACTGGCCGAAGACGAATGGCTCGCGCGACGATATCGCGATGGCGGCGGCGGGCTTGCTGCTCCGCGCCGGGCTCTCCGAGGACCTTGTGGACCGCATTACAGAGAGCGCGGCCCGCATCGCCGGTGACGAGGACTCGAAGGACCGCAGGAAGGCGAGGGGAACGGCCGAGGCACTGGCTGCGGGCAAAGAGGCGACCGGTGGCCCGAGGCTCGCCGAACTGCTCACGGGCGACGGGCCGAAGGTCGTTGAGCGGCTGCGGCAGTGGCTGACCTCGCTCACGCCGACGGCGGCGCCCAACGACTGGCCGACTCCTCTCCCGCTGCCGAATGCGCTCTTGCCCGTGCCCGCCTTCAACATGGATCTCCTGCCGACCGCCTTCGCGCCCTGGGTCAGCGACATCGGCGAGCGCACCCAGTGTCCCGCCGACTTCGTGGCGATGGGTGCCGTCGTGTCGGCAGCATCCGTCGTCGGACGTCAGATCGCCATACGCCCGAAACGTCAGGACGACTGGACGGTCGTGGCGAACCTTTGGGGCGCCGCCATCGGGCGCCCCGGCATCATGAAGAGCCCGGCCCTGGACGAGGCAACCCGACCGCTTGAGCGGCTGAGGGCGGAGGCTCTCGAGGCCTTCAAGGCGAAGCAGCAGGGCAACGCCTTCAATCAGGCCAAGGCCCAGCGGGAGTTGCTCCAGGCGCAGATCAGAGCGGCCTTGAAAAATGGCGAGGATGTCGAGGCCCTGCGCGGCAAGTTCGAGGCTCTACGGGAGGCCGAGCCGGCTGAGCGCCGATACGTCGTCAATGACTGCACGGTCGAGAAGCTCGGGGAGCCGTTAAACGAAAATCCGAACGGCCTCCTCCTGCAGCGCGATGAGCTCAGCGGGCTCCTCGCCATGATGGACCGCGAGGGCCACGAGAACGACCGTGCGTTCTTCTGCGAGAGCTGGAATGGGACCGGGGCGTATACCTACGACCGCATCGCCCGGGGGACCGTCCATATCAAAGCAGCCTGCCTCTCGATCCTGGGCGGGATCCAGCCTGGCCCCCTACAGGCCTACCTCCAGGATGTCTTCGGCCGGGGGGCCACCGATGACGGGCTGGTCCAACGGTTCCAACTGATGGTCTACCCCGACATTACCGCCGATTGGCAGAACGTCGACCGCTGGCCGGATACGGAGGCCAAGACCACCGTCTTCGAGATCTCCGCAAGCTGGCCGAGCTCGACATCGTCCTTCTCGGGGCCCAGCAGGGGGACGGGCTCCCCTTCCTGCGCTTCAGTGCCGAGGCTCAACAGGTCTTTGATGCGTGGCGGACCGACCTTGAGCGCCAACTGCGTGCCGGCGCCGACCATCCTGTGATCATCAGTCATTTAGCGAAGTACCGAAGCCTGATGCCGGCGCTGGCCCTGCTCTTCCACGTGATCGACTGCGTCGACCAGCGGACAGGTGGGCCTGTGTCCGAGCAAGCGGCGCGTCGCGCAGTCGCGTGGTGTGCCTACCGTGAGGCCCACGCTCGCAGGGTGTACCAGTCCCTCACGGCTGCCAGCGCCACGGCTGCGGCCGCCCTGGCCGCCAAGCTTAGGGCCGGCGAGGTGCAGAGCCCATTCCGGGTGCGGACGGTTCGCCTCAAAGGGTGGGCCGGGCTCACGGACGGAGAAACCATCGAGTTTGGGCTCGACCTCCTCGAAGAGCTGCACTGGGTCCGCCGTGTCGACGTGAAGGCTTCCGTCAGAGGCGGCCGCCCGACCGCGGAGTACTTGATCAACCCCGCCGTGGCGTCGACTGAGGGCGGGCCGCAGCCGGGGGGTTTCGGAGGTTTTGAAGGCGAGTTCCCTCAGGGGAATCCCCTCGCGCGCGCGGGCGCCACGCTGACAGAATCACCACCACCATCATCATCATCGAACCCTCTACGGAGTGATATTCCCCGCGGGACTAACCTCCGAAACCTCCGAAACCCCGAGCCCAAGGTAGAGCGCGACAGCGCTACATCCGCGGCGCCGACCCTGGCAGAGCGGGCTGAGCAGGGGCCACGGCGATGAGCCTCATGAGCCCTCGTGACCCTCGAGCCGTCCTCGGGCGGGGCGTGGTGCGTCTCCAGGCACGCGTGACGGCTCTCGCGGAGCGCCTCGAAGCGGGTGATGAGGGCGCCTGGGCGCCCTTCTGCGTGGCGATCGAAGCGCTGGCCGTGCTAGCCCCCGCACCACGCCTCGAGCTCCCCTGGTCGAACTCGACCCCTGCCGTCCCTGGCGCGGCTGGTTAAGTATGCCGGGCTGTCGGTGCGGGCCTTGCGCGGCTACGTGGACGGACGACGGGAGCGAGGCGCTGCCGTGCTACCGGATCGGCGACAAGATGGTGGTCAAGCGCTCGAAGTGCGACGGCGGGTTGCAGCAGTTCCGATCCTTGAGGCAGCCTCGATGATAAGCCTTCTTGCCGCTCGAGCCGTCTTTGAGCGAGCTGTGGTGTGCCTACAGGCATGCGTGACCTCACCGATCAAGCATCTTGCGATGGCCCCGATCGACAGCGCGTTGGCTATAGCAACCTGGGTTGAGGAGGCGTAGGGTATGCCATCGCGCGCCAGGCGCTCCGGCGCTCTCCGCAAGCCCCTGGGCGAGGTCCTCATCGCTCCCAGGAGCAACCGTCCGGAGGATGTGGAACGAGTGACGCGTGCCGTGATTGCCCCAGCGCTGATCGAGGTGGTGCTAGAGGAGGCGACAGGCGTGAAAGGCGAAGCGTGAGCGAGCCGCTGCGGTTCGACCTTACGAAGAACGCCGTAATCTACCTGCGCCAGAGCAGCCTCGGACAGGTCCGCGACAACGTGGTGGCTACTCAGGAGCAATACAAGCTCCGCGAGATCCCCGAGCGGCTCGGTTTCCCTGCCGAGAACATTCTGATGGTGGATGAGGACCTGGGCGTGAGCGGGCAGACTATCGCGGGGCGGAAGGGGATGCTCCGGGTCATTGGCCTGCTAGAGGAGGGACGGGTCTCTGCCGTGGTGGTCCGCGATGTCTCCCGGCTGACGCGCGACGAGTTCAACGCCGATATCGGGCTCATTGCCAGGGCATGTTTCCAGTCGGGCGCGTTGATCATTACGCCCGAGAAGACCTACGACCCCAACGACCCGTCTGACCAACTGATGCTGGGGTTCCAGGGACTACTGGCCGGCTGGGACCGGGCGAACCTCGTGAGACGGCTGGCGTATCACCGCAAGGCAAAACAGGGGCGCGGGGTCAACATCAACGGCGCCGTGCCGCCAGGGTACGAGAAGCCGGGCGATGTCCCGAAGCGCTCCCCCAACTACGGGCGCCTCAGGATCACGGCAGACGCGGAGGTCCACGAGCGGATAGCTCTCGTGCTATCGAAGGGACTCGCCCTTGGCGGCGTGCTCGCGGTCGTGCGCTTCCTGCGACAGAACGAGCTCAAGCTTCCGACCCTCCGATTCGAGCCCGACGATGACGGCACCTCCCGGCGCGTTGTCCAATGGGTCGAGGCCACACGTGACCGGGTGACGCGCATTCTGAAGAACCCAACCTATGCGGGTGCCGTGGTCAACAGTCGGCGCACCCGCGAGTTGGACCGGACGTCGGGGAAGAGGCGCTGGGTCACGCGCCGGGGGTACGACCGCTGTACGGTGATACAGGATGCGCACCCCGCCTATATCACCTGGGACGAGCACCTGCGGCTCCTCGCCTTAATCGCCAGGAACAACCAGACCAAGACCTACGGCAACGGTGAGGCGCTTCTGTCGGGGCTCGGCCTGCTTAGGTGTGGGGCCTGCGGATCGGCCATGGTGGTCCAGTACAACAACCCGACGCGGCGCCAGAGAGGGCGCGAGGTCCCGAACACACCCTACGTTTACGCCTGCACGCGGCGCTTGCCCGACGGACGTAATGCCGGGTGCCAGAGTCCCGCCGGGCCTCACATCGATCGTGCCTCGGCCGAACTCATTCTGTTCGCTCTGGGCCAACTGGACCTCGACGGGCTCCGCGAGGCCGCGGGCGCGCACAGGGACCGCGGAGAGGAGGAGCGGCGGTTTAGGGTTCAACAGGTTCGAGCTTTGGAGCGGCGAGCCGAGATGCTCGAGGCCGCCATAGGAGAAGCGACGACGTCCGAAGGCCGCACCAGGCTGGTCACCAGATTCGAAGCGGCACTCGCCGAACTCAAGAAAGCGCGGGCTACAGCTGATGCTCGAAAGGAGGCGGAAGCTAGGTCGATGCTTGGTCCTGAGATGCTCGCGCGGCTAGAGGTCTTCCGTGATCCCGCGATCGCGTGGGCCAAGTTCACCCAGGGGACGCGGAAGGAGATCCTACGGGCATTGGCGAAAGGGGTAACGATCTACCCTGACGTGGGCGGCTATTTCGTAGTCATCGATTGGGAAGGCGGAGGGAGGGCCGCCGCTAAGGTCAAGACGGCCCGCCGGCGCAAACTCTTTTCCGTGCCAGAAGAGGTTTTGGCCCTATTCGACGGAGAGATGATTCATCAAACTGCGCACTGTAGGGTGGCTGCCCGTCTAAGAAGAGCACGCCAAGATGGGCCAGGCTCACCTCGCCGGGATGCGGCACGCTCCCTCCCCCGATGAGCCCGGCTCCCGAGATGGTGTGATGAGGTGCGCGGAAGGGCCGCTCGCGCACCAGCCCATGCCCGGCCGCGAGCAGCCCCATCACGCTCCAGACCGTGGTCACCTCTATGGCTTCCTCCAACGCGAGAGGCGGGAGGATGCTGCTGAGCCGTCGGGCGAGCATGGTCTTGCCGGATCCAGGAGGCCCGACCATGATCAGGTTGTGACCTCCCGCCGCGGCGATCTCAAGGGCGCGCTTCGCCCAGGGGTGGCCGCGCACGTCGGCGAGATCCAGCGCCTCGTCCGTGTTCAAGGCGCGGCCAAGCGATCCGGGTTGGTGCGCGGCGATCGGGCGCTCCCCGTTCAGGTACTCGAGAGCCTCGTGGAGCGTGCCGAGGGGAATCACGGCGACGCCACTCACCACGGCCGCCTCCTCGGCGTTGCCGGCGGGGACAAGGAGGCGATGGACGCCGCGCCGGCGGCAGTGGAGCGCGATGGGCAACACTCCGCGCACGGGCTGGATGTGCCCGTCGAGAGGCAGCTCGCCGAGTACCGCCACGTGCTCGAGGCGCTCCGGCTTGAGGGTCTCGGTGGCAATGAGGATCCCCAGGGCCATGGGCAGATCGAAGGCCGTGCCGACCTTGCGCACCTCGGCCGGCGCCAGGTTCACGGTGATCCGGTCCATGGGGAACTCGAGGCCGGCATTGCGGATGGCGGCACGGACACGGTCGCGACTCTCGCGCACCGCGGAGTCGGGAAGCCCAACGGTCGTGAAAGAAGGCAGTCCGGGCGCGACGTCGACCTCCACGAAGACGTCGTCGGCCTCCACGCCGAGGACGGTCGCCGACCGCACGCGCGCCAGCATGGGCCGAGTGTCGGGAGGAGGCCGCGGTCCGTCAACGCGTCGAATGGGATACAGCGAATTGTCCCGCCTCCGGTCAACGGGCCCGATTGACCTCGGTTCCGAGCTGTGGGAAAGAGTACGTCGTCGCAGGCGTTCCGATCAGGTCCGGCGGTTGACAAACGATGGGGACAGGGCGCGAGCGCTCGAAGCGGACCGAGGTCCGAGGATAGTGTTTGTGCCGTTACGGCCCTCTTACTCTACGGGAGGCTCCAATGGGCAAGCTCATCGTACTCGTGGTGCTGGCGGCGGTCGGCGCCGTGGCCGGCAAATACGTGGCCAAGGTCGCGGCATCCATCGCAGATCCTCGGGAACGGAGGCTCATCTCGACCGCCTCCCGCATCTTGCAGTATGGCGTGCCTGCCGTCTGCTTCGTGGTGCTGGCCTACTGGACCTTCGTGTCCATTGACGCGGGCCACGTGGGGGTGGTCCGCGCCTTCGGTAAGGTGGAGCCAGCGCCACTCTACGAAGGATTGCACATCGTGATGCCGTGGAAAGACGTCCAGCAGATGTCCACACAGATCGTCAAGCACGAGAGCAAGTACGATGCCGTGAGCATCGACATCCAGGCCGTGCATACGGTGATGGCGATCAACTACTCCATTGACCCCGCGCAGGCTCCGGAGATCTACCGCACCATCGGCATGGGTTATGAAACGGGGATCATCAACCCCGCGGCCTCTGAGGTCCTCAAGGCGACCACCGCCGTCCATCCCGCCAACGACATTTTGCAGCAGCGGGCGAAGATCAAGTCCGACGTGCAGGACGGGATCACGCACTGGCTGTCGAAATACGGCATCGTGGTGCGAGAGGTCTCCATCAAGGACATTCGCTTTTACTCCGACTTCGAAAAGGCCGTCGAGCGCAAACAGATCGCTCAGCAGCTCGCCCAGCAGAAGAAATATGAAGTCGAGCAGGCGCAGCAGGACGCCGCCGCCATGGTCGCCCGGGAGCGCGGCAAGGGGGAAGCGGAGAAGGCGAACGCGGAAGGACAAGCCCAGGCCCTGCGGATTCGCGGAGCGGCCGAGGCGGAATACAATGCCCGCGTGGCCCAGTCCCTCTCGCCGGTGTTGATCCAGCAGCAGTATCTCCAGAAGTGGAACGGGCAGCTCCCGCAATACCAGCTCGGGAGCTCGGGGGCTCTCGTCAATCTGCCGACGCCGAAGTGAGGATCGTCTCCGGCATTCTCGTGAGCGATGGGGTCTGGCATGAGCGCCGCGCGCTAGACGTGGAGCAGCGCGTGCCCTTCGAGCTCGGGTAGCCCGGATGGACATCGACGCCCGGAGACTCGACGTAGGGCTCCCGCTGCCCGTCCACGCTCGGCCGGGCGATGCGGGTCTCGATCTGCGCGCGGCCGAGGGGGCACGCCTCGAGCCGGGCGAGCGACGCCTCGTGCCGACGGGTCTCGCCGTGGCCATTCCCCCGGGGCATGCGGGGCTCGTGCTGCCGCGCTCTGGGCTCGCCATGCAGAATGGCGTCACCGTCCTCAACGCCCCCGGCCTCATCGACTCCGGCTATCGCGGCGAGCTCAAGGTGCTCCTCATCAACCACGGCGCCGAGCCCGTCGACCTCGCGCGGGGCGAGCGCATCGCCCAGCTCGTGGTGCAGCCGGTGGCCGAGGTGAAGCTGGTGGAGATTGACCGCCTCCCCGAGTCGGAGCGCGGGGAGGGCGGGTTCGGCAGCACGGGCGCCTGAGCGCCTACTGATTCAGCCGGCGCTTGGCGAAGCCCAGCAGCCCCTGGGGCATGAAGATGACCATGGCGGTGAAGATGATGCCAACGGGGATGAGGTAGTACTCGGTGAAGTAGCGCGAAAACCCCTCGCGGAGGAGCAGGAAGAAGGCCGCGCCCGCCACGGGGCCGACCAGCGTGCCCACGCCGCCCATGACGTTGAAGATCACCACCTCGCCCGAGACGAGGAAGAAGACGAAGTCCGGCGCGGCGAACTTGTTCTGAATCGCGTAGAGCACGCCCGCCAGGCCCGCGAAGAGCCCCGAGAGCATGACGGCCACGATCTTGTACCGCTCCACGGAGTAGCCGATGGCGCGGGCGCGCGGCTCGTTCTCGCGGATGGCCTGGAGCACCATGCCGAAGGGCGACTGGGTCACCCGCCGGAGCACCAGGAAGGAGATGGTCACCACCGCCAAGACGAACCAATGCAGAGTCACGGGCGTGAACCGGAACGACCAGATCCCGAGTATGGAGAGCGGCGGCTGGCTGAACGCGAGGCCATTCTCGCCGCCCGTGACCTCCGTCCACGTGAAGATGATGACGTAGAAGATTTGCGAGAAGACGAGGGTGGTGATGGAGAAGTAGATCTCTCGGAGGCGCGTGGCGAAAAACGCGACGAAGGTCGCCACCGCCGCCGCGCCGGCCAGCCCGTAGAGGAGCGCGATCCAGAGGTTGGGCGGCTTGACGCTGAGGAGAGCGGCGGCCGCGCAGTACATGCCGAGCCCGAAGAAGACCGAGTGGCCGAACGAGATCATGCCCGTGTAGCCGATTAGGATGTCCGAGGACATCGCGAGCAGCCCCCAGATCAAGATCTCCGTGACGAAGCGGCGCCAGAACTCGGGCAGCACGAGGGGTGCCACGATCAGGAGGGCCAGGATGATGGAGAAGCCGATCCAGTAGGCGGTGGCGGAGCGCCGCATGGGCTATTTCGGTGTGGGCACGAAGAGCCCGGTGGGCCGGAAGAGGAGCGTCAGGATCAGGGCGATGAACGACACGATCACCGCCTGGGCCGGGCTCACGATCAGGGCGGCGTAGGCCTCGAGCAGGCTGATGAACATGGACGCGAGGATCGAGCCGCCCAGATTGCCCATGCCGCCGACCACCACCACGATGAAGGCGCGCAGAGTGAAGTCGAGGCCGATATTTTGTGTCACGCCGCCGAGCGGACCAAAGAGGACTCCGGACGCGGCGGCCATGCCGGCGCCGATGGCGAACACCGCGGTGTGCACGAGGGGCGCGGGGATGCCCATGGCCTGGGCCATCACGCGGTCCTGCGTGGTGGCGCGGATCCAGATGCCATACTTGCCGTAACGCAGGAACAGATAGAGGGCGCCGATGATGGCCGCGGCGAGCACGGCGGTGAGGAGCCGATACCACGGGTATTGCAGATAGAACAAGTTGAAGTTGCCGGTGATCGGTTCCTGGATGCGGCGGGCCGACGGGCCCCATTGCCAGATGGCGTACTTCTGCAGCACGAGCGAGATGCCGAAGGTGGCGAGGATGGTCGTGAGGGGATCGCGGCCGATGAGCGGCCGGAGGGTGGTGGCCTGGAGTACCGCCCCGAACACCGCGATGACCACGGCGGCGACGAGGAGGGCGAGCCAGAAATTCCCGGTGGTTGCGATGGTGGTGGCGCCCACGAATCCGCCCAACATGACGAGGTCGCCGTGGGCGAAGTTCACCACGTCCATGATGCCGAAGATCAGAGTGAGGCCGGAGGCCACGAGGGCCAGGATCATCCCGTTGACGATGCCATTGATCGTCTGGATGAGGATCTGCTCGAGGGGAATGGCCATGCGCTAGATCCCCAGGTACTGGTGGATGACCGCATGGTTGGCGCGGAGATCGGTGGCGGGCGCATGGTGCCGCACCACGCCCTTCTCCATGATGTAGACGCGGCTCGAGGCTTCGAGGGTGAGCGGCACGTTCTGCTCGACGAGGAGGATGGCCACGCCCTCGCGGTGCAGCACGCGGATGATCTCCGAGATCTGGCCGACCATGCGCGGCATCAAGCCTTCCGTGGGCTCGTCGAGGAGGATGATCTTGGGCTCGAGCATCATGGCGCGCGCAATGGCCAGCATTTGCTGCTCACCGCCCGACAGGGTCCCCCCGGCCTGGTTCTGCCGCTCCGCGAGCACGGGAAACGACGCGTAGATCTTGTCGAGCATCGTCTTCCGCTTGGCCTCGGTGACGCCGGCGCGATCCAGCCCCGTCCGAAGGTTTTCCATCACGGTGAGCAGACGGAAGATCCGCCGCTCCTCCGGGACCCAGGCGATGCCGAGGTGGGCGAGATGATGCGGGGCCATGCCGCCGATCGACCGGCCCTCGAAGGTGACCGTGCCTTGCGACGGACGGATGAGACCCATCACGGTCTTGAGCGTGGTGCTCTTGCCGACGCCGTTGCGCCCGAGCAGCCCCACCACCTCCCCGGGCTTCACCTCGATCGAGACCCCGTGGAGGATGTGCGATTTGCCGTAGTAGGTGTGGACGCCGTCGAGGGTGAGCATTAGGTCTTGAGATAGACCTCCTGTACCCGCGGATTGGCCTGGATCTCGACCGGCGTGCCTTCCGCCAGCACCTCGCCGTAGTGGAGCACGGTGATGCGGTGGGCGAGCCCCATCACCACTTCCATGTCGTGCTCCACGATCACGATGGTCAGGTCCTTGGCGATGCGGCGCACGAGCTCGACGGTGGCAAGCGTTTCGGTCACGCTCATCCCCGCCGTCGGCTCGTCGAGGCAGAGAAGCTGCGGATCCGTGGCCAGCGCGATCCCGATCTCCAGATTGCGCTGGGCGCCGTGGGAAAGGTTGGCGGCGAGCTCGTCCTCGTCGGTCCGGAGCCCCACCGCATCCAGCACCGCGCGTGCCCGGTCCATCAGGTCGGGAAACGCGTAGCGGTGGCGCAGCATGTTCCACGCATGGTGCCTCGACTGTACGGCCACGCGCACGTTCTCCAGCACGGTGGCGCCGGGCAGGATGTTGGTGATCTGGTACGAGCGAGCGAGGCCCTTGTGGGAGATCGCGTTGGGCGGCAGGCCCGCCACGTCCTCGTCGTTCAGGAAGATGTGCCCGGAGGTCGGCCGCAGCACGCCGGTGAGGCAGTTGAAGAAGGTGGACTTGCCGGCCCCGTTGGGGCCGATGATGGCTCGGATCTCGCCGTGGGCCACGGACACGCTGACGTTGTTCACGGCGGTCAGCCCGCCGAACCGCATGGTCAGCCCTTCGGTGCGAAGGATGGGGCCGGAGGTGGGGCCCCGGCCGCCCTCCCTGCGGAGGTGGGCCGGGGCCGTCGTCTCGGGTGAACCGTCTGCCACTTAGGCGAAGGTGCAGGCGGGCGGGAAGATCGTCTTCTCTTTCGGCACGACCTCCAGGATCTTGTGCTTGCCGTTGGCGACCGTGAAGATGAACTCGCGGACGAAGGCCTGGTGGTCCTCCTTGCGGAGCGTCTTGTCGCCCTGCGGGAAATCGTCGCTTTCCTTCACCTCGAGCCCTTCGAGGGCGGCGATGAGCTTGGGCGTGTCCTGCCGACCCTGGAAGCCGGACTTCTGTATCCCGATCTTGAGGAAGTTCATGGCCTCGAAGTTCGACTGCACGTAGCGATCGGGGAGCGGACCGGACGGATCGATCTGCTTTAGCCGCACCACCGCCTCGTCGAGGAACTTCTTGTGCGAGGGCGTGTTCAGCGGGCCGTCGAGGACGGGCAGGTAGCGATTGATGCCCACGAAGCCCTCGATCTTGGTGCCCAGGCCGGGCAGGTTGGTGGACTCGGCGATGGCGCCGTCGCCCGCCCACTTGTACTTCTTGGTCAGGCCGAGGTCGTAAGCCTGGTTGCCGATGGTGACGCCGTCCTTGCCGAAGAAGATCCCAAAGAAACCGTCGAAGTTGCCCGTGATCTTCGAGAGGAAGGCCGTCATGTCCGCCGTGCCGAGCTGGATGCCAGTGGTGCCCACCACCTCGCCGCCCGCCTTCTTGATCTGCTCAGCGTAGGCATCCTTGGTCGACTGTCCCCAGGAGTAGTCGGCGTAGGCGAGATGCCATTTCTTGCCTAGCTTGGTCACGAGGTACGGCGCGAAGGCCACCGCCTGCGCGGGCGCGTAGTCGAAGGGGCGGAAGGTGTAGCGGTTGCACTTGCTCGTGGTGATGGTGGTGTCGAGGCAGACCCCGATCATGTTGAGGATCTTGTGCTCGTCCCACACGGGCATGCAGGCGAGGCAGACGTTCGAGAGGAATCCCCCCTGATGCGCGTCGATCTTGTCCTCGACGGCGAGCTTCTCGGCCTTGCGGCGCCCCACGTCCGGCTTGGACTCGTAGTCGGCGATGATCAGCTCGATGGGCCGGCCGTTGATGCCACCCGTCTTGTTGATGTGGTCCACCGCCATCTGGGTCCCTACCAGCGCGGTCTTGCCCCCCGACGCGGCCGTCCCCGACAGCGGCTGCATGGTGCCGATCTTGTATGCCCTGGCCTGACCGAACGCGCTCCGCCACCACGCCGGCACGGCTACGGTGGCACCGAGAGCGCCCGCCGCCGCCGCCCCGAAGCCGAGGAAGCGGCGACGACTCGTTTTTCCGCTGTACCAGAGCGATTCACTTTTGGCCCACTGCTCGTCTTGCCAACGCTCTGCCATGGATTCAGCCCTCCTTGCGGGCATTGGGGTTGTTGTTGGCCACGGCCTCGAGGGCCGCGTTGAAGGCTTGGACGGTCTGCTGGATGTCTTCTTCAGTGTGGGCGAGCGACACGTAGAACTTCTGGGCAGCCTTGACAACGCCACGCTCAAGGAGCGCGCGAGTGAAGACGGCGTGGCGCGCCCGGTCAGCGGTCAGGGTCGCACGGTAGTCGGTGATCGGGCGATCGGTGAAGTAGATCTCGAACACAGGCGCCTCTCCCGCCACCTGGGCGGCGACGCCGGCCGACCGCGCCGCGCCCTGGAGCGCCGCCTTCACGCGGCAGCCTGCCACAAAGAGGCGAGCGTAGGTGCCCGGCTTGCGCAGCTCGGCCAGGGTGGCCAGCCCGGCGGCCGCGGCTACCGGATTGCCGTTGAGCGTGCCCGCCTGCTGCACGAAGGCGCCCGTCTCCTCCATGGCCGGCGCGAGATGGCGCATGATCTCCTCGCGGCCGACCACCGCGGCGAGGGGGAAGCCGCCGCCGATGATCTTGCCGAGGGCGGCCAGGTCCGGCACCACGCCGTAGTACTCCTGGGCGCCGCCGTAGGCGAAGCGGAAGCCCGTCACGATCTCGTCGAAGATC
>Ga0126384_10000825_pt1 | contig 17819 bp, 9 predicted proteins | sample PanSoiMetPlot_36_FD_92543 | JGI IMG/M metagenome (GOLD analysis project Ga0126384, IMG submission 92543) | Tropical forest soil microbial communities from Panama - MetaG Plot_36 | ecosystem: Environmental > Terrestrial > Soil > Tropical forest > Bulk soil | place: Panama | collected 2016-02-17 | reverse complement strand
TCTCCGCTTGCGCCAGCATCACCAACGTGACCCCGGGCACCACTCGCGATCCGCGGGCGAACAGAACGAGACCGAGCGCGAGGACCACGCCACCATGTAACAGCGCCAGTGCGACGTCGCCCAGTCGTGGTGCCAGCGGCAGGCCCAACCACACCAGCACCACGGCGCAGACCAGGGACGTGACGATACCAACGGTGGCGAGCGCCGCATCGAGGTCTTCCGTCCGCGCCCCACGGGTGGCGAGCGAATAAAGGGCAAAGCTGACGGCAGCGCCGAGGGCAAGGACGCGCGGCAGCCAAGGGCTGGGGGCATGGGTCGCCCACCCGATGCTCGCGACATCGAAACTGAGCCCGCTCATCAGCGCAATCCCGCCGAGGCCGACGGCAATGGCGATGAGGCTCAATACTCTGATCCGCTCACCGAGCAGCGGCCGTGCCAGAATGGCCGCAATCAGCGGTGCCAGCGACAGCAGGAAGAAGACCTCCGCCGTGTTTCCCGCTTTGATGGCGGCGACGAAAAACACTTGGCTCGCCACCAGGGCCAACACCGAGACCCAAGCAAAACCGCCGAGGCGTCGGATCTGCGCCAGCGGGCTCCGAGCATGGCGCCGGGCCGCCAGCGCTGTGAGAGTTACCGTAAATCCGATGCCACGCCAGAACAGGTATTGCCAGGCGTCGCTGGCGTAGGCCGCGCGCAGACAAAGAATGCCGAGACTGAGCATCAAGCCGCCCGCGATCACGAGCCCACAACCGGCCCAATAGGTGCGCGGCAGCGCCAGGGTTGGAGGCGTCATCGGACCAACCAAGCCACAGGGGCGAGGCGCGGCAGCGTGATGGCAGGGGTGGCAAAGGCGAGCCTGCCGGCCTCACCGGCAAACTGCGGGGCGACCCGCAACACCAACCGATCCACGACCGTCAAGGCTTCGGGCGAGGATTGTTGGGTGGGCAAAATACCGTGATCTTGTAGGAGGCCTGGGCGTCGACCTGGGCGGGCGTCTTCAGCTCATTGCCATTTTGATCTCTGACTTCGGCCCGAGCCGTCGGTGATCCCGTGGTATCCGGCAACACCGTGAACACGATCTTCTTTGGGTTGGCCTGCGTCAGGCTGTGCTTGATGGTGTGTTCCATGAGCCCGAGCGAGGCGTCCTGCCAGTGACGCTGCCCAGAATCGATCAGAAACTGTCCAAGCGCCGCGCCGGACAGGAAGCCGCCGTGGCGGTCGACGAACTGGCCGAACTTGTAGCGCGTCGTCCCGGTGTCTTTGCCTTCGCCGTCCGCGCCGTGTTTCTCTTTGAACTTGCGCGCGAAATTGCCGCGATTGGCGTCTTCGAATTGGACATTCAGCAGGGCGACGAGATCCGCCCATCCCCCCGTACCGCTGGGACCGCTTGCCATCATCAGTTCCTTTCGTGTTGATCCAGCGATTGACCGGACCGGGCCGATCTACACCACCGTCACGCCCCAAACGTCGATGCGGTCGATGTAGGTTTCGGCGAATGCGTTCTTTCCCTGGGCAATGCGAACGTATCCATCCCCATTCCACCCGCTGCCCCAGCTATTCTTGCAGATCCAGTGATCGTCGCCGGTGTAGCCGACAATCGCAATCGAATGGCCGCCGACAATCCGACCGGGGTTCTTTCTGTCGAGGCTATAGACGTTGGGATTGGGCTGCGTGCCATGGGTGGCAGACCAGGCCTTGCCGAAGCTATAGAAGTCTTCGTATTGCACCATCACGCCCACCACCGGACCGTGTGCGGAGATCCACTCCTTCATCGCGCGCTGGGTCTTGCTGAGGTTGCTGTCATCCAGCAGGCTGACTGGCGGGGCGATCTTGATGCGCGAATTGCTGGCGGAGCTCTGCCATTTGAGCCCCGGTGTCTGGCAGTAGTTGAGCGCCGCCTTGGGCCACCAATGCGTGGCGGCGCATCCCCCCTGCGGACCGGGATTGCTAAAGAGGTCCATCTCGTCGAGATCCGGCCCCTGGCTGCCTTGCTGGTTCTTGGACTTGTTATAGGCGGCCTCCACCGCGGCGACGACCGCGTAAGCCGTACAGGCGTTACACGGGTTGGGATGGTCCTGGTCCTTGACGGCAGTGAGATAGTTGATGGGCAGCGTGCGTGGATCATAGTCGGTGGGCGGGTTCGCCGCCGGCGTGGCCGCGTCGCTCGGGTTCGAAAGCGCAAGCAAGGTGCCTGCGGCAGCGCCGCCGGCAATCGTCGCCGTCCCGCTCATGAAATGTCGGCGCGTGAGCACCGAAGGCAGGGCCAGCACGGAACGTTTGGCGCTAGGGATTGTCATTCGCAGTCTCCGAAGCCGTGAGGTGCCACGCACAAAAAGCTGTGATGTCCTAAGCCCCCGTTGCCAGGGCCGCTTGCGCATCCATGGGGGTCCAAGGGCGCGCGGCCCGGCTCGCCCACGATCGATGACGGTCACACAGCGGCGTCGATCGGTGGGCCCTTTAGCCTAAGCTTTGGGTTGGGTGCTGTCCAGCCAGCCGAGCCCGCCGCTTTGGTTGGCGAGCGCGCGATCATCACCGTCGAGCGCGAGCGCATTCCCTGGCGGGAGCGCGCGCCTCACCGCTCGCTCGGGGTCGCCAACAGCTTGAGCCGTCACAGGATCTGCTGCGGAAATTCCACGCGGCGCTGATCTCCCCTCGGGGCGGATTTTCAATGAAGGCGATAGGCTGTCTTGCGGAAAACCGCGCCAGACCTTCAGCGGCGTTGCCCGTTGAGCGCGCCCTTCACCAACGCCGAGTGCGCCATCGCAATGCGCGAGACCGCTGAGCGTTGGCGCACGGGGCGGGCCGATCGTGACGTGCCACGGATCTACAATGTGTGCCGAATTGCGAGTCTCGATGGCCATCGCCGCGGCAGTGCGCTTGGCCAAAAGCCAGGTTGGCCAAAGCTAGGTTGGCGAAAAGCCAGGATCGGGGGCGACGGACGCGCGCGATATCGCGTGATGCGGCCAACTCCGGCTGCGTTTCACCCATGAACCTAGTCCAGGAGGGCTCCAGACGTGAGGCGCGCATGACCAAAGCGGCAGGTGTGGCTGGGTTCGCGAAGGGCATTGACGCAACCCGCGCGCAAAAGCTCCGGCGTGCCGATCCGGAAGCCGCGATCTGCGCCAATACCGGCGCGCGCCGGCTTGGCGCGAAACAAGGACGATTGCTTGAAAAAAAGTCCGGTCTTTGCCACAGGCCGGATGCCTGAGGAGACCCAATGCGCACGCCTTGACCTTTGCCGTCGCACTTTTTTTGACGGCCTGTGCTTTCCAGCACAGCTAACCCTTCACTTTGCCGATATGCTGAGATGGAGGGACTGCCGTGCGGTTCTCTTTTGCGCTCCAGCCGTGGTGCCTGGGGCGCGTTGCCGCGAGGCGCGCATCGGTGCGCCGGCGCAGCGTAACGCTATGGATTATGTGGCGGTGGCAAACGATGAAGAACTGCGTCGTCAGAAACTATGATGGCGGGATCACAACCACCCCCGCACAGCTGGTGTGGCCGCGCTCCGTTGCCGAGCTGCAGGTGATCCTGAGCGATGCCAGCCAATACCCAAGTCCGGTCAGAGCGATGGGCAGCTATCATTCCCTGACACCATGCGCGTCATCGGATGGCACCATCGTCGACATGTCGCGCATGAACCGCATCATCGACATCGACCGCCACACCATGACCATTACGGCCGAGGCGGGCCTCCAGTTCGTTACCGCCTCGCGGGCGCTGCGCCGGCAGAAGCTGCAGTTTGTCACCAACATCGAAATCGGCAATATGACCCTGGGCGCGGCGGCGTGCTGCCACACCAAGGACGGGTTGGATGGCGGTGAGTTCGGTCAAGTCGGCTCGTACCTGACGGCGCTCAAATGGGTCACCCCCAATGGCGCGTTGGCCGAGGCGTCGGAGACCAGTAATCCCGCGCTCCTCAGGCTGATGCGCGCGAGCTATGGTCTGTGCGGCATTGTCTATGAGGTGACATTGCGCATTAAACCACTGGAGGCCATCCATTTCGGTTATCTGCCGCGCCCGGTCGATCAGCTCACCCACAAGGAGGTGGACGCGATTATCGACGCGTCAGCGGGTTTGATCTGCTGGACGGTCGGTCGCAAGGCACACTTCCAAACTCGAACAAAGATCGACAGGGTCGGCCCCTTCGGTCACTTGTTTGCAGCCGGCCGCCGCCGGCTTTGGAACCACACCGAGGCCAGAATTGGCCGCTTCATCGATCGTCGCATTCCGACCAAGGTGCTCAGAAGTGCCGCTCACGATGCCTGGTTTGCCAGCAGCAAACTGCTGATGTCGACCTTGCACCGGATTGGCGGTGCGACCCTCTATAATCCGGACAAAACCATCGACTACAGCCGGACCCCGGCATCGGCAAAGTATGCCTTCACATTTTGGGCATTCCCGCGCGGGCAATGGCTGGATACCCTGCGCGCATACCTGGAATTCAGCGAGCAGTATTACCGGGAGCATGACTTCCGCTGCAATATGCCGCTCGGATCGTATTTTATCCGAAAGGATGCGCATTCGCTGCTGTCCTACTCTTACGACGGCGATATCTTCTCGATCGATCCGATCCACGCTTACACCGACAAGGCCGCATGGGATGCGTTTCTGCAGGCATTCAACGATTTTGCCTGCAAGAAGAATGGCATTCCCTTGCTCAATCAGAGTCCATTCGTGGCGCGGCAACACGTCGAAGCCGCCTATGGGGCAAGATGGACGGAGTTCTCAACCAAGGTGCGCGAGGCCGATCCCGAACGGCGCATGCTTAACCCATTTTTTGCAGGGCTATTGTCGTGAGCGGTTCGGGTGTGGCAACCAGTCGATGTCGAGGGCTCCCCATGGGCAAAGCGAGCGCTTGTGAGGTCGCAGGACCACGCCTGGGCCGCGCGCTCCCGGCTGCGTGCGGTACCGCCATTGGTCGGCGAAGACTGCGCCGACTCTGGGACCGCGAACGCTGGTGCCCCGGGGCCTAACCGACGGGGGCAACCTTCCATGAACGACTTTCGCGGCCGCGCCAACGAGCGTCGTCAACTCACGGTCCTGTTCTGCGACATCGTCGATTCCACCGGTCTATCCGAGCGCTGCGACGCCGAGGACTTGAGCGAGATTTTGCAGGAATTCCAGCGCATCAGCACCCGATGCATCAATGAGGCGGGCGGCACGGTCATCAATTACATCGGTGATGGAATTCGCTCCGAGTTTGGCTATCCCCTCGCATCGGAAAACGAGGCGGCCTCTGCGGTACGCGCTGGCTTGGCGCTCTTAAAAGCCATCGATGAGCTGGGTGCGCGCACGCGCGCGACCATCCAGGAACCTTTGCTGGTCCGCATCGGGGTGCACACCGGGGTTGCCGTCATCGGCAAGGCCGCGTCGGGTCACGTCCATGACGCTACCGAAATCGTCGGCGACACACCCAACATTGCCTTCCGACTGCAGGAGATCGGTAGCGCCAATTCGCTGGTGATCAGCGGCGAGACCCAGCGCCTGCTGAAGCGCAAATTCCAATTGCGACCGCTTGGGCTGCACGCGCTCAAGGGATTGTCGCGCAAGGTTGAAGCCTTTCAGGTCCTGGGCGAGGCGACGGACGATCACACCGCCTATCAGGAGTACCTGCGCGATGCCTCGCCGCTGGTCGGGCGCTGCTGCGAGATCGGCCAGCTGCTTGAGGCGTGGAACTTGGCGAAGACCGGACGCGGACACACGGTCGAGATTACCGGCGAGGCCGGTATCGGCAAATCACGGTTGGCCATGGAGCTCGTTGGCAAGGTCGAGCGAGACGATGGCTCCATCGTGGTCCTGCAGGCCTCGGCCGAGCACCAGCACACGCCGTTCTACCCGATTATTCGCCGGCTTGAGCAGATGATCGGCGTGCGCAAGGAGGAGAGCGACGAGACCAACGCTGCCCGCTTGTGCAGCTTTCTCGCGGCAATACCAGGCTGCGACGAGGAACAGCATGGGCTGGTCAGCCAATTGCTGGGTCTGCCGCCGCCCCGGCCAATGGCCGCGATTGTTCCCGACACCTTGGAGCTGCGGCGGCGAACGCGCGAAGTCCTGGTGCAGCTCTTGATGTCACATTGCCCCGGCGATGCCCGGCTCATCCTGGTGGAGGATCTGCATTGGGCCGATCCGTCGACGGCCGAGGTCATCGATCGGATCGGCGCGCTGATCGCCAATGCCCCCATCCTCCTCGTCAGAACCAGCCGAACAGCTTCCATGCGCAGCACCGCGGCAACGCTGCGGCGCATGCCATTGCAGCGTCTGGCCGACGACGACTGCCGTATCCTCGCAGGCTCGGTCGTGCTGAAGCAGCTGTCGAAAAAGCTGCTGGAGCAAATCGTGGCCCGTTCCGACGGCGTACCGTTGTTCGTGGAGGAGCTGACGGCAGCGGCGGTGGAGACCGGGCAGGTCGATCCCGGTGTCGGGAGCAACGTGGTGGCGGGCGGGCATGGGGTGCCGTCCGCCCTCTACGACCCCCTGATGCTGCGTCTGGAGCGGTTGGGCACCGCCAAGGCGATTGCGCAGGTCGCCTCGGTCATCGGCCGCAGTTTTTCGCACCACCTTCTGGGACACGTTGCCACCGAGCGAGGCGACGCATTCGAGGCGGCTTTGGAGCGCCTGCTGCAATCGGGCTTGATCCGGCTGGAGCCCAATGACGATGAAAAGGTCTACTCTTTCAAGCATGCGCTGGTCAGAGATGTCGCCTATCACTCGCTGCTGAAACGGCAGCGGCGCGAGTTGCACGCCCGCGTCGCCGACAGCATCGAGCTCTACTTGCCCGAGATTGCTGACCGCGAGCCCGATTACCTGGCACAGCATTTGTCGGAAGCGGAACGAACGTCCCGCGCCGTCAATATGTGGCTCAAGGCGGCCAACACGTCGGCCCAGCGGTCGGCAAACCTGGAGACGCTGGCGCAGCTGGAGATGGCGCTCGATCAGATCAAGCGGCTGCCTGCCGGGTTTGAACGCGACAATCTGGAGCTCAACGCTCAGATTGCGCGTATTGGTCCGACCATTGCGCTGCAGGGCTTTGCGGCCCAGGCCGTGGCCGACGTCAGCAGTCGTGCGATCGAACTCTGCCACGCGCTGGATGATGATCCGCGCGTGTTTCCAGCACTCTACGCACGGTGGTCGTACTTGCGCGGCGCCGGCAATGTGCGCGAGGCCGGAGTGCTGGCACAGGATTATCTGACATTGGCCGAGAAGAAAGGCGCCCGGGCCGATCGCATGGTTGGCCATCGCCTGCTCGGGACGTCGCTGCTTGACGCGGAGACCGAACGCGCGCGTCAGCATTTGGAAAAAGCCATCCAACTCTATGATGCACATGCCGACCGCGTGACGGCCGTCATTTACGGGACCGACGTGCACGTCGGCAGCCTGTCGAACTTATGCACCGTCGACTGGTTGCTGGGGCGGATCGATGAAGCGCTGAAGCACGGGCGCGGCGCGCTCGATTCGGCGGCGCGGCTGCAGCACGCACACACGCTTGGCTACGCCGTTGCCCACGTCTGCATGCTGTACACCCTGGAGCGGGACGTGGACGCCGTCGAGGCGCTGGCCCAACACGCGCTGGCCGGCGCCACCAAGCGGGAACTGCCGCTGTGGATCGCGGTGGCACGCACATTTCTGGGTTGGTGTCAGCTCCAATCCGGCAGGGTTGCCGAAGGCATCGATACCTTGGAGAAGCAACGCAATTTCCTCGAGACGGCGCATCTCAGCTATTGGCTGCCCACCTATCTGTGCTGGTTGGCCGAGGCCTACACCGCAACCCATGCGGTCAACGAGGCACGGCTCTGTCTTGAGCAGGCACGCACCGTCTTCGGCCACGGCGGTCACCACTGGTATGAGGCCGAGTACTTGCGGATCGAAGGCTGCTTCATGGCGCATCCTGAAATCGGCGATGCGGCGCAGAGTGAACGTTGCTTCACGCAAGCGCTGGCGTTGGCGCGCCAGCGCGGCCACCGCGGATTTGCCTTGCGCGCGGTGCACTCCCTGGCCGCGCACCTGGTTGGCAGCGGCCGGTCGGAGGAAGCGCGCACCCTGTTGCGCGCCGAGCTCGCAACCTTTGCCGATGCGCCCGATGGCGGTGATCGTGCAAGCGCCAGAGCATTCCTCGGTTCGTTGGAGAGCGTCTGTCGAAACTAGTGTCGTCGCGGGGGTGCGTCGAAGCGGCTCAAGCAGCCAATCATCGGTGCGGGAACATGGCAAAAGCGGCGTGGTCAGAGAAATATGACGGGGGAAGCGCTGAGGCCGAGCGGCGCATTTTTGCCGGCTACACGCGCGACATTCTCAACATTCAGCTGAAATTCCAGAAGCAAGCCGGCGCGCCGGGCCTGACGCGCGCCTCGCATGCCAAATTGCTGCTCGGCGTCGACAATGCAAGACTTCGCATTCTGCCCGACATTCCCGATCAGTTTCGGGTCGGACCCTTTCAGCCCGGCCAGGAGTATGCCACCACCATCCGCTTTTCCAATGCCTCCGGCGGCTGTCGCCCTGATGCCAACCGCGATCTGCGCGGGATCGCGATGCGCATTCGGGTGTCCGACCAGCAATCCCACGATCTCTTGGCGGCAAATTTTCCGACTGCCCACGTGCGCAATGCGCGCCAGTTCATTGCCGTCGCCAAGGCGTTGGCGGGCGGTGGGATGGTGCGGTTGCCGCGGCTCATCTGGCGCCTTGGCGCCTACGAAGCGCTGCGCACCACCCTCAGTCTGCTGCGCGCCACCCACCGCCGGGTGCGGAGTTTGGCTCTGGAAAGCTACTGGAGCCGCGGCTCGATCCTGTGGGGTGAGGCCGGCCCGGTGCGCTACCTGCTGCGTCCGGTCGCAGGTGCACTGGAGGTATCCGGTCCCCGCTCGTCCCACCCCGACTATTTGCGTGCGGAGGCCGTCACGCGGCTGCGCCGTGGCGACATCGTCTTCGATCTCTATCTGCAACCGTTCGTCAGCGAGCGGTCGACGCCGATCGAAGATTTCGCCATCACCTGGAAGGAGAAGGTGTCCCGCCCGCTCGCCATTGCCACGCTCACCATTCCGAGCCAGGACGTGGATGCCGCCGCCGGTCGAGCGGCCGAGCGATTGATCGATCAGATGAGCTTCAATCCTTGGTACACAACCGAGGAATTCAGGCCCCTCGGTAATTTGAATCGGGCCCGCAAGGAGGCCTACCGTACCAGCGCCGCGCACCGCCTCGGTTACCGCTTCCACCAGGAACCGCCGCTGCGCAATATCGTTGCCACCGGTATCGCCACGCGCGGCTTCCAACTCATCAGCCGCTTCGCGCCCTGGTATCGCCTGCGGTCGTGGCGCCTGGCGCTGCTCAATCTGTCGGTTCTCCGCAGCTCACTGCGCGCCAACAATCTCATCGATACCGAGCCAGCCCAGGTGCCGCCGCAACCCCATCCACCACCGGGCCCGATCCCGGAAGCGGTGCGCACCGCGCGCACCTTCGATGGCACCTATAATGATTTGGCGGTGCCGACGATGGGGAGCGCCGGTTCCGCCTTCGGCCGCAATGTACCGCCGGCCTATCGTCCGGACATGTTTGATCGACCGGACCCGATCCTCATCAGTCGCGAGCTCCTGACGCGCACCGAATTCGTGCCAGCGAAGACGCTGAACCTGCTGGCCGCAGCCTGGATCCAGTTCCAGGTGCACGACTGGGTCAATCATGAACGTTACGAGCTCGGCACCCTCGGCAAGGACATCGTATTGCCCAAGGGCGAGCCTTGGCAGAACCACAAGAACCTCGGCCCCGAGACGGAGATGCGCATCGCCGGCAATAAGGTGCTGACCCACGCGCCGTGCGGCTCTCCGATCTTTGCCAACATCGCCACACCCTGGTGGGACGGTTCCGAAGTCTATGGTTTGGACGCGAACAAAGCGGCCGCGTTGCGTGCCGGTGCCCTGCTTCGGCTCGACAACGGCTATCTGCCAACCGAACTCAGCGGCCTCAACGCCACCGGGTTCAACGAAAGCTGGTGGCTGGGTCTCAGCCTCATGCACACATTGTTTGCGCGCGAGCACAATGTCATCTCAAAGGAGCTGCAGCACGCCTATCCGGGTTGGCCGGACGAACGCGTTTATCAGACGGCCCGGCTGATTGTTGCGGCCTTGATCGCCAAGATCCACACGGTGGAATGGACACCGGCGATCCTTGCTTCAAAACCGGTCGCAGCCGCGCTGCGCGCCAATTGGTTCGGCGCGCCAAAAGATTGGGTTGCACAACTCGGCATCTGGCTGTTCGAGGCGCATGCGCTCAAGGGCATTCCCGAAACGCGACCCGAGCACCACGGCGCTCCCTTCTCGCTGACCGAGGAATTCGTTGCGGTTTACCGCTTACACCCACTGATACCCGACGATTACGCGTTCTTCGATTGCGGCGACGGTCGGCCAATTGCGACGCACGGCTTCACCGACATCCAGGGCGTCAGGACCGACGGCAAGATGCGCCAACTGCAGCTCAACAACGTGCTCTATTCGTTCGGGATCGCGCATCCCGGCGCCATCACGCTCAACAACTTTCCCAAGTCCCTGCAGAAGTTCGAGCGTCCCAATGGCGAACTGATAGACCTGTCGGTGGTTGACATTGTCCGCGACCGACACCGCGGCGTGCCACGCTACAACCAATTCAGATCGGCGCTCGGGTTGCCGCGTCTACGCGACTGGGAGGAGTTGTCTGCCGATCCGGCCATCGCCCGCAAGCTCCGCGACATCTATCGCAAGCTCGACGTGGTCGACACCATGATCGGTCTGCTCGCCGAAACGCCGCCGCCGGGCTTTGGTTTCAGCGATACCGCGTTCCGCATTTTCATGCTGATGGCGTCACGACGTCTGCAGAGCGACCGCTTCCTGACCGTCGATTTCCGACCCGAGGTCTACTCACCACTCGGCATGGATTGGATCGCCAACAACGGCATGACCAGCATTATCCTGCGCCACTGCCCCGAACTGGCGGCGGTGCTGTCTCGGAGCGGCAACGCCTTTGCGCCGTTCCGCCCGATCGTCAATCAATCGTCACCTGAGGTTAGCTCCTGACGCTCGGCAACCTGCTCACGCGCAAACGTCGTCCGCGGATCGGGAGATGCTCTTCAACGTAGTCGTCGCACGCAGCAATGATCGCCTCGTATCTGTCTTTGTTCGGCCTGAGGATGACGGGGATCTCACCGACGCCGGCGTTGCTAAAGATCGCGGGCCGGCCATGGTTCTCGACAGCAAAACCAAGCGTACCCGACGAGGCGCTGCCCATGACCACAATGACCCGGCAGTGCTCAGGATCGCATCGCTGTACGCGGCGGTGGTTAGCCTATGCCCGCGGGCGCTTCCATATCTTGCGTTCCCGCCAGGGGCCACCATCGCCATCGATGCAGCGCTGTCATTCTTCATGGAGGGCGAGCCGCTCGAGGTGTTAAGGGCTCATTCTTCGATTTACAGCGGCGCCAGGGTGTGGGCTAGCACGCGGGCAGACGGCGTGTGTGGCCAGCACCCTCGTTTCTCGCGTTTGATCGTGACCCAACTCCCGGGTAGTGCAGCATGGCTCTCTTCAAGCACGTCAGCTTTACTGCAACCGGCATCGCCTCCCTCTGTTGGCGCGGCGATCACTTGGTGGATTGGGTGGGTGGCTGTCGCGTGTTCGCGCTGGACGGCACGGAACGCGAGGCGTCGGTCCACTATGGCTACCGCTTCGACGCGGCGACGGCTTCACCGGATGGCCGCTTCGCGGTCATCTATGAACGGCTGGGCACCAAGGGACTGCTGCTTCGCGATGGTCAGTGCCTTCGCCAATTGAACCGCAGCTACTACCATGCGGACGCCTATGAATACCCGGTTGCCCTGTTCCATCCCCCGGGCGGACCGCTGCTCCTCGCGCATTGCCCTAACGACTATTGCCGGATCGAGCTCGAGGAGGCTGAGACGGGGCGAGCCTTGACCGCATCTGCCGAGCGCAAGCCGGAGGATTTCTTTCACTCGCGGCTTGGTGCGAGCCCGTCTGGCAAGCGGCTGCTCAGCGCGGGGTGGGTGTGGCATCCGTGGGGCGCGGTCATTTGTTTCGACATTGCTCGCGCCCTCACCGAGCCGTCTCACCTCGATCGTGTCGAACCTCTGCCCTATTCTGGAAAACTGTGTTTGGCTGAGGAGAGCTCAGCCTGTTGGCTCGACGATGACCGCATCGCTGTTGCTGCTGCTGACGCACCCGAGTATCCGGAGGACCGCCGCGATGTGGGGCCCGGGCCACTGCTGCTGCCACGGGGCCTGGCCATCTATGATCTGGCCGGCGGCACGTGCCTTCGCGCCTTCCAGTTCAACGAGCCGATCGGCACGATCTTGCCGATCGGCGCCAACCACGTGCTGTCCCTCTATCGCCATCCGAAGCTAATCGAGCTTTGGACAGGGGAGGTGCTCCATGTGTGGACCGAGCTCGCCTCGGGCCATCAGGATGGTAGCATCGTGTGCGGCCTCGAAGGTGAGGCAAAGCCGCCGCCGATGGCGTTCGATGCCGCCTGCAACCGGTTCGCCATCGCCAATGGTGATACTGTAACTGTGGTCGAGTTCGATCGATCCGGCCTCAACTCCCGATAGCAATGGAGCGCCCAAGGCGCTCACCACGGGCTCTACGGCGATGGCACCGATGGTGAGCGGCGGCCGCACACCAGCCTGCGCCAGATGATTGGCTCGACGAGACGCACGCTGCCGAGCAGCCGTCAGCCTGTTGGTGAGGCAACGCCTGTCGCTCGCGCGCGGCACGCCAGGTCAGCACCGGTCTGCCGCGCTGCGTCGCAGCCTTTCAGTAGCATCGCTCGCGATCGATTCGAAACACGTGTCGAGTTCGACGAACAGATCCCAGAAATCCCTTGCGGTACGCGCTTTGATTGCGTCGATGACCCGCTTTTCCAGCGCCGCGTTGCGGTGCCCCTTCCAAAGGCAATCGGCCAATGCAATCAGCAACTCCTCCAGCGAGCATGGCATGGCATCCCAGCGTGCATGGGAGCGGCAACAGCGTGCCAACGCCGGATCAACACCTTGGGCGAGCAACAGCGTCTCACCCGCCAACTCATGTTCACGCCCACCGTGGCTCAGTTCGTTGGGGTGAAGGATCTTTCCCGCGTCGTGAAGGATCACACCACAGCGCACGAAATCGGCGTCAACGGCAACACCGAGCACGTCAAGCTGCGTGAGTAGAAGCTCCGCAGCCTCGCCGACAAGCCGCGCGTGGGTGATGAGGCGCGGTGGGGCGCCAAGCCTAACGAGCAGGTCATGGGCCCAGTGCAGAGCTGCCATGCGTCAGCGACCCTTATCTCATTCCTCCCAAACAATGCTTGAGGTGTTCACCTCAATCTTTGTTACGCCGCATCAGTCGGTTGGTGCTAGCGACCAATCGTCGAGCTGGCGCGGCTTGCCTCCGGACTCGGAGTTGCCCGGGGCTGGGCAAAAACTCCTGGATGCCGCCGCGCCCAGTCGCTCGTCAATCACGCAGCACGTCGGGGGTTTCGGCCAGGTGAAAGCCGTTGAAGGCGGGCATCGGCGCCTGGCGTGGCGGCAGGGTGACGCTGCGGGGTGCATTGGGGGCCGCCGCATCGACCCGCAGGGTTGCCCCGGAAATGTAGGCGGCGGCTTCGCTGAGGAGAAAGACAATGGCCGCCGCCACCTCGCTCTCGGTGCCGAGGCGCCCGGCCGGAGAATGGTGTTTGAGGCCGCGGATGGTCTCGCGCATGGCGGCGGGATAGCTGTCGAGACCAGATGAGGCGATCCATCCCGGCGCCACCGCGTTGACCCGCACATTCGCGGCCGACCACTCGACGGCCGCCGTCTGCGTGAAATTCACCATGCCGGCGCGCGCCGCCCCCGAATGGCCCATGAGCGGTGCGCCCAGCCACATATCGGCGACGATGTTGACGATGGCGCCGCCGCGCTGCGCCATGGCCTGGGTATAGACCTCGCGCGCCATCAGGAAGCCGCCGGTTAGATTGGTGCCAACCACCGCCTCCCAGCCCTTTTGCGTGATGCGGCCGAGCGGGCTTGCGAATTGGCCGCCGGCATTGTTGACAAGGCCGTCGATGCGCCGATAGCGGGCGAGGATGGCGCTTACCGTGTCTTTGACGGTGGCTTCCGCGCGGATGTCGCAGATCCAATGTTCCGCCTCGCCACCGGCGGCGGCGATTTCGGCGCGCACCCGATCGAGCTTGTCGGGCTTGCGACCGACGAGTGCCAGCCGGGCGCCCAGTGCCGCCAGTTCGTGCGCCGTGCAGCGGCCGATGCCGCTGCCGCCGCCCGTTACAATCACGACCTGGTCTTGGAATAGCCCGGGGCGAAAGATCGAACGATACCTGAGCGCCATCGCGTTTCTCCACGTCATCAACGGCGAACTGTCCTGAGAGACGGCGAACCGGCGCGCGGCGAGCCGCCCGGTTCCCGGCGATCGGCAACGGCTTAACACCTATGCCGGGGCGCCAGGTTTCCACCCAGGCGCTCATCCGCATTTACCTCCTCACGCGATCGCGATTGTAGTCCACGCGCAATTTAGCCTTTAGACTAGAGTAAGGGCTCGCACCTGACAGCAAACGCGTGTAACGCTGTCGCGCGAACGGTACCGGCGAGATGTCTGCAAAACAGGGGTCGCACTGCGCCCGCTGCGGATGGTTGGGTCCGCAAGGCGCCAAGTTTTGTAGCGAATGCGGCGCGCCGCTCGCGTCCGAGGCCCCGGCCCGCGCCAGCAGCCAAGCCACGCGCAAAATCGCCACCGTGCTGTTTGCCGACCTCAAGGGTTCGACGCAGGCGATCAGCGCGGTCGACGCCGAATCGGCGGTGCTGCGCATCAAACCCATGATCAATGCCATGGCCACGGCGGTGCGCGAGCAGGGTGGCACCGTGATCGAGGTCAGGGGCGATGGCATTCTGTCGGGCTTTGGTGCGCTCGACAGTCTCGAGGACCATCCCCTGGCGGCCTGCCGGGCCGCGCTCGCCATCCGCCAGGCGGCCAAAGGCGGTACGCCCTCGAGCCTGCCGGTGCGCATCGGCATTCACACCGGTGAAGTCATCGTCACCCCTGGCGAGGCCGGCAATTCCTTGATGGGGGCCGCCGTCCATCTCGCCAGTCGCCTCGAGCAGGCGGCCGAGCCGAATACCATCCTGGTGTCGGAAGAGGTCTATCGCGCGGTTGCCACCGCCGCCGACGTGCAACCCCGCGGCCGCTTCACTTTGAAGGGCTTCGACCGCCCGGTTGAGACCTGGGAGCTGCTCGACGTCGAGCACCGCTCGCGCTGGAGCAGTCGCGCCTTGCTGGGACTGACCCCCTATTGTGGCCGCGCGCCGGAGCGGGCACTGCTTAAGTCTTTCGTCGAGCAGACCAAACAGGGGATAGGTGGGGTCTTGAGCATCAGCGGCGATGCCGGTACCGGCAAATCCCGCCTCATGCACGATGCCTTGACCTCGGGCCTGGTCGATGACAGCACGATCTGGTTTGCCGAAAGCGAGCTGCCAGCCCGCCATTCCCCCTACGCCATCGCCCGTTCCATCGCCCGTACCTGGCTAGGTCTCAGCGAGCATAGCACCGCGCTCGACGTCGAACGCCGGTTGGCGGCGATCCTGCAGCAATTTCCCGAGAGCATCTGCGACCACGCCGCCGCCTTGAAGGCGCTGCTCAATCTCAACGTTGCCGACACCGATTGGGTCAACTACGACCTGATCGAACGCAAACGCCGGTTGGCCAGCTGTTTTGTGGAGATTTCGCGGCTGCAGGCGCGCCACCGTTCGCTGTTTATTATTGTCGATGACGCGCAATGGTGTGACCCGGAAACCCTGCAGGTTCTGGGCGAGTTCGCGCATCACACCGCCGGCATGCCGGCGGGGCTGATCCTGCTCGAGCGTGCCGAAGATGACACTGAGTTGCTCGACGGCTTCCCCGGTGCCCAGAGCATTCGCCTGCGCGAGTTGAGCGGGCCGGAAACCGCCGAATTCTTGCACCTGTTGCTGGGCGCGCATGCCTCGCTCGATGCCGTCAAGGCCAAGCTCACCGAGTTGGCGGGCGGGCTGCCCTTCTTTCTGGAGGAGGCGGTGCGCTACCTGACGCGCACCGGCATTCTGGTGGGCGAGGCCGGCCGCTATCTGGTCGAGGCCCCGGCGCGATCGCTCGACATCCCCGAGACCGTCGAGGCCCTCGTCTCCTCGCGCATTTCGAGCCTGCCGCGCGAGCTGTGGTCGGTGCTCTCCGCCGCCTCCATTGTCGGCCGCACCGGGCCGCTGGCCTTGATCGCGCGCATCTGCGACAGCTCCGTCACCGACGTGCAGGGAAAGCTCGAAAGCCTCGAACGGCAGCACATCATCGCCCTGACCGAGCTCAAGTCCGAGGCCATCTTCGAGTTTCGCCACGAGTTCTTTCGCCGCGTCGCCTACACCATGACCTTGGCGAGCGACCGGCGGGCGCTGCACGCCAAGACCCTGCGTGCGGCCGAGATCCTGTTCGACAACCGCATCTCGGACTGGATCGTGTTTCTCGCCTACCACGCGGCGTTGGCGAGCCTTCATGCCGACGCCGCCCGCTATTGTCGCATCGCCGCGGAAAACGCCGTGCTTGCGTCCTCCTATAGCACTGCCTCGGAATTTTGCGAGCAGGCGGTGCGCCACCTCGAGCAGCTGCCGCAAACGGTGGAAAACATTCAAGCCTCGATCGACGTGCGCCTGTTGCTGCGGGTCGCCGCCGGCGGCACCAGCGATTTTGAGAGCTGGCTGCGCCATTTGACGAAATCGATCGAGCTTGCCGAAGCCATCGGCGACATGCCGCGGCGCCTGTTGGGCCTCATTCATCGCACCTGGGCGCTCAACTTCTCAAGTTCGGCACCGGAGGCGGTGCGCGCCGGCGAGACGGCGGTGGGGCTCGCCCAGGCGCTGCGCATTGCCGCCAGCGAGGCATTGGCCCGTATTGCCCTCGGTCAGGCCCACTACGCCCACGGCGGCTATCGCAACGCCATCGAGTGCCTTACCCCCGCCACCCAGTGGCTGGCGCAGGGGCACGACACCGAGCAGTTCGGCACCACGGGCACGTCCCTGGTGCTGTGCCGCATGATGCAGGCCAACGCGCTAGGTTCGCTCGGAGCATTCGGCGCGGCCGAGGCGGAACTGGCGCGCGTCGAAGAGCTGGCGAACCGGACGGGCAAAGCTTACGACCAGGTGGCGCTCGGGTATTGCCGGGGCATGGTCTGGGGTGGCCAGGCGCGGCTCGATCCCGCCATCAACGCGCTGGAGCACGCCTATGAGCTTTGTCGTCGCCACGGTTTCAATCTGTTCCTGCCGCTGATCGCCGCCACCTTGAGCGCCATGCTGGTGCAGGCGCGCCAGGTTTCCCGTGCCAGCGAGCTGGCCCGCGCCGGCCTCGAGGTTGCCGACCGGCTTGGCCATAACGTCGCCCGCAGCGCCGGCGCGGCGGCGCTGGCGGCGGTGCGCATTGCCGAGGCCGATCATCGCGAGGCCATCAGGCTCGCCAGTGAGGCGCGCTCGGCCGCCAAGGCCTACGGCCATCGCGGCGTCGAGGTGGCCGCGGCCCGCGTGCTGGCTCAGGCCTTCGTGGCCAGCAACCCCGCTGACCTGGAACGGCCGATCTTCGTGCTGCGCGAGGCCATCGAGCTTGGCGAGAGCATCGAGGCCATTCCCGCCGTGGCCAGTTGCGGGCTGTTGCTCGCCGGGCTGTTGGCCAAGAGCGGCCAGCGCGACGACGCCATCCGCGACTTGCGCCACATGCTGCGCCTGACCGGGGAGGAGATGGTGGTGCAGACGGCGCGCCTCAAATCGCTGCTGGTCGAATTGGGCGGCGGCGTCGCCCCGGCGTAATCC
>Ga0126384_10000824_pt1 | contig 17835 bp, 24 predicted proteins | sample PanSoiMetPlot_36_FD_92543 | JGI IMG/M metagenome (GOLD analysis project Ga0126384, IMG submission 92543) | Tropical forest soil microbial communities from Panama - MetaG Plot_36 | ecosystem: Environmental > Terrestrial > Soil > Tropical forest > Bulk soil | place: Panama | collected 2016-02-17 | reverse complement strand
GGCTTTCCCACAAAGATGGAGGCCGGCGTCAAATCGCACTAAGCGAATGGTAACGCCGCTTTCGCCGGGCGCGCTGCCAGCCACTAGAGTTGTTGGGGAGTTGCCATCCTCTTGCGCCAAAGCCAGCCCCACCAGGCTCGTCACCATAAATTTCTCCAGGAAGGACCAGTCGTTGCCGGAACCGCCGGCAGTTGCTCGGGTGGCACGTGCGCAGGCAACATGGTCAGTCTCTTCGCTCTCGTTGTTCGTAACATCGCGATGTCCTCGAGCGCCAGACCAAACCGCAGCAGGCGCGCATCATCGAGCGCCAGAAGCCATGTGAGTCGGCGTCGCTTGGCCGGATCGTCGTGAGATCGAACAAGCCTACGTACGAGACCACTAGACGCTCGCCCACCTGGGGACACCCAGGCAACGCCTCGCCTGACAAACTGAACCGTCATGGCCATCCGCCTTTGTCGCTCGGCGGGAGAAGCGCGCCACCGTTACGCGTCGATCGGAAGGAAAACTGCCAAAGTGGGTGCGCTCAGAAGCCCTGCAAAGGTTTCGTCACGCAGGCGTGATGAACGGTGAATGCGTCCATCACCGCAGGGAAGGGTCGTGAGTGCAGCTGTTAACCAACACGACGCATTCGTCGAAGCAAACCGAGCTCATGTGTTGGGCTCCGTCATTGCCAGGACGGTCGCCGCGTTGCCAGAGGCTCTGTGGTTGTCGAATTCGGGCAATAAAACCAGGCTTTCCTGTTCGTTTGGATCGGTGCGGGCAACGATTGCCACACAGTATTCTGCATCGCTCGGATTGTAGGGGAGGTGAGGGATATCGGCCGGGACATAGACAAAGTCCCCGGCCTGAGCAATGAGATGGTTTTCCAGCTCGTCGCCATACCACATAGCGGCGCGGCCGCTGAGAATGTAAATTGCGGTTTCGTGACCAGCGTGCTTATGCGCTTTGCTCCACGCGCCGGGTGGGATGGCCGCGATCTGTAAATTGATCCGGCGGGCACCCGTGGATTGAGCCGAGACCCCTGGCGCGTACATGGGCCCATTCTTGCCGGTGAATTGCCGCCCGGCGGCAAGGACCTGGCAGGTGGGCTTGCTAGCGCCGGGCGCTGCGAGAGATTGTGTCTTGGTCATTTACTTTGTCTCCGTGCCTTAGGGAACGCGATGGAATAGCGCGTTGGTTGCATGAACCTGGGGAGATGGAGAGGAACATTCATGTATGTTCGTGCTGTTTGCAGCCGTTGCCGGCATTGCCTCACTCACCTCATGCTGGAGCTCGCTGCGTCCGCGGTCATCACCGTGGCCTGGCCGAACCGCAACAATCGGTGCCGCCGCCCGCTAACGTCTTCGGGTTGACTGCGGCAAACCACGGCCGCGCACCAAAGCCACAATTTTCGCGGAGCATGCGATCCTCCATGCTCGCGAGTTCAGCGACGTCGTGACGCGCACGCAACTCCGCCTGGACCGCCGATTTCGCCCTGGCGAGCGCTGCGAATAGGCACGTTAGCCAATAAGATCTTGGGCGGGCTGGCACGTCGATGCCCTGCGTTCTGGGGGCCGAATGCAGCAACACGTGAATGTCCTTTCCACAGGGCTGCGGAAAATAGAAAGGCAGCAAGGCTGCCCGCCTCGGCAGCAGATGCGGCGGATGCCAAGACAAGGTCCCGAAATCCACTGCACGCGCGAACGCGGAATCGATCTGCTCAAGCAAGCAAGATTGCGTGGTGGAACCTCAGCCCGCTTGCATCGTCGTATCGCAGCGTGTGCTCTTTGGAAGCGGAATGGCCGACCGAAAGACATTGTCAGGGTCGTAGTGCCTTTTGGCCCTGATGAGCCGGTCCGCGTTAGCGCCAAAGCTATGCGCCGCCCGCTCCGCGTCGCTTGGAGCCAACAGATTGGGATAGCCGCCTGGCAGCGCGATCGCGTCAAACGCGCGCCGGGCATTTCTCGCCCATTCGCGATGCTGTTGCTGGTCTGGCTCGCCTGCACCCTCAACCGTCGTGGCCAGGATCTCAATGAGCAGATGATCACGGCGGAGCCTGAACGCCGTGGCGTTGGCGGGCACGTGGCAAGCGGCACCCTTGAACTCGTGGGTGAATAGGGCGCAACCTGGCGATATGGCGTGCTTCATGGCCTCAATGAATGGGCTGATGCTGTCGCCATCCAGCGCCGGAAGCCAACAGGTTTCCATGAAGGTACGTTGGCCGTTCACAATATAGGGATCGAACGCTGCCAGCGATGTTTTGTAGGACACCGCCTCCGCAGCACCTGCAAGCAGCGTTCCCAGTCTCTGGAACGGTCCAAGTCGAGCTTCCCCCTCCGTGGCAGAGCCGCACCAGGTCGGTACGACGAGCACGACAGCTTCGCCATCTGCGCCAGTTACCATGCCGAGTTGCAGGGTGAGTTCTTCCGGCGCGGTAGCTGCAAGCTCGATGCAGCCCTGCAGCACGGTCCTTGCCTCCGCGAACGGGTAGACGAGCATCCCGGATCGCACGCTCGAGACGTAATGCAGCTGGAGATGCAGATCAGTTACAACACCGAAATTGCCGCCGCCACCCCGCAAGGCCCAGAACAACTCCTGCTCGCGGTCGTGCATTGCGGTGACGATCCGGCCGTCGGCGAGAACCACCTCGGCACTGCGTAGATTGTCGAGCGCGAGTCCAAACCGGCCAATCAGGGGTCCGTAGCCTCCGCCAAGGATGAGACCAGCCATTCCCACAGGGCCGCACGAGCCGGTAACGGCAGCCAGGTCGAACGGTTCGATGGCATCAAGAAGGGCGTTAGCCCGCGTGCCACCACCGATTCTGGCTGTGCAGTTTTCAAGATAGAGATCCACGCGGTTCATGCCGCTCAGATCGATGACGAAGCCATCGCACAGCGCCCGGCCAGCCCAATCATGTCCGCCGCCACGCACCGATAACGGGAGATCACAACTGCGTGCAGCCCGAATGGCGGCCCGCACGTCTTCGGCCGTCTGACAGTGTACGATGGCGCGGGGCGTGCAATCGGATTTTGCCCAGATCGTAGTGGCCATGGCATAACGATCAGTGCCCGGCACGGACACGCGGCCGGGGAGTTGTGCTTTTAAGCGATGCAACGTTCTGCCAATCAAGTCGGTCATGTGCTCTTCTCCTCTGGCGACAGAGCTAGCCTGGGGACCAAGCGCAAGTGGGCAGACGCAAGTGCCCGTTCATGAACGTTCGTGCTGTTTGTTGGCAGGTGGGCGAATTGGCGATGCTTCGGTTCTAGTCCGCTGCTGGCTTATCAGCGCTTTGCAGGGCTTGACATGGTGCCGTTGATGACCGTGCGATGCAGCGCGGCCAAGCGGGCTCACGCATACGCGCCGCGACAGCGGCGCGCTTCATAAGCCGCACGACCGCCCGCCAACTGAAGCAAGCATCGGCAACGCGGCGTTCGCGCGCAACGAAACGTGAACCCCACCCACTGGCCAAACATCGCTTGTCAAAACGTTGGGGCGTCGAAGCCGCTAGGCCGACACTCCCGAGGTGTGGCTTTCGACGAAACTGACTTACAGAACCTTACATCCTCTCGAGGTGCGGTTGGGCAACATCGGGCGCTGCTTGCTCGCCATGAGATCTCTGTCGGTGGCCATGACCTGGACGCGCCGCGTTGAAGCCTGTGGCCACGATGTGCGATGGATGGCGGCGAAGTATGTACGCCCTGTCTGCCGTTGCTACTCCCTCGCTTGGCTTTGGTGCACAAGGAAGGAGCGAATTGCAGCGATCGTTGTTGTTGGTTGCTCCTCCATGAGCCAATGACCAGAATTTGCAATGACAACTTCCTGCACATTGTCAGCAGCGGCACGCATTACGACGGCCATCGTTGACCCAAACGAGCGTTCGCCGCCAACCGCGAGCACAGGCATTTTGAGACGGCCGTTCTCCAGAAACGCACGATTGTCGAGAGCATCCTGGTCGAAGGCTGCAAATTGAAGGAAGCCCGCGCGCATGCGACCCGGACGCGCATAAAGTCGCGCGTAATGCCGCCGCGACCGTTCCTTGAAACGTCCGGGATCCGCAGCGAACTCGTTCCAGAAACGGTCTAGATAGATGCGTTCACGGCCCCTGACGAGTCGCTCCATATCTGGGCCACCAAACCGGAAATGCCAAAGCAGCGGATGCTTGAGTATCTCTTCCCAGGGCCCGACACCGGGGATCGGCGCATCCATCACAATTAGTCGGGTCACGGTTTCAGGGTGCTGTGCCGCGAAGGCGAAGGCGACCATGTTGCCGATGTCGTGCGCAATCACGTCAACCTTCGTGATGTGAAGCGCATTGGTCACCCCGGCAATATCCTCCGCCTGGTTCTTCTTCTCGAAGCCCTTCTCTGCCCTTGCCGAGAGCCCCATGCCTCGCAAGTCGGGCGCGATCACGGTATGAGTACCGGACAACTCTGCAGCGAGAGGTGCCCACATATCGCCTGTCTCGCCGTAGCCGTGGAGCAGCAGCACTGCAGGTCCCTTACCGCCAATGCGCACGTGAACCATGGTGCCGTTGCTTGATATTTGCTGAGTCCGGAAATGCGAGGGATAGATGAACGCCTGCTCGGACGCCGCCGCTGGCGCAACCAGCAGGAGTCCGGTGATATAGGCAACGATCGAGCGGTACATGCTTCCTCCAGCTCAGCGGCGACGGCGCACCCGACCAATAGCCGTAGCCAGCAGGCTTGCCTACCTCACGAGCAGGCCAAGCTCTTGTAGATTTGAACCGTCTTTTTTCTGAAAGTGCCGCGCGCCGCTGCCAGGCTCAACTCACGACGTTGCGACGCCAAATACCGGGGGTCTGTCCCGCGTGAGCCCTGAACACGCGCGAGAAATGGCTTTGATCGGCGAAACCGCAGGCAATAGCGATTTCGGCGAGACTCATCTTCGTTGCGCGCAACAATGCTTTGGCGTGTTGCACGCGTTGGCGCAGCAGCCACCGGTGGGGTGCATCGCCCGTGCTTCGCTTGAAGGCTCGCGTAAAATAGCTAACCGAGAGCCCGCATTCATTTGCGAGTTCGGTGAGCGTGATGTCTCCCGCCAGATTCGACATCATTGCCTCGCGCACACGACGGAGTTGCCAGGGTGCGAGCGCGCCGCGCCGGTGATGTGACGGCAGTTCCATGCCGCCATACGTGCGTGCGAAATAGCTATTAACCGCCAGCAGTATATGGCCTGCGTACATCGACCCGACTTCTTGGGGTCGTTCCAATGCGGGCAGCAGAGCCTGACCAAGATGCCACACGGTTTCGTCCAGGTGGCCGCGCTCGCACGCGAGAGTATCTACGTTGGGGGCGCCGTGGTCGTCGGCGATTTCAAGCAGCGCGGCCCTCGACACAACAAAAATCAGACAGTCAAAGGGGCTCATCAGGTTCGCGCGCGGTCGGTCGAGATGATCGACGATGCTGATCGTGCGCGCGGGATAGCAGCCGCGGTGCACACACCGCTCGCCTAAAAACAACTCACGCGTCGCCTGCGCCTGCAGCTGTAGCACCACGCTAAAAACCGGCTTGACGCTCATGGGTGCTGCAAATCCGTGCCCCGGCGAGTTGCGCCGTACGCGCGACACAAGGAGCGGAGCTTGCTTGACGCCTGTTGTCAAAAGCTGGGAAACTGAGTCGGCTCGAAAATGCCGAACGAACTCCTGTCCGTATTCCCCACTCTGCACCATGGTTGTTTCCAAGTCGTTGTTCACACCACGATCGAGCTTCTACTGCTCGGCGAGCTTGCCCACCTGGCCAAGGTAAAGCTAGTCTACCGCCCGAGGGTATCAATCTTTTGGCTCACTATTGCGGGTCTTGACGCGGCACCGGTGCTGTGCAGGGCAGTCTCGCGATCTGGTCTGCATTCGAATTTGCGCGCATTCTGAGCGCGTTCGACGGCACGTGCGCGTTGGGTGTGCAGGAAACCCAATCGGCGCAGGCAGATACACGATGCTCACGCGAAGCGTGGCCGAGCGTCTCGGCGTTGGGGCGTTGGTAGGTGCCACGTGAGACTTGGCGACATGACTTGCCGCCGACGCCTCAATTTGGCGGTGTGGGGCTGCAATGGCGTTCCGAAGCGGTTCCGGCCACCGCGAATCGGTCGTGGCACGGCCGTCACCTTTTCGCCGCCGCGGAAGCTGGCTCAGCAAGCCTACAGTTGTTCAGCACGGCAACGTAACCCTTCTCGCCCAACCGAAAACTCACGCTCGCGGTGAACACGTATGACCCACGTTGCGGCTGTGTAAGTTCGTAGACCCACCAATTAGCGACCTTACCTGGGCTATTGGAGAACTTAGCACAGCTGCCATCTGCCCCGTCGATGATTGGGACGCTCTCCATTGCATAGCGATAGTTGTGTGGATTGGGCCACGCCACACCAATTCCCATCTTCGGCTGATTGTAGGCCAAGGGAAAGGCTTGCGACAGATTGTTGGGATCACCGCAGTTGGGATAGGTGGTCGCATATTCGGCATCCCCGGTGCAAAGCATGATCGGCTTGCCGTTAGCCCAATCGATCTCACCGGGCAGCGTACCCCAATCGACTTTGCAGCAGGGTGTGATCACCACGTCTGGCCAACTGGGTGGAGATTGGTAAGACACACTCTGGCTCTTGATGCAGAAATTGGTCGTACAGTCGGATTGAGCGAGCGCCGAGGACCAGACCACGGATAGGGTCAGCAGCGCCCCGATCAACCGCAGCCATGACCATGTGACCGCACACCTGACCAGCATTTTGTTTCTCTCCTTGGCCAACCTATCTGCCGGCCACCGACGTCGTCTCGCCATCAGGCAAGGGATCGACCATCGCCGTCGCCTGCTTTGACGGTTTGCGTGCCGCCCTTGCCGGCTGACCACCATTCCTCGAAGCGCCGGATCACGACGAAAAACGAGGGCACAAACAGGATCGCCAGGCAGGTCGAGGCGATCATTCCGCTAAATACGGCGATGCCAATGGACTTGCGCGCGCTGGCGCCCGCACCAGTTGCGAGCACCAGCGGCAGCACTCCCAGGATGAATGCAAACGACGTCATGAGAATTGGGCGGAACCGGGTACGAGCTGCTTCGACGGCAGCTTCGTGAAGCGGCTTACCGTGGTACAAGCACCGTTCGCGCGCCACCTCAACAATGAGGATTGCGTTCTTCGCTGACAGCGCCAACAGCAAGACGAGACCAATCTGGGTGTAGAGATTGTTGGCGATGCCGAGGCCATTGAGTGCGAGAACAGGTCCTAGCAACGAAAGGGGAATGGCCAGCAGCACAGCAAATGGCGTGAACCAACTCTCGTATTGGCCCGCCAGAACCAGATACATCAGCAGCATCGCCATCGCGAATACATAGCCGGCTTGGTTCCCGACCAGCTTTTCCTGATACGACATATCAGTCCACTCGTAAGCGGCTCCCGGCGGCAACGCCTTCGCGGCTAGCTGCTCCATCACCGCGATTGCGTCTCCTGAGCTGAAGCCGGTCGCCGGCAGTCCGACCACGGTCGATGACGGAAACAGGTTATAAAGACTCAAGAGGGATGGACCTGCCACCGGTGTGATCGTAACCAGGGATCCAAGCGGAATCATCTTTCCCTGCTTGTTGCGGACCGTAAGCAGCCGGATATCCTCGGGCCGAGTACGGTATTGCGAATCTGCCTGCACATAGACCTGAAAGGTACGCCCGAATTTGTTGAACTGGTCGACGTAGCTGGAGCCCAAATAGGCGGAAAGACTTGAAAACACGTCATCGAGCGAAACCTGCAAGGTTTCCGCCTTTGCACGATCAACATCGATTTTCATCTGTGGCACCGTCGCGCGGAAGTTAGTCGCAACTCGCTGCAAACTGCTTTGGGTCTGCGCCTGTTTCACGATGCTGTTGGTGATCGATTCCAGCTTTACCAAATCCATGCTGCCGTCGCGAAGCCCTAGCTGCATAGCAAAACTCGCGGCATTGCCAATGCCCTGGATCGGCGGGGGCGGAAGCACAAGAATGCGAGCGTCCCTAATGCTGGCGAACTCCCTAGTGAGATTGTCAAACAGCGAGCGGAGGTCTTCGCCTTTCCCACGCTTGTTCCAGTCCTTGAGCACGACATAGGCAACCCCGGCGTTGGCCAAAATCGAGTTGTTGTCCAGCGCCGACACCCCGGAAATCGCAATCACCTGGTCCACGCCGGGAACTTTACGCGCAATTTCCGTGATCCGGTCGAGCACGCCTTTGCTACGGCTGAGCGAGGCGCCATCCGGCAATTGCGCGCTCACGAGCACGTATCCCTGATCCTCGATCGGCAGAAAGCCGGTCGGCAGGCGGACAAGCCCGTAGATTGCCATTCCGATCACCACCAACGCCATTGCGCACATCAGGCCGCTACGGGTAATCATGCGACCGATCAGGCGGGAATAGGCGTTTTCCAGCCACCCATAAACGGCGTTGAACACGCGATAGAAGCCATTGCGTTGCTCGAGCGGGGTCGACGGACGGAGCCAGAGCGAGCATTGGGTCGGTTTCAATGTGACGGCATTGATCGCGCTGAGCAGCGCAGTGGCGGCGATCACCAAGGCAAACTGCGCATACATTTGCCCGGTAAGTCCAGGAATGAATGCAGCGGGAACAAAGGCACTCATCAGCACCAACGTAATGCCGATGATCGGACCGAGCAGCTCTCGCATCGCCTGGATTGCGGCTTCCTTGCGCGGTATTCCCTGCTCGATGTGGTAGGCGGCACGCTCGACAACGACGATGGCGTCATCGACGACGATGCCGATCGCGAGCACGATGGCAAACAACGTCGATAGGTTGACCGTGAAGCCGAGCGCGGCCATCGCCGCGAATGCGCCAATGATGGTGACCGGTACCGTTGTGGTCGGCACCAGCATGGCGCGCCAGTCCTGCAAAAAGGCCAGGATGACGATCAGAACCAGGAATCCGGCTTCGAACAGCGTCTTGTAGACCTCGTAGATCGATGCGCGAACGAACTTGGTCGTATCGAACGGAATGCTGTACGTCAGCCCTTGTGGAAATGTTCTCGCCACGTCGGCCATTTGTGCGCGAACCTTGTCGGCGACATCCAGGGCATTTGCCTCGAGCGTTTGATAGATGGCGATACCGGCTGCTGGCTGGCCGTTCAGCGTGAAAATCTGACCGTACGATTGAGCGCCAAGCTCGATGCGAGCGACATCGCGCAAGTATGTCATGCGCCCGTCTTGCTCGGTCTTCACCACAATGTTTTCGAATTGGCTTACTTCGTCCAGTCGGCCGGCAATATTGACAGTGTACTGGAAAGGTTGCGCGTCAGCTGTCGGCGGCATTCCGAGCTGACCCGCGGCGACCTGCTGGTTCTGCCCCTTGAGCGCCTGGACCACATCCTGGGTGGTCAGCGATCGGGCTTGCAACTTGTTCGGATCAAGCCACACGCGCATCGAGTATTGGCCGGCCCCGAAGACCAACACATTGCCAACCCCAGGCAGGCGCCCGAGTTGGTCTTTAAGATTGATGGTCGCGTAGTTGGCAAGGAAGAGGCTGTCTTGCCTCGAATTGGATGAGGTGAGCGTGACGAACTGCAAAATTGCAGTCGACTTTTGCCGAACGATCACTCCTTGTGCCTGAACCTGCGGCGGCAGGGAAGCGAGCGCACTCGATACCCTGTTCTGCACCAGCACCTGGGCGGCGTTGATGTCCATGCCGATCCGGAAAGTCACGGTCAGCGAATAGCTGCCATCCGATCCGCTGTAGGACTGCATGTAGATCATGCCGTCTACGCCGTTCACCTGCTGCTCAATTGGCAGGGCCACAGTATCGATCACATTGCGGGCGCTGGCCCCTGGATAACTCGTCGTCACCTGGATCGTGGGGGGAACCACATTTGGATATTGCGAAACAGGCAGCGAGAATAGGGCAACGCCGCCGATCACCATCATGAGGATCGCGAGCACGTTCGCCAGAACAGGACGCTCGATGAAAAACTTCGAGATCATGGCCGCCACTACCTCGGCTCGGGCGCATCCATCGTCGTGGCTTCGGAGGTCTGCACTTCCGGATTGACCTTCGCACCGGGAATAGCATCCTGGATGCCGGCGACGACAACGCGATCAGCCGGAGCCAGGCCGTTGTCGATGATGCGCATTTGGCCGACAGCTTCGCCGAGTTGCACCCGGCGTTGCTCGACCACGTTGTCGTTATTGACGACAAGCAAGTAGCGCCCGCCTTGATCGGTTCCGACCGCAGTCTCGGGGACGATCAGCGCCGACTTCGGCAGCAGGGGGACGCGAACTCGCAAGAAATAGCCGGGCAGCAGGGCGTTTCCTCGGTTATGGAAGGAGCCTCGGACTTGCAGCGTACCGGTGGACGGATCAACGGTGGGATTGACGTAGTCGAGCACTCCCTGATGGGGGTATCCGGTCTCAGTTTGCGCTTCGACCTCAACCGGCACCTTGTTGATGAGCTGACCCACTGTCTGGTTGTGCTCGGCCAGTGCGGCGCGCATGCGCTGCACGTCTTGTTCGCTGATGTTGAACCATACCCAGATTGGGTGAAGCTGCACGATGGTTGCGAGCTGATTGGGCTGATCGCCGCCGACCAACTCACCGATTGATACCTTGCGCGCGGTTACAACACCGTCGAACGGGGCCGTGACCTGGGTATAGCCAAGGTTGATCTCGGCGGCCTCCACGTTGGCCTTAGCCTGAAGCACATTGGCGTGGGCGGTGTCGCGGTTGGCCCGCGCTTTGTCGAAGTTCGCCTGGGTCGAAACTTGCCTTAATTGCAATTCCCGCTGTCGGGCATATTCGGCTTCAGCCTCGACGAGCGTTGCCTTCGCACCCTCCTCCGCGGCTTGTGCCTGTTGCAGCTTAATTCGGTACGGCTCCGGCTCTATTACAAACAGCGGCGTGCCCTTCTTGACGAGGGTACCGTCCTGATACTGGATCTCCCGCAGATATCCCTGCACGCGCGCGATCAGATTAACGCTGTTTTCGGACGCCACACTCCCGGTGGCCTCCAAATAGGTCGTAACGATTTGCTGCACCGGCGCGTGGATCGAAACCGTAGGCGGCAGTGGCACTACGAGTTTATTCCGTTCGCCGCATCCAGAAAGGACGCTTAATGCCAGTGCGCAGCCAGCTGATAGCCAACTCCGTTTCCGCCAACACGGAGCAAGCGGGTCATTGCCCAACCACCGGGCTCCCACGTGCGAAGGCTGATGTGCCGGTATGACCATGCAGAAATACCTCCGGGTGACTCCGGATGGCACGAGTTCATTGCCGCAGATATTGTGAGCAGCGCAGAGGCTATCCACTCGCATTTAGGTTTTGAGGTCCACCGACGTGGTCCGCGCAGAACCCAATGTAAAACCTAGGAAAACGCCGTCGCAGGCGCGCTCTGCTTGGACGGTAGACGTGATCCTACAGGCGGCAGCTCAGGTTTTGGAGGCCAGAGGCGAGGATCCGCTGAGCACGAAGACCATAGCCGATCGCGCTGGTGTCTCCATTGGGACGCTGTACCAGTACTTTCCCAACCGGGATGCGATTCTCGTTGCATTGGCAGACCGCGAAGCGCGACGCATCGGCGAGCGCATGCGGGTGCTCATCGACCGACACCCTGCAAACACGGAAGATCCCGGCCGTGTGATGGTTAAGGCCTTGATCCGTTCATATGCCGCGCGTCGCGGCGCGCGCCGCCAGTTCGCACTGATGGTCGCCATGACCGGCAAGAGCCGTGGCTCTCTGCTGCGCAACGAGATCGCTGAATTTCTGGGAAAGACCTGGAGCGGGTACGACGCATCCGGTGGACGGACGCTTAACGATGTCTATGCTTATGCCATGGTCAACGCGCTTGTCGGGGTGTTGCAGACTGCTGCTATTGAAAATTCTCCGGTCCTCAAGGAGCCCGATCTTGAAGAGGCGCTATGCCGGATTATTGCCGCGCTGCACCCAACTGGCCGGAAGGTTTGATGACATCGCGCTTGCCGCACGAAGCTCTGCGACAGCGTCGTCCGGCGGCCTAACCGCCCGCTGCCGACGCTATGCCACGGCCCGCAGCGATAAGTTGCCAGACCATATGGGTGCGGTCTTTCCAATCAGCGCCCGTCCGAAGCCAGGCGTACCAGGTTCGCCAAACGCCAGTCTGTGCGACTACTGACCGGGTAACTCGCCACATAATCTACCCCTCGGATCACGTGTTGGACGGATGGCTGTTAATCAGTGACAAGCTACCCCGGCCCACCGGTTCGAAAAAAGCGATCGATTACACGGTGGCGTCAGCAAGAATCGGGCTTGCAACCAGCGGCAGCCTGATGCTGCCAAGGACGGCGAGCATCAGAATTGCAGCGAGTATCAGCGCCAGAGCCAACAGGCTTTTCACTTGATGATCTTTCCAAAAAGAGGCACTGGCTTGCACGCTTGCCCAGGCCGCGTCAGTGTGTCGGCAGGTTATCCCGTCGCAACACCCCCAGCTGATGAGGCGTCACCGGCAGACCATCTAATGTGAACGATAAAGTCGGCGTCTGCTCTTGAACTCGGTCAGGCTCCAAGACTTGAAGCTGGTGCGGCGTGATCGAAAAACCGTCACGCGCGTACGTGGGCGGCTCGGCCGCGATCGTCGCTGCGGCTCCGCCGAGCATGAGAGCGGCGATCGCCGAAATCGGCAGTAGGACTTTCATGGTGATCTCCAATCGAACAGGGCTGTTGGTTGCGTGGCATACCGCGTAGGGTGCCGTGAACAATGAGGTGGGCAGCCCTAACGTCAGATGCGAAGCAACACCGCGTGAGAGCCTGGTGAGCCGGTGTGATCGGCAAACTGCCGACGCTGCCTCCCTCGACAAACCCTTCCAAGCGGCGACATCGTCTTATGGATTTGTCCTCGCGCCTGCTTTTCAAGTGAAACGTTTCTGCGATTTTCTGTCGCTGCGTGCAATTGCTTACCTGAGTGCGACAGCCAAAGCTGGCAAGATGCTTAAGCTACGCACGACACAAGCGGGGTTTCAGCATGAGCAGGATCATGCTTGTCGGCCTGATAGCGATCATGGCGCTTGGGCTGATGGGATACCTTGTTAAGCCGCCGATCGAGTATCCCTTGCCGTAAGGGGCAGACCCTATCTACATCAGACGACGTACAGAGCCGTGCATCAGGCAATTGGCAATTGAGGTTCCTGTTGCAGGCCGGTTCCGGGCTCGTGCAGACACTCATTGGCGGGGAGGGGTGATGCCCCGGTCGCGCCATTCCTGCCATTCCCGCTTACCTCCAAGGCGCTCGACCAAGAAATCCACAAAGGTTCGCACCTTGGCTGAAAGCAAGGCACGGTGTGGATAGAGTGCCCGGATTGCAAGCTCGCGCGAGCGCCAGTTGGTGAGCAGCGGTACCAATCGGCCAGCCAGGATGTCGGCGCTAACCGCAAAGCTCGGCCAAAAGGTGAGGCCATGTCCGGCCACGGCAAGGGACAGCAGCAGTTGCGGGTTGTTGGAGCTAAATGGCCCAGTGATCTGCACGGTCTCCACACGGCCGTCGGGGGCCGTGAACCGCCACGTTCGCGGGGATCTCAAGTCGGCATACACGAGCAATGAAAGGCACCCGGCGGAACGGGTGCCTTTCTACACCGGGATACCAGGGCGGCGCATCGACCCGTCATCGAGCGCGTTCTTAGCGTCCCGCTGAAAACTCGCCGTTTACTCTCCAGAAACAGTGTGGCGAGATGGCGACGAAAGTCTTTTGTCAGCCCCTGGCGAAGGGTTGATGTGCCTACAGAGAAAATATACTCCGTGAGCACTCCTGTGGTCCGGAACATGATTGCCTCCGATCTGGCTGCCTATGAGCGGAAAATTCTCGCGTTCGCTCTCTTCTCAAAAAAACATAGGTGGGCTTGGTCGCCACGTTCAAAGTTCCAGAAGGCGGAACACGGTGCCAATGGAAGCGACACGCCGGTTGGGTTCAGCGAGGGTATCCTCATGGGAACAAACTACACCGGCTCTAGGTTCATGGACGCACGAGATCGTCGCCGAGAGCCGTAGCCGTGTTAGCATGCCGTGGGAGGTCAACCCGTCGTGAACAACCGCCAAAAGCGTCGAGCGGAAATTGCGCGCTTCCGCCGCGCCGGAATGCTGGTCACTTGGCTGATGGACGCCAACGACCCATCGTTGCATGAGGTGCCGCCGTTATTGGTACGCGCCGCGCACATATGGTACGAAGATTTGCCGGCTGCGCCGCGTCATTGCATCTGCTGTCTATTGCTCATTTGGGACCGACGGGAAGTGGGCGCGCTGTTGTTGAGCAAGCCACCGAATGCGATTGGTGCGAGCATCAATGCCGTCTGTAATAGGTGTTGGGCCGATCAAACATTGGATGAGATCGAGTACGCGGCAACAGAGGTTCTGCGGGCAGTCGTCCCCAACGGTCACTTCGAGCCGCTATCGTCCTAGCCGACGATAACGACCGCGACCTCGCTGCTATACTTCTGAGTTTAATCTTAACGTACTACGAGCACCCAACCGAGCGCCGCTCGACACTGCGGTTGGCATCACGTTGGCGGTGCTGAGTGGTTGCCTGCGCGCCTCTGCGCACTGCCGGCGAGCTACCCCCCGCGACAGCGCCCAGAACGCATCGTGTGGACTGCCGGCGCAAGATTGCCGACCGGTGCCTGCAGCACGCCGAAACGGTGGAAGCCGCCGAAGTGCGAGCCATTGGGCGAGACTTGGCCACCAAGGCCCTGCGCCGCGACGACGAGGTGGTATCCGCCGAACTGCAAGCTAATGGGCAAACGATGCCCCAGACGCCTAACATCGTCTTTTGAGGACCGCTCGGAATGGGCCAGCTCGGTTGTGATGGCCCAACAGCGGACGATGCGGCATGGCAGGGTCGTGCACGGAGAGAATTAGCCCCTACGACCGTGATCACAAACGCCTAAATGCCCAGGAGTGCCTGCGGCGATATTTTGCAAGAGCAGGGTTCTCATTCATTCAATCTCAGGAAGAGCCCGCATGGTGCGGTCGTCAAATTTGGATCAAACTCGCTACCGGAAATGCCTTGGAATGCGGCGTCATCGCACTATTACGAGCTTTGGACTCCAACGATGTTCCCTTCGGAGCACACGCTGTTTGTTACACACCCGCCGGCCCGAGGCCGCATCACGCCAAACTAGAGTCGCGCCCGTCCTACGGGGAGCTGAGACGCAAAATACAGCTAGATGCACACCGCTGCACTCACCCCCGGTTGTTCCCTGGGTAACAGCAGCCGGAACGACACTATGGAATAACGCTGCCACGCCCGAAGTGCAGCGGGTCAAGGAGAATAGCCATGAGGGCTATCGTGTGCGTTTATTTGAGCTTCCTTGTTACGCTTGCGGTCCTCGTCGGCGCGGCGGGGTTCTACGCACAGCCCGACGGCAGCCACTACGCGCAGAACGACTGGACGGCAGGACCTGTAGCCATGCGAGGGATAGGCCACTACTAACTCGCCGGCCCCGCAGGCATGTCAGGTGGCGGTTGGCCGCTCGCCGGCAGCGGTCAGCGACAGATCTGTAGCGCGCCCTTCGGTCGGCTCAAGACGGCCGCTAACGTACTCGCCTTATGAACGCCGTCCGACGAAGCAAAAATAGGTGAATTTACGGACGTTCTTTGGCGCAAATCCGGATCAGTCGCCACAGGCATGCAGCCAGTCATCGCGTGCTCGTCGACAACGGAGGGCTCCGGGTGCAAATCCCTTTGCCAGGAAAATTGGCGCTGTGGGCGCGGGTTTGTCCCGATGGCTCTTCCTCAATCACACCGCTATAGCCGGCGGTGATGCGTCCGCAGCCTTGCCGCACGGGGAGGCCGCGCAGTTTCTGAACCGGCCGTCACAAACCAACGCATAGAAGCCGACTTGAACAAGCGAGGGGGGTGGCGCGGGGATACCGAAAAAGTGTGCCACCCCCTAACGCAGCTCGGACGCCTCACTTCGCCGGACCAATTGTGACATGGAGAACGACAGATGAAGACGTTGATGCTTGGTTCAGCAACAGCTATCGCTCTTGCCCTTTCGATTGGGACGGCAAGCGCACAATCGCAGAGCGACGGGGGCGCTCCGATCTCGCTCAGCCCCGAACAGCGGGCCACCGTCCGCGAGGTCATCAGAGACGAACTGCAAGACAGGCTTGGGAACAGAATTGCCGACCGACTCTCCCAGCTTACTCCCGCGCAGCGAGAAGCCCTGCGAACCGCCCTCAAGCAGAGACTTGCAGCAGAAGTCCGCGAGGGGCTTTCCGACCGGATCTCGGACAGAGTTGGTGGTGCAGGATCTTCCGGAGTCGTCAGTGAGCAGGTGGCGGGCGAAATCCGCGATCGTCTCGCCGAGCGGCTCGCCCAGCTCACGCCGGAGCAAAGGGCCATGGTCCGCAACGTCATGAGGGAAAGGATTGCGGACGAGATACGCGAGCGACTTCCGGATAAGATTGCCGACGGACTTTCCCAGCTTTCGCCTGAACAGCGAGACGCCCTGCGGGCCGCCATTAGGCAACGACTCGCAGCTCAGGTCCGCGAGGGGTTGTCTGACAGGCTTGCCAACCAGCTTTCGGAAGGTCAAGGGGGTAACTAGAACCCTGCGCAGGGTCGGGGTAATCAATAGTTATCGCCGGCTGTGGTCGCCTATTCAGAAAGAGGATGGGTCAGGAGCGAAGGTCCTGACCCAACCATCGCCCAAAATTACCGCTGCCAAAGCCACCTCCGCGATTCGGGCCGGCGGGCACGATGAGGAAATTCACCACCGGGCAGTGCCGCAATTCAGTGGCAAGCTAAGCCCGGTGCGGGTCTTGGTCGCATCCGACACTGATTAAGAGAAAGACCTGGAAGGGCCATTTTGGCAGTAGTCTGACGGGTGCGCCGGGCAAGTCCGTTCGTCCACTTCTTTTTCCACTCGCAGACCTCGGTGGTGAAACTGTTGAAGTGATCAATATTTGATTTTTCACTTTCCTTAGACATTGGCGAGGTCAGGGGTCCTTGCTCTCGTCAACAGCATCAGTTTTTTTGCTTGCTTCGAGTCAAGCTTCTGACGCTTTGCGGCTAGGTGGCGACCTTCCGCAGGCTCTCACCCTTGAGGTTGAGGTGGGTATTGTGCACCAAGCGATAGAGGATGGTGTCATTCCTTCCGGACATGCCCCTCCTCTACGACCCCGAGGAGTTCGGACACCCTTAAGTTCCAGAGCAGGAGATGTCGACATTGGCCTTCACCGAGTCTTGGTCAGTTTGGCACTCCAATCCGTTCCCGCAGACGTACCATTTCGAGGTTCAACGGTTCGCACTTTGCTACAGCCTGCCAGTCCGCTACGTCCTGTGCCGCGGTTGGCCTGGGCAACGCTAGAAGAAAGACAAGCGCTATCACCGTGATCGTGACTTCCCTTTTCACAATACCCTCCCTTGGGTTGATCGAGGCTTCTGTTTTTTTAAAGAGCAATGCTGTGGTCAAACCTCCGCCTTCGCCCAGCATTGCTCGAATGAACCTTATCAGCAGGAGCCCGATTTGCCTGTCTCAAGTGTGACAGCCTAATGTACGTCAGACTACATACCAATGCCTGACCCGGAGGTTCACCGCGCGGGAGCCAGTTCGTGCGCGAGAGCATCTGTCCCAATCCGACCCGCGTCATGCGTAACCGACCCGTCAATGCAGCATTTGAAGATCACACGGGAACGTGATGCACCTCTCCGGGCCTGCCACAGTTCCGACGTGTCAGGCACTGGCCCCAGGCTCGGCAATCTCCTGCAGCAGGACCCGCTCCGGAAGGTCTCAGCGTCCGAGCTCTGTCTCAGGTATGAGCAAGACTGACCAATGCCACGCGTACTATGGGAGAGAAGTGCAGCAAATACCGTCCTAATGCATCAGCTGATCAGCGTGGGCGAGCAGCTGGCACTTCAAT
>Ga0126384_10000823_pt1 | contig 17842 bp, 10 predicted proteins | sample PanSoiMetPlot_36_FD_92543 | JGI IMG/M metagenome (GOLD analysis project Ga0126384, IMG submission 92543) | Tropical forest soil microbial communities from Panama - MetaG Plot_36 | ecosystem: Environmental > Terrestrial > Soil > Tropical forest > Bulk soil | place: Panama | collected 2016-02-17 | reverse complement strand
GCACCTGAAGGGAGAGGTGGCAAAGGTCATCGTGGGCCAGGATGAGGTGGTCGAGCAGGTCCTGGTTGCATTGCTCACCGAAGGCCACGCGCTGATCGAAGGCGTCCCGGGAACTGCCAAGACCCTGCTGGTCAAGGTGCTAGCGCGAGCTATCGGCGCACACTTCGGAAGAATCCAGTTTACGCCGGATCTTATGCCCGCCGACGTCACCGGTACGAACATATTCAATATGGCGACGTCGACTTTCACTCTCCGTCACGGGCCCTTGTTTACCGACCTGCTTTTGGCTGACGAGATCAATCGGACTCCGCCGAAGACTCAGGCTGCATTGCTCGAAGCAATGGAGGAGCGTCAGGTGACGATCGACGGCGAAGCGCACAAACTCTCTCCGTTGTTTACCGTGCTTGCGACTCAGAACCCTATTGAGTACGAAGGGACGTATCCTTTGCCGGAAGCTCAGCTGGATCGGTTCATGTTGAAGATCATCGTTAATTATCCCAGCGCGGAGGAGGAGCTTCGTGTAGTCTCGAATTGGAATTCAGGATTTAACGCGCGCAGGCTGGAAGACATAAACATAGAGCCGATCTCGGATCCGGCCGAGGTTCTCAGGTGCCGGGCTGAGGTGCGGGGTATAACTGTCGAAGAGGGCGTACAGCAATACATGGTTTCGATCATTCGCGGAACTCGAAGCGCTCTTAACGTTTCGTGGGGTGCGAGTCCTCGCGCGGCGGTTGCGTTGCTGCTCTGTTCAAAAGCGCTGGCGGCTATCCGCAGTCGTACGTTTGTAACACCTGATGACGTGAAGGAGATTGCGAAGCCGGTGCTGCGACACCGAATTGTATTGAGGTCAGAGGCTGAGATTGAGGGAACGTCGCCGGATCAGGTGCTTGAAGAAGTGATCGCGGGAGTAGATGTGCCGAGGTAGTGCTCAGTGGTAAGAAGACGAGCGCTTCCATCCGCAATCCCACCAATGGCAGTTTCGTCGATCGTGAATGCTCAACCTTCGAAAGAAGATGCGCTCTTCCTTCGTGTAATCCCACCAACGCGCAGTTTGTGGATGGTTCATACGGAGAGTGCTGGATGCATGCGACCAGGCTCTTCCGAGTGTCACCGACACCGTTGGTTGATTTTCAACACGGGCGAGGCTGCGACTCTTTGTAGGCTAAGTTTGAACTATCCACCAACTGTGCCGTTGGTGGAATTACAGGAAGAGCGGGTCGGCTGTCCTCAGTAGGCTGAATATGAAGGCTGAATATGAATGATCCACAAACTGCGTTGGTGGAATTACCGGAAGGACGGGTCGGCTGTCCTCAGTAGGCTGAGTATAAACCACCCACCAACTGCGTTGGTGGAATTCTTAGTTTTGGTCAGGTCTCATTCAAACTAAGATTGCTTACGGCCGCTTACGATCAGGACCTCGGCAGGGAATTTCATTGAGCCTCCTTCATAAAACGCCTCGACCGCTTTCTCTACCTCTGCTGAGATACTGTCAAGTTGCGCCTGCGTTAATGTCGCCAGCTTTCCTCTGAGCGTCTCGCTCAGTTCCGATCTGAGCTGCCAGAATTGACGAGGTGTCATTGCTGCCTCGATGGTGAATTTAAGCAAGGACGAATGAACGTCTATTGCGCCCGCAGCCACGAGCAGACCGTCAAGTTTTCCTGGTTCCGCAAAACGAAACGCGCCGGGCGCATCGGGATCTTCGGGTGGAGATTCGACATAACGCGCTAAGGTGCTTGCCGTAACGTAGAAGAAGGGATTTGAGATTTGAGTGTGCCAGACTGCTAAGGCTATGCGCCCACTTGTCTTGAGGACACGAATCATCTCGCGAACAGACGCGGCTGGATCTGAAAACAACATCACGCCAAGTCTCGATACCACGGCGTCAAATGAGTGAGATCGAAATGGGAGTGCTTCACCTACGCATTGAGTGAATTGCAAATTGTTAAGCCCCGCCTGGTCTGCTTCGTTTCGTGTTGTGAGGACCATCTCTCGCACCGCGTCGGTAAAAACGACGGAACCTTTCTCTTGGAGAGCTTTGGCGATTGTGAGTGAAGGCTCGCCCGCACCCCCGGCAACATCGAGAACGGCTTCGGCCCGCTCGATTGCGGCTGCCTTTATGAGCGCAACGGTGATGGGTTCAAAGAGCTTTCTTACGGTACCTGCGTGCTTGCGCCAATAAGGTGCTGACTCTTCCCAGGCATCAAGGGGATCTTTGTTTTCGGTAGGCATACTCAATTGCTCGACTAGAAAAAATCAAAATCCTAAAGTTCAAAATCCCTGCGATCATTGAGAGAATCAAGCGATGATTCCCATTTTTCAGCTTTGCCGCTGATCAATGTTTGTTTGTGTTTTGATAACGCTGAGGGTCAGTGGACGGATCCAAATGACGTGTAGTTTGCTCAGTGACGCTGGCCGGAGGGAAGTAGACTCCTTCGTTACTCGGCCGAAGCTCTCCGGTTGGAGCTGCAGGAGGCGCGACTTGCTGAGCAAAACCTTGAGGTTGGTTAGGAGTAAATTTCACGCTGACTATTTCCGCGATCCCTTTGCCGAGCATGGTGAACGCGGGGATAAGCATCCAAAACCACCATATACGGCCCGCGGGCGCGAAGAAGAAGCAAGCAAATGACACAAGTAAAAATCCGGCGCCCATAAAGAGTTTTGAAATCCCGTTTGCCAAAGTAGCCGGACCTCCGTGTTCGAAGTCCTTCCGACCGTGCTTTGATTTTGTGGGCAGCTGTCCGGTGAGCGCCTGAGGAATCAGGCTCAAGTTGCTTCCGCACGAGCGGCAGAACTTCGTGTCGTCGCTGTTCTGAGTGGCACATTTCGGACAATACATTGGTCACCTCGTCTAAAGCGAAGCATAAACTCTAGCCAAAGGCTTTTCAATGTGGGTGGGTGAGGTGTGGAATTAGATTATTAATAGGATGTAGGTTCGTTTCTTTTGAAGCTTGCGACGCAAGCTAATGAGACAACCATCCAGCACACTTCAACGCAAGTTAAACTCCATGACTAGCTACTTCCAGTAGCTAATAGGTACTCCGCTTCGTGTTGCGGGCGAGAACTTCAATTTTCCGGCCGCTTCGACGGCTCGCTCATCAAATCCGTGACCAAGACCCCGAAAAATTATTACGGATTCAACATCGCCATTCGCATTGATTAGTATGCCAAGGTGAACAGCGCCCTGCATTTTTAGAGTTCTCGCTTCTTCGGTATAACCGTCTGCATAAGCCGGTTGGAGAAGCTGTGCGATTGTTACGTAAGCGCCCTTTTGAGCGGCTTCGATTTCGGAGAACTTCTTCAGTTTTTCAAGAAGCTCCCGCGCTTGTGCAATCTTCGGATGTAAGTTGGACGCTTCCTCAAGCTGCAAATCGGAGGAGAAGCGAATTGCTGATTCAAGAGAGCTGCTTGCTGAATCGAAATCTCCCTTAGCAGCACGTATTTCTGAAAGCAAACAGTACGCAGAAAAGAGCGGCGCCCTGGTTGATCGCAACAGTTACCTCACCAAGAGCTTCGTCTAGCTTCTTCTCCTCCTTTAGATATTTTGCGAGCAGTAGGTGAGCTTCGGGTTAAATCGGCTGAAGCTTTATCGTCTTAAAAAGAAAGTCGGTGGCCTGGGATCGCGAACCCTCATACCAGTAGACCTGAGCGGCGATAAAATTTGCTTCGGCAGATTCCGGCTTTAGACTTAGTGCGTGTTTAATGCCACTTTGGGCGCGACCCCACTCATCGTTCCCGATTGCCTTCTTGACTCTTTCGATAAACTGCTCGGCGGTTTCTTGTTGACTGGCCGCGGTCGCTGTGAAGCCAAAAAGGAACGACACTGTTATGGCAAGTATCTTCAAAGGCATTACGTTCACATCGGACTGATGAACACAAGCTCAACCCTACGGTTTGCGGTGCGGGCGGCAACTGTTTTCTTTGACGAGACTGGTGCATTAGCACCTCGTGATTCGACCCTGAAACTGCTGCGTGATACTCCAAGCGCCGCGAGATAGTCGGCAACCGCCTGCGCCCTGGCCAGCGCAAAGCCGTCTGCGTTTGGTCTCGCGTCGGAGTGGCCTTCAATTATGAAATTGGCATCACGATGAGCTGCGATCACGCTTGCGAGGGAGTCCATCCTGCTCTTCATTCTTACGTGCAACGTGGTTTGATTCGGCACAAAAAAAGTGTCCGGCAGCGTCGCAGTGAATCCATTAGCACTCGGCTTAACGTTTGCGATACTGGCGATGCCCGCTTGCAAAGCCGCAAAATCGCTGCGTCGAGCTTCTACTTGTTGCTTATCTCGCTCCGCCCGCTCAAATGCTTCTACTTTCGAACTTGTGGACGAATATTGCGATTGCAAGTCGTTTAGCCGGTTGCGAGCATCGTTGAGATCCTGGCTCAAGCGATCGATCTGACTCCTAAGCCGATCATTTTCTGATTTCAGCACCCGGTTTTCGGCTCGCTCGTCGGCCGCTTCACGCATAACGCGATCGAGCTGGTCCTGCGCACTTGTGCGAGCAATTTCAGAAGCCTTTAAGCGCGACTGCGTATCTGACAACTGGCCGCTAAGGTCCGAGGCATTCTCCGTTGCGCGACGCACTTCCGCATCACGCCGCGCGATCTCTGCCCGGCGCTCGGCCGCCAGGGCTCGCTCTTCTGAGATATCCCGAGTGCGCACGGCTAGACTTATAGATTGACGCGCAATGAGACCAACATCGTGTACCTTTGCTCCTCGACGAAAGGCCGCTTCAGCTTGATTCAGCAAATTCACCGCCTGGGTGAAGTCGGCGGGATCATGGCGTTCTCCGTCTGCAAGCCGCGCAATCTGAATCGCGCGTCTGGCTTGAAGAAGCTCCATCGGCGTTTTGTTGTAGTCTCTTTCGGCCAGACTCGGCACGCTTGTGTCTGTATAAAACTTGCCAGAGTCGCCGGTGAAATAAATCTCGGAGGCTTGTATTTGAACGTTTTTGGAGGTGGGCGCCAAATTCTCGAGAATAACCATCCGCGACGGAAGTTTTACAAGATAGTGTGGCTCTGCAGTTACGATCATCGCGAACGTCTGCTGAGGAGTGGCAGCCTTTAGTCGAGCGCTGCTTCCAGAAAGCCGAAACTCACCAAGATTGTCGACCTGGCCGGCTGGCGTGATTGCCCACAGAACGTAAGTTGTGTAGTCCGCGCCATAATTGAAGGCGGGAATCATGTTTTCGATCGTGATATCGATTTCGCTCTCGTTGCGTTTTCGCCACCTCTCTACGGTCGCTTCGCCTTTTGCGGTTGGCCTGAGTGTCGTACCAGCCAGAACGACAGAAACCGGATCCTTTAGATAGGTGATTGCTATAGTTCGCCGGCGCACATCACCGCCGGCTTGTGCGAACGCAAGAGAGCAAAGGGCAAATGATGCCAGCAGTAGGCTGACGGTAATTGCAGGGGACCTTTTCATGATTCCATCCTCAAGTCTTGAGAATTAACAAGCATCTGCGTGGGGCTAGCTACGGATGCGACCTGTCTTTATGTTTAACGCTAGTAGTAATGCGAGGTTTCACCGAGACAAAATTCTAGCAATGGTGGGTTGAGGGGGACAAGCAGGTGCAGAACAAACGCAGAACACGGTTCTGCGTTTAGCGTTCGAGGTTTAGCACTTGGCCTTTAGCACTTGACGTTTAGCATTTGATGTTCAGCGTTTAGACGTGCAGGTACTTGGTTCCTGATCTCTTCTCTGCGTAATCTACGGCGTCTGCGGATGGGTGAGACTTTTACTAGTACCTTACCGATCAAGGCTCATCCGCAGATGACGCAGATTACACAGATTACACAGATGTAATTACATTAGACTTCCTCGGACGGCGCTGCTTGTCTGTTGCGCTTCAACAGGTTCTCCCTGTGGCAGTGTGATCGTGAAAGTCGTACCCTTTCCCAGGCTGCTCCTTACTTCGATGCGGCCGCCGTGCCGCTCAATGATGCCATAACTAACTGCGAGTCCGAGCCCCGTTCCCATAACTCCCTTGGTTGTAAAGAAGGGCTCGAATACGTGATCCGAAACGTCGCTATTCATTCCTACCCCGTTGTCCGAAAAACTGATCAGCACCATGCTACCCTTTGATTCCGTTGTCATGTTCAACTCGCCACCCTGCGGCATTGCATCGAGCGCATTAAGAATCACGTTGACAAACACCTCGCGTAATTCTGAACCAGAGCCGCGAACCAAACCGACCTCCTGCAGATCGAGCTGAACATTGTATTTTAGCCCCCGAGCCTGTGCCTCGTCATACCACCTCGCCCGAGTAAGAGTCGTCGAATCCTGTACAAGTTGATTCACATCGACAGTCTCGTTTATCGACTCGTTTTGCTGAAGGCCGAAAGCCTGAATACGTTTGACGGTTTGCGCGCCATCTAAAGCAGCATGCTCTATGATCTGCATTCTTTCGGCGATTCGCTCGTCGTTCGAGTCGCGCTTTATCAACTGGGCGTGTCCCAATATTGCGGCAAGGATGTTGTTGAAGTTGTGGGCTACACCCGATGCCAGCTGGCCAAGTGCGCGCAATTTATCGGCCTGCGCAGCGCGTTCGCGGGCGAGGCGCTCTTCGGTGATATCGCGGGCGATAGAAAGAACGCTGGTTACTCGTCCCTCATCATAAATCGGAGTGTACGTAATAAGCAGTACCCTGGTTTCACCGGTCTTTCTGGTAACATTCATCTCGTACGTTTGCGCTTCACCGGCGAGCGCTAAGGTGAACCTTTCGATCGCAATCTTTTTCTGATCGCCAAAAACGAAGAGCCGGTAGTCTCCTCCTTCGAGCTCCTGTCGCGAGTATCCGCTGTGCTCGACCAGTTGTTCATTGAACCAGATCAGGCGGCCTTCCGGAGAGAATGCCAGAATCGAATCATTGGCGTGCTCTATAAGTTTCACCAGGAAACTGCGCTGCTCGCGAGCGACGGCCTCGGCGGCGCGTAATTCGGATAGGTCGCGCACAATACAGACAGCTCCACGTGGATGCTCATCTGTATTGCTCATCAATGGATCAATGTCGCCCGACTCGGTCCTGGACCCGCTTGACAATGGTGATATCGTGACGAGCACGGATCGTGACAGGCGACCGGGTACAAGCTCGAACGTGGCGGGTCTGCCAGATTCGATCACCTGCGCCACCCGACACGTTTCGCCCTCGACTCCCTGTAGGAGCGTACAGCACTTTCGACCGATCAGATCTCGAATATTCGATCCTTCAAAGGCTGCGGCGGCCTGATTGATACGTCTTAGAATGCCGTCCTGATCGAAGATAAAGATTCCGTCACTCAGAGCATCGAAGGTCGCTTCCCACTGAATTTTCCCGTGAGAAACCAATTCGAAGAGCTCGGCACGTTCGAGCGCAATCACCACCTGGTCGGCGGCGGCGTGAACGATTTCGACCTCATCCGGCTTCCATACCCTTGGAGATGACTTCATCGCTACGCTGAGGACTAGTCGAGTTCCATCCTTATACGGCAAACGGACTGACAGGAAAGAACGGGTTCCAGCTGCCTGCAGCAGGCCGCGCATTTTTTCATCAAACCTGGGATCGATCGCAGTATCGCTGCATAGGATCAAGCCATTTTCTGCAATCTCATCGAATCGATCTCCGTCTTCTTTGCTATAGCTTCGAGTCTCCTTGTCAGCCCGGCCTTCAGAATACTCGCATTCGGTGATCCATAATTGGCTTTGTTCGTTAAACCTGGTGACCACGACCTTGTCCGCGGCAAAGTGCTCAGCTATTTCGCGCGTAACGATCGGAAAAATTTCGTCCGGTTTATTGGATTGATTGATTCCATGAATTATGTGGCTGATCAACGCTTCACGCTCGGCTGCCTGTTTTGTCTCTTGAAACAGATAGCTATGACTGACTGCAACTTCGACTTGTGCCGCAACCATTTCGACGAGCGCTATCTCGCTTGCGGTCCACTTGCGCGTGCGATCAGTCTGATTTATTGATAGCGAGCCCCAATAAACGTCATTTACAAAAATCGGACACACAATCTGAGAGAGATTTATGGGTGAGATGCGCCAAACAGCAACGGTCGCGGCAAGTTCAGGGTGAGCGGCCGCGAATGCCGGCACATCGTCGATGATCAACGTTCTCCGAGTCTCTAACAAATAGGTTGAGATGTAGTCCTCGATAGCGGCGGGGACCTGCCTTACAGACAGACCAGGATCGCTTAAGTATTCGGCTACCACAGCGGTTTCGTCGCCTACGAGCTTTCTGAAATAAGTGCGGTTGGCGTCCAGGGCGCGGCCAACTTCTTCGACTGCCACCCGCAGGATTTTGTTCAGATCAAGTGAACGGCGGATAGATGCGACGATTTGATTTGCAAGAGACGCACGCTGAGCAGATTCGCGAACTTCTCGGTATAGCTCTGCCTGGCGGATTGCTACTGCGGCCTGGTCTGCAACCGACCTTACCAGATCGGACTCCCAGGTGGTCCACTTGTGAGCCCGATCACAGTGATGCAGGCTCAGTATCCCGATAGGTTTTCCATCAACGCGAATTGCTGTCGTGAGGATCGACTTCACGCTCCCGGATTCAACGCGAGAGTGCAGCGGCCCGAATCGAGGGTCGCTCGACGGATTGCTGACGGCTATAGGAGACTCTTGGGCGAGCACTGCCTGAAGGAACGGATTGTTGACCGTCTGGATTTCGTGCAGGTCGGAGGATCTATCTGCGCAACATTCGGCGATGTACTCATGATTGATGGGCACCATCTCAGGCAGAGGGCTTGGAAAGAGTGCCATTCGGCAGCGGCAAACCGAGAGTTCAACGCCGAGCTCATTCACAATTGCGCGTAGCACTGAGTCTGAGTCAAGAGAGCTGTAAATCGCAGAACTGATCTTGCTTATCAGAGCGTCGCGGCGGGCGGAGTCCTGGGCTTCGCGATATAGCTCAGCCTGGTAAAGTGCAACTGCGGTCTGTTCGGTTACCAGCTCAAGCAATTTGATCTCATCTTTGGAGAACTCTCTCGGATTGTCGAACTGCTCGAGGGCGATTGCGGCATCAATGCGTCCATTGTAGCTAATTGGAGCCAGCACCATAGACCGCACGCCAAGCCGCACCGACATAGCTTTCACGATCGGATCGCCTTGATTCGTGTCAGGTACTTGAATCACATTTCCGGAAAGGAGATGCGTTAGAGCCGGGCTTCCGTCGAGGTCAAGCACGGCGTCGATCATGCCCGGCACGAGCACGGTCGATCGGTATTCAGCACGAGCAATTAATGAGGCTTCCCCGCTTGGGCCTTCGCTTCGCTTGTAAATCACCACGCGAGACACTTTCAATGTGAGACCGACGCCATCGGCGGCGACCTTGAGAATTTCATTTACGCCGACCTCGCTTCTGATAGCTGTGAGCAGTTGATTAGTAAGTGCCTCACGGTCAGCAGCCCGACGGGCCGTCTCTTGTGATCGAAAGTGATGTATTGTCAATTGAAGCGTTGACGCCGCCGCGCGAGCAATGTGCTCCTGGTCAGAAGACCATCGTCGCCACTCTCCGTGATAAAGGATTAGCGATCCGGCAATGTCCGAATCTATTAACAGAGGCACGATCAAGACTGATCTTATAGAAGTGTCCTCATCGCGCGTTGGCGCCGACACTAACCGCCTGCGCACCTGTGGATCAGATCCAGCATCGGTTATTTCAGTGATAAAGGTTTGGCCTTCAAGCCTTTCGATTAGATCAATGTCGAGCTGTCTGAGCTTTTCACGTTGAATTGGCCCGACTTCGCTTGCACAGTAGTCACCCGCAAGTCGTATCCCGCTGTCTTGTTGAAGAAGAATTGCAGCCCGTTGCAGACCAAGCGCCCGGCCGATTTCGTCGGCGCACAATCGAAGCGCTATGTTGAGATCATCTGACGATTGGGCGAGTGAGGCGATTTTATCGACCAGCGTACACCCCAGTGACTGGTTCTCGCGCGCCTGAAATGTCCGTTTTATTAACGAGAGACTCATAGGCGTATGGGAACAGTAAACAGGCGAGCACTATTGATTTGAATCCACGCCGAAGGGGTTCCCACTTACGAACGGCTAGTTCATCTCACCTCTGAAGTTTTTGTTCTCGTTCGCTCCAGTCCGCAGTCAAGCGATCTCCGGACATTGTAAGTACGGAGTAGCGAATATCGACCCCAGTCCTGGTGTCCTTCATTGTCAGACCGGGTTCAGTCGACAACTGGCGAATCTCGCGCCAGGAATCGATTGGAACTTCGGTAAACGCAGTAACGACGTAGGGATCGAAGTGTGCGCCTGAACATCGAATGAGCTCTTCCGCCGCATCATCAAAAGAGCGGGCAGCACGATATGGCCGATCCGACGTCATAGCATCAACTGCATCCGCCACCGCGAATATACGTGCTCCGAGACAAATGTCAACGCCCTCTAATTGATTTGGATAGCCGCTGCCGTTGTAACGCTCATGGTGCTGAGCGACGATTTCAGCTGCTCCCTCCAGAAAATCTATTCCTCGAATAATCTGTGCGCCGTAGTCTACGTGGCGACGCATATGGAGCCATTCCTCTTCGGTCAAAGCGCCACGTTTGAGAAGGATCCCATCCGGCACGCCTATTTTGCCGATGTCGTGAAGGAGAGCGCCGTTCTCGAGGGTTATCAATTGTCGATCGTTCAAACCGATCTGCTTTCCTAACCGGAGGCAGTACGAGACCACTCGCTCGGAGTGGCCTTTCGTTTCTACATCCCGGGCTTCGAGGGCAGCGGCAAGCGCCCGCAGTGTTGCGCGGTAATTCAGGTATAGCTTCTCGAGAGTCGAATTCAGGTTCGAATTCGCTATAGTCAGCTCATTGGTTCGCAGATGGACGAGATCCTCCAGGTGATGCTCGTATTGCTGATTGGCATTGAGCAACCAGTGGTGCCGCAAGCCGCGCGCTACCGCCGTCTCTACGTCGGAAAGATTGAAGGGTTTGGTCACATAATCGAAGGCGCCACGTCTCATAGCCTCTATTGCGCTTTGGATATTGAGGTTGCCGGAGATCAGGATCACAACCGTGTCGGGAGACAACTTTGTAATTTCCGCAAGCAGCTCCAGTCCGCTCATGCCCGGCATCATTATGTCTGACAGGACCAAATCATACGTTGCCTCTTTTAAGTACTCGATTGCTTCGACTGCGCTCGTTGCAGTCTTACAGTCGTGGGTGCTGCACAATAGAGATTTGAGCACCGACAAAACGCCTGGCTCATCATCGATAATGAGGATCTTAGCGGTTTGATTGGGAGTGAGGTTCAGCGGCTCGCTGATTAGAGTCATGGCCTTGGAACTGTAGTGTGGATCTCTCCTTTTCCACGCGCTTGATGCACGCGCTGATTTGGTCGATTTACGCGATAAGTCTAAACACACAATTTAATGTCCAAAATAGCCTCCATCGAGGATCAACTATCCGAAGGTGGCTGCAAGATCCATCATCGCCTGAAGATCGACCTAAGATTCCTATAATGAAGTTATGATTAAGGGGCACAGCCAAAAGTGGAACAGGCTGTGATGTTGTTGAAGGGGACGGGATTGATCTTAGTACAACGGACGGTAATGCGCAACACTTTTCTCGCCGAAAATGCGAGATCTAAAGGCTATTGCCCTTCGGAATAGTCCAGCTTTAAATAAGCGCTGACGTCGCAAACGACGAACAGGAACTTCCGACCGCCGAGCTCGACGTGCGTAATGCCTTCAGGCTTCAACTTGGGATCAAAGTCCTGCAAACTCCGAAGCCCCGATTCTGAACCAGACGGCTCGCCACTCCACTCCCACAAAGTAAACTGGGTCTTCTCCATATGTTCCGGCGCGCCGGATATGATCATGAAAGAATTGGATTCCGGGTCGTAATTTATGTCCCTGATACCCAGGTCATTTAGCTTGAGTTGTATGAGCTTAGGTTCGGCAAGCTGAAGGTTATCAACCGAGAACGGTCCGGAAGGGTTGCGCAATTTAATGGCTGCCAACATCGCGTTCCCATCTTTAAGAGGCGAGCGGAGACCCAGCAGCCACCGGCCACGCTTGAAATCCCACGCGATGCCCTCAATATTGAGGCCGCCTTCGCTTGCTTTCTTGCCGGTGTTTAACTCGGGCAGATTAGTCATCAGGAAGCCACGCAGATTGGTCATCGTCTCGGCATTCCGCACCGTCTGGCTGCCAGCATCAAACGCGAACCTTACGAGAGCATTGCGATCGCCCGCTTTTTCCGAGGATTGAGAGCCAATTATATAGTAGTAAGTGCCGTCCGACGTGATGCCCTCTGGATCCTCCACGCTCACGCCAAGCGGTACTGCTTTAACCGGGCCCACTTCATGGCCCGATTCATCGATCTGCATCCAAAGGACCTCTTCGGGTCGATTGTTATCGACGAAGAGAACGCCATTACCTCCTGGTACAGCAATCACACCCGAAGCATCGAACGGTCCCCCATCGAATCGATTCCCGCCTGCCGCTGAGGCAATTTTGACTTTGGCTTTGCCCTTAGTACTTGTTTCGATAACCCCCTTCTCCGATCCTGAACGCATCGAATTGACATAGAGAGCCAAGAGCACCGCTAGCACGACACCCAACACTTGTGCCACGATCCGGCTCAAACCGCTGATGTAAGCAGCCCGCAGGCGTTCGTCGTTTCCTTTCTTTTTCTTTTTCTTCTTCTTTTTTTCGGCTTCGGTATCTGCAGCGCTTTCGGATTGACCTGTAGCTGCCAGGGCGGCGGCGCCCGAAACTTTCGCGGTGCTCGCTTCTTCTTGCTTTCGAATTGCCTCGCGTTCAGAGAGCGGTAGAGACGCGCGCCGACGGACCTCTTCGACGGCTTCGCCAGACAATACAGCGGTAATATTTGCGGTGGTCTCGCCAGGGTTCCTGAATGTCAGTACAGTCTGACCCAACTGAACCTTGTCGCCGTGACGCAGCGTGTGTGCCTGCGAGCCTAATCGCTCTCCGTTTACGAAGGTCCCATTGCGGCTGCCCAGGTCAACTATTGTATAGCCACCTTCCCGGGCCGTGACGATCGCGTGCGTATTACTGACTGTAGGATCAGTCAAGGTGATGTGGTTATGAGGCGCTTTGCCAATTTCCACGTCATGTTTGTTGATCAGATACTCGAGCTTGTCGCCGGACGGCAACACCCCTATGAGCTTGGGACCGTAGTGTCGATCAACCTGTTCTCGTATCTGTGTTGTGGTAGCCAGTCGAAGGCTCACCGGCGAACGAACCTCTCGTTTTACCCGTTCGACAGAAACTGTGTCGGTGGGATCGGATACTGCGACAAGGAAGTTTTCACCGTCCTTTGATATCGGTAAAACGAAAACCTCGCGAGCGAGCCTGGCTGGAAAATCAGCAGCCACTGCTTCGTCGATGCTCGTGTTGTTGAAATCGACTGCCGGAATGTTAAAAGTTTTGCTCATCAGATCTCGCAAGCTTTCCTCGCTTGCGACGTGTTCTTCCACTAAGGCTTGATACATTCGTCGTCCCTTTAATTCGATGCGTATTTGGTCAACCTTGGCCTTTGGTGCCAGCCCTTCGGAGACCACTGCGGCTGCAAGCGAATCCTCGGTAAGAGGCAGTGGACCGGACTTTCTCAGTGCTGCGTCGACAACACCCTTTTCAATCGCCCCCGTTTCGCTGTAATCGCCCATTCGGAATGTGAGCTTTGACAACCCTATTCCGATCACGTCACCGTGGTTTAGCTGTTGGGTCTCGCCGATTCGATCGCCATTTACATAGGTGCCGTTACGGCTTCCGACATCGGTAATCTTAAAGGATGAACCTTCTCTCCGAATTATTGCGTGAGCGGTTGAAACCGCCGGATCCGCAATAACGACATCGTTACGAGGGCCCTTTCCAATTTGAGTTTCAGCGTTGCTGAGCTCTCGGTCGAAAACATCACCGGTGGGCAATAAGATTTTAAGACTGGCAGTCGATGGCTGCGCCTCGGGGGCGTCGGTTACGGTCTTGAACGCATTTGCCTCGAGAACGACGGTGGAGTCCGGTAACTTTGCCGGAGTGGACTCAGGGTTTTGCGGCGTATTGGAACTCGAAGCCGCCTCGTCGTTGGAGTTCGGCGTCTCCTCACTGGAGCTCGCAGCGGCATCCCAGAGCGGATCATTCGCGCCTGATGGAGTCACCTTTAGGTTAAGGGAATCATAGTAAGCGTTTAAGTCGTTACCGCATCGATAACAGAAGCGTTGTCCCTCGCGGGCGACCGGAGATTTACACTTGGGGCATTCAATCGTCATATGAGCGTGTCGCAGATCCTCGATTCAAAATGCGAGCGAATTAGAGTCCTTCGTTCTTTGAGGCGATGCCGACGTAATCTGTATATAAAAATATGACTGTCACGAGGCGCCTTGGCCCATTTAATCGAAAATTATGATAGCGACTTGCAAAATCAAAAGCAAGAAACGGCCTGAACCGAGGCTCACCCCCAGGCGCCGAATCTTGAAGGGGTTCCTGTCTTCCTCAGTCTTTGACGACCTTTTTGTCCTTTTAGACCTTTTTGCCCTACAATACAGCCGATCTCAAGCTCCGGAGGCCACGGATGACAGAAAAGCCCAGCAAGACTGGAACTATGCGAGAGCTCCTTTTGTTCATACCCAATCTAATGGCGTTGCTGATCGGGTTGCTGCGAGATGAACGGGTTTCTCAGGCCGATAAGGCTATTCTCGCCGGTATTGTTATGTACGTCATAGTCCCGATTGATATCATTCCGGACTTCATTCCATTCATTGGTCAGGTGGATGATTCTTATCTCCTGGCGATCTCAATCCTGAGACTGCTAAACCGGGCCGATCATCGCGTGATAATGGATCACTGGAGAGGTCAACGAGATATAAAGGAACTGGTTGAAAGCATCGCCAGAATCGCTGAGTTCTTTCTTCCCAAGCCAGTCAAGAATGTCTTACGTGGACGAATAGAACCCAAAAGTCGGTTAAGCGTTGTAGCCGATGCGCCCGCCGGAACTCACGACTAACCGTTATCGAGCTCATTGGTCCGCTTGCACGCCGGCGTGTAGCTCACCGAGGCTGTCCAATATTTTTTCGTGTATCCCGCCAAAAGACCCGTTCGACATTATCACCAGGACCTCGCCTCCCTTGAGGCGCGGCACCAGCTGAGCGACGATCTCGTCGGGTGAGGGTATGTAGTAGGCCTCCCGCCCGCGCTTGTTCAGATTTTCAAGAATCTCAGCGGGCGATATGGCGGTCTCTGGTGTGTACCTTTCAGGATGAAACAGTCGGGCGATTATAGCCTCATCCGCCTCCGCGAGCGCATTTTCGAACTGTTGCTGAAACAACTTTATCTGTGCTGTATAAGAACGCGGCTCAAATATGGCAACAATCTTGCGCCCGGGATACTTCGCGCGCGCTGCCAGGAGTGTTTCCCGCACCGCTGTTGGGTGATGCGCGAAATCATCTATCACCGTAACACCGCGGACTTGTCCGCGCACTTCCAATCGGCGTTTAACGCTCTTGAACTGCGAAATTGCATTGGCAACTGCCGAACGATCGAATCCCAGCACGTCGCACGCCGCGATTACGGCAAGACAGTTTCGTACATTGAACATGCCGGCGAGAGGTGTCGTGTATCGTCCAAACTCTCGTCCGTCAACCAAAACGGAAAAAGAAGTGCCTAATGAGGAAAAACTCACATTATCTGCGCGCCATCGAGCATCCTCATCGATGCCAAAGCTTTCCACTCGACAGAATGCTCGCGCAGAGAGTTCTTTGACCAATTCGGAATCAAATCCGGCAATCAGATGTCCTTCGCCTGGAATCAGATTTATCAATCGACTGAAAGCAAATTTTACTGCTTCTATGTCTCGGTAGATATCTGCATGATCGAACTCGACGTTATTTAAGATGACAGAGTCGGGAAGATAGTGCATGAACTTCGGGCCCTTATCAAAATAAGCCGTATCGTACTCGTCGCCTTCGATTACAAAGTACGGACTATCTGTGATTCTGAATGACGCGTTGAAGTTTTCAGCAACGCCGCCGACCAGAAAAGAAGGCTTCGCCCCCGCGCATTCCATCGCCCACGCCAGCAGAGACGTAGTTGTCGTTTTTCCATGCGTGCCGGCTACGACGATCGAGTGATGGCCACGAATAAAGTTTTCCTTCACCACCGCGGCCATTGACGTGTAGTACAGCTTCTTATTAAGGACGTGCTCGAGTTCAGGATTACCGCGAGTTATCGCATTGCCTACGACAATGATAGCGGGTTTCTCAGGAACGTTTTCGGGACGATACCCCTCAGTGACTGGAATCTTAAGTCGCGCGAGCTCCAGCGACATTGGAGGATAGACGTTTTCATCAGAACCCGTGACTTCATGCCCTTGCTCAACCAGCATTCCCGCAAGCGAGGCCATGGCTGTACCACAGATCCCGATCAAATGATAATGTTGTTTTTTCAGATTCGTTCTCCCCGACAGAAGTGAGTCCGAGTATAGCCGTGCTCGTTCTCTTTTGAAAGATTGCGAGTCCTCCTCCTGCGAGTCCTCCTCCTTGCGAAGGCCCCGAGCGTGTGGAAGAATTCGACTGCCAGCGAGTCAGTCCGACGGCAAGATCAAGGAAATGCAGATCAAGGCAACAGCGGTATTGTTAAGCGTACTACTCGTAGGTTCTACACTGCTCAACGGCTTTGGCAGAGCAGACGCGACTCCTTCCATTTTTGAAATCATCGCGAGCCCGTCAGCAGACCCTGACCCACGCGATGAAACTTCGATCGCTGTCAGTCCGTCAAACGACCGGATAATAGTCGGCGCCTCCAAGGTGATTAGGGGAGGAGGGACTGCGGGCAGGGGTGACACTCTAGTCGACTACTACTTCTCTTCTGATGGCGGCCGTTCGTGGGGAACCGGTCAAATAGGTCTTGAAACTCCTGAAAAACTTTGGAGTCGCGCGACGGATCCCTCTGTTGCGGCCGATCTTGACGGCAATTTTTATCTTTGTGTGTTGATGCTCGACAACTCAAGCTTCGATTCTGGAGTTTACGTTTTCAAATCGACAGATAGCGGCAGGACTTTTAAGGATCCAAAGGCGGTTGTAAAGGATATCGGCAGTTCGGTTATCAGGAGAGCAGATAAGTGTTACCTCACGGTTGATGTATCACCGTCCAGCCCGTTCAAGGGGACTCTCTATGCGGTCTGGACGAGCACTGGTCCGGATGAAAACAATCAGAGCGCCACAGTTGTGAGGTTAGCACGGCGGCGCCCGACGGATGCGACCTTTTCTGAGCCTCGCACTATCAGTCACGCGGGTGATATGCGAGGGCCCGCGTTGGCGATTGGACCAAACGGCGAGTTTTACGCGGCGTGGGTCGGTATGCCGGCTCGCAGTTTGTTGTTCAACGCTTCGACAGATGGTGGTGACACGTTCCTGCCAGGACTGGCGTCCATAGATACCATTGTTCATAACTATGTAGGAAATCTCGAAGGGCCTAACGCGTCGTTCTTCTTGACTGGAATAGATCGGTCAAATAGTTTTCCGACTATCGATGTGGATCGCAGCTCCGGTCCGAATCGCGGTATGGTCTATGTTGCCTGGGCTGAGACGATCAACGGGCGCGATACGGATATCTTTCTTCGAAGGATCACTCCGCACGCGGGTACCCTTCCAGACGTTAGCTTGCCTGTTCGTGTCAATGACGATAACAGCGGTACTGATCAGTTCTTCCCCTGGCTCAGCGTCGATTCGACGGATGGCGCGGTTGAGCTGGCGTTCTACGATCGGCGCGATGATCCAGGATCGGTTCTAATGAACACGTACTTCACGCGATCGACTGATGGCGGTTTGCATTTTGAAGAGAACAAACGCTTGAGTTCGGCGGCCTCCGATCCTCGAATTCAAGCAAATGTAGTGGGT
>Ga0126384_10000820_pt1 | contig 17863 bp, 20 predicted proteins | sample PanSoiMetPlot_36_FD_92543 | JGI IMG/M metagenome (GOLD analysis project Ga0126384, IMG submission 92543) | Tropical forest soil microbial communities from Panama - MetaG Plot_36 | ecosystem: Environmental > Terrestrial > Soil > Tropical forest > Bulk soil | place: Panama | collected 2016-02-17 | reverse complement strand
CTTTACCCGAAGTTATTCAACGGGCTGGGATTGAATGCCAATATGGGAACACAGCTCTTTCACCTGATGCACAAGGCCGGGTTATCGAAACCGCAATGCCGTCTGGAGGCGCCGATCGATGGCGGCCCCGATAGCCTTTTTTATGACTGGCTCGCCGAGAGCATCCGCAGTATGCTGCCCAGATTCGAGTCGCTCGGAATCACCACAGCGGCGGAACTTGAAATTGACACCCTCGCAACTCGACTGCGCGAGCAAACCGTGACCCGCAACGCTTCTGTGGTAGCCCCTCCCATGATCAGCGCCTTCGCCCGCAAACCGGCTGCTTAGTGAATGACTGTCATCCTATCGAAAGCTGTCATCCCGAGCGTACAGAGGGACCTGCTGTTGGTGTTGTCTTCGCTGACCGCTGAGTGCCGACTGCGCCGGTGTTGCCTAGGTGCGAAGCTACGATGAAATGATTTTGTCGTAATCCGCGTGCGAGCCGATCCAGCTCCAGAGAATCGAACCTTCGACCTCTTGGCCGAGAGCTCGGTAGGCGAGACCGACACGCACAGACCAATAGCGGCCCGCTTTCTTTGAAATGTAACGATGGATGTCGAGGATTGGACTTCAGCAATTCGAAGTTCGACCGGGCCAACCGCTGGATATCAACCGGGAGCTTGTCGAATAGCCGCCAAAAATCAGGGCTAGCGTAATGTTTCAAATTTCGCGGCTCTTGCCGGCGCGATGATCGGCCAGAGATTCCTCGAACAGCTTGTCGAGTTTGCCGGAAGCCGCGTCCCGCTCGATCTCCCGGTCCCACTTCTCAGCGTCGAGCTCGAGAAACCAGTTACGCAACTGCACGAGCTCTTCTGGCGAAAGCTTCTTAATCTCTTCCTCGAGCAACTGAAGTTTGGTCATCGCCATTATTTTACATCTCGTGCTTTGGCCCTTCTTACTGTCACCCGACGAAGGAGGGATCTGCTGTTGGAGTTGCCTGTTACCTTCACGTCCTGTCTCTGACGACAGGAGGAAGAAGGATCTGCTTGTTCACCCGATTGACTTCACCCATCCGCTACTGCGGACGGTTCTGACTTTACTTCACCCGATCACCCGATGGCCCGATCACCCGATCACCGACTGACCCAGCGGCTACCGCCGCCGGTACTGATTCTTTACTTCACCCGATCACCCGATCCCTTCTGGCTGCTAGGTGCGTCCGGGATTTGGAATATCAAGCTCATTTGCGGCCGCCCGAGGCACTATTTCTATGTAATCGAGATCGCCGGTATATCGGGGAACTGCATAGAGAGCCGTTAGTACGAAACCTCCCAGACAGTGCAGATTCACTTCCTGAGAAAGTTGGGCGTCGACCGCTTTCAAAAAATCAGGCCACGGCTTGGGAAGAGAGAGGGTGGACGCCGTGGCCATAAATTACAGGGTGTACTGCAGAAATTCAGGCTGCCAATTCGTCAGCAGATTCCAGAACTGAGCTTCCTGAGAACGATTTGCTCGAAACCAGTTGCGTTCCGTTTCGGTCAAAGACGCTTGACCAAATGTGTCTTCAACTGCGAGACGCCCAGCCCGAAGAGCTTCAGACAAACGAGTTAGAGCCTGGTAGCGATGAGAACTCGAATAATCATTGTCATCCCTCGCGCGGTTTTTGCGCGGGGGATCTGCTGTTCTACTACGCTCAAGAACTCGCCTGGCCAGATCGACGACAAATCCAACGCGGTTCGTAAGATTCAACAAACGCGCCTGGGTTACAAGCCAATCAGAGTCGACGTCGGGGTAGTGCAAAAGGAGCCACGGCAGTGCCTCTGCCACTCGCGATTCCAGATTCGGTTGCGCAAGCGCAGTCAAAAGTACTTCACCTGGATTCTTCAGCCATCCGCCCCGCAAATAAGCGAACCCCGGATAACCCAATCGACTGAGATCGCGAGCAAGCTTTTCACCTGTATCCACCGAAGGCTTCTCGGCAGGGAGCAGCACCGGATTGAGCTTAAATTCCCGGACTGCTTTTCGGGCGAGGTCCGCCGGGACAGGTCGGCGACCCTTTTCCAGCAAAGCAACATAGGCCTGCGATACCCCAAGACGAGCACCAGCCTCTGCCTGTGTCCAGCCACGCTCTTCGCGAACCTTTCGAAGTGCCTCTCCAGTCATACTCACTCATCCAGTGATTTGATGGAATTTAGTATTACACGTTTTGTAATTTCTTTCAATACATAAATACATCTATATCAATGACATAGAATGATACTTAACGATTATGGGTGGAGCAGGCCGGCTTTTTGCCTTTAAGGCCTGCATTCATGGGGCTAATGAATAGGTACTAGCTCCGTCGGTGTTTGAATGCAAGCGCAGGGGAACCTTGCGTGGTTACCGGGTGAGGCGCGAGGCAACGTCAACACCCGCGCCAGGGCGCGCGGCGGTCCTAAGTCAACGGCAACAACAACACCAAAACAAAAGATCCTTCGACTTCCGCTCAGGATGAGTCAGGCGGCAGTGCCCCAGAAGCAATAGGTCCAGGCTTTTGGGAATGGGGCGAGGTATCCGGTGGAGAGCTGTTGGATTTCGAAGCCGGCCTGGGTGATCAGAGACGGGATGTTCTGGGTTACATGGCATCCTTCGAATAGGAAGCGGGTAATCGGCTCTGAGCGTTTCTGCCAGCGCACGATGGGCGGATCAGGCGCCAGTCCGTGCTCGAAGAAGAGGAATTTTCCTCGGGGCTTCAGGACGCGTCGCACACCTCTGAGCGCCTCCAGGACGCCGGGGATGGTGCACAGCGTAAACGTGCTGACGACGGAGTCGACGCTGGCCTCGGACAAAGGGATTCGCTCTCCGGGAAGATCGAGATACTCGACGTCGAGTTGGGTTTGGCGGCGTTGGCCTTCGGCCATGCGGATCATTCCCGGATTGGGCTCGAGCGCAAAGAGCTTGCTCACCTTGCTGGAATCGTAGTGAGCGAAGTTTGGGCCAGGTCCGACGCCGATCTCGAGCACCGTACCTTGCGCCGAGGCGACTACCTGCCGGCGAATCCGCCGGATCGGCTCGGGATCGCCCAGCATGTTCACGATGTGCGGGTAAATGTGGGTCCGGTAGAAAGACATGGTTTGCCCTGCGAGGCTGTGATGCCAATATATACGGCTATTTATGGCATCAGGTTCCGGGGACGGCGCGCCTGGCTGGCGCTAGGCGGCGTTGCTTTCCGGTGGTTGTGTTGCTGGGCCTTTGGTTGAGGACCGGTTGCGGAATGCGATGTGCCGGTCGCGGGCTGCTTTCGATCTCTCGAGTGCTTGCCGGGAATTCTCGCGGAGCCTGCGAGCATCCTCTCGGGTGATTTGGAATGGCCTGGGAGCTACTGTCAGACTTTGTGCCCGCGGTTCGGGAGCCTGTTTTCTAGCGATCAGCTCCGCTGTCATCTTCACGAGTGACTTGCTTCTCCGAATTGCCTGCTCGGACGTTACCCGGTTGATGGTTGCACGACGGATGAACTCGTCTCTCTGCATGGCAATTGAATCAGATGATCCGGTATCTCTGCTTTCAGGTCAGTGGTCAACTCCAATGAAGAATCCAACCCAACACTCGCAGGCAACGATCGAGCGCATGAAGGCGAACTCTGAAGCAGCTAAGAGGCGTCTGGCTCGCTTAAATGACGAATATCGCGTCCGCCAGGAAGCTCGAAAACTTTCCCGATCGAAAGCCGCGCCAAAGCGCGAAACCTTCGGGGAAGCGGTAGCGAGAATCGCTCGCGAAGCACAAATCGCTATTTAAGGCACACGCGTCCGGCTTAGGACTCCAGAAGTTCTTGTGCGGCGGCGAGGCGGGCCTTGGCTTCGTCCACTTCCTTCCGCACCTTGGCCAGAGCCTGGCGGGCTTTGGCGTGCTTATTGCGCGCGTCCTTTAATTTCTTCGTGGCTGACTTCATGTCTGACATCGCTTTTTTGTGACGTGGAAGAATGGCAGTACCTCCTCGATGGAATATTGGGTTCGCCTACTCTTGCTCCAGGTCGCTCGCAGGCGGACGTGATGCGCTCACGGTTGCCTCAACTGCCTGGTAGGAGTTGCACAGGCAGATCTTGCAGGAGCCATAGGTGTTGGATTTGCCGATGTTGTGATCGCGCTTTTGATGTCCGCAGTTACAGCTTTGCGTAGCCATGGAGCCCCTCGATTTCGGCCATGTATGTGCCAGACCACTTTGGGAATTTCATTTTTGTGGATGTGCCGCCTTGGGAGTTGCTTTCGGCAGGGCGTAATTGCCGCAGTACAAACACCTGCTCTCCGGCGTGACGGGATCGCACCTGGAGTCGTAGGTGCAGGTTTCGCATCGGGGCTTATCTTCTTTCATGTCGTCTCTCCTTGGTCGAAAAGGCTTTACAGCCGGCGAGGTGATCGTTCCACCCCGGCCTAGTCACTGGTCACTGTGAAACCGTGATTGCTCGCAGAGGACGCGCATCACTGGTTCCGCTGTGAATGTCCGCTGAGGTGCGGTGGTGGAGGGAGTCCCGGGTTCCACGGCACGGTTTCCGCAAAACGTCGCAGAAGACCGTCACTTCCGAATACGCGGCGGAGATGTGCGATGTACTTCGATCATACTCTTAATCCGGAATGGCCTTCCCGCGACCAGCGCCAACAAGCGCCTCACAACTTTTAATGTTGTGTTTGGGGAAGATGGGGATATGCTTCAATCCAGCAACCCAGAAATCAGGTGCAATATGGGCGCGTCCCCTAAGGCCCGTAAGAAACCTTCTCCGCTCCTGGCGGAGCGGTCGGTCGGCTTGTGGTTGGATTCTGCGCTGATCAGCAGACTGCACAGGCAGCCCTCAAAATCTGCCACAGACAGCTTCTTCCCGGACTCGGAGCGGATGCTGCATCTCGCCGACCTCGCGTTTGGAACCGCAAAGCGCGATAAGTTCAAGTCTGAAAAGGTCTCGAAGAATCCCGATAAAAGCTGATCGCTAGACCAGCAATCTTACGTCACCCATTCTGATCCTAACCTCCGTGCCCTTCCGCACGTCCCAATTCTGTCACTTCTGCTAGTGCCGCGCTTTGAAGGCCCACCTCTAGTATTAAAAGCAATCAACACTCGGCCACTGGGAATCGGGTGATCGGGTCATACGCTGAAGGCCAACCCGAGATCCTTCGCTCCGCTCAGGACGTGAAGTGAACAGGCAACAGCAGGTCCCTCCTGCGTCGGGATGACAGCTTTTAGGAGGTTGGTCGCGTGAACAAAGCGGTGGCGGTGGTACTGATAGCGGGATTGTGTGGGTTGAGCGCTGTGGGGGCGCGGGCTCAGACAACTCCGGAAAATGACAGCTCGGATCACGTGATCAAGGATCGCGATATCAAGCTATTGCGGCAGGATCTTCGCGCGAAAAGAAAACAATTGATTAAGGACAACCTGCACCTGACAGACGCAGAAGCGGCGAAGTTCTGGCCGGTTTACGAGCAGTATGTGACTGAGCTGATCGCGATCAACGACAAGAAGTTTGCTGTGATTCAAGACTATGCCGACCATTGGGGGAAATTGTCGGACGAGCAATCGTTGTTGTTTATCCGGCAATGGGCGGACTTTGATATTGCGATATCGCAATTGCGACAGAAATATGTGCCGATCGTGGCCAAAGTGCTGGATGGAAGAAAGACAGCAACGTTCATACAGTTAGACCGGCGCATCGCGATGATGCTCGAACTGCAGGTGGCGTCGCAAATGCCCCTTGTGGCGGATCAGGACCGGTAGGGGAAGCCGCATTCGGCACTCGGCATTCGGCACTCAGCTAAGGCAACAGCAACAGCAAAACACAAGATCCCGTTCGGCTTCGCTCAGGGCAGGCTCTTCGACTGCGGCTTCCCCCCCGCTGACCCGATCGAGCGCAAACAGCCAAGATCAACCACAGGATCCTTCGGCTCCGCTCAGGACGACGATGCGCTCGACGGGGCCCCAAACGCGCGGGTCCCTCCTGCGCTCAGGATGACAACAGCAGATCCCTCCTGCGTCGGGATGACAGCTTTCAACCACTCCGCTCGGGGATATCATATTTATATGACAATGAATCAGAGGTGCCCAGTGTGCAAAGGGCGGCGGACAGATGGAAATGGGAGAACCTGCCAGAGATGCGGAGGCACGGGAGAAGTCACGCCACCCGCGCAGGAAGGTGAAGGGCAGACACATGTTCCATCTCGGGAGCGGCGATCGCCGCCGGAAGGAAGCTCGCTGCGGAAGCGTTTGATCAGTCCGATCCGGCAGAGCGCGCCAGGTTCCGAACCTCGATGGCTGGAGTTGGATAAGACAGCCTCGGTGGAAGTGACTTCCGAGGATCCACAGTATCCGATTGAAGGAGCGCTGGTGAGAGGGGACAAGCGCGGATGGCGGGCGTCGGAAGCAGGCACGCAAATCATACGGCTCATCTTCGATCGACCACAGAATATCGAACGCATTGCACTGGCGTTCGACGAGAAGCACGCTGCGCGCACACAGGAGTTCGTGCTGCGATGGGTACCCAAGATGGGACAGCCACGGGAGATCGTTCGCCAGCAGTGGAATTTCAGCCCGCCAGGCACTGTGCATGAGGCTGAGAACTTCAGCGTTCAGCTTTCCGGAGTGAGTATGCTGGAACTAAGCATCACTCCCAACATCAGCGGCGGACAGGATCATGCTTCGCTGTCGCAATTCCGAGTGGCTTGATACAGAACCGTCCGCGGTAGCGGATGGGTGAAGTGAGAGTCAGAACCGTCCGCGGTAGCGGATGGGTGAAGTAGGGGCGCAACAGCAACACCAACACCAAAACACAAGATCCTTCGACTCCGGTTTCCACCTCTGGTGACTGCGCGGTGGACCCTCCTCCGCTAAGGATGACTAACAACTAGGGGACACGGGGGTCGGAACCGTTCGCGGTAGCGAATGGGTGAACAGCGGACCTTCGACTTCCCCTTCGAAGCTCGGGGTTTCGCGCTTGGCGCTCAAGCTAAGACAGCCAAGACCAAACACAGGATCCTTCGACTCCGCTCAGGACGGCGCGGGTGCCTCCTCCGCTCAGGATGACTTAGGAGATTTATGCTGCCTTCCGCGAGAGTCGATGGCCTAAACGCTTCTTTCGAAGCTTTTTGCCAATCTTGTTCGATATCGAAAACAATTGGCCTGCGGTGATCCCGAATCCGACGCGATGATGTCCTACTGCTGCCAATCCCATGGACGCGACGCAACCGCATTGCGAGCAATCTGGATTTCCACCGTATTGGCAAGGCTCGATCTGGGTCTTCAGGTCGGCGGAGATTATGGTGGTGGTTTGCGCGAAGATGCATTCTTCGGGTGAAGCGGGAGGATTTCCGAACTCGCGGATTTGCGAATCGTGCATGTCCAGCTTGCCGTAAATGGTCCGGAGGCGAAGCAGTTCGGCGATGCACAAGGAGCGCTGCGCGGACGAAAGGATCTCCGGCGACTGCTCGCCGATTTGCGGAGTGAAGATGCTCATCCAGATCTTGCGCACCTCTTCCCTGGAACTCCAGAACTGAATGAACTCTTCCAGATAGCCGGTCCGCACCATCATTTGGGAAGTAATCGTGCAATGCACGATTACGCGATGGCCGGCAATATTCTTTAGCACCCTTTCATAGGTCGCGGGCCGGCGGCGCACATCGTGCTCCGGCTGCAGTCCATCGATGGAGACAACAATTCCCAGTTTGGGATCCTCTGCCCACTCGGGTGGGATCTCGCGGAAAGCGCTGGTAACGATTTGAACGACGATGCCGCGCTTGCGCAACTCGGGCAGGAGAATCGTCAATTCCCGGAAGCGCACCAATGGATCTCCGCCGACAATGGATAAATGCAATGGACGATGCTCATCGACTACTCGGAGCACCTCACGGACCAGCTCATCTGACCGGTAATCCGCCAGATCGCGCAAATTGCGGGCCTGCCCTACGTGTCCCTCAGCGTAGGCATAGCATCCCGGACAACGCAGCGGACACTCCTTGGTGATTTCGATGGACAGTGCGGGCTTGCGCCCGGCGAGGATCTTCCTCCAAGCCTGAAGAACGTTGTTTCTTTCCATGGATTCCTTTGGCGCCGGAGACACTATTTCGATTGCCGCGGAGCGCCTGCGAGAGAGATGCGTGGGAGTGCGTCGAGGTGTGTGAAGTGTGACTAAATGTCGTCGACTAGCAGAGCCTGACGCAGAGGAGGCTTCGCCTCAGGCCGTGGCCGGCAACCGACAGCTGCCCAGAAACGTGCGGAGATAGTGGATCGAATATTAGAAGAAGCATGCAAAGCAGAGAGGCAGCCAGAAAAGCGAGATGAGGGCAAGACTTGGTAGCCGCCATCTCCGGTAGAGGCGAGATGAAGACGTACAAGACGGCAAGAACGATCACAAAGACAAGAACGGGTTTGCCTCGCAGCCGCACCAAGTCCACAATACGCTGCTTCGGGCCATCCTGTCATGCCAGGGAAAAGTCAGGGGAAGCACGAATGCACCGCCACGTCGCCTGTGGCCGTCGCGTTTTGAGGGGGACAGCGGGTCTTTTTTGATTTCTTAGATCGAATCGCTTTCCACAGCGACCGACGGTAAGTGTATTGACTCTGCGGTCCGAGTCGGGGTACCACGAAACATAGGGACAGGCAGATCCTTCGCCTTCCTCTGCGAAGCTCAGGGTTTCGCGCTTCGCCCTTCGCGCTCAAGCTAAGAAGGAGACAGGCGCACTCACTTCGTTCAGGGCTATGGTCATGACGATGAGAGTGAGAGGTTGGTTCGAATGCAATTCCCTGTTAATTCGCTGTTATTTTCACGCTCGCTCGAGAATCCCTTGGTTTTATGCGGGTCCCGCATGGCAGGAAAAAATTCGCTGTTATTTTCGCTGTTAAATTCGCTGTTATCTCCGGGATCAGCGAATTAACAGTGAATGGATGTCGTAGCGTATAGCAACGGTAACACCCGGCCGAGGGCGCGCGGCGGTGCAGGGTCTTCGACCCACTGCGAGTCATGATTACATGGTTCTGCCGGGAGAGCCGGAGAGTAGAGGGTTCTCCATGACGGCGGCGATGAGGGTTCGTTTTTCGATTTGGTCCATGGTGAGATAGCTGATGGATAGTGGCGGGCGCTTGCCAGACGCTGCGCCCCTGGCGATTTCTCGTTGCACGGCGTCCCAGCACTGGGCTGCGATGGCCTGGCTTTCTGCTACGAAGCGACACAGCCGCTCGAAGTCTTCTTCCTTGACGAGGATGAGTCCCGCATTGGGAGTGTGGGCCGGGAGATCTGCAGCCGTTATCAGGATTTCGTAGCACTCGGTATTGGGGAAGATCACGACCGCGGTGCCTGGTTCCTCTGCGGCGAGTTTGAGTTGGTCGAGGCAGAAGGCGCAGACGATCCGGAGTCCGGCGAGGCTTGCGAGTCGGGCAACGAGCTGGTACATCCCCTCGCTGAGGCTGAGCAGGAGTAATCGCGGCTGTGGACGAAATGGCATAGTTATCCTCCGAGGGCGCTCTAGGTAGATAGCTCGGCGGCGCTCGCGCAGGCACTGGTAGAAATGACAGGGGGAGATTAAGGAACAGGAGACACTTCCCTGTCCGTGTTCCCTACTCTTCCTCGTCCTCGCGGATCTGCTGGCTTAGGTAGCGTTCGTAGCCCATCTCCTGGATCTGGTGGAGTTGGGCTTCGAGCCAGTCGACGTGCTCCTCTTCGTCCTTCAGCAGGCGGTCGAATAGTTCGCGGGAGGCGTTGTCGCCTTCGTCGCGGGCGGTGCGGATGGCGTGGTTGTACATCTCGACGGCGCTGGTCTCGAGCTGGAGATCGCTCTCCAGTTGTGCCTTCACGTTCTTGCCTACGGTGAGCTGCATGGGCTTGGTGAGGTCAGGGGTGCCGTCGAGGAAGAGGATGCGCTCGATGAGCGCTTCGGCGTGCTTCATCTCGTCGATCGACTGCTTCTTGATGAAGGAGCCGAGCTTGTCGTAGTGCCAGTTCTCGCACATCTCGGCGTGCAGAAAATACTGGTTGATGGCCATTAGCTCTTCGCGCAGGGCCTCCTGCAAGGCCGCGATCACCTTTGGATTTCCTTTCATGATTCCCCTCCGAGATGGTGCGAAGTCGGAAGTATACGGGAATGCCAGGGGACAAGGCACAGGGGAACGTCAACACCGGCGGGGCGTCCTGCTCTGGCTTATTGCTTGTCGCTTGTTGCTTATCGCTGCTTGTTCGTCCTAACATTTCATAGCTCGATCATTTTCATAGCTCGACTACACACAGAGAGGTTGCCTATGTCCACCAGTGCTATTGCTACTCAGCTGAAGCCTTGTCCGATCTACATTGATGGGCGTCCGCAGATTTCGCGCGGCGAGGTTTTTGTTCAGCATAATCCGGCAACGGGGGAGCCGGTGGCTGAGATCCCGATTTGTACGCGTGATGAGATCTCGGCGGCGATTGCGTCAGCGCAGGCTGCGTTTCCGGCATGGAGCGCTATGCCGGTGATGAACCGTTGCCGCGTGCTCTTCCACTTCCATCAGCTGATGGAAAAGCATGCGGATGAGCTGATCGCGTTGGTGACCGAGGAAAACGGTAAGGTGCGGGAGGAGGCTCGCGGATCGTTCCAGCGCGGGCTGGAGTGTGTGGAGTTCGCTTGCGGTGTCTCCAGCATGATGATGGGCGAGACTGTCGAGCATGTGGGGGCCGACGTGGATGGCTGGTCGACGCGGCATCCGCTGGGTGTATGCGTGGGTATTACGCCGTTTAACTTTCCCCTAATGGTACCGCTGTGGATGTTTCCAGTGGCGATCGCGTGCGGCAATACCTTCGTCCTGAAGCCGTCAGAGCGGGTGCCGCGGTCGTCGGTGCGGCTACTGGAGCTGATTTATGAGGCTGGATTGCCGGCTGGGGTGTTGAATCTGGTGCATGGAACTAAGCCGGTCGTTGATCAGTTGTTAACCGATCCGCGTGTCAAGGCTGTTTCCTTTGTGGGTTCGAGTGGCGTTGCGAAATACGTATATTCAACCGCGTGCGCGAATGGCAAGCGTGCTCAGGCGCTCGGTGGCGCGAAGAACCACTCGGTTGTAATGCCCGATGCAGACATGAAGCACTCGGCCAGCACGATTATGTCATCGTCATTCGGATGCGCGGGCGAGCGTTGTGTGGCAACGAGCGTGGTGGTCGCGGTGGGAGAAGCGGCCGATCCGCTGCTCGCAGCCCTGAAGAAGGCTGCCGACGAGATGAAGGTTGGGGATGGCATGGATCGCAGTACCGTTATGGGACCGATCATCAACAGCGAAGCCAAGCGGCGCATTCTGAACTATATCGATATCGGTGAGCAGGAAGGTGCGAAGCTGGCTCGTGACGGTCGCAAGGATCCTTGCTGCGAAAACGATGGATACTTCGTTGGTCCGACGATCTTCGACTACGTAAAGGCGTCAATGCGAATCGCGCGTGAGGAGATTTTCGGTCCTGTGCTCTCGGTTGTGCGTGCCAAGGATCTGCAAGAGGCGATTGAAGTAGTAAATGGTTCGGAGTATGGAAACGCTTCCTCGATTTTTACCAGATCGGGACACACGGCCCGAGAGTTCAGCGGAAAAGTGCAGACCGGCATGGTCGGAATCAATGTCGGGGTGCCGGCTCCGGTTGCAATCTTTCCGTTCACCGGCTGGAAGGGCTCATTCTTCGGAGACCTGCATGCGTTGGGGAAAGATGGTGTGAAGTTCTATACCGAGACTCGGGTTGTCACTTGTCGATGGTAGCGAGCAATGATGCGCGAGACTCTGTAGAAGAGTACGGCCTCAAGCAGGTGAGACTTGAGGCTATGGCGAGTTCACCACCAGCCACCGCGCCTTCACCTATCTCGCAGAAAATCTAAAGACTTTCAGCCTTTAGTGTCTTTCTCTTAATCCAGAGAACAATCAGCTAACCACCAAGAAGAATCCCAGTCTAAGCAAATTGACACGTCAGTGCTTCAGCAATATATTGCACAGACATATATGACAGTGCCAATGCTAGACCGAGAACTGAAGAAGGGCAGCGCCGAGTTGATGATCCTCTCTCTCGTAGAGGACCGAGCCCGCCATGGTTACGAGATCAGCAAGCTCATCGAGACTCGTTCCCGCGGGACGCTGCGCTTTAACGTCGCGTCGCTTTACCCACTTCTCTACCGTCTTGAGGACCGTGGGTGGATTCAGGGACGCTGGACGGAAAAGTCGGGGCAGCGTCGTCGTCGCTACTACAAGCTGACGGCCGCAGGGCGCAAAGTGCTGAGCGCGCAGCGCAACACCTGGCAATCATTTGTCGCAGCCATGAGCCGAATTACGGGACTGGAAAATGCCTGATTTCAGAGACGAAATACGACGGAAACTCGCGCCCTTAAGGCTCGAGGCCACACGCGAAGCGGCAATCGTCGAGGAGCTAGGCCAGCATCTCGATGATCGCTATGCAGAATTAAAGACGCGGGGAACGCCGGAACAACAAGCTTCCGCGGCGGTTCTGGCAGAACTCGAGGAGCGCGATCTGCTTGCCACTCGGCTGCGAAAACTGGAACGTCAGCCGCGCTTTGATCCTGTGCCCGCGGGCGGGCCCTGGCATGGAGGCTTGCTGCAGCATCTTGGTCAGGACCTGCGCTATGCATTGAGAAGCTTGCGACGCAGCCCGGGTTTCGCAGCAGTCGCGATTTTGTCACTTGCTCTCGGCATTGGAGCGAATACTGCGATTTTCCAGCTGCTGAACGCGGTGCGACTGCGCAGCCTGCCCGTGAGGAATCCGGAAGAGCTGGTGTACCTGAAACCCTCCAACAGTCACGGGCGCTCCGGAAATTTTCGTGGCAATTTCCCCATATTCACAAATCTGATCTGGGAACAGATTCGTGATCATCAGCAGGCATTCTCGGGAATTGCTGCCTGGAACTCTACAAGTTTCAACCTGGCGACCGGTGGAAGATCGCGGATTGCCAAGGGTATGTACGTAAGCGGCGACTTCTTTAATGCTCTCGGTATTTTACCGGCGGCAGGGCGCCTGATTTCTGTGGCTGATGACACTAAGGGCTGTGGTTTGCCCGGAGCCGTAATCAGCTTCCCGTTTTGGCAGAGAGAGTATGGCGGCAACGCTTCCGCTATCGGCAGCAAGCTGACACTTGACGGCCATCCTGCGGAGATCATCGGAGTTACTCCACCTGGCTTTTTCGGTTTGGAAGTGGGAATGTCCTTCGATGTCGCTGCCCCGATTTGCAGCGAAGCCCTCATCGATGGCGAATGGAAGAACATCGACCGCCGCGATGGGTGGTGGCTGGCAATCATTGCTCGTCTAAAACCCGGATGGACGGCAGAAAAGGCGACCGCGCAGTTAGAGTCGATATCGCCGGGAATCTTCCAGGCAACGCTTCCGGAACGGTACAAAGAAAAAGAGGCCAAGGAGTTTCTCGGGTGGAAGCTGGCGGCCTATCCGGCGAGTGCCGGCCTTTCCAATCTGCGCGAGGAATACGAGCAACCTTTGTGGATGCTGCTGGCCATCGCTGGAACCGTCTTGCTGATCGCATGCGCAAATCTGGCCAATCTTATGTTTGCCCGTGCCAACGCGCGCGAGCGGGAGATCGCCGTGAGACTCGCCCTGGGCGCCTCGCGCTCACGCCTGCTGCAGCAATTGATGATGGAGAGCCTGCTGGTAGCAGCAGTTGGGGCACTAGCTGGAGTAGCGTTGGCGCAAATTCTCACTCGAGTCCTGGTCTCCTTTCTCACAACCAGTGGTGGAAAGATTTCATTGGATCTCGCGGTCGACTGGCGAGTGCTCGGCTTCAGCGGACTGGTTGCGGTAATTACATGTCTATTTTTCGGACTCACGCCCGCGATGAAGGCCACGGCGACACCACCCATTGTGGCAATGAAAGCCGGAGTTCGCGGAGCAATCGGTGGGCGCGAGCGTCTCGGGATACGTCGAGTGCTCGTGGTTGCACAGGTAGCGTTGTCGATGGTCTTGCTAGTAGCGGCATTCCTGTTCGTGCGCAGTTTTCAAAAACTCGTCACAGTGGACGCCGGTTTTCGACAAACAGGAATCCTGGTAGCCGATCTCGATTTTACACAGCTCAAGATGCCAGTCGAGATGCGAAACACTTTCAAGCAGCAACTTGCCGATCGTGTGCAGGCTCTGCCCGGAGTGGAATCGGCCGCAGCGGTTAACATCGTTCCCGTAAGTGGAAATGGATGGAACGACAGCGTGCATACGAATGCGTCAGGCGAGGAGTTACAGGAGGTCGCGTGGTTCAATCGTGTGTCTCCGGGATTCTTTAAGACGATGGGGACCCCGATTCTCCGCGGCCGAGACGTAAGCAATTCGGACACGCTTAGTTCCCCCGCCGTTGCAGTGGTCAACGAGACATTCGTGCGAAAACTCTTTAAAGACAAGGATCCTCTCGGGCAAACGTTCAAAGTCGACGAAGGCGCGACTAAACCGGAATCTGTGTATCAAGTAGTCGGAGTTGTGAAAGATACGAAATATCGAACGCTGCGCGATGAATTGACTCCGATAGCTTTTGTTCCGCGCGGACAGGACAAGCAGCCCGATACCTATTGTTCGATTGTCATGCGCTCCGACCTGCCGCTGGATTCGCTTACAACTGCCGTCGAGCATGCATTAGCGGAAATTAATCCTTCTATCCTGATCCGGTTCACGGTGCTCAAGACGCAGATTCGCGACACGCTCGTCCGCGAACGGCTCATGGCATCGCTTTCCGGATTCTTTGGAGTGCTGGCTGCCGTCTTAACCACAATTGGCCTGTATGGACTCATTTCCTACATGGCGCTGCGCCGGCGCAACGAGATAGGTATCAGAATGGCTCTCGGCGCCGATCGTATGCGAGTTTTGACGCTCGTCATGCGCGAAGCCATTGAGCTTCTGGGTATTGGACTAGTAGCCGGTGCAGCCCTGTCCTGGTGGGCTTCCCGCACAGCACGCAGCATGCTATTCGGAGTGAAGAACACTGACCCGACAATCTTTGGCGCCGCCGTAGCATTGCTCGCCATCGTCGCTCTTACAGCAAGCTTTGTTCCAGCGCAAAGGGCATCCCACCTGGATCCTTTGGAGGCTCTGAGAGAGGAATAGCTTCTAGACAATCATCTTCTTGAAATTGCGCGCAGCGATCGCCAGTGCGCCGAACCCCATGACCAGAAGCGCTGCAGCATTAATCCAAAGATCGCCGAAACCTGCGCCTCGCAGGATAATGCCGCGCGAAATCTGCATCATGTAGGTCGCGGGAACGAAGAAGCTCATGAGGTAGAAGATCCACGGCATGTTGTCGAGAGGAAAGATATAGCCGGAGAGGAAGATGCTAGGCAGCATGATTCCCATTGAGCGCTGCATGGCGTCGTTTTGGGAATTCGCCTTGGAGGAGATCAGCATGCCTAATGAGAGATGCGTGAACATGTAGCAGGTGCCCAGCAGCAGTAAGAGCAATACGCTTCCATGAATGGGGACTCGGAACGCAACACGCATAAAGGCAAGAATCATGAGCATCTCGATCATCGCGAGACCAAAATAGGGCATGATTTTGCCCATCATCAGACCCAGCGGACGCACGGGTGTCACAAAAAGCTGTTCCAGCGTGCCTCGCTCTTTTTCCCGCACGATGGAGAATGCCGTTAGCATGGTCGTAACGAACAACAACAGCACTGTCATGAGTCCAGGAAGGAAAAAGTTGGGTGAGCGGGAGTCTGGATTGAACATGACTTTCGGACGAATATCAATGGCCGGCGATTTGCCGGGTGGCAACATCCGGCGCAAGGATTCATCCAGTCCAATTGCCGACGCGACATTCAGAGACTGTCCGGCGACCGATGAGTCAGAACCATCGACCAGTACCATCACCTGCGCGCTACCGCCCCGCAGGAGCTGGCGATCGAAGTCGTAGGGAATTTTGATTCCCACTTTTGCATGACCGGCGACCATCTCATGCGTCAGCTCTTCGTCGGAGTGCGCATACCTGTAGATCTTGAAGGTGTCCGAGCTGCGAAAGCGATCAAGCAGTGCCCGGCTACTCTGACTGCCTTGAACATCAGAGGCGTGCTCCATGAGTCCGCTCTCATCAAAGACAACCGTCCGCACCTGGCGGACGTTGGTATCGATAGCCGCGCCGAGAATAATCATTTCCACAATCGGAACAAGTAAGGCGAACATGATCGCCATCGAGTCGCGTCGCAGGTGCAGGGACTCTTTGTAGAAGATCGCGCGGAACCCGCGGAATGGATTATTGCTCCATGCCTGGTGATTGATGCTTTCGGAATTCTGTTGTAACCGCATAACCTTGCCAAACTTGTCTCTAGAACGTCGGTGGTGAAAACTTATGATTAGGACCGACGCGCGCTTTCGCGCGGGTTTTAGTTTCAGTTACGAAGATTCAAAGGTCCGCGACATCGAGGCCGGGACGTGCTCCTATTTAATTGCTGGTGACGCGACGAAACACCCGCGCGAGGGCGCGCGTCGGTCCTAATGTCCTAATCCTTTAGTCAGACCTTCGCAACCTCCAGCTCTGCCTGCTTGCGGTAAGTCAACTCCACGAACACATCTTCCAGATCCGGCATCAGCGGGCGAATTTCGTCGGCATGCACGCCTACCTTCTCTAGCTCTCCTTCGAGCTCGGACTGCGTGATTGTGTCCTGCATGAGCGCGTGAATCGAGCGGCCGAAGATCGTGGCGCTGCGCATGAAAGGCAGCGTTCGCGCGCGTCTCAGCGCGGTGGTTACATCCTTGGTCGTGATCTCGAATCGTTGCGTGCCGGGCGGCGAGACCTCGGGGATTTCACGGAGTGTATCCGGAGTGCCATCAGCGATCAGCTTGCCGTAGTAGATGTAGGCGAGATGCGAGCAGCGCTCGGCTTCGTCCATGTAGTGCGTGGTCACGAAAAAAGTGATGCCCTGGCCGCTGAGTTCAAAGAGCAGATCCCAGAGTTTCCGCCGCGCTACAGGATCAATTCCCGCCGTGGGCTCATCGAGGTAAAGAATCTTCGGACCGTGCATCATGGCGCAGCTTAGGGCCAGGCGCTGTTTCCATCCTCCGGAGAGCTTTCCTGCTGAGCGATCTTTATAAGGCTCAATTGCATTTTGTTGCATGGTCTGCTGGATCTTTCGTTGAGCATCCTTGCTCTTGAGCCCGTAGATCTGCGCGTAGAAGCGCAGGTTCTCGAGTACTGTGAGGTCGTCGTAGAGCGAAAACTTCTGGCTCATGTAGCCGATGCGCTGCTTCACTCCATCTGGATCGGCAGTCACATCAATGCCGTCGACAACGCCACGCCCGGAGGTGAGCGGAAGAATTCCGGTAAGCATCTTGATCACAGTCGTCTTTCCACTGCCGTTCGGGCCAAGGAAGCCGAAGACTTCTCCTTGCTGCACCTGAAAGCTGACGCCATCGACGGCCGTAAAGGTGCCGAATTTGCGCACGAGTTTCTCCGCAACGATGGCCGCCATTTACTTCGTCTCCAGAAACTTCACATCAGCGTTGATGCCCGCGCGCAATCGCGACTCAGGATTTTCGACGCGCAGCTTCACGCCGACGACTTGATGCTCGCGCTCTTCCTTGGTCTGGACATTGCGAGGAAGAAATTCAGCTTGCTGGCGAATCTGTTCCACTTTGGCGTGGAACCGATTGTCGAAGGCATCGACCCGAACTTCGGCATCCTGCCCAAGGTGCACGCGGCCGATCAAACTCTGCGGAACATAGACGACAACGTAGAGCTGGTCAGTTTCGAGCAGCTTGGCGACTGTCGTATTCGCCAGCAGCAGGTCCCCCGGACGTATGTCCATTACTTCCACCACGGCACTCGTGGGAGCCTTCACTTGGCGCTCGTTCCACTGAGACTCCGCTTCTCGTAGCGCGCCTTCTGCTGCAATCATCTGTGCTTTAGCGGCAGCAATGTCTTCGCGACGGAATCCACGCTCCGT
>Ga0126384_10000818_pt1 | contig 17867 bp, 28 predicted proteins | sample PanSoiMetPlot_36_FD_92543 | JGI IMG/M metagenome (GOLD analysis project Ga0126384, IMG submission 92543) | Tropical forest soil microbial communities from Panama - MetaG Plot_36 | ecosystem: Environmental > Terrestrial > Soil > Tropical forest > Bulk soil | place: Panama | collected 2016-02-17 | reverse complement strand
CTCTACCACCGCGCCCGACATACCGACGGTCGCCGAGGTGACTGGCAACAAGGACTACGACTTCACGCTTTGGGCCGGCATATTTGCGCCGCGCGGCACACCGCAGGCCGTCATCGAGCGCTTAAACAAAGAAATTAACAAGGTCATCGAGGATCCTGAGGTTAAAGCGCGCCTAGAGGCGGCAGGCGCCGTCGTCGCGCCGATGTCGGTCGCCCAGTTCAAGGATTTTGTGCAAAACGAGAGTGCGAAATATCTTCGCGTCATCAAGCAGACTGGGGTGACTTCGCAATAACGCGGCTAGACTTTCGGTCCGATAGCCCTGAATCGTCGATTTTTCAGCCATTTCCGCTTGACTTGGCACAGTCGCGCCGATACATACCCCACACTTTTCGGCAGGCGGTGAGCTTCGCTTGGTCGGAACGGCCGCCCGGTTAATCCTTTGAGAGCGTTGTCTTTTCTCGAAGCGTTGCCGGCGCAAATCGCCTCGACAAATGAAGCTCAGACGCTGCCACTGACAGCACCTGTCAGAATTTGCGAGTGAACGGCCGCGGTGCTTGACCGTAACGCGGTTGTCCGAACGGAGGAGCGCCCTGCCGCAAACTGGCGGACGGCGCGATTTCGTTTTGCGCGTGGAAAGGACGAAAAGCGCACGGAAACGTCCGTGCGCAGCAGTGCCAGGGCGAGACGCCCGAAACGACGCGGGTGAATGTGTGCGAGAGATGCAGAAGGGCGGCACGAACGATCCGTTCGCGCTTATCCCAGGAACGAATGTAGCGAAAGCCGACGATGCCGACGATCAACCAGCTGATTGCCAAGCCGCGACACCCACTCAAGGCGCGCAACACGGCGCCAGCGCTTGAGTCCTCGCCGCAGAAGCGCGGTGTATGCACGCGCGTTTACACCACAACGCCCAAGAAGCCGAATTCGGCATTGCGTAAGGTAGCGAAGGTACGGCTCACGAACGGCTTCGAGGTGATCGGCTATATCCCGGGTGAGGGTCATAACCTCCAGGAGCATTCGGTCGTGATGCTCCGTGGTGGCCGCGTGAAGGACCTTCCGGGCGTCCGCTACCACATCCTGCGTGGCGTTCTCGACACGCAGGGCGTGAAAAACCGCAAGCAGCGCCGTTCCAAATACGGCGCAAAGCGGCCCAAGTAAGGTCAGCAGTTATGTCCCGCCGTCACGCCGCCGAAAAACGCGATATCATTCCGGACCCGAAGTTCGGCAACATCGTCATAAGCAAGTTTATGAACGCCATCATGCACGACGGCAAGAAATCGGTGGCGGAGGGAATCGTTTACGGCGCGCTCGAGATGATCGAGGGCAAGACCAAACAAAACCCGCTCGGCGTTTTCCAGCAGGCGCTCGACAACGTGATGCCCTCGATCGAGGTTCGTTCACGTCGCGTCGGCGGTGCCACGTATCAGGTACCGGTGGAAGTGCGCACGTCGCGCCGTCAAGCGCTCGGCATCCGCTGGATCATCTCCGCCGCGCGTGAACGCAATGAACGCACGATGACCGAACGGCTCTCGGCTGAGCTGCTCGACGCATCCAATAACAGGGGAAATGCCGTCAAGAAGCGCGAGGACACCCACAAGATGGCCGAAGCCAACCGGGCGTTCTCGCACTATCGCTGGTGACAGCACAAGAAGACTTTAGGACCCCCTATGCCCCGCAGCCACCCAATTGAGGACTACCGTAACTTCGGCATCATGGCCCACATCGATGCCGGAAAGACGACGACAACTGAGCGGATCCTTTATTACACAGGCAAGAGCCACAAAATCGGCGAGGTGCACGAAGGCGCCGCGACGATGGATTGGATGGAGCAGGAGCAGGAGCGCGGCATCACTATTACGTCGGCCGCGACGACGGCATTCTGGAGGGAAAAGCGCCTCAACATCATCGATACGCCCGGCCACGTCGACTTTACCATCGAGGTTGAACGTTCGCTTCGCGTGCTCGATGGCGCCGTCTGTGTGCTCGATTCAAACCAGGGTGTCGAACCGCAGACCGAGACGGTCTGGCGTCAGGGTGACAAATATAAGGTTCCGCGCATCGTCTTCGCCAACAAGATGGATAAGATCGGCGCCGATTTCTTCAAATGTCTCGACGACATCAAGAGCCGTCTGGGCGCAAAACCGGTAGCTATTCAGCTTCCGATCGGCTTGGAGCAAAATTTTAAGGGCATTGTCGATCTGGTGCGCATGAAGGGCGTGGTGTGGGATGATGAATCCCTCGGCGCTAAGTATCACGACATCGACATTCCGGCCGAAATGGCCGATGACGCAAAGAAATATCGCGAGCAAATGGTTGAAGCGGCGGTCGAGCTCGACGACGCCGCGATGACCGCTTACCTCGAAGGCCAAGAGCCTGACGAGGCCACGCTTAAGAGACTTATCCGCAAAGCAGTCATTACCAGCGCCTTCTTTCCTGTGCTGTGTGGCTCCGCCTTCAAGAACAAAGGTGTGCAGCCACTCCTGGACGCGGTCATCGACTATTTGCCAAGCCCGCTCGACGTGCCGGCGATCAAAGGCGTCGACGACAAGGGCAACGAAGTCGTTCGCAAGGCCGACGACAGGGAGCCGATGGCGCTACTCGCTTTCAAGATCATGGACGATCCCTTCGTCGGCACAATTACCTTCTGCCGCATCTATTCCGGCACGTTGCAAAGCGGCACTAGCGTGATCAATTCGACCAAGGGGCGCAAGGAGCGCATCGGCCGCATGCTGCTGATGCATGCCAATAACCGCGAGGATATCAAGGAAGCCTATGCCGGCGACATCGTCGCCCTCGCGGGTCTAAAGGAAGTACGTACGGGAGACACACTCTGCGATGCGCACAAGCCCGTGATTCTAGAAAAGATGGAATTTCCTGATCCTGTCATCGAAATCGCCATCGAGCCGAAGTCGAAGGCGGACCAGGAGAAGCTTGGCGTTGCGCTCGCGAAGCTCGCGACCGAGGATCCCTCTTTCCGCGTGTCCACCGATCAGGAGAGCGGACAGACGATCCTCAAGGGCATGGGCGAACTCCATCTCGACATCAAGGTGGACATCCTCAAGCGCACGTACAAAGTCGACGCCAATATTGGAGCGCCGCAAGTTGCGTTCCGGGAAAAGATTACGCGGCGGGTCGAGCACGACTATACCCACAAGAAACAGACCGGTGGTTCAGGTCAGTTCGCGGCGATCAAGATCATCACCGAGCCAACCCCGCCCGGTACGCCATTCATATTCGAGAACGAGATCGTCGGTGGTGCGGTGCCGAAAGAATTCATCCCTGGTGTCGAGAAAGGCCTGGAATCGGTGCTCGGTTCCGGCGTGGTAGCGGGATTTCCGGTGGTTGACCTCAAGGTAACACTGATCGACGGCAAGTATCATGATGTCGACTCCTCTGCACTCGCCTTCGAAATCTGCGCGCGCCAATGCCTGAAGGAGGCGCTGCAGAAGGGCAGGCCGGTACTACTCGAGCCGATCATGAAGGTCGAGGTGGTGACACCGGAGGAATACACCGGTTCAGTCATTGGCGATCTCAATTCGCGGCGTGGGCAGATCCAGGGTCAGGATATGCGCGGCAATGCCAACGTCATCAACGCGATGGTGCCGCTAATGAACATGTTCGGGTACGTCAACAACTTGCGGTCCATGTCTCAGGGCCGCGCCACATTCACGATGCAATTCGATCACTACTCGGAATTGCCCGCAAACGTGTCAGCCGAAGTACAGAAAAAATTCGCGTGATCGGGGAACGAAGGATAACCGAAGGATCTGAACGGAGAATTCCATGGCCAAAGAAAAATTCCAGCGGACTAAGCCCCATTGCAACATCGGAACAATCGGTCACGTCGACCACGGCAAAACGACGTTGACAGCGGCGATTACCAAAGTCCTTGCCGAAAAAGGCGGCGCCACATTCACCGCATATGACCAGATCGACAAAGCGCCAGAAGAGAAGGCGCGCGGCATCACCATTTCGACCGCGCACGTCGAATATCAGACCGACAAACGCCACTATGCGCACGTCGACTGCCCGGGCCACGCCGACTATGTGAAAAACATGATCACCGGCGCGGCGCAGATGGATGGGGCAATCCTGGTGGTTTCCGCCGCCGACGGCCCAATGCCGCAGACCCGCGAGCACATTCTGCTAGCCCGCCAAGTTGGCGTGCCGGCGTTGGTCGTCTACATGAACAAGGTAGACATGGTCGACGATCCGGAACTGCTCGAGCTAGTCGAGCTCGAGGTGCGCGAATTGCTGTCAAAATACAATTTTCCCGGCGACAAGATCCCGATCATCAAAGGTTCGGCGCTCAAAGCGCTCGAAGGCAGCGATGAGAAGCTTGGCAGAGAGTCGGTCGTAGCGCTGATGGAGGCGGTAGACGACTACATTCCACAGCCGGAGCGTCCAAAGGATCAACCGTTTCTGATGCCTGTAGAAGACGTGTTCTCAATCTCCGGCCGTGGCACCGTCTGCACTGGCCGCGTCGAGCGCGGTATCATTAAGGTCGGCGAAGAAGTCGAAATCGTCGGTATCCGTCCCACACAGAAGACTGTGGTTACGGGCGTCGAGATGTTCCGCAAGCTGCTTGACCAGGGCGAGGCCGGCGACAATGTCGGCTGCCTGCTGCGCGGCACCAAGCGCGAGGAAGTCGAGCGCGGCCAGGTACTGTGCAAGCCCGGCTCCGTCAAGCCGCACACGAAGTTCAAGGCGGAGGCCTACATCCTCACCAAGGAAGAGGGCGGCCGCCATACCCCTTTCTTCACCAACTATCGTCCGCAGTTCTATTTCCGCACCACCGACGTGACCGGCGTGGTGCACCTACCGCAAGGCACGGAAATGGTCATGCCGGGCGACAACGTGGCAATGGAAGTTCACCTCATCGTGCCGATCGCTATGGAAGAGAAGCTGCGCTTCGCCATTCGCGAAGGTGGTCGCACGGTCGGCGCCGGCGTGGTGGCGAGCATCATCGAGTAATGAATTGAGGCGCGATGGCCGGGCCAATCCCGGCCATTCGCGTCTTTTGAGGTTAGACATTCCGTTGTGGTTGCCGTGGCTTACGAGCGGACACGACGGACGAGAGAAGCGAAAATGAACGGCCAGAATATCCGGATCCGGCTCAAAGCGTTCGATCACCGCATCCTTGATGCGTCAACGCGCGAGATCGTGAACACGGCCAAGCGCACCGGTGCTCAGGTTCGTGGACCGATCCCGCTGCCGACGAAAATCGAGAAGTTTACGGTCAACCGCTCGCCGCATGTCGACAAGAAGAGCCGCGAACAGTTCGAGATGCGCACGCACAAACGCCTCTTGGACATCGTAGATCCGACGCCGCAGACTGTGGACGCGCTGATGAAGCTCGATCTCGCCGCGGGTGTCGATGTCGAGATCAAGCTCTAAGGCCGGGATTGGACTAGCAATGCGTTCGGGCGTAATCGCACAGAAGGTCGGAATGACCCGGGTGTTCACCGAAGCCGGCGAGCATGTGCCGGTCACGGTGCTGCGCTTAGACCAGTGTCAGGTGGTCTCTCACCGCGCCAAGGACAAGAATGGCTATGTCGCGCTACAGCTTGGCGCAGGCGCGCGCCGCGCTAATAATATGACCAAGGCCGACCGAGGATACTTCGGAAAGCAGAGGGTCGAGCCCAAGCGCAAGCTCGCCGAATTCCGCGTGACCGAGGATGCGTTGATTCCAGTCGGCGCGGAAATCACCGCTGATCATTTTATTACCGGCCAGTTTGTTGATGTTTGCGGCATCACCATCGGTAAGGGTTTTGCTGGCGGGATGAAGCGCTGGAATTTCGCGGGGCTGCGCGCGTCGCATGGCGTATCGATTTCGCACCGCTCGATTGGTGGGACCGGCGGCCGTCAGGACCCCGGTAAAACTTTTAAGAACAAGAAGATGCCTGGCCATCTTGGTGTCGAGCGTGTCACTACGCTCAACCTCAAGGTCGTGCAGACCGATGTCGAGCGCGGTCTCATTCTTGTCGAAGGCGCGGTGCCGGGTGCCAAGAGCGGCTGGGTCACCGTTCGTGATGCGGTGAAGAAAAAACTGCCCAAAGAGGCGCCGAAGCCCGGCAAGTTCCGTGTAAGCGAGGTGGCCGAGCCCAGGTCCGATCAGAAAAACGCCAAAGCTATCGAACAGCCCGAGGCCGCACCTGGGCTTGCACCGAGCGGCGAACAGTCGGCGAGGCAGGCCTCTGCGGCTGCCGATCAGCCAGGAAAGGCTACAACGCAAGCCGCCAAAACCGCGGATAAGTCCGCGAAGGCTGCCGGCAAGGCCGCCGCGGCTACGAAAAAGAAGAAGGAGGGCGAGTGATGGAGCTCAAAATCGTCGCCCTCGACGGCAAGGACGCCGGCAAGGCCACGTTACCCGATGCGATCTTTGGCCTCGAGCCGCGCACCGACATCATCCAGCGGTGTGTCAATTGGCAGCTCGCCAAGCGTCAACGCGGTACCCACAAGACCAAGGGCCGCAGCGAAATCTGGCTGACCGGAAAGAAGATGTACGCGCAGAAGGGAACGGGGGGCGCTCGTCACGGCTCTGCGCGCGTGCCCCAATTCCGCGGTGGCGGCCGCGCTTTTGGCCCCGTCGTGCGTAGCCACGGCATCGATTTGCCGAAAAAGGTGCGCGCGCTTGCGCTCAAGCATGCGCTGTCGTCGAAGGCCAAAGATGGCGGCATAATCGTGCTCGACAAGGCGACTCTAAAAAACGCTAAGACAAAGGCGCTGGCAAAACAGTTCGACAAGCTTGGACTCGAAAACGCACTGATCATCGATGGCGCCGAGATCGAAGCCAACTTCCGCAGCGCTGCGCGTAACCTACCCAATATCGATGTCCTGCCGGTGCAGGGCATAAACGTCTACGACATCCTGCGGCGCAAGACCTTGGTGCTGACCAAGGCTGCGCTAGATGCGCTGGAGGCGCGATTTAAATGAGCACCAGCGATCCGCGCCACTACGACGTCATCATAGCCCCAGTAATCACCGAAAAGGCAACTATGGCGTCCGAGCACAACAAAGTCATGTTCAAGGTGGTCAAGCACGCCACCAAGCCGCAGATCAAGGAAGCGGTGGAGAAACTGTTCGACGTTAAGGTCAAAAGTGTCAACACGCTTACACGGCCAGGGAAGTTGAAAGTGTTCCGCAACAGGATCGGGCAACTGTCCGACGTAAAGCGCGCGATTGTGACCCTCGAAGAGGGTCACAGAATCGACGTGACGACAGGATTGTAAGGAGAGCGTTGCGATGGCGTTGAAGACCTACAATCCGGTGACGCCGGGCCAGCGCCAGCTGGTGATCGTCGACCGCTCGACCCTACACAAGGGCCCGCCGGTCAAGTCGCTTACCGAGGGACAGAATTCGACGGGAGGCCGCAACAATCACGGCCGCATCACCTCGCGATTTCGCGGTGGCGGCCACAAGCAGGCCTATCGGCGGGTCGATTTCCGCCGCAGGAAATTTGATGTGCCCGCGACCGTCGAACGCCTGGAATACGACCCAAACCGCACCGGTTTTATCGCGCTGATCAAATATCAGGACGGCGAGCTGGCCTATATCCTGGCGCCGCAACGCCTAGCAGTCGGCGATGCCGTCATTACCTCCGAGCACGCGGACGTGAAGCCGGGCAACGCAATGCCGATTGCGAACATCCCAGTCGGCACCATCGTCCACAATGTCGAGATTAAGATTGGAAAAGGCGGACAGATCGCGCGCTCGGCGGGGAGCTACGCGCAAATCATTGGACGTGATCAGGACTATGTGATCCTCCGGCTGAATACCTCAGAGCAACGGTTGGTGCACGGGCGTTGCATGGCGACTGTCGGCGCCGTGTCCAATCCGGACAATCTGAACACCACGATCGGCAAGGCTGGACGACAACGCTGGAAAGGCCGCATGCCGCATAATCGCGGCATCACCATGAATCCAGTCGACCACCCGCATGGCGGCCGCACCAAGGGCGGCAAGCACTGGACGACACCGTGGGGCTTCCCAACCAAGGGCAAGAAGACCCGAAAGAATAAACGCACCGAGCGCTTCATTGTCGCGAGCCGGCATCATCGCAAGAAGAAGCAGCAGTAAAGGCACGAGCTATGACCCGTTCAGTTTGGAAAGGTCCTTTTGTCGACGGCTATTTGCTCCGCAAGGCACAGGCTGCTCGTTCTTCGGGCCGTCACGAGATGATCAAGATTTGGAGCCGCCGCTCGACGATTTTGCCGCAGTTCGTCGGGCTCAATTTTGGTGTCTATAACGGGCAGAAGCACATTCCGGTGCTGGTTAACGAAGAGATGGTCGGTCACAAGTTCGGCGAGTTCGCGCCGACTCGGATGTTTTATGGTCATTCGTCGGACCGCAAGGCGAAGCGCATGGGTGTGCCCGCTGCGCCAGCGGCGCCAGGCGCGCCGGCTCCTGCACCAGCTCCTGCTGCACCGGCTGCGAGCTAGGGGACAAAGAGTAGGGTCATGGGCAAACGCCAACGTGAGCGAAACCTAGGCCAGAACGAGGCCAGGGCTGTGAGCAAAATGCTGCGGGTTTCTCCGCAAAAGCTTAACCTCGTCGCGCAACTGATCCGCGGCAAAAAGGTCGCAAGCGCGCTCGCCGACCTCGAGTTTTCGCACAAGCGCATCGCCAAGGATGTGCGCAAGTGCCTGGAATCGGCGGTCGCAAATGCCGAGAACAACCATGACCTGGACGTCGATGAACTCGTTGTCGCCGAGGCGCATGTCGGCAAGGCGCTGGTGATCAAGCGCTTCACCCCACGCGGCCGCGGCCGTGTCGGACGAATTCTTAAGCCTTTTTCTCACCTGACCATAGTGGTGCGTCAGGTCGAGGCGCGGGCCGAAGCCTGAGGAGTAGGCAATGGGTCAAAAAGTCAATCCGATCGGGCTGCGCGTCGGTATCAACCGCACTTGGGATTCGCGCTGGTTTGCCGGCAAGGCGGAATACGGATCGCTCCTGCACGAGGACATCAAGATCCGCGAGGAACTGATGAAGCAGCTCAAGCAGGCGGCTGTGTCACACATTGTTATTGAGAGGCCGCACAAGAAATGCCGCGTTACGATCCACTCGGCCCGTCCGGGCGTGGTAATCGGCAAGAAGGGCGCCGACATCGAGAAACTTCGCAAGATGGTCGCCAAGCTCACCGACAGCGACGTCGTCATCAATATCGTGGAAATCCGTAAGCCCGAACTTGACGCCCAACTGGTCGCAGAATCGATCGCGCAGCAGCTCGAACGTCGTGTTGCATTCCGCCGCGCCATGAAGCGCGCGGTGCAGTCGGCGATGCGTCTTGGCGCCGAAGGCATCCGCATCAACTGCTCGGGACGCCTTGGCGGCGCAGAAATCGCGCGCATGGAATGGTATCGCGAAGGGCGCGTGCCACTGCATACGCTGCGCGCCGACGTCGACTATGGAGTCGCAACTGCGTTCACCACGTATGGCACCTGCGGTGTCAAAGTCTGGATCTTCAAGGGCGAAATCCTCGAGCACGATCCGATGGCGCAGGACAAGAAACTGGCTGAAGGCGAAGCTGGTCGTCCCCGCCGTGAAACGGCGGCCTGAGGAAACGAGTAGAGCTTAAGTCATGCTGCAACCGATCCGCACCAAGTTTCGCAAGGCGTTCAAGGGCCGCATTCACGGCGTCGCCACGAGCGGCACCACGCTTGCGTTCGGACATTACGGCCTCAAGGCGCTGGAGCCGGAGCGCGTCACTGCGCGTCAGATCGAGGCCGCGCGCCGCGCTCTCACCCACTTTATGAAGCGGTCTGGCCGTGTGTGGATCCGCGTGTTCCCTGATGTTCCGATCTCGAAAAAGCCGATCGAAGTGCGCATGGGCAAAGGCAAGGGTACGCCCGAACTCTGGGTCGTGCGCGTGAAGCCCGGTCGCATCCTGTTCGAGGTCGACGGCATTCCCTCGGCGGTTGCCAAGGAAGCCTTGGCGCTCGCCGCGGCCAAGCTACCGGTCAAGACCCGTTTCATCGAACGTATCGCCGAGTGACTGCATGAAAGCCGCCGACGCAAGAGCGATGACGCTCGATCAGCTCGATGACGAGGTACTCAAGCTGAAGAAGGAGCAGTTTAACCTGCGCTTCCAGCGGGCCACCGGTCAACTCGAGAACACCTCTCGCGTGCGGACAATCCGACGCGACATTGCGCGCATGAAGACCATAGCGGCGCAGAAGCGTGCCGGTGCGCCTGAGCCGGCGCCGAAAGCTGACGACGTGCTGGCGGCCACAAAGACGACCAAAACGCCCAAACCGAAAGCCATTGCGAAGCAAAAGTCGCGCGCCAAGACAAAGTAGAAGGAATAAGGGGTTCGAGATGCCGAAGCGTACGCTCCATGGCGTTGTGGTGAGCGACAAGCAGGATAAGACGGTGGTCGTGCGTGTGGAGCGTCGTTTTTCGCACCCAACGATGAAGAAAACGATTCGCCGCTCGAAGAAGTACCACGCCCATGACGAAGCCAACAGATATTCGGTGGGCGATGTCGTGTGGATCGAGGAGCGTCGTCCGATTTCCAAGCTCAAGTGCTGGGAAGTTATCCGCGGCGAGAAGAAGCAGAAAGTCCAATGATCGTTATGCGACCAACAATGAGAGCCGCATCATGATTCAGATGCAAACCAATCTCGACGTGGCGGACAATTCCGGTGCGCGTCGCGTCATGTGCATCAAGGTGCTGGGCGGCTCCAAGCGCAAATACGCCACCATCGGCGACGTCATCGTCGTGTCGGTGAAAGAGGCGATTCCACGTGGCCGCGTGAAGAAGGGCGACGTGATGAAGGCCGTCGTGGTGCGCATTTCCAAGGACATCAAGCGGCCTGACGGCTCTGTCATTCGTTTTGATCGTAACGCTGCGGTCCTGATCACGCCTCAAATGGAGCCGGTTGGCACCCGCATCTTCGGGCCGGTCCCGCGCGAACTCCGCGCCAAAAATCATATGAAGATCATTTCGCTTGCCCCGGAGGTGCTGTGATGGCCGCCAAGATCCGTAAGGGCGACAAAGTGATAGTGCTCACCGGTCGCGACAAGGGACGCATTGGCGAGGTGATTGAGGTGCGTCCCGATCAGGACCGCGCACTGGTGCGCGGCGTCAACATGGTCAAGCGGCACCAGCGGCAGACCGCGCAGCAAGAGGGGGGGATCATCTCCAAGGAGAGCACGGTCCATCTGTCCAATCTTGCAATTGCCGACCCCAAGGACGGAAAGCCGACCCGGGTCGGCTTCAAGTTCGTCGGCGAAGGTGACACGCGCAAGAAGGTACGCATCGCCAAGCGTTCCGGAGTCGAGATCGATGGCTGAGACGCAGCAGCAGAACGAAGACAAAAAGCAGAAAAAGCCGCAGAAACCGCAGGGCGCATTGAAAGGCGCTAAGGACGGCGGCGCTCCCAAGGGTGATGCGCCGAAGGTGAAGAAGCCACGCGAGCGATCTGACTATGTCGCACGCCTGAAGACCCATTTCGAACAAGTGGTGCGCCCGCAACTATCGAAGCAGTTCAACTACACCAACCGCATGCAGGTGCCCAGGATTACCAAGGTCGTGCTCAACATGGGAATCGGCGAAGGCGTTGCCGACCGCAAGAAGGTCGACAACGCCTCCAACGACCTGTCGCTGATCGCCGGTCAGAAAGCTGTGATCACCAAGTCGCGGAAGTCGATCGCCACCTACAAGCTGCGTGACGGTCAGGCCATCGGCTGCAAGGTCACGCTGCGCAAGGCGCGCATGTACGACTTCATCGACCGGCTCGTGAATATCGCGCTGCCTCGGGTGCGCGACTTCCGGGGACTCAATCCAGGGAGCTTTGACGGCCGCGGCAATTACAGCCTTGGCATCAAGGAGTACACCGTGTTCCCGGAGATCGATTTTGACAAGGTGACCGATACGTGGGGCCTCGATGTCACCGTTTGCACTAACGCGCGCAACGACGAAGAAGCGCGCGCGCTGCTTACCGCGTTTAACTTTCCGTTCCGGTAGTGAGGTTAGGCCTTATACGCGGAACCGCAAGGAGCGAAAGTATGGCTAAGAAGAGCTCGGTCGAGAAGAACAATAGACGGCGCAAGATGGCAAAGAAGTTCGCTAGTCGGCGCACGAAACTGAAAACAATCGCGCGCGACAAGAAGCTGCCAATGGAAGAACGCTTTGCCGCTACTTTGAAGTTGGCTGAGTTGCCGCGCAATTCCTCCAAAACGCGCGTGCGCAATCGTTGCGAGCTGAGTGGTCGGCCGCGCGCCTATTACCGCAAGCATCGCTTGAGCCGTATCGCGTTGCGCGAGCTTGGCTCTAGGGGCCTTATCCCTGGCCTCGTGAAGTCGAGCTGGTAAGGAGGGATGGCAATGAACGATCCAATCGGCGACATGATTACGCGCATCCGAAACGCACAAATGCGCAACAAGTGGAAGGTTTCGATGCCTGGTTCCAAGCAACGCGAACGCGTGCTTGAGGTGCTCAAGGCAGAAGGGTTTATTCGCGGCTACGCCAGCGTCGCTCACGCGAGTGGCCGGTCCGAGCTCGAGATAGAGTTGAAATATTTCGACGGTGAGCCGGTCATTCGTGAAATCGAACGCGTTTCGAAGCCGGGGCGTCGCGTCTACGTGGCGGTTCGCAATCTACCGCGTATTAACAACGGACTTGGCGTCGCCATTCTGTCGACGCCGAAGGGCGTTATGGCCGATCACGACGCACGCGAGGCGAACGTGGGCGGCGAAATCATCTGCACGGTGTTCTGATGTCGCGGATCGGCAAGAAAGCGGTTGTTGTTCCGACTGGCGTTACCGCCAACGTTGAAGGCCAGACCGTTAAAGTAAAGGGGCCAAAGGGCACCCTTCAGGTCGTGGTGCACGACGACGTTTCAGTCGCTATGGATAAGGGCGCCATCAAGCTCGAACCACGCAACGAGAGCAAGCGCGCGCTGTCGATGTGGGGCACCTCACGCACGCTGGTCGCCAACGTGATGTCGGGCGTAGCCAAGGGATTCGAGGAGAAGCTGGAGATTACCGGCGTGGGATTTCGCGCCGCGGTGCAGGGCAAAACACTGCAATTGCAGCTCGGCTTTTCCCACGACGTGAATTTTCCGATCCCTGAAGGTATTGCCATTACGACGCCGAAACCGACTGAGATCTTAGTAAGTGGCGTCGACAAACAGAAAGTGGGCCACGTTGCCGCCGAGATCCGCGGTTATCGGCCACCCGAGCCCTACAAGGGCAAGGGTGTGAAATACGTGAACGAGTACATCTTCCGCAAGGAAGGGAAGAAGAAGTAGAGGACACGCTATGTCAAGATCAAGTGATCGGACCGCACGGCGGACGGCGATAGTGCGACGCAAAGTCAAGCTCGCCGCGCGCGGACGTGCACGGCTTTCGGTATTCCGCTCGTCCAAGCATATTTACGCCCAGCTTATCGACGACGTGAAGGGCACGACACTGGTTGCGGCTTCATCGCTCGAGAAACCGATGCGGGAGGGTGCCAAGATCGGCGCCAATATCGCGGCAGCGAAGGCGGTTGGCAAACTGATCGCCGAACGCGCCAAGGAAAAGGGCATCAAAGACGTCGTGTTTGACCGCGGCGGCTATCTCTATCACGGACGCATCAAGGCGCTGGCCGATGCCGCGCGTGAAGGCGGACTTAACTTTTAACGGATCGAACGCATATGGCACGGGAAGGCCGACGGGAACGAGAACGCGGCGAGCGCGAAGAGCGCGACAGCGAGTTCATCGACAAGCTCGTCCACATCAACCGGGTGGCAAAGGTGGTCAAGGGCGGCCGCCGTTTTGGATTTGCTGCACTGGTGGTCGTAGGCGATCAGAAGGGCCGGGTTGGCTTCGGCCACGGCAAGGCGCGTGAGGTGCCGGAGGCGATTCGCAAGGCGACCGACGCCGCGAAGCGGGGTCTCACGCGCGTTCCGCTTCGAGAAGGCCGGACGTTGCACCATGATGTGCGAGGCCGTCACGGGGCGGGCAAAGTGTTCCTGCGCGCGGCCCCCCCTGGCACGGGCATTATAGCTGGAGGGCCGATGCGCGCCGTGTTCGAGACGCTCGGCATGCAGGATGTCGTGGCAAAATCGCTCGGCTCGTCCAATCCGTACAATGTAGTGCGTGCAACCTTCGATGCGCTCAAGCACCAGGATTCGCCGCGCTCGGTTGCGGCCCGTCGCAACATCAAGGTGTCCACTTTGCAGTCGCGTCGCCGTGAAACCGATACGGAAGCGGCGGCTGATTGAGGATTTAGCGCATGGCTCAGGCACAAAAGACCATCAAGGTTGAGCAGGTGGGCAGCCCGCAACGACGTCGCCACGATCAGCGCGCTACGCTGATCGGGCTTGGCCTCAACAAGATTAGGCGCATGCGCGATCTGCCGGATACGCCTGCGACTCGCGGGATGATCCGCAAAGTCCAGCATTTGGTGCGCGTGGTCGGCGACGCGCAGTAAGAGGTGGTGCGATGAAACTTAACCAGATCGCTGACAAACCAGGTGCGCGCAAAAAGCGCATGCGCATCGGCCGCGGCATCGGCTCGGGCATGGGTAAGACCGGCGGTCGCGGCGGCAAGGGTCAGACCGCGCGAGCCGGCGCAAGCATCAAGGGCTTCGAAGGCGGCCAAATGCCGCTGCATCGGCGCTTGCCGAAGCGGGGCTTCCGCAACACGCCGTTCGCGGTCAAGCTCAATGAAATCAATCTTGGCAAGATTCAAGCTGCGATCGACGCCGGCTTGATCGATGCCAAGGCTCCCGTCGATGCAGCCGTTATGGTCAAGGCAGGGCTGATGCGCCGCGAGAAAGGGGGAGTGAAGCTTCTCGGCGAAGGCCAGCTTAAGAGCAAAATTGAACTTTCGGTCTGGCGTGCCTCGAAATCTGCAGTCGTCGCCGTGGAGAAAACCGGCGGCGCGGTAAAGATTCTCGCGCCGGCGAAAAAAGAAGACGCCGAACCGAAGGGCAAGAATAAGCGCAAAGCGTTGGAAGCGGCCAAAAGTGACGACAAGCCGAAGGGCGGCAAGCCCAAGGCAGAGGCGGAAGGCGAACAAAAGAGCGCCGGATCCGGATAGTGGGTGCTTGGTGCGGCCCTCGTTGGGGTGCAGCCAATATGCGTCGGCTTACAGATTTGGGCCATCGCCCCTATCTAGAGGGCTGTGAGGAAGGGATGCCTCAATCTCGAGGGGCATGAGAGCGGAAGGGTCGAGCGGCCATGGTCTCAGCAGCGGAACAACTGGCGGCCAATCTCAATTTTTCGGCGCTCGCCAAGGCAGAAGAACTCAAGAAACGAATCTGGTTTACCGTCGGCGCGCTGCTGGTTTATCGCCTCGGTACTTATATCCCGCTGCCCGGTATTGATCCCAACGCTTGGGCGCAGATTTTCAACACCCAGGCCGGCGGCATTTTGGGCATGTTCAACATGTTCTCCGGCGGCGGTATTCACCGGATGGCGATCTTCGCACTTAACATCATGCCTTATATTTCGGCATCGATCATCATTCAGCTGATGACGACGGTCTCGCCAACGCTCGAAGCATTGAAGAAAGAAGGCGAACAGGGTCGCAAAATTATGAATCAGTACACGCGGTATCTTACCGTCGTGCTGGCTGCGTTCCAAGCTTACGGCATTGGCGTCGGTCTGCAGGGAACCGGAAGCGTGGTGTCCGCTCCGGGCATTTTCTTCTTGATTTCGACGACGATCACCCTCACTGGGGGCACGATGTTTCTCATGTGGCTGGGTGAGCAGATCACCGCCCGCGGCATCGGCAACGGCATTTCGTTAATCATCCTGTCTGGCATAGTGGCCGAACTGCCATCAGCGATCGCCGGTACTCTCGAACTTGGGCGCCAAGGCGCATTATCAACCGGATTGATCCTCGCGGTGATCGTGATGGCGGTCGCGGTCATCGCCTTCATCGTGTTCATGGAGCGAGCGCAACGCCGGCTGCTGATCCAATACCCCAAGCGTCAAGTCGGCAATCGCATGTTTGAGGGACAGTCCTCGCACCTGCCGCTTAAGCTAAATACTTCGGGCGTGATCCCGCCGATTTTTGCTTCGTCGCTGCTTTTGCTGCCGACCACGGTTGCCAATTTCAATGCTGGTCAAGGGCCTAACTGGCTCACGACCATGACAACGCTGCTTGGCCACGGCAGGCCATTGTTTCTCATTCTTTACATCGCGCTGATTGTATTCTTCGCCTTTTTTTATACGGCCGTCGTGTTCAACCCAACCGAGACCGCGGATAATCTGAAGAAGCATGGTGGCTTCATTCCCGGCCTCCGACCTGGCGAGCGCACCGCCGAGTATATTGATTATGTGCTTACGCGCATCACCGCAGTCGGGGCACTGTATCTCGCCATCGTGTGCCTTGTTCCAGAGATTTTGATTTCCTACGCGGCGGTTCCTTTCTATTTTGGCGGCACGTCGCTGCTGATTGTGGTCAGTGTCACAATGGACACAGTCGCGCAGATCCAAGGCTACCTGCTGGCTCACCAATATGAAGGACTGATTAAGCGCTCTAAGCTGCGAGGTCGCACGCGATGAGATTGATCCTGCTCGGCCCCCCGGGGGCGGGGAAGGGCACGCAAGCGCACCGCCTGACAGCCAAACACGGAATTGTCCAGCTCTCCACCGGCGACATGCTACGCGCCGCGGTTGCCGCAGGCACTCCGGTCGGTCTGCGCGCCAAAAGCATTATGGAACGGGGCGAGCTGGTGCCCGACGAGATGGTGGTAGCGATCGTCGCTGATCGCATCGGACAGTCCGACGCCAAACGTGGCTTTGTGCTCGACGGCTTTCCCCGGACGGTACCGCAGGCTGAGGTGCTCGATCGCTTGTTGGCGGAGCGAGGGCTCAAGCTCGATGCGGTGATCGAGCTGAAACTGGACGAAGGAATTCTCCTTAAGCGCATTGCGAAACGCGTGGCTGAGATGATCGCGCGCGGCGAAAAGATCCGCACCGACGACAATCCGGAAGTGCTCAAGGAGCGACTTTCGGCCTACCGGGCACAAACAGCGCCGCTCGCTGGCTATTACGCTCGCAAAGGCATGCTCAAAAGCGTGGACGGGATGGCTTCGATTGACGAGGTCACAGCGGCAATAGGTCGCCACTTAGGCTGTAGGACGGCTCGTGAACCCAAATCGATCCGTCGGAGGGCCAAACCCGCAAAGATGGCGAAGCAAAGGGCTTTTACCGCCGGCGCGCGTCGAAAGCGTTCGGTCGCGAAAAGACTCAAAAACAAGCCAGGAGGGCCCAAAAACCGTACTCGCAGGAGGTTGACGAGGACGCGATGAGTCCCTTAATAAGCAGCGCATTCAGAAGTTTGACGCGATGCTGGCTCCCACCAGCGGGGCAGGCGTCGCGTTACACGTTTGCCTATCCCATTCAAGGGACACGAAAAATTAGGCGTCTTTCGCGCCATCGGTCGATATAGGAGAAGCTAAGTGGCTCGTATCGCGGGCGTCAATTTACCGACAAATAAGCGCGTGGTGATCGCGCTGCAGTACATCCATGGCATTGGGCCCACGATCGCTCAAGATATCGTCGGCAAGGTTAATCTGCCGGTCGGACGGCGCGTGTCGCAGCTCACTGACGCTGAAGTGATTCAGATTCGCGAAATTATCGACCGCGATTACATGGTCGAGGGCGATCTGCGGCGCGAAGTTCAGCTCAATATCAAACGGCTGATGGATCTCGGCTGCTACCGCGGCCTGCGCCATCGCAAGGGACTGCCGGTTCGCGGGCAGCGCACCCACACCAATGCGCGGACCCGCAAGGGCCCGGCCAAGACTATCGCCGGCAAGAAGAAGATCCCGGGGCCGACTTGATTACAGGATCGGCCCAGCACCAATGACGGTGCTCGGGCGCGAAAGGATTGAGAATGGGTAAGGAAGCCACCCGCGTCCGTCG
>Ga0126384_10000817_pt1 | contig 17871 bp, 16 predicted proteins | sample PanSoiMetPlot_36_FD_92543 | JGI IMG/M metagenome (GOLD analysis project Ga0126384, IMG submission 92543) | Tropical forest soil microbial communities from Panama - MetaG Plot_36 | ecosystem: Environmental > Terrestrial > Soil > Tropical forest > Bulk soil | place: Panama | collected 2016-02-17 | reverse complement strand
TCTAGTGGACTGTAACAGCCGGATGCGGAGCATCCGACGTCCCAGGCGGCCGGGCGCCTTGCAGGCGCTGATGGCTGCGTCTGGGGGCCCGGCGCGCCTCGTCACCGATCGACAAATGGGCTCCTCGTTGCGCCACCCCATCCTTCCCACCCCACCAAGCAGGCTTCGCGGGGACCCCGAGGCCACCGACCACCTGGAACGCCGGCCTTCGGGCCTGCGGCCTGCTCCACCTCCGACCGTTACAGTCCACTAGCCGGCATGCGCGCGGGGCAGCACGGCCAGGTTGAGTTTCTGACTTAGGTCCAGCTAGATGCAGCAACCCAGCAGGTTGAGTTGGTACAATCAACAGCGAAGAAGTGAGCAACCTACTTCGGCCGGCGGGCCGACCTAGCCGGCAAGCCATTCACCAACGACTCGCCTTCATGGTTGGGGAGATGCGCGCTTTACTCGGAGGGCTACCGACGCCGGAACAGGCAGACGCCATCTGGGAGGACATCTGGTACCACGAAGCCCACAGCTCCACCGCCCTTGAAGGCAACACGCTGGTACGAAGGGAGGTCGAGGCGCTGCTGAAGGAGGGCAAGGCCGTCGGCAGCAAGGAGCTGAAGGACTACCTTGAGGTCTCCGGGTATGCGACCGCGGCTCGCTGGGTCTACAGCCAGGCTTCGGGCAAGGGCGGTTGGGCGAGCGGCGGACTCGTGACCCTCACCGAGGTTCGACATGTCCATCGCCTTGTCATGACGCCGGTATGGGAGATCGCGCCGCACCCTGACGCCGACGACAACGAGGGGCCTGGGAACTGGCGCCGGCACGACATCAACCCCTTCGGTGGGGGAATGAAGCCGCCCGACCACACCCAGATCCCCGGCCTGATCCGAGATTGGGTCGACGGACTCAGCTCGGCTTCGCGCGACCAGGCGCCGATAGGCGAGTTCCTCGCCCGCCACCACGCTGCCTTCGAGCGGATCCATCCATTCCTCGATGGCAATGGTCGCGTCGGGCGGCTGCTGATGAACCTTCTGCTCGTCCGCCTCGGCTATCCTCCGGCCATCATCCAGAAGCGCGAGCGGGATAGGTACCTCGCGGCTCTGGACCGAGCCGACCGCGATGACCCCCGCCCTCTTGGCGAGCTGATCGCGCGGGCGATCCTCGACAATCTGACCCGGTTCGTCCTGCCCGCCATCGCAGGGTCGGCGAAGCTCGTTCCGCTGGAGGCCCTGGCGAGCAGAGACCTGTCGGCGATCGCACTCCGCAACGCCGCGCAGCGCTCCCGCCTGAAGGCGGTTCGGGCCGATGACGGCTCATGGCGCAGCAGCCGGCAATGGGTGAACGAGTACCGCGACAGTCGGTACGCGACGCTGCGCCTGCCTCGCAAGGTTAGGCCGGACAAGGAGGGGCCGCGATGAAGAGAGTCGCGGCCTTCAGGCGGATCGCCGCTCGCGGGCACCCTGGGCCGCTATAGACCCTCTCGAAGAAGGTTCTCGAAGTCAAGCTGGTTACCGCCCAGGGTGAGGTGGCCGTCCGCGTCGCGTGGCCATTCCTCGCGGGGCCGGTCCCAGCAGAGCTCGAGGCCGTTCTCCTCGGGGTCGCGGAGGTAGATGGCCTCGTGGGTCCCGTGGTCGTTGAACCCGTCGATCGGCCAGCGGGCATCTCCAAGACGCCGCACAGCGTCGCCCAGCGCGGCCCGGGTCGGATAGCGGATGGCCACGTGGTACAGCCCGGTCGTCCCCGCCGGCGGCGGCGTACCGCCCCGAGACTGCCACGTGTTGAAGCCCAGCGTGTGGTGGTAGCCGCCGGCGGCGATGAAGAGTGCATCGGGGACGTGGAAGACGACGTCGAAGCCAAGGATGTCGACGTAGAATGCCCGGATCCGATCCAGGTTGCTCGCCTTGAGGTGAACGTGGCCTATGTCGACGCCGGCCTCGATAGGGCGCGCGGCCAGCTCGCGGGGAACGATCCCGATCTCGGGGGTTGGCGTGCGCACGGGCGCTGTATTTCCGTCTGTTGTGGTCTCGAAGTCCATGGTGTCGCTCCCCAGCTTTCGATCCGGCGTCTCTGCCGCTGCGTTCACCCCCTGCAACCCCCTCACGAGCGTCGTTATTTGTTGATGGTCAGCGCCAGACGGTCACCGCTGTACGAGCAATGGTCTCCAGCTTGACCCGCTCGTCGTCGACCGTCACGGCATTTCCCACCACCGAGCTCGCGAACCCGCACTGCGGGCTCAGGGCCAGCCGTTCAAGCTCGACATACCTTCCCGCGGCCTGGATCCGCTCGGCCAGCTCCTCCACGGTCTCACGGTGAGATGACTTCGTCGTCACCAGCCCCAGGACCACCATCTTGTCCTCAGGGACGCTCCGCAGCGCCTCGAAGGAGCCCGAGCGCTCATCGTCGTACTCCAGGAGCAAGCGCTGCGCGTGGGTCCGACCGAAGACCTGACGTGCGATCGGCTCGTAGCTGCCGGCCACCAGCCACCGGCTCATCTGGTTGCCTCGACACAGATGCAGCCCGAACGTCACGCCTGGATGGCCGGCCATCACGGCGTTGTCCAGATCCAGGCCCTGCGCCAACCACCTCTCCAGGCTCCAGCCCCGCCCCTCATAGAAGGCGCGCCACTTTGGGTCGACGAGCAGTGGATAGTGCGGAGCGTCGAGTTGAACATACGTGGCGCCCAGCCGCACCAGCTCGTCGACCTCGTCACGGTAGAGCCTGACCACATCCGCCAGAAACTCGTCGAGGGTTGGGTAGGCGTCACCCGAGAGCTCCGGGGACCAGAGATTGGCGTACAGTCCGGGGCTGGCCAGCGTCACCTTGGGGACACGGCTGGTCCGCGCACGCAGATAGGTGAACTCCTCCGCCGTCAGGTGCCGCCGCGGGCGCAGCCTTCCGACTACACCGAGACGGTCCGGCCGAGCAATGGCCTGGTCGCCGAGCGCCTCGCTGTGCCAGTCCCCCCAGAGAAACGCGTCGAGGTCGACATGGCCGAAGCCGTCGACCGCCTCGACGAGCTGGCTCTGAAACGACATGCGGCGCATCTCGCCGTCGGTGACGACCTCCAGGCCGGCATCCTCCTGCAGGCGCACAGCCGAGTCAACCGCACGGTCCTCGATGGCCTTGAAGGCCGCCGGCGTCAGCGCCCCGGAAGCCAGCTGCTCACGGGCCTGGAGCAGCTCTGCCGGACGCAGCAAACTGCCGACCACATCGGTGTGTGCCGAGATCATCTCTCTACCAGCGAGGATTCTGTACGAAGCCGGCCGCGGAGAAGCCGCCGCGGCCACGACCGATCCCAGAGCGGGTTCATCCGGCAGCCTCCTGCGGGCTTGCGCAGAACGCGCACCGCCGAGCCTCGGCCGGGATCTCACTCAGGCATTCGTGACACTTCTTCGTCTTCGGGGCGGGTTCAGGTGGCGGCTCGAATCGCGTTCGGAATGCGGCGTAGGGCAGCACGACGAAGTAGTACACGACGGCTGCGATGATGACAAACGAGACCACGGCGTTGATCATGTCGCCGTACTTGAGCGTGCTCTTGTTGATGGTAAAGGCCAGATTGCTGAAGTCCGGCCGAGCGAAAACGGCAGCGATGAGCGGGGTGAGCAGGTCCCTGACGAACGCCTGCACCACCGTGCCGAAGGCCGCGCCGACGACGATGCCAACTGCCAGGTCGATCACGTTGCCACGCAGCAGGAATGCCCTGAATCCGGACACGACCGATCCTCCTTTTCGCCTAGCCTACGTACGTCTGCGCCTGGCCGCCGCCGAGCGCTCGAGTGCCGGGTCGACGAGTTTTGATCCACATGCGTTGGGCCGAGTTTGCGGGTTGACCGCGGCCGGCTGCGATACGCTGACTCTATGAGGCAGGGCGAGACGCCGGAAGCAGCTCGCGTTCGAATCGACAAGTGGCTGTGGGCCGCCCGCTTCTTCAAGACACGGTCGCTGGCCGCCGATGCCGTGGACGGCGGCAAGGTGCAGGTCAACGGTGATCGCGTGAAGGCGGCGCGTTCGCTCAAACCGGGCGACCGTCTCACCATCCGGCGTGGCCCTGAGGAGGTCGAGCTGGTTGTGGTCGCACTGGCCGAGCAGCGCGGTTCGGCCGCGGTCGCGGAGGCACTTTATCAGGAGACGGAGGCCAGCGTCGGCAGGCGTCTGGCACTCGCAGAGGAGCGGCGCATGCTTGCGAACGCCGAGCCCCGGCTCAGCGGCCGGCCCGATAAGAGATCGCGTCGCGCGATCGTCCGATTCACCCGCCGCGACTGATACCGAGGTCTGCAGCCACATGGGCGGCGGCAAAGCTCGCGGCGGCGTCGGCGATACCATCCGGGTTGCGCCGATAGCTCGTGTGCACGCTGCCGTGCAACAGCTGGGGCAGAGCTCCGGGGGAAAAGTTGCAGACGGGGTCGCCGGCCAGGCAGTAGGAGCGGGCCCGATCCGCCATTCGCGCGGGGAGGCTGTCCTGCACCGCCGGTCCCTGCAGCGTCCAGCGGCTGAGCACCAGCGGCGCCATGACCCCGTTCCAACGGCTGGCCAGCGTGTCATACGCGGTTCCGGCAACCCTCGCGGCGTCGGCCACCAGGACGACGGTCATCCGGGCGTCCATCGTCGTCGGAAGCGCGAGATGCACAACCGCGGCCCCTTCGCTCTGGCCGATCAGGACCCAGTGCTCGGCCGGACACAGTTGACGGCGGCGCGCGAGGTAAGAAGACAGCTGCCTTGAAGCGGAGGCTGCGTGCTGGGGAGCAAGCCAGGGCGGCCCTGTCGAATACGGGAAAGCGGTCCAGCCGGCTTCAGCCTGACCCGCGAGCCGGGCGGTGAGCCGCTCGGTCACGGCCCAGACGTCTCCGCCCATGCCGTGATCCTGGTCGAGTGGGTCGCCGTTGCCGCGCAGTCCGATGATGAGGACGGCGCTGCACGGAGGATCCGGCAAGCTTGATGACCCTGGGCTTGGGTCGAACAACAGTGCGGCCGCCACGATGATGGCGAGACCGGGGAGAACCATCGCCCACCGCAACCATCTCCGGGATGGAAGCCGCACGCGAACAAATGTATCCGGGGCCGCGGAGAACGTTGAGAACCCGGAACCCTCAGAACCCGTCAGCGCCTCGGGCCTGGTCGTCGCGCCGCACCAGCGCGCCGAGCACCCGGTCGGTGACCTTGACAGCGGTCGCGGCAGCGAGCAGGCCCACGAATACCCAGAACACGAACGTGACGACGGAGACGTCGATCGGGCCAGGATCCCATCTGGTTGAGAACGTTGGGTTGTCGATCACGGCGCCTACGTCGCTGGTCAGGGCACCCGGGTGGGTCTCGAACACGCGCTTCGAGCCCTGCCCGAAGGCGAGGCTGGTCGGGCGCTGGTCCCCCTTCGGGGAGTAGCCGTCCGGCGGGAGGACGGTGACATTCTGGGCAGTGGCTCGACCCGTGTTCACGGCCGTGACCGTCGCTCGCACGAAGACCGCGTTCGCCAGCACGCCGGCGGCCTCACGCGTCCCGTCCGTCGCCAGCCGTGGGGCGACCTTAAGGTTGTCCCCGAGCAGGACCCGATCGTAGAAAGGGACCTCGATGCGCGACCCGGGGGCGCAGGCTCCCGGAAACAGGTCGTTCACCATCTCGGGGGCCCTGGCGCACAGGTCGGTGAGCGGGACGGGCGATCCCGCCGATGGGGCTGCTGCCTCTGCACCGGCGGCGGCCACCTGGCTCCGGCTCGTCAGAGGGTTGCCGCCGCTGTTCTCGACTGCCGCCGCCGTCCGGCTGCGAGGTACGGACAGCGTGTCCAGGTCGGCCAGGGTCACCCTCACGGCGTCTGGAACCGGCTCTCCGCGCATGTCGTAGGTCGTCATCACAGCGGAGCGGTCGACGCGGTCCTCCAGCACAACGCTGGTCGTGACCGACGGCGTGAAGATGATGAAGTTGGCCGCAACCAGCGCCGTGAGGAGGATGCCCAGCGTCTGCGCAAGGCTCAGGGTGTCGCTGAGGACCGAGTCGAACCCGCCCACCAGAGTGTGCGCCGTTCGCAACATGTTCTGGCCTCCTCCCGTACGGCGGCCTCGAGCGCCGAGGCCATCGCGGGAACTCTATCTCTCTGGGAGGCTGTTCAGCTCACGACGCCATCTGGGATGAGCGGCAGAGCCCGAATTCGGACGCCGGTCGCCTCGAAGATCGCGTTGGCGAGCGCCGGCGCGACCGCGATCATCGGTGTTTCGCCTGCGCCGGCCGGCGCGACGTCTGGCCTGTCGACCAGCACGACGTCGATTCGGGGCACGTCGGTGAATCGGGGGACCCGGTACGTCCCAAACGAAGCATTCAGGACGCGGCCGTTGTCGAAGTGGATCGCCTCCAACAGCGCGGCGCCTAGCGCCATCACCGTGGCCCCTTCGATCTGGTTGCGAACCGTATCGGGGTTGACGACCGCGCCGCACTCGTACGCGGTCAGGACCCGGACCACGTGGACCGGTCCCCCCGCCCTGGCCTCGACCTCGATGCAGGTGGCAACGCGGCCACCCTTCTCGAGTCCCGCCGCAATCCCCATCCCGTGTCCTCCCCCGCGACTCCGGGCGGCCCAGCCGGCACCCTCAGCAGCCGCTCGAAGGACCACCCCAAGCCGTTCGTCCCCCAGGCAGGCGAGGCGCAGCTCGAGCGGATCGCGGTCGAGGTGGTGGGCAAGCTCGTCCATGTGTGACTCGCGGGCGAACGTGTTAGCGGTCGCCGCCAGCGCGCGGTACGCGCCCTGCGGCAGCGGTGACGCGGACGGCTGAAAGTCGATCCGCTGATTGGGAATCGTGTACGGGGTGAGGATTGCCGGAGAGCCGGCGTTGAAGTTCTTGAACGCCCAGGCCGTCACCGTCCCGTCGATCGCCGCCCCGCTCTGTACGTCGATGACGGCGGCGGGCCGGAAGTAGCCCCAGCGGAACTCTTCCTCGCGCGTCCAGACAAGCTTGACGGGACGGCGGGCGGCCAGGGCCAGCCGGGCAGCTTCGAGCGCCGGGCCGGCAGCGTGCTTACCGCCGAAGCCGCCGCCTGTGGGCGGTACGATAACCCGCACCCGCGACTCCTCGACTTCGAGCTCCTCGGCAAGCTGGCGCCGGACTCGAAACGGGGTTTGCGTCCCCGTCAACACGGTGAGCCGGTCCTCGCTCCAGTGGGCCACCACGGCCCGCGTTTCGAGCGGCGCATGGGCGATGTACGCGGTCGTGTACGTCTCGGTGAGCCGGACGGACGCCTCGCCGAGCGCCGCGTCGAGGTCACCGATCTCGTGATGAATCGGGCCCGCCCAGCCCTCATCCACCTCGATCGGGTTGGACCGCAGGTCCTCGACCAGCGAACGCTCGCCTGGCTGCAGCTCGACATCCCACTCAGCCACGATCGCCGCAATCGCGCGCTCTGCAGCTGCGACGCCGGGCGCCGCGACGCCGATGAAGTCGCCGTGCCGGATGGCGACCCCGCCCGGCATCGCATGGGCAGCAGTGAGGTCGGCCGACCGGAGGGTCGCACCGAGGGCGGGCGGGCGAAGGACCTTCGCGACGAGCATTCCCGGCAGGGAAATGTCGGAAGGGAACCGCGTTGCGCCGGTGACCATGTCGACTGCGCCTGGACGTACGGTCGGCCTGCCGGCGGTGCGCCATCGGGATGGAGGCGTGACGGGCTGAGCTCTGGACACCACCTCGACGCGACGGACGCCGCGTAAGTCGACTCCCCTCTCCAGCATGCCCTGGGCGGCGGCCGCGGTCGCCCGCAAGTCTTCTCCCGCGCCCGGCATCGACCGGCTGCCGAAGGTGCCGGCGTCGAACGGGCACAGGTCGGTGTCGCCCATCACGATGCGGACCGCCTCGAACGGGACGTGGAGCCCCTCGGCTACCAGCAGCCCGAGAGCCGTTCGGCTGTCTTGCCCGACGTCGACCTTGCCCGTGAAGGCCGTCACCAGCCCGTCGGCTCCGATGTGGATCCAGGCTCCTCCGCTTGTCATCCACGAGTCTGGTTCGGCTCGCAGGACCACGACGAGTCCCTCCGGCAGTACCGCGAAGTAGTCTCGTTCTTCTGGTTGTTGAAGGTCCCACGGCCCGGTAGGGCTGACCTCGAAAGCAACCGGTGCGGTGCCGCTGGGGTACCCGGCCAGACCCCAGCCGTCCTGACTCAGTGAGAGCTCCGCCGCCCGGCGGACGGCCCGAAGGATGCGCGTGTAGGCACCGCAGCGACAGAGGTTGCCTGCGAGCGCCGTGCGGATCTCCGTTTCGTCAGGGTCGGGACCGTCCGCGAGGAGGGCCGTGGTAGCGAGGATCATGCCGGGCGTGCAGTATCCGCACTGCATCGCCCCAAGCTCAGCGAACGCTCGCTGGACCGGGTGCAGCCGGCCTCCCCGGGCCAGCCCTTCGACGGAGGTGACGGCGCGGCCTTCGATGTCGCCGACGTTGAGCTGGCAGGCACGCGCCGCCTTCCCGTCGACGAGAACCGTGCACGCACCGCAGGAGCCCTCACCGCAGCCATACTTGGCGCCGGTCAGGCCCAATTCCTCGCGCAGCAGATGTAGCAGGGTCCGTTCGGGCGCGGAGGGGATCTCGCGCTCGCTGCCGTTGACCAGGAGCCTCGCGCACATCGCACAAGTCTGGCGGATCGACCTCAGGGTTCCTCGGCTTGCACTCGTTGCTGCGCTGCGCCGACTATGCTGTGGCTGGAGGCTCGTGGTCAGGCGGCTCCTCGATTTCCTTCCGGCAGGCCCAGGGGCCGACCCGGACAGCCACGACCAGCATCCAGAGGAAGAGCAAGAGGACAGCTGGCGGCAACAAACTGCTCGCCAGGCGAAAGGCCAGCGGCAATGTCGGGACCGGTGGCATGGTCGTGGCTGGCGGCGACGGTATCGGGATGAGCACTCTCATCAGCAGGCCGACCAGCGGTCCGAGCACGGCCAGCCCGAACCCGACGAGGGTGAACCAGAACATCCACCTCCACCGCTTCAGCGCGCCGACCACGATGACGACGACTGGGGCAAGCACGACCACGCCGTTGACAGCCAGCCCCGCGATCATGGACGCGCGGAGGCTCCGGCTCAGCTGCGCCGCCTCCACCGGCGACGCGTCTCCCCGCAGGGGACAGGCGCATGAAACGTGGTAACGGCCAGCACCACCGTCCACGCGAACGTGGCGAATCCGATCACTGTCAGGGTGATCACGGCTACCTGCAGGGGCAGGGTCCACACCGTTGGCCGGTACCACACCCGCGGCGGGGCAAGCGGATTCGGTATCCAGTGTGTTCCGTCGAACCACTCGTGGCCGTCGGGCGATACCGCAAGCTGCCATTTCCGTCCGTCCCACCAGTACCGCCGATCAGGCGAGTGCACCGACTCGATCGTAGCCGCCCACTTCGAAGGCGCCGAACCGAGTCTGGAGATCACTCGTAGCGCAGCACCTCGAGGGGACGGACCCGGGTGGGCGCCCACGCGACCAGGCCGGAGACGACGGCTGCCAGCAGGGAGGATGCCAGGATGATCGCGATGGCGAGCGGAGCGGCCACGTCCAGACTCGTCTTGAAGGCGAGCTTGCCCAGCAAGGTCGTGGCCAGTGCTACCAGGGCGATCGCGGACAGCCCGCCGACCCCGCCCAGAAGGGCATTCTCGAACAGCACCTGCGAAAGGACGCTCTTGCTCTGGTAGCCGACCGACTTCATGATGCCGATCTCGCGACGGCGTTCGAGCATGGCCAGCGCCACCGCGTTGGCGATGATGACAGCGCCTGCCAGCAGCGCCAGCGAAGCCAGCGATGTGAGCAGGATCAGCAGGTTCCGCAGAATCTGATCCACGATCGCGCCGAAGTCCGCGAGGTCGATCACTCCGGCTTGCGGGTCTGCGTCACTCAGCCGCCGGACCGCCGCCGCTTTTTGCGCAGGGTCGATCTTCAGCGAGTACGCGACGGCAGCGCCATCCCCGGCCCAGGCAGACACGAGCTGGCTGTCGGCCTCGAGTGCGCCGAACTGGATCGTCACGAAAGACCTCTGGAAGAAACCGACAAGGGTGAGCGTGCGCTGTTCGTGAGAGCGTGGCTCGGCCAGAGTGATGGTGTCTCCTGGGCGCAGGTTGAAGGGTGCCATGGTGAGCTCCTGCCCACCCACCACGTTGGTCGTGCCCGCGTCGGCTGATGTGAGCAGTCTCCCCATGGAACGCCTGGGGTTTGCCGGGTTGGCGGCCACGGTGTTTTGCGGCAGCTGACCGGCAGCCAGGTCGGTCCCTTCGAGGCTCGACAGCGAGGAGAGGAAGAAGGGGTTCTGCGCCGCCCCGCCCTGGGCGCGGGCGCGGGTCGCGAAGTCGGCCACCGGCTCGTTCTTGACGGCGACTGGTGTGGCTGACATGATCAGCGCCTTGCGCTGGGCCTTCAACCCGGGCGTCCCTGGCACGGTCTTCGCCAGGTTGTCCGCGCGCTGTACCGAATCGATCGCGAGCACGTTGTAGGTCGCTGAGCTGGAGATGGCGCCGTTCAGCTTGCTCCGGATGTCCTGGGCCAGGATCAAGATCAGCCCCACGCAGAACACGCCGACAAACAGCGCCACCAGCGTAGTGGCGGTTCTGCCGGGCTGACGCCCGACCCCCCGGAAGCCCAGCTTGACGGTGACCTTCCAGCTGCGCGGCGCCAGGACGATGAGATAGCCCCCCACGGTGAAAACGAGGAGCAGCACCCCCACTGCCGGGACCAGATAGGTGATGACAGCCGAAATCAGGACTGGTGGAGTGACCAGGAGCAGGTGGCGCCAGGTGACTCGTTCAGGGACCGGCAATACCCCGATCACGAAGCCGACGAGTGCGAAGACGAGGCTCACGAGGCCCAGGGCCACCAGCGTGCCCGCGACTCCGAAGACTGCGAGCTGGAGGTTGCCGAGGATCGCGAATGCAAGCAGCGTGAACAGTGCGCCGAGCACCGCGAGCAGCGCCGCCGTCAGAATCCGCGTCCCCCAACCCTCCTCGGAGGCTTCCCGGATCACAGCCAGCGGGCGGACCTCGGCCGCCTTTACGATCGGGAGGAGCCCGAAAGTCAGCGCCGTGGCGAGGCCGACCCCCAGACCGGACAGAACTGTGAGGGGCTCGAGCTGCGGTTCGAGGTGCTGCGCGACCAGGTTCTCCACCAGCCTGGTCACTGCAAAGCTCACGCCCGCTCCAAGAAGCGCGCCTGCTGCTCCGCCGGCAAGGCCGAGCCAGGCGGCCTCCAGCCCGAAGAGTAGATAGAGGTCGCGCCTTCGGTAGCCTGAGGTTTTGAGCATCGCGATCTCGATCCTCCGGCGTGACAGCAGCACCTGCATCGTGTTTGCGATGCCTATGCCACCGACCAGCAGCGCCAGCAAGCCGACGATATCGAGGAACTGGCTGATGAAGCGACTGGCATCCTCCTGCGACTTGAGCACGTCGTCTGTGGTCTGCACCGAGGCGACGGGATAGCGCTTCTTCAAGTCGGAGGCGACCTGGACCATCTGCGACCGGCCAGGTGTCGTCAGGTAGACGCTGTTGTAGAGGGGAGGAAGGCGCGAGCTGGCCCGGAGCGTGTCGATCCCCACCATCAGGATCCCTCCGGAAAGCCCACCGCTGTCAGCCAGAAGCCCGGTGATGGTGACCGTCATCGGCCCTGCCTGGGTCGCCAGCTGGACCTGGTCACCTATGCCGGCGCCGAGCTGGCGCTGTGCAGTGGAGCCGATGAGGGCGGTGCCGGTGGGGCCGACAAGCGAACGCGCGTTGCGGCCTTGCGGCCGCGCGATCTTCACGCTCCCCACGAGCGGGTACCGTGCGGGGTCCACCACCTGGACCTGGAGGGATCGGGGCGGGCCGCTGCCGAACCGCGCGGTGGCGCCCGGCGTGAGGGTTGCCGTCCAGGCGCTGACCAGGCCCTGGCGCTCGAGGTCGTCGAGATGTGCCAGTTCGTCCTGGCTCAGGCCGGTGCTGACCGCCATCATCTGGATGTCCCCGCCGTTGGCCTCGCGCACGTTGCTGGTCAGTGAGTGGCGTATGGTGAGCCCGGCCAGCTGCAGCGACACGATCGCCATCACGCCGACCGCTATGCAGAAGACCGCGAGCACTGTTCGGTACCCATGTCGGGCGAGGGATCGGGTCGAGTACCGGATGTAGAAATCGGGGTTCATCGCTGAGCGCCGGCGCCGTCGACAAGGGCGCCGTCGACCAGTCGCAGCTGCCGGTCTGCGCGACCCGCCACGTCCGTGTCGTGGGTGGCGATCAGGAATGTCGTCCCGGATGTCGCCCGCAGCTCCGCCACGAGGTCGAGAAGCTTGCTCCCGTTTGGCCCGTCGAGGTTTCCTGTCGGCTCATCTGCGATCACGATCGCCGGGTTGGTCGCCATGGCTCGAGCGATGGCCACCCGCTGCTGCTCGCCGCCCGAGAGCTGGCTGGGGCGGTGGCTCAGCCGGTGACCCAGCCCCACCTGCTCGAGCAGCTCCCGCGACCGTTGGGAAGGTGACCCATCGTGAGAGCCGACGTACAGGGGCAGCTCGACGTTCTCCTGAGCGGTGAGAGTCGGGATGAGGTTGAACGCCTGAAACACCATGCCGATCTTGTGGTTACGCACCTGGGCCAGCCTTGCCTCGCTCATCTGCGTGATGTCGACGCCATCGACGAGCACGCTGCCTGTGCTGGGGCGGTCGAGACCGGCGATGACTCCCAGGAGCGTGCTCTTGCCGCTACCGGAAGGGCCCACCAGTGCGACGAACTCGCCTTGATGGATGGCGAAGGACACCCCCTTGAGGATCTTGACCTGCTCTCTTCCTAGAGGCAGCCACCGCCACACGTTGCGCGCCTCCAGCGCCGACACCGTCGACCGCTCCATGCCTGGGACCTCCCTCGCTTTACGCACCTGCTTCTGGACCATCGCATACAACGCGGCCAGGGTGCAGGTTGGTCGCTGCGGACCAACCCACTGCCAGGGCTCGACCGCAAGGTCCTCGCCCGGCCTATGCTGGTTGACGTTCCGTGTTCGAGACCTTCGTGGGCACCGAGGCCGGTGTCGTGCACATCGACGGCCGGGCCAGGGCGCTTGGGCTGACCGACCAGCGCATCAGCGCGATCCACGCCTTCCGCGATCGGACGGGCAGCGTGGTGATCCTGGCCGGAACCTATGGCAACGGCCTGTTTCGCAGCGATGACTTCGGGAGAGTGTGGACTCCGATCACCGATGGCATGACAGCGCCGGCCGCAAGGACGATCGCTCCCGACCCACTCATCCCGGGTGCTCTCCTCTGTGGCACCGAGCCGGCGAGGATCTTCCGCAGCGCCGACGATGGGATCAGGTGGGTCGAGCTCGAGGGCGTCCTGGCGATCTCGGCCCACACCGATTGGTACCTGCCCTACTCGCCGCGAGCCGGGGCGGTCCGCAACGTGTTCGCGCCTCCGGGCAGCACGAGCCGGCTGCTGGCGGCGGTCGAAGTGGGTGGCCTCATGGAGACCGTGGACGCCGGCGCCACGTGGTCGGTCGCCCCGATCGGGCCCAACGACGACATTCATCAGATCTCGGGAGATTCGACCGACCCGGACGTTCTGTGGAGCTCACTGGGCTATGCGGCGCTCAGGTCGCGCCGGCGCGACGCCTCGGCGCCAAAGCTGGGTGGTGTGGGCCGTTCACGCGATGGGGGCAAGACCTGGAACGTGCTCCACACCGACTACACGCGCTCTGCGATCGTGCCCCCGGCGAAACCCGACGTGGTCCTTGCAGGCCCGGCGCCCCAGGTCGGTCGGCAGGGTCGTATCGAGGTCTCTGCGGACGGCGGGGAGTCCTGGCAGCCTGCTGGTGGCGGCATCGATATTCCGATGCGGGACATGGTCGAATTGTTCGTGCCCGCGCCGGACGGCACGATCTATGCGGTGTGCTCGGGCGGCCGCCTGCTGCGCTCGTCACCGGACACCTGGCGATGGCGCTCGGCGCTTCCGGATGAACAGCCTGACAACGCCGTCTCGGTCAGCTTTCTCGAGACCTGACGGCGACGGCGGAGAAAATCAGAAGGAGCTGGGCCAACCGCCAGCACGAGGCCCTTTCCCGGGCAGCCGCATGGGGCCATTTCCGGCAGTTGGCCCACCCAGGTGTCTAAGAACTTGTCAATGCAACCTCGGCACCGCAGGGTCCGGGTGCTGGTTGCGGCGGGTTACTTTGACAACGCGGGGATCTTGGACTTGCCAATCGATCGGACACGACATCAGGCAGGGAGGGAGCAACCGGGAGCGCATGCATCTACCGAGCCGCCGATCATACGGAGCCGCTGGCTGGTTGTGGCATCGACGATTGTTATGTTCGGCGGATTCTTCAACGTCGTCGACGGACTCGTGGCGTTGTTCAAACCTTCATATTTCGTCGGCCAACCAGTGTTCGGCGATCTGTGGATCTGGGCGGTCCTCTGGACCGGATTCGGATTCCTACAGATGGCAACGGGCGGCGTCTTCTTGACCAGCAACAGCTATGACCCTGGCGCTGAGGTCAGGATGCAACCTGAGAGGTCTGGCGTCACCGGACCTTGAATCCGGTCGGTCTGATGGTCAGAATCACGCGCACGTCGCGGTCCGCCACTTCGGTTACCTTGCCCCGGTAGCGTTGCTGCAGAACCTGGTAAAAGTGCCCGGTGGGGTCGTTCTCGATGTCTTCGACGACGCCACGGACCTGAATGTAGCGATACTGGTTGTCTGGGTCTGCAACTGACAATGCCACACGCGGCTCTCGCTGAACATACCGGTAGTTGTAGCGTTCCCGCGTATGAGTGAGCTTGACAACACCCTGCTTGCGGTCCCAGAGAAACCACATCGGATTGACCTGGGGTGAGCCGTCGCGCCGAACGGTCGCGAGGTGTGCGAACAAAGGGCGCTCAAGCAGGTCGACGTGCGTCTGGGGTGGTTGCATGGGGATAAGGGAACCAGCTTTCGAGGAGCCGTGTGGGACGAAGCCCGGCGCGATCGCTTGACGGTGACGCCGCAGTGCTCGTCGTGGTCGCGTAGACTGACGGGGCCGTGATCGCCGGGGCGCACACCATCATCTTTGCCGAGGACGCAGAAGCGGCACGCGCATTCTTCCGTGATGTGCTCGGCTTCGCCAGCGTCGATGCGGGCGACGGGTGGCTGATCTTCGCGCTTCCACCGGGCGAGATTGCCCTCCATCCCGGGCCGGGATGGGGGCAGCCGCTGGCGGCTCATCAGCTGTTCTTCATGTGTCATGACGTCGAGCGCACCGTTGAGGAGCTTCGAAGCAAGGGGGTCGAATTCGAATCGCCGATCACCGACCAGGGGTACGGGCTCATGACGCGGTTGAAAATCCCGGGTGCCGGCGAAATCGGCCTCTACCAGCCAAAGCACCCGAGCCCTCTGACAGAGTTTTCTGACGGGTAGCCGTCGAGATCCATCGCGCCCCTGGTCCCCTGATCGCACGCGGAACTTAGCTCACCCCCCCCCACGTCAGGAGACAGGCGAATCGCAGGGATCGGATACGCTTCCTGCCAACGGATGTCCAGCTCGATTCTCGGTCATGCAGTCCGGCGCCGCGAGGACCCTGCCCTCATCACGGGAAGCGCGACGTTCGTCGGCGATCTGAAGCTCCGCGGCTGTCTGGAGGCCGCGTTCGTGCGCTCGCCGTTCGCCCACGCTCGCATCCGCTCAATCGACACCGCGCAAGCGGCGGCGCTGCCCGGTGTGGTCACCGTGCAGACGGCGGCCGAGCTCAATCTCAAACTGATCCAGGAGCTGCCGATACTGGCGCCAAGGCCGGCCCTGCCCGCGGACACGGTGCGCTTCGCAGGCGAGCCCGTGGCCGTCGTCCTGGCGGAGACTCTGGAAGCAGCGGCGGATGCCGCGCAGCTGGTTCAGGTCGAGTGGGAGCCCCTCCCACCAGTACTCGATCCATCTGGCGGCGAAGAAGTGCGAGCCGACAGGGCTGGCAGCAACGGCGACGCCCTCGAGGGCGCCGAAGTCGTCGTCCGAGGCACTTTCGTCAATCAGCGCCTTGCACCGCTGCCGATGGAGCCGAACGCGATAGTAGTCGCACCGGATCCTGATACCGGCGGGATCAAGGTCTGGGCCTCGACCCAGGTGCCGTTCGGGCTGCGCGACGGCCTGGCCGGCCTGCTTGACCTGCGCAAAGCAGATGTCCGCGTCATTGCGCCCGCGGTGGGGGGAGGCTTCGGGGCCAAGGCTGCTCTCTTCTCGGAGTTCGCCGTTGTGGCGGCACTTGCGCGCCGTCTGGGTCGCCCGGTTCGCTGGTTGGAGACGCGCTCGGAGAACTTCGTGAGCATGATGCACGGCCGCGGCCAGGTTCAGGAGGTGGCCCTGGGCGCAGGTGGGGACGGCAAGCTGGTCGGGCTCCAGGCGCGCGTCATCGCGGATGCCGGCGCGTACCCCAACATAGGAGTCCTGCTCCCGGGGCTGACGGGCCTGATGTCGGCCGGCGTCTACCGGATGCCGAAGGTTGACTTCGCGTCAAGCGTGCGCCTGACCAACACCACGCCCATGCATGCCTATCGCGGCGCCGGCAGACCCGAGGCCGCGGCCATGGTCGAGCGCGCCATGGACATGCTTGCCGCCGAGCTGGGAATGGACCCGGCTGAGCTGCGACGCCGCAACTTGCTCCAGCCCGACGAGTTCCCGAAGGCGACGGTGACCGGCGCAACCTACGACTCGGGGAACTATCCCGCTGCCCTTGACGCGGCGCTGTCGCTTGCGGATTACGAGCGGCTTCGCCGGGAACAGGCGGAGAGGCGCGCCCGGGGCGACCGGCTCCAGCTCGGCATCGGGTTCTCCGTCTATGTCGAGATCACGGGTGGCGACGCATTCTCCGAATTCGGCGCTGTCGAGGTTGACGGCGGTGGCGGGTTCCGGGTTCGGGTCGGCACCTCATCGCATGGCCAGGGCCACGAGACCGCTTTTGCGCAAATCGCAGCCGAGGTGCTGGGTGTGAACTACGAGCAGGTGACGGTGGTCCACTCGGACACGGCCGAAGTGCCGCATGGCGTCGGCACATTCGGCTCCCGCTCGGTGCAGATCGGCGGAAGCGCTGTTCATGCTGCGGCGCTCCGGGTGCTCGACGAAGGACGCCGGCTGGCAGCGGAGCTGCTCGAGGCCGATGCGGCGGACATCGTACCGGTGCCCGGCCACGGACTTGGCGTGGCGGGCTCGCCGGGGGCGCATGTCGAGTGGGCAGCCGTGGCCCAAGCAGCCGGACCTGAAGGTCTGAAGGCGGCGCTCGATTTTGATCAGGGCGCGGCCAGCTTCCCGTTCGGGTGCCACGTCTCGGTGGTCGAGGTGGATCTCGACTCGGGCGACGCACGCCTGGTCCGGCACGTCGCCGTGGATGACAGTGGACGCATCGTCAACCCGCTGCTGGCCGACGGCCAGGTCTATGGTGGCATCGCCCAGGGACTGGCGCAGGCGCTGTACGAAGAGGTCGTGTACGACGCCGAGGGCAACCCTCGGACCGCCAGCCTGGTCGACTATCTGATGCCGACGGCGGCCGAGATGCCGGAGGTGGTTCTGGGCCGCACCGTCACGCCGACCCCGCTGAACGCGCTGGGCGCGAAGGGGATTGGGGAGTCAGGCACCATCGGCTCCACGCCCGCGGTGCAGAACGCCGTCGTGGACGCAGTGGCGCACCTGGGGGTGCGCCACATCGATATGCCGCTGGCGCCAGAGCGGGTCTGGCGCGCGATTCAGGAAGCGCGCAGCGGGGCCGGCAGCGGAGCATCTTCCGGCGCCGCGAAGCGGCCTTGACGAATTAACAACCACCGTTGACTGCGCGCAGCCACGGATCCTATTGTGGGCCCGCCCCCCAACGGGTGGGCGGGGGTTGCAGTGGGGTCGGCTGAGGTCGCGGCCGAGCTAGTGCTCCGCATTCGGGAAATCAGCGCGCGCCCTGTCCTCGTGCCGATGCGACGCCC
>Ga0126384_10000815_pt1 | contig 17885 bp, 13 predicted proteins | sample PanSoiMetPlot_36_FD_92543 | JGI IMG/M metagenome (GOLD analysis project Ga0126384, IMG submission 92543) | Tropical forest soil microbial communities from Panama - MetaG Plot_36 | ecosystem: Environmental > Terrestrial > Soil > Tropical forest > Bulk soil | place: Panama | collected 2016-02-17 | reverse complement strand
GGGCTCGAGCGCATTTAATCCTTCCGCTACTAAGTTTCCCGCAGAAGAATGTTGAACGCCACAAAGTCTAAGTCTCAAAGGTTCAGCAAAATTCCATGGTGCTACTTCGAGTCTTTGGGTGCAGGAAAGTACATTCTTTGACTAAAGGCTGCTAGCGACTTGACAGTTACTAAGCAGTCGACAAATAATCCCCGGCGAGACAGGTCATTCAATGGACATTAATCGAACAAGATTCTCCAGCGCGATCTCAACAAGGCCTCGTCCATTGTTTTGGTTTAGATTTTTTTACTTTAGCACCGCAGAAATAGCGGAGGGCGCCGGGATCTAGCCGAAGAAGGATTTCAAAGTTTTCTGAGGCCCGCGCCTAACAAGGCTGCGGGCCTCAAAGTTTTTGGGGAAGTTAAAATGGCTGACAACGATGATGAGCACAATCCGAGAGTAGCGTTCCAGGGTGAGCGGGGCGCTTTTAGCGAAGATGCCGCGCGACAACTACTCGGTAAGAACGTACAGACTGTCGCTTGCCGGACCTTCGAAGAAATGTTTGCGACAGTATCGAGCGGCGCAGCTGATGCAGCGGCGGCTCCAATCGAAAACAGCCTAGCCGGATCGGTGCACAAAAACTACGACCTGTTGATGGAGCATGACCTCACGATAATCGGCGAGACCAATGTTAGGATTGTCCACCATCTGATTGCGCCACGTGGCGTCTCGCTCTCACAGCTGAAACGCGTTCACTCTCATCCGGTCGCGCTTGCGCAATGCGAGAGATTCCTACGCGCTAACCCGCAACTCGAAGTTTGCCCGGCATACGATACTGCCGGCAGCGTGAAAATGATCGTCGACGCCAACACACTGGAGGACGCCGCAATCGCAGGTGCAACCGCAGCCGAAGTCTACGGCGCGGCGGTAATCGCCGAAAGCATCGAGGACAACCCGCAGAATTTCACTCGTTTTCTTCTCCTCTGTTGTCCCGATCGTGGTGCTTCGATTAAACCAATTGTGAAGAACGATCAGCGCAAAACGTCGATAGTGTTTCGTGTTGCAAACAAGCCTGGAGGATTGTTTCGATCGCTTGCGGCATTTGCGTTGCGGGACATCGATCTCTCGAAGATTGAGTCTCGCCCAATAGAAGGACGACCCTGGGAATACTCATTCTATTTAGATCTCATCGGGGATCAGAACGAGCCGCATGTCGAACGAGCGCTGGCAAACCTTTCGGAGCTCGCCGAGAGCGTGCGGGTTTTGGGAAGCTACGGTAGAAGTGATGCGTGAAAGTGACGAGTAATACGTGATCCGTGAAGGGTGATGCGTGACCCTGATTTCGATGAATCTTGATCGCAATATCATTTTGTAAAAATCTACGGAGAAGAAGCTCATGATCATTGCAATGAAATCAAATGCGACCGAAGAACAGATAGAAGAGGTGTGTGAGAGTATCCGGCGCTACGGCTACAAACCGCACGTGATCCGAGGCGAGGAACGCGTAGTGATTGGCGCGGTTGGTCACGGTGATAACAAAGACCACCTGCAGAATCTGCGTTCGGTGCCGGGTGTTGAGGACGTCGTGCCAATACTCCAGCCTTACAAAATCGTTGGCCGCGAGTTGAAGCCTCAACGAACGATCGTCCGTGTTGGGGATCTCGAAATCGGGGGCAAAGAGTTTGTCGTGATGGCTGGCCCGTGCTCGGTTGAGACTCGTGATCAGTTGATTGAGACAGCCGATGCGGTGAAACAAGCCGGCGCACAAGTTCTGAGAGGCGGCGCTTATAAACCTCGCACTTCTCCTTACGATTTTCAGGGTCTGGAGGTCGAAGGACTCAAGCTGCTGGCTGAAGCAAGCCAACGTACCGGTTTGAAAATCGTAACCGAAGTCGTGACCACCGAAGACACAGAGGTCGTCGCTGAGTATGCGGACATACTTCAAGTCGGCGCTCGCAATATGCAAAACTTCGCCTTGCTAAAACGACTTGGCCGCATCCAACGTCCTGTTCTGCTAAAACGTGGAATGAGCTCGACGATCAAAGAGCTCCTGCTGTCTGCCGAATACATCGCGTCGCACGGAAACGATCAGATAATTCTATGTGAGCGAGGTATCAGAACCTTCGAGACTGCCACCCGCAATACTCTCGATCTCGCCGCAGTCCCTCTGCTGAATGAACTGAGTCATTTGCCGGTAATCGTGGATCCATCGCACGCGACTGGGCGAAGAAGCCTCGTTCGACCTGCCGCTAAAGCGGCGGTTGCGATTGGCGCGGATGGACTGATCATCGAAGTACATCCTCGCCCCCAGGAAGCGTGGTCAGACGGTCCGCAGTCAGTAACTCCTCCGATGTTCGCCGAGATAATGACTGAGTTGCGACAGTACGTTCGCTTTGAATCGCGGTTTATGAACTAGTGGAGTGTAGCGGATATTCACTAGTCCTGTATGGGCGGTCCTCCGTGGCCGCCCCTTTTCGCGAGGAGAATATCGCGCAGAGATGGGCGGACACGGAGGACCGCCCATTCAGGACTTACTTATTGGGCCAGGATCGACGATTGATTTAATCGCGCCCCGGATACTAAAGTTATAAATAGGATGGCATTACCAGAACTCAGACTCCGCGAAAACGTCCCTGGAGATTTTTTCGTCGACAGCACCTGTATCGACTGCGACCTGTGCCGGCAGATCGCCCCCGAAACATTCAGGGACATCGGCGATCAATCAGCCGTACATCATCAGCCAGAGACCCCGGCACAGGAATTTGCCGCCCTCAAAGCGCTGGTCACTTGTCCAACGGCATCCATCGGAACAATCAGCCATCGCTCCGCTAAAGAAGCAGTTGCCGCTTATCCCGAGCTCGTCGATGAGAACGTGTATTTCTGCGGATTTGCTTCCGAATCTTCTTACGGAGCATCCAGCTATCTTATCGTCCGACCCGAAGGTAACGTCTTAATTGATTCTCCCCGCTTCGTTGTCCCGCTGGTAAAGCGAATCGAAGCGCTGGGGGGATTGACGACGATGTTTCTAACCCACCGTGACGATGTTGCCGATCATCAGAAGTGGGCCGATCACTTCAAGGCGGAGCGCATTATGCACCGCGAGGACATCGGCCGTTCTACCCAGGACATCGAGCGACGGCTTACGGGCCGCCAGCCGATCGAGCTCGCCAAGGATCTACTGGCGATTCCAACCCCTGGACATACCCGGGGTCACACCGTGCTATTGTACCGAGACCAATATCTTTTCTCCGGCGACCATCTCTGGTGGTCCGAAACGTACAATTCGTTGAACGCATCGCATAGTGTCTGCTGGTATTCGTGGAGCGAGCAGACTCGATCGATGGAATCCCTGCTTGATTACCGCTTCGAGTGGGTCCTTCCTGGACACGGCCGCCGCATTCATCTAAGCTCGTCGCTTATGTTGGAGCAGCTTGAACGGTGTGTAACGCGGATGAAGCATACATCCAGAGCTGCAAGTTAGCCTCCGGACAATATCACTCACTCATTATGCGTGTGATTAGAACTACTCTTTTTGTTAAGACTGCGGTCCTGTTCGTAATTGTGTTGGCAATCGTAGCGTTTGGCCAAAGTGCCACGCGACAGCAGACGTCATCCCAAATTCGTCTGGGCCTGAGACTCTTTCGCGATGCGAGATTCTCATCGCCGCTGGGAGACCTCCAGAATAGTTGTGCTTCGTGCCACCTGTTGGATCAGGACCCGCAGGGCATGCGAGCGCAGACCGATTTTTTCTCGCGCAGCTGGGTACCGTGGCGAGGAACCGATCCGCGTCGAGAAGAATTGCGGAACTCGCCGACAATTCTCGATGCTGCATTGATGCCGCGCCTCCATTTTGATGGGGAGTTCGGGGCACTTGAGGACCTGGTAAAAGGAACTCTGGCGGGCCGCCCGATGGGATGGCTTCCCGGCGAAGAGAATCAAGCCTTTGATCGAGTATACGGAATTATTCTGAAAGACGCCGGCGAGGGTTCCGAACAGGGGACCAGCTATCGCGCAGACTTCAAAGCGGCATTTGGTGCGGATCCGAGCGAGATCGATAAGTCAGTGGTGATCGAACGCATCGTTAAGGCGATCGCCGATTACTTGCGGACTCAGAAGACCTCTCGAACCACGGCGTATGACCGCTTCGTACAGGCAAACTCTTTAGATGCGCAGCCGTTGCAGGGCGAAGACTCAAAAGTCTTTGCGGCTCGTGTGCTCGGCCAGATTGATTCGCTCGAAAGAAAGCGAGCGCTGAAGCTTTCCCGAGGATTCAGCGCAACTGAATTGAAGGGTCTTAAGCTGTTCTTCAAGACCAGCGATGGCGGATCCATTGGTAATTGCGTTGCGTGTCACGCTCCGCCGTTGTTCACTGACCTTTCATTTCACAATATGGGAATCAGCCAGAGTGAATACGATCAGGTGAACGGCCCGGGAGCATTCGCTGAACTGGAGATACCCGACGCCGCTAAAGCAAAACGGCCGGTTAGCCAGTTCCGCGAGATTCCTTCAAAGCGTCGACCTGAATTTGCTGACCTCGGCTATTGGAATTTCGTCGACCTCCAGGGCTCCGCTTTGCGACGATCCGGTGAAAGCGACGATCATTTCCTGCGGCGTATGATTGCAACTTTCAAGACGCCGAGCTTGCGTAACCTGTCATACAGTCAACCTTATATGCACACCGGCGGCTTTTCGACGATTGAGAGTGCAATTGAGGAGTTAATGCGTTTGAGCGAACTCGCAAGGCTTGGAAAGGTGCGCGAGGGAGATCCGGAACTTACGAAGATCAGACTAACGCCCGCGGACGCAGCCTTAATAACTGAGTTCCTGAACACATTAAATGACGATCTCAAATCGATCGGAAAGTACTGAGCCGTCCAGCGTTCATGTCACGACTCCGAGGAATCTTCCTGCTTGCATTCTGGTTCTCAGCGATCGCACTGGTTGCTCCGTTTCTCATCGCCCTTGTCGTACTAACTAAGAACGAAAACTTCATCTATTCTCCAGTAAGATTCTTTATCCGCGCAGGGCTGGCGATGGTCGGCGTTCGCGTAAAGGTAAGCGGATTGGAATACCTGGATCCAAACCAGACTTATATCTTTACACCGAACCATCAAAGCCTCATCGAGGTTCCTTTATTCGTGACCTATCTGGGGCGCAACCCGGCTTATCTCGGCAAGAAGGAGATCTTCAAATATCCGGTATTCGGCTACGGGATTCGTCTGATTGGAGTGGTTCCCGTCGATCGGAGTAACAGTCCGGCGGCTGTTGAAAGTGCAAAGCTCGCTACTGAGAATCTTCGTCGCGGGAAATCATACGTCGTGTACCCGGAGGGCACTCGATCTCGCGACGGCCGCATGCTTCCGTTCAAAAAGGGCGCGTTTATGATGGCCCTGGACGCAGGCGTCCCGGTTGTACCGGTAACGGTTTCAGGTGCAACGAAGATTATGCCAAAGGGTCAAGTGAAGATATTTCCGTCAACCGTACGGATATCAGTTCACGAACCGATAAGTACTGCCGGGTATTCAAGAGAAAACGTTGCCGAGTTGATGGAAAAAACGAGAGCTCAGATCTTCTCTGCGCTCAATGAGAACGAGTTGGAGATCAATAACCCACAAGCAGATCCGGTTGTAAGAAATGCGTGAAGCCTGAAGCGGTACCCACTAACCGGCCATCCAAATGTTGGATCCTGGCGAACATTTCATTGGTGTTCGATCATTCTGCTCCAACGGTAAACGCCGTTGGAAGGACGCTCAGCTAACCCCCTGTCAACAAGCACATGATTCCCCCGTCCGGCTTCCGGTCGCGAAAGTCCTGTGACCTTCGACAGCTCTCCAAGCAAAGTGAGACCTGCGCCCTTCAAGTAGGTTTGTGCCAACTCGCTCAACGCTTCGAGACGCGAAACTCGCCGAGACAACTCCTGAGGAAATCGTCCTTCCGCAAGCGACCAGATATACGTAAATGTCGGTTCATATAAGACCTCCGATGGGATAACCTTCATTGCGCGCTGAAGCTCATCGATTGCGCGTGAAAACTGCGCGCGATTGGTCACACCCGATTCCGTTCGAAGATCTCGAGTCCCCATCTCCCACTCTTTTCGCAAGACTTTTAGAACCGCCCGTGCATTTGGCGTAAGAAGCTCGGACTCTTTCCGTCGTGGTACTCCCCAGAGTGCGCTGAAATGTGGTATCAAGCGAGGCACTAAGAATGTCGAGCGACCACGTACCAATTTGGCATAATAAACCCGACCGCGCCGCATCACTTCATCCTTGATGTACCAGGTCAGACTTGCTTCGGGGTCTTTTTGAACATGACGAGGCATAAATGCATCGCGCCGGCCACATACCGCGATATAAAGCGAAGGACCAGGGAGCCGTGCGTCAGTCAATGTCGAACAAAAACCTACGTTTTCGATGAACCGTTCGGCGTCGGCGGCAGTCTCGATGCGTAATTCAGGGGTCCGGCGCCACATCCGGTCGCGATAGTTCTCGATATCTTCTGGAAGAGATTGGTATTGCACTGTTAAGAGACGTTCAACTGAGACATCAAAACCTGCTTCTACCACGTAGTAACGAATTCATTCGTTCTTTGCGCCCTTTGAGTGAGCAAAGTTTTAGAAACACTAACGAATAAATTCGTTACTAGGTGGCCGATTCTGACTAGGCTTCGGTTTCCGCTTCCAACTCTTCCAACTTCTGTCTTCGTCGCCTGTTAAGCCATATTGTGATCGCGATGATCACTACAATTCCGAGTGCGATCAATCCAGCGCCCCTTATCCAACGTTCTAACAAATCCCAGCTGCGCCCGAAAAAGAATCCTGCCAACGAAATCGCAACCGACCACAGTACGGCTCCGAGCATGTTGTAAATCGCGAAAGTCTTCCAGGTCATTCGAGCGGCACCAGCCAACAACGCCGCAAATACCCTCAACCCCGTTATAAAACGTGCAACCAGTATTGTCTTGTTCCCATGCGCTTTGAAAAACCTATCCATATGCAAAACTCGCGCATGCGTAAGACCAACGTAGCGACCATAGCGTTCAAGCGTTGTCCGGCCCAACCGGTGTCCAATCCAATATCCAGCATTGTCGCCAAGCACCGCGCCGAGCGCCGCGATGGTCATCACTTCCCATAGGTGGAAGTGACCCTGAGCAGCAAAGAAACCGGCTGCGAGCAAGATGGTTTCTCCGGGCACCGGCACCCCGGCGTTCTCCAGCATAACGCCGAAAAAGACCACCCAGTATCCATAGTGAGCAAAATATGACAAAAGAGCTGAGAGCATTGATCCCGAATGGTACTCGGAGGATCCGCATCGCGGCAACCCAGGCGAACTTAGCAAAACTTAGTAGTGAAAAGTAGAGAGTGAAGCATTCGGGAGTAATAGTGAGGAAGGGTTAAGACTGAACCCGACGCTTGTTAAGCATCGCGTATACCGTTGGCGTGATAACAAGCGAAAGAACTAGCGCGAAAGTTAAACCTCCGATCACTGCTATAGCCAGCGCTTGCAGAATCTCGGCACCCTGGCCAATCGCCAACGCAAGCGGAAGCATCCCGAGCATCGCCGCAAGTGAAGTCATCAACACCGGTCTAAACCTCCGCCTGCCGGACCGCATTAGTGCATCGCGCAGCGTGTCTCCGGATGCCAGGTGATCTTCAACCGCGTCGAGCATCAAGATCCCATTTTTTGCGACAATGCCAACAACCATAATCATGCCCATATAAGAAACCACGTTTAACGTAGTTCCAGTTACAAATAAAGCAATCAGGACGCCGCTCAATGCCAGCACTGCTCCGGTAACAATTGAGACCGGGTGCGAAAAGGACCTGAACTCGATCAGCAGCGTAATGAACACCAGTGTAACCGCCAGGCCGAGCGCCAGGGTCAATTCTCGAAAGCTCGCCTGCTGCTCACGGTACAACCCGCCGTACTCAACTGTCATTCCGGGGGGCAGCCGTACTTCACTAGCGAGCTTCTTTTGAATCTCTTTTATCGCTGATCCCAAATCCAGGCCTTCCAGGCGAGCGGTTACCGCTACAGTTTGCCGCATCCCGTCGCGCGCGATTTCCGCCTGTCCCTTGTCGTAGTCGATGTCAGCTACCTGGTCCAGCCGAAACAAAGTGTTCTTCGTCGGTGACCGAATCGGGATGGCACGCAAGGCATCAAGCGATTCTCTGGTCTCCTTCGGCATCACAACCCGGACACTGATTTTGCGTTCCTGTTGAACAATGACCGATGTTGCATCTCCGGTCATTGCCGTCGTAACTGTATTTGCAACGTCGGTCGCATTGACGCCAAGTTGCGCGGCTCTCTGCGGATCAATCTGAAAGGTGATCGCCGGACCACTGATAGCCAGTCCATCAAACGTATCGACTATCCCCGGTATTTCCTTTATGACCTTTTCGATCTCCGCGGCCTTTTGGTGAAGCGCATTCGCGTCCTCACTGAAAAGCTTGATTTCCACCGGTTGGGGTTCGCTGGTCAGGTCTCCGATCAAGTCGCCCAGAATTCCCGGCAACTCAACTCGATTCAGTGCGGGTTCGGTAGATGCAATCTCCTTTCTAAGATCGTCTTTTATATCCTCGGTCGACTGCTTTCGATCTGGCTTCAGCTTCACCAGGAAGTCTCCGGTGTTGGGCTCGGTGATAAACAGACCCAGTTGTAATCCAGTACGCCTCGAGTAGCTTTCAACTTCTCGCTTTGGGTCCTGCAACATTTCTTCGACCTGCTTTAGTATCCGATCGGTCTCCGCGAGCGACGTTCCTGGTGGCGTAAAATAATCCAGCACAAAAGCACCTTCATCAAACTCCGGCAGAAACTCTGAGCCAAGCTTTTGATAAACAACAAAGGACAACACAACAACCGCGATGCAAACGATTACAACCGCGGGACGATGGTCCAATGCCTTTCCTAACAGCCATTCATATCGCGTCACAATTGCACGCAGCAGCCTTCCCTGCTCTCGAGTCTCCTCTTGCTCCTCCGCTGCAAGGTCGCCCTCGAGCTCGGAATCCGACAAACTGTCCTCCACATCGGGCTTCCGTTTGCGTGGCTTTATAAAACGCTCGGCGAGCACCGGCGTGAAGGAAAGTGCCAGCACTAAAGAGGTCAATAAAGCAACAGCCATCGTCAGAGCAAGTGAACGGAAGAACACTCCTGTGACACCGGTCAGGACGGTGAGAGGCAGGAAAACGACAACTGGCGTAACCGTCGATCCTATAATCGGTATTGTAATTTCTGCTACTGCCCGCTGAACTGCATCGTGCCGGGATTCTCCGCGCGCTCGATGCGTATAGATGTTCTCGACCACTACGATTGCATCGTCGATTACCAAACCTATCGCTGCAGCAACGCCGCCAAGGGTCATAAGATCGAAGCTCAGACCTGCAATCCACATCGCGAGAAACGTAGTCAGAATTGTCACCGGGATAACCAGTATCGCCACAAATGTAGTCCCGGCATTTCTAAGAAACCCATAAAGAATTGCCACCGACAGCAGTAATCCGATCAGAATCGAATCCCGAACCGACGTGATCGATGCGCGTACCAGCAGAGATTGATCATAGTAAGGGGCGATCTTGACGTCCTTCGGAAGCTGCGACTTTATGGAGGCCAGCTCAGCCTTAACCTCATCCACCACGTCAACAGTGTTTGCAGCAGGTTGCCGGGTAATATTCAGCAGCACCGCCGGATGACCATCGGCGGTCACGAGCGTGTAATTCGGAGCAATACCCTCGCCTACCTTGGCGACGTCTGCCAGAGTGACCGGAGCATTGTTAACTACCGAAACGACTATTGAATTTAGTTCCTCGGGCTTTTTGGCCTGACCGCTCACCACCGCAAGCTCGAGCTGATGGTTTTCCTCGACAAGTCCGGGCGAGGCGATGATATTTGCCTTGTCTACCGCGTCCACAACTTGTTCGAGTGATACGCCGTGCGCCACCAGGAGTCCCGGATCGACCGTGACGTGAAATTCCCGAGTCTGTCCGCCTGCAACCGAAACCGAAGCAATACCCGGAAGCCGTGTCAGTCGCGGTCTGACAACATATGTGGCCAGGTCTCGGAGACTCGCGGGTTCCCTGCCGTCAGACGTCAGGCTATAGCCAGCTACCGGAAAGACTGCAAACGTCAGGCGCTCTACCCTTCGAATCGAAGCAGTCGGCGGGAGTGTCGGCACGATCTGCGCCAAACGGTCCTGCGCCAATTGAAGCGAGAGGAAGATGTCAACATTCCAATCGAAAAAAAGATTGATGTCGCAGCCTCCTCGCTGAGTGGTTGATTTGATCCGGTTGATGCCGGGTAATCCGTTCATCGCTTCTTCGATCGGCCGTGTGACTGACACGAGGACTTGCTGCGCCGGGACTACGCCGTCATCAATTATGATTACGATACGTGGAAAATCCGTTTGAGGGAAAATAGCGACAGGCAGTTGAAAAGCAGCATAAAGACCGGAAATGCAAAGCAAGGCTACCAGAACAATAACAGCTCGCGATTGCCTGGAGACAACTCCCGCCAGGCTCACTTTTCATCTCCCTTTTTCGTGTCCTTCTTTTCTTCTTTGTCGCCGTTCTTGTTCTCTTCTTCTTCGCTGACTTCAACCCTTGTATTGTCGGGAAGCGCGTAGTTGCCTTCAATCACCACGGTCTCGCCATCTTTGAGGCCCGAAGTGATCTCCATCTTGTCTTTCGTACGAATCCCTACGGTTACCTTCCGCTCGTTCGCAATTGACTTGTCGTCAACCACCATAACCGTGCCCTCGTTGGACGTAGTCGTATCCAGAGTCACCGCGGAAGCCGGCACTATGATCACATTAGTGGCAGACTGAGTCGAAACAATAACCTTAGCTGCCGTATTAGCACGCAACTTCGCGTCTTCGTTCTTTAGATTTACCCATATCTCGACAGTGCGATTCTGTGGATCGCTTGCCCTGCTGATCAGTGAAATAGTCCCGACAAGCTCTTCGCCTGGCAGGTCCTGTGGGAGCACTTTCGCAGACTCACCCACGTTTAGCTGTGCGGCTACTGTATCAGCAATCGGCGCCTTAACAATTACGTCGCTTACGTCGCCGATCGTGAATAGCTTGCCGCCTGGCGATGCGAACTCACCTTGAAACTGAAATTGATCGGTAATGACTCCGGAGAAGGGCGCGCGGATAGTGGCGTAGCTCAACTGCGTATCAAGAGCTTTCAGACGGTCCTCAGCCTGCTTAAGCTTCGCTTCCGAAGCGGCTCTCTCGTTCGGGCTGATTGTCGCAGCGTGCAATCGCGCGGTTGCTTCTGCTAGTCGCAGATCGTTTTCAGCGGTAGTGAGCGCGAGTTGCGCTGCTTCAACATCCTTCTTTGAAATCCCACCTTGGTCGTAGAGTGCTACGCGGCGTTCGTGCAGCGCTCGCGCATTATTGACGTTAGCGCGCGCGTCTCGTACGGCTTTTTCGTCTTGCGCCTGCGTCTGGGGAATCGAACCCGCTGTTGTGCTGCGAAGATTGACACGCGCCTCTTCGACGGCGGCCGCGGCTTCCGCTCGTTGAGATTGAATATCTCGTGCTTCGAGCGTCGCTACTACGTCTCCTTCATTGACCGACTTGTTCTTTAACAGCGCCATTTGTTTGATCTGCCCGGCGATCTTTGAGCTAACGGTAGCTTCGTGTCGAGGGAAGATCGTGCCCAGCGCTGTAACTTCGGACACGATAGAATCTCGCTCAGCTTTGGCGACCTTAACGCTGACAATTACTGCTTCCTCTTCCTCGGGCTGCTGCTTTTTCGCGGTCAACAACCAAATGATGACTCCCAGGAAGAGAGCCACGAGTACCGCGAGAATCGGCCAGTTGCGCTTTTGTCTCAGCAGGGAAACCTTTTCTGACCACGGATGCAGTCCAGGCGATTCGCCGCTGATAGTCTTCACTTCATCTTGCGGTTTGCTTTGCATAATCGATGGACGTTACTTCGCGGTCAGCTGAATCAGTCGAGCGCGATTCTGTTGGTAATCAAAGATTGCCTGATAAAGCGCGGCTCGCTGCCCCGCTAGCGTACTCTGTGCGTCGGTTACTTCAATTATCGGAGCCTCACCCGAGCGGTAGCGAGCGATCGAGGCCTGTACATTGCGTTCCGCCTGAGAGACGCTTTGATTCAAAAACTGGTAACGCGAGGCTGCCGCTATTGCCTGGCTTTGAGCCGCGTAGAACTGCTGCGTCAGATTTCGCATCGCCAGCTCGCGTTCAGACTCAAAACTCTTCATCCGAAGCTGCGCCTGCTGTTCGCGGCTTCGACTCGCGCCCCAATCAAAGATAGGAATGTTGATGCTCACGGTGGCGAGCACACCGGTGTGATCGTGCAACGGGTCCGGATGTAATGAATCAGAGTCGAAGCCGCCATTGATAGAGTAAGTCACCTGCGGAAGGCGTTCGGCCCGCGCGGCCCTGGCTTCCTGTTCAGCCGCCCGGCGCTCGGCATCGAGCTGCGCAAATTCAGGACGAGAAGTGATCGCAGAAGATACAAAGCGGGTGATTTCAGCCCCATCCGGCAACGCGGTTGCCAAATCGATTACTTCTATCGGTGTCGAGAAATCGTATCCGACGAGGACTCGCAGATTGCCGGCGGTTGCCGCCTCGCTTGCACGCGCTTGTTCGAGCTCGTCGCGGCGCGAAGCGACTTGTAATCGAGCTCGAATCAGATCAACTTCGGCAACTTCGCCGGCGTTCAGCATCAGCCCGGTAACACGAGCAAAGTCTTCCGCTGCAGCCAGCGTGAGTTCCGCCGAGCGTCGCTTTGCATTTGAGAGCGCGAGCCCAAAATATGCGTCGTCTACGCCCTGAATCAACGTTCGACGCGCGACTTCCGTTCCGGCCCGCGCCGCTTCCAGAAGAGCCACGCTGCGTTTCAGCCCCGCCCGCAGACGACCGATGATGTCGATTTCGCCCAGTGCGCTTGCAAGCGCTTGATATTCCGTGACCGCATTCGCGCTTATAAAGCTGAATCTATCGGTAAAAGTTGGACCGAGAGTCGGCGAGTTATAGATGAAGGTTGACGGAATCGAAAATCGCGGAAGGAATGCGATCCGCGCTTGTTTGACGTCCTCCGCAGCAATCAATTCAGAGTACCTTGCGGCTTGAAACGCCGAAGCCTGTGTAAGAGCGAGGCGAATCGCTTCCTCGCGCGTTAACACACTTGCTTGAGCTGCCGGTCCACGTTCTGAAGGATTTGACGACCGGCTTGCAGCAGGTTGAAGGGGTTTTAACCTGGAAGATTCTGGATTACTTCCGGTATTCGCTGCGTTTGGACTAAGCGGAGTCTGTCCAAAGGCAATCAAGGAAGCTGCGCAATAAACTCCGAGCGCGAGAATCCATTGAGAAATGCAACGAAGGCGAAATATGTTGTCAATGCAGCGAATGTTGTTTGGCGTCATCTGGCTAAGTACGTAACAGTTGGCTGCCGTACAATGTGACGTCCACCTGGTTTTACTCTACTTCACGCTAAAAGGGTGCGTCTAGTTGAGTGTAATCCTCAAAGATGAACGCGGGATGAACGGGGGGTCGGGGGTTGGGCGATATCGGACAGGACCGATAGGACCTATTGGACCTATCTGTCCTATCTACTTCGGCAAGACAACTGTAAAAGTCGAGCCATGGCCTGGCCGACTCGACAATTCAATCGAACCGTTATGCGCCTCGGCCACCCACTTCGCGATCGCCAGTCCGAGCCCTGTGCCGCCATCAACACGAGACCTCGCCTTGTCAACTCTGTAAAATCGATCAAAGACATGCTCAGCATGAGCGGCGGCAATGCCTATTCCGGTATCGGCAACAATGACTCTTACGCAAGACTGTTCACATTCGACTGAGACTGAGACTGATCCGCCTGCCGGCGTGTATTTTATTGCATTATCCAGCAGATTCAGGAGCATACGCCTGAGCAAATCCTCATCGCCTCGAAGAGTAATATCTGGCATCGGCACAGCGGACAATGACACGCCTTTAGTCACGGTTAGGACGGTTGCAGCTTTGCAACACTCTTCAACCAGGTCGTTAAGGTAGAACTCTTTGATTAGCAGCTTACGTTGGCCGGCGTCGGCGCGAGCAAGCGCCATCATATCGTCAACGATACGTGACACGCGCTTCGCCTCGTCCTGGATAATGACGAGCGCCTCCCGATATTCGGCCGGATCCCTTTCTTCTGACAACGCTACATCCGCTTCACCTCTGATTATGGCAAGCGGTGTGCGAAGCTCGTGTGAGGCATCAGCAACAAAGCCTCGCATACTCTCAAACGAACCATCCAGCCGAGCCAGCAGATCGTTGAACACACAAGCCAATTGCTGAAGTTCGTCGTTCTGCTTACCGGCGTACAGTCGCTCGTGGAGATTATTGGCGCTGATGCGATCAGCCTGCCTGGCCATCGCTACCACTGGCGCGAGACTCTTCTTCGCAAGCAGAAAACCACCGATTCCAGCGATGAGCAGGCTCGCCGGAAAACCAAGATAGAATGTCCTTCGAATGGATCGAAGTTGATCAATCAAGTGTCGCAGAGACTCTCCAGCAGCGATTGAGCAGACCCTTCCTCCACTCGATAAGGAGATGACCGCCACTCGCACACCGGCATCGTCCAAGCCATTGACCGTAAAAAGCTGAGGCTCGGTCCCGTTGCTTCGGAAGTACCTTGAGGCCGCCGTCAAATTGCCCCAGTCGGAGTTTGAAGCCAGGAGATTTCCTTCATCATCGAAAATCGCCAGGTAAACACCACGGAGCTGTAATTCGTTGAGCGCCTGAACGGCGCTAACATCGATCGCGCCTCCGTTTTCATCAAGCTCGCTCTGGAACTCGCCAACGACTGCTCCCGCGGAATCCGTCAGAGACTGGTCGAGCCGGGCGTACAAATTCTGAGCCAGCACTTCGTACATGAAGACGCTGAAGGCCACCAGTAGCGATCCGAAGACTGCTACATACCATAATGTAAGTCTGACTCGAACGCTCTCAATCATTTTTCGACCTGAGAAGCTACAGAGAAAATATAACCTTCGCCACGCCGGGTATGGATCAGGGGAGAGTCAAATCCTTCATCTATCTTTTTTCTTAACCGGCGAACGTATACGTCTATCACGTTCGAAAACGGATCGAAATTCTCATCCCAAACATGATTTGCAATATCTGCGCGCCCAACCAAAGTGCCTGCCCTCAAAACAAAAAACTCTAATAGTGAATACTCTTTTGCGGTCAAAGGAATTATTCGACCGGCACGCGTGACGGTATGAGAACTGGTGTCTATCGTAAGGTCCGCGATCTCCAGCCTGGCTGGTCTGACTTCCCTGGAGCGTCTGAGCAACGCTCGAATTCGCGCCAGGAGTTCCTTAAAATCAAACGGTTTGCTGAGGTAGTCATCAGCGCCGCAATCGAGACCGGCTACCCGGTCATCGATGCCGTCTCTGGCGGTCAGCATCAGCACCGGCTGCTTTATGCCCTGCTCGCGAAGTTCCTTACATACAGCGTAGCCGTTTTTCAGAGGTATCATTACGTCGAGGATGAAGAGATCATAGTCCGTAATTGAAGCTTTATATAGGGCTTCTTCACCATCAATAGCTATATCGACCGCGTATCCTTGTTCGCGGGTTCCCTTTGCTATAAATCCCGCAACTCGCGGTTCATCCTCAACAAGCAAGAGTCTCACGATGCGTTTCTCTATATAGTGTGCTTCAACTTCGTACGATTATGCTACTCGCAGGAAATGAAAATAGCATTAAAGACGTACCGTAGACTGGCCAGTCTGCGGAAGCCTCAGATTTCCAGAAATATGATGCCCCGCTCGCCTGGATATGTTTCGACGGTCCTTTACCATTTCAAACGCGCCCGGGCCCATGCGCAGACTGGACAGCCTACGCTACTTTATTAATGGTCGTTTCAGATTGGCTCTGGTAGAATAATTTCCTGCCAGCTCGGAGCCTCTGAAGGGCAACTGGCGACGGGTTCATGCAGACGAAGCTTTCGTCGACCGCTGAATTTGCTCGCCAAACCGAAGCAGATAAACCGACAAATTAAATTTGATCTTGCTCAAAGTAGCTAACAGCCAAGCTGCGACTTTGGGCCTGAGGTCATCTGTTGTGGCGACTCTCAGATACTTGGTTTGTATGAGGATGTAAATGAAGCAGAATGCAATCACGCGCCGGCAGGCGTTATTTTCCCTCGCGACGATTTCTGCAGGGGTATTGATAAAACCGTCTTCGATCTTTTGCTCACCCGTTGAGAGCAAGATCCGATTTGCGGTTATTGGTGACTGGGGAACCGGCGGTCGCGATCAAATCGGGATCGCAAAGCGTATGTTGGATGCGCACCAACGTACTCGCTTCGATTTCGTAATTTCCACGGGCGACAATGTTTATCCGAACGGCAATGCGCGATATTTCGACCGGAGCTTCGAGCAGCCGTTTGGCCCGCTGCTGAAGGATAAAGTGAAGTTCTATACAGTCTTCGGGAACCACGATGTTGAAGAGGGCCGCGAGGCCCAATCTCAATATCCCTTGTTCAATATGGGCGGGCAGCATTACTACAAGATCGAGCGAGGCAACGGCCTGGTCGATTTCTTCATGCTTGATTCGAATGACTTTGGCGCAACACAGACGCGGTGGCTTGACGAATCCCTAAGGAATTCAAAGGCGAAGTGGAAAGTCGCCGTCTTCCATCATCCAATCTACTCGTCGGGCAAGCATCACGGCTCTGCGGTGGGTTTGAGAAAACAACTCGAGCCGCTGTTTACACGATACAACGTCAACGTCGCGTTTTCAGGTCACGATCACATTTACGAACGGACTGTGCCACAACAAGGAGTCCAATACTTTGTCTCTGGAGCCGCGGGCAAACGCGCCGGTGTCGACAAAAACAGTGCGCTTAGCGCAGCCAGCTTCGATGGCGACAACCACTTCATGATGATCGAGATCAGTGAGAACCAGGTTGATTTCAAAGCTATCAGCCAGGCCGGTGATGTTATTGATAACGGGCTGATCAAACAGGCAGTGGCGTAGTCGATAACGCCATAATCGAAACGCTTTGCACCCATGGCAGAGACTGTGCGAAACGTTCGTAGTTCGGCCTTTAAGGGGAAGTTTGTATCGTGAATTAACACGAGCGAGATTCCGAAGATACCATCGGACTTCAGTCGATGGAGTTTCAACTTCAGCCTAACAACAGCAACCGACTGCCAAGATACCATCGCTCTTTTTAGCGGAGGGGCTTGGGTTCGTATCTAACAACGAACCAAATAGCTTTGCCACCGTTAGGCCGAAGTTGAAACTCCATCGACTGAAGCCGGATGGTATCTCGGCATCAAGATTACGAACTTCCGCCTAAAGGCAGATCTACGAACATAGTTTTGCACGGCCTCGGGCAATGGGTGGTATTCCCTATTTAAACTTCAGCGTCACGCGCCCGCCCCACTGTCTTGGGGGACCGATATGCGTCCCCGAAAAGACGCTCTCAAAATTATAGACGAACAGTTTATCGGTCAGATTTTGAATATCGAGCGATGTTGACATCGAGACCCGCTCTTTTTGGAAGAGGTCAATTCCGGTCGAAAAACTCAGGATTGTTCTCGGTTTTACACGGCCCCGTTGAAAGTCGATCAATGGAAAGATTCTGGGATCAAAGCCAGCCGCAACAAAATCGGGAAGCGTAGTGCCCGGCTCTACGTCTACCGGTACCCCCGAATCGTACCGCCCACCGAACGAAGCCCACCATCCAGTTTTCTTATGCGTGTAGTTGATTCCAAACTGCCCTGAATTGCGCTGGTCGTGATCGTTCGGAAAGCGAAGCCCCGGATTATTTAGTGTGCCCACAGTCTCACCGAGAAAAAGTCCACCGTTTATGGGTGTGATGCCGAATGACCGTGAGTTTGCATAACTCACATAGCCTGACAATCCTCGCCAATCCGAAGT
>Ga0126384_10000814_pt1 | contig 17892 bp, 12 predicted proteins | sample PanSoiMetPlot_36_FD_92543 | JGI IMG/M metagenome (GOLD analysis project Ga0126384, IMG submission 92543) | Tropical forest soil microbial communities from Panama - MetaG Plot_36 | ecosystem: Environmental > Terrestrial > Soil > Tropical forest > Bulk soil | place: Panama | collected 2016-02-17 | reverse complement strand
GGGCGGTCGAGAAGTTCGATTGGCGGCGCGGCTATAAATTCTCGACCTATGCGACGTGGTGGATCCGGCAAGCCATCACGCGCTCGATCGCCGACCAGGCGCGTACCATCCGCATCCCCGTGCACATGATCGAAACCATCAATAAGATCGTGCGCACGTCGCGGCAGATGCTGCACGAGATCGGCCGCGAGCCGACCCCCGAGGAGCTCTCCGAAAAGCTCGCCATGCCGCTCGAAAAGGTGCGCAAGGTGCTCAAGATTGCCAAGGAGCCGATCTCGCTTGAGACCCCGATTGGCGACGAGGAGGATTCCCATCTCGGCGATTTCATCGAGGACAAGAATGCGTTGTTGCCGATCGATGCGGCGATCCAGTCGAACCTGCGCGAGACCACCACCCGGGTGCTGGCCTCGCTAACGCCCCGCGAGGAGCGCGTGCTGCGCATGCGGTTCGGCATCGGCATGAATACCGACCATACGCTCGAGGAGGTTGGCCAGCAGTTCTCGGTCACCCGCGAGCGCATTCGCCAGATCGAGGCCAAGGCGCTGCGCAAGCTGAAACATCCAAGCCGCAGCCGCAAGCTGCGCTCCTTCCTCGACAACTAAAGTCGGCCGCACACCCCCTGATTGGGCGTGTGGTCGACGGCGGGGGTTCGCGCCGACGCCTCCGGTTGGCGGTGCCGGGGCCGGCACCCGCCCCCGCAGCCGCCAGGCCGGATCAAAATTGCCGGCTCGGGCGTTGACGTGCGGCAGCGGCGCTGGCCTGTCCTGCGCCCACAACCGTTGCGAGGCCTCAATGCGTTTCCTGGCGTTCATCGGCCTGCTCGCAATCATTGCCGGCATACTCGTGGCTGGCTACTTCTTCGGCGGCTTTTTCGATGTCGCCGCCACCTGGGAGGATCCCGGGCCGGTGGCCTCGGCCTTGGCCCGGGTTCGGAACGCCTCGATCGGTCGACACGCCCACGACCAGCCGCCGATCGCCCTCGATCAGCCCGAGGCCATCCAAACTGGGGCCCGCCACTACGCCAAGTACGGGTGCAGCAACTGCCATGGCGCTCCGGGCGTCGAATGGGCGAAGTTTTCCGAAGGACTCAATCCCGGACCGCCCGACCTCAAGGAGGTCGCCCCCGAGCGCGACCCCGCCGCCCTGTTCTGGGTGGTCAAGAACGGCATCCGCATGACCGGCATGCCGAGCTTCGGCAAGGCCGGCGTGCCGGACCCCGAGCTGTGGCAGATCGTGGCCTTTCTCAAAAAGCTGCCCAGCGTCTCGGAGGCCGACTTCAAGACCTGGACGGCGGAGGCCCAGTGAGGGCACCGCGGCTTAGCGATCCGCCATCCCATCGCTGGTCAGCGGCTAATGGTATTCGAGGCGGCTTGGGGCATCCGCCGGCCGCGTCATCTTCGGCGCCTTGAAATAGGATCCGGGCTCGCCGTCGGGACCGACGATCGGCGTCTTGCCCTGTTTGGCGCTTTCCAGCGCCGCCAGCAGGTTGATCGGCGCGTAGCGCTTTTTCACCGGCAGTTTGCGCGTTTCCAGATAGCGCAGCAGCGCGCTCCAATGCAGCATTTCGCCGATGGTGTGGGAATGCGGTCTGACCTGCGGTAGCCGAATGCGCTTGGCCTGGCGTTGCACGCGGCAGCGATTGATGAGGCGATAGAGCGGCCGGTGCAGGCTCAGCCAATAGAGCCAGCCATCCGGCGCGGCGATCTGACCGCGGTGGTTGGGTTCGAGCCGCGTCTCGCGCAGCGCCAGTTCTGGGCAGTAGCGCCGCAGGCGCTTCAGCATCCAGTCGAGCGTCAGATCCGACAACCCCTTGTCCTGGCAACCGCCGCCGATGTTGGCGTGCGCCCCCGGAAACCAGACCTGCTCGACGGTCAGATAGCCGCCGCGTCGCGGCAGGTCCCACACCGCCGCCTCAAACTCCTGGCGATGCTCATCGATGGCGAGCGCGTGGCACGAATGATCGACGATGCTGCACAACTCGGTATCGTGAAACTGGAAGGACTTGCGGCCGACCCAATTCAGCCACCTGCGCGGTATCCCGAGCGCGCCGACCGTGTCGAACACCCCAAGGAAGCGGATGCGCAGGTCGGCATAACTCATGGCGCGCAGCCTGGCGTGTTCGGCGGGATAGCGTTGCTTGGGCTTGGTGCGGTAGTAAACCCATGCCGCCGCCAGGTTGGCCGCATCGCACAGCTCCGCGCGCAACAGGCCGCTGGCGGTTATGAAGCCGCACAGGCTGCGCGCCGTGAAGGCGCCGCGGGAATAGCCGAACAGATAGATGTTGTCGCCGGGCCGGTAGTTAAGCGACAGGAAGCGGTAAGCCCCTAGAATATTGGCGCTGAGCCCCTTGCCGGTGACGCCGCCGGCGAGGCGCGCCATGACGCTACCGCCGGTCCCGACCCCCGGGTCGTAATAGAGCTGTTGGGCCGGCTTGCCACCGCGGCGCAGATCAATGAGATCGGACAGGATCGCAACATTGGTCTGCGGCGCCGCGCAATCGGCATTACTCCAGGTCCCATCGAGGCAAACGACCAGGTTCGCCATGCTCGCCCCCTCCACCCAAGCCGGCGCAAGTGTCTCCTGATTCGGCAGCGGTCGGCGTGCGCCTGAGACCGATCAAGGGCCTCTATCCGCAGGCTTTTTGTGACAGCGGTTGGGGTCCGGCGCGTTGGCTGATGCGCCCTCCACCGCCGCCCACAGCCGCTGGCCGCACACGGAGTGTGCGGGCGCCCTCCCACCGCATTGCCGCGACCGCGTCACGCGCTTGTGATCGATTTCGCCCCGCTCACCCCTTGAAAACCGCAGTACAGTCTCCGCTCAGCGGACCTACGCTTTTACCTTCGGCGCTGTGTCAACCGACTGGCGACGCCAGTCCTTTATGGCGGGCGATTTCGACCGCCAAATTTTGTCGGCCATGAAATAATTGGGTTCGCGCCTTCGTTTTGCTTGGCCGACTGAGGAAGGTAGGAGCGGCTCGCACTCGGAATTTGCGGCCAAGGAGGAAAGCAGATGGCGAACTTACGGGTGAATGGACAGGAGCGCACCTACGACGGTGACCCGTCGATGCCGCTCCTGTGGTACCTGCGTGATGAACTGGCCATGACCGGCACCAAGTTCGGGTGCGGGGTTGGCCTGTGCGGCGCCTGCACCGTGCACATTGATGGCGCGGCGGCCCGCTCGTGCATGGTGCAGATGTCGGAAATTGCCGGCAAGGCCGTTACCACCATCGAGGGCTTGCATCCCAAGAACGAGCATCCGGTCCAAGTTGCCTGGCGCGAGGTCAGCGTGCCGCAATGCGGCTATTGTCAGGCTGGGCAGATCATGCAGGCGGCGGCGTTGCTGGCGCAGAAGCCGGCGCCGACCGACGATGAGATTACCGCCGGCATGACCGGCAATCTCTGTCGCTGCGGTTGCTATCAACGCATCCACGCGGCCGTGCGCGCCGCTGCCAAGGGGGCGTGACATGACAGAACTCAGCACCCACCGCAAATTCGCGATTAAGAACGTCAGCCGCCGTGGACTGATCAAGGGCATGGCTGCCACCGGTGGGCTGGTGCTCGCCGCCCAGCTGCCCGCGGTCAGGAGCGCGCTCGCCGCCTATCCGACCGGCGCTTCGGCCATGCCGAACGGCGTCGTCTCGGACCCCAAGGTGTTCGTGGCGATCGGCAAGGACGGCATCGTCAGCATCATTGCTGCCCGCGCCGAAATGGGTACCGGCGCCGCCCGCACGGCTCTGCCGATGATCGTGGCCGACGAGATGGGCGCCGATTGGGCGCGCGTTAAGGTCGTGCAATCGCCTGGCGATGAGAAAACCTACGGTAATCAGGATACCGACGGGTCCCGCAGCGTGCGCCACTTCATCCAGCCGATGCGCCAATGCGGTGCCGCGGCCCGGCAGATGCTGGAAGCCGCCGCTGCCAAGCAGTGGGGCGTCGACGTCAGCGAGGTCGAGACGCAAGTGCACGAGGTCGTGCACAAGGCGAGCGGCCGCAAGCTCGGCTTCGGCGACCTTGCCACCGATGCCGCGGCCCTGCCGGTACCGGCCGAGGACAAGATCAAGCTCAAGGATGCCAGTGCCTTCCGCTACATCGGCAAAGGTAATGTGCGCCCGACCGATCAGGTCAACATCACCACCGGCCAGGCCACCTATGGACAGGACGTCATGCTGGTCGGCATGAGGTTCGCGGTCATTGCCAGGCCGCCGGTGCTTGGCGGCAAGGTGGCTTCGCTCGATAGCAGCGCCGCCATGAAGGTGCCTGGGGTCGAAAAGATCGTCACCTTGCAGCCGACGCCAGCCCCCTACAAGTTCGCCCCGTTGGGTGGCGTAGCGGTTATCGCCAAGAGCACCTGGGCGGCGCTCAAAGGCCGAGACGCGCTCAAGATCACCTGGGACGACGGTCCCAACAAGGTCTACGACTCCAAGGCCTATCGGGCCCAGCTCGAGGCAAGCGTCAAACAACCCGGCAAGGTCGAGCGCAACATCGGCGACGTCGACAAGGCGCTGGCGTCGGCGGCCAAGGTCATCACCGCCGAATACTACGCCCCGCATATCCACCATGCGACCATGGAGCCGCCGGCGGCCACGGCGCGCATGCTGGATGGCAAATGGGAGGTGTGGGCGCCGGTGCAGAGCCCGGGTGCGGCGCGCGACGACATCGCCAAGGCGGTTGGCGTCAAGCCGGAGGAGCTGCAGCTCCACACCACCCTGCTCGGCGGCGGCTTCGGACGCAAATCCAAGTGTGACTTCGCCATCGAGGCGGCCTTGCTGTCCAAGGAACTGGGCGGCACACCGGTCAAGGTGGTCTGGACACGCGAGGACGACATGCAGCACGGCTTTTATCACACCGTGACTGCGGAACGCTTCGAAGCCGGTCTCGACGCCAACAACAAGGTGATCGCCTGGCGCCACCGCAGTGCGGCACCATCGATCCTGTCCACCTTCGCGCCCGATCCGAAGCATCCCTTCGATATCGAGCTCGGCATGGGTTGGGTCGACACGCCATTCGACGTGCCCAACATCCGCATGGAGAGTGGAGAGGCTCAAAGCCACGTGCGGATCGGCTGGTTCAGGTCGGTCAACAACGTGGTGCACGCCTGGTCGACGCAATCGTTCGTGGCGGAGATCGCGCATCAGCTCGGCAAGGATCCGAAGGACTTCCTGCTCGAGCTGATCGGCCCCGACCGCACCATCGACCCGCGCGAACAGGTCACCACCAAGTGGTGGAACTACGGTGAGCCGTTCGAGACCTATCCGATCCAGACCGGACGGTTGCGCCGGGTGGCCGAACTCGCCGCCAAGGAGGCGGGGTGGGGCAAGCAGCTGCCGAAGGGCCAGGGGCTCGGCATCGCCGCGCACCGGAGCTTCGTCAGCTACATTGCCACGGTGGTACACGTGGAGGTCGGCGAAAAAGGCAAGATCACGATCCCGCGCGTCGACACCGCCATCGATTGCGGCTTCTGCGTGCACCCCGACCGGGTGCGCTCGCAGATCGAAGGGGCCGCCGTCATGGGGCTGACGCTCGCCAAACATAGCGAGGTCACCGCCAAGAATGGCGCCATCGAGCAGACGAACTTCAACGACTATCCGCTCGTCCGCATCGATGAGTCGCCGAAGGTGACCAATGTGCACATCGTCGAGAACTCGATCGATGTGCCGCCGAGTGGCGTCGGCGAGCCGGGCGTGCCGCCGTTTGCTCCGGCGCTGTTTAACGCCATCTTTGCCGCCACCGGCAAACGGCTGCGGCAGCTGCCGATCGGCGATCAGTTGGCCTGACGGTCCATGGTTCAAAGGCAGGCGGGCAACCGCCTGCCTTTCCCCTTTCCCGCCCAACTCCCACAGCGACGGGGACCGCTCGCCTGCGGCCTCGATAAAGCCCGCGCGCCCGGCCGGCGATGCTTGGGGCTCGGGCCACGCTCGGCGCCGCTGGACAGGGCCGGTCCGAGGGGAGACAATCCGCACCCCCGTGGCGTTGGGATGATGCCTCATGTTTTCGAGCCTCAAAGCCCTGTGGACCCGCCTCGCGAGCGGATCCTCGCCCGCCGCGCCGCAGGCGGTCGCCGCCGTCGAATATAAGGGCTATCGCATCCGCCCCGCGCCCTACCTCGCCGGCAGCCAGTACCAGACCGCTGGCAGCATCGAGAAGGACACGCCCGAGGGGGTCAAGGAACACCGTTTTATTCGCGCCGATACCTATGCCAGCCGCGACGATGCCATCGCGTTTACGGTGACCAAGGCCAAGCAGCTGATCGACCTGCAGGGCGATCGCATGTTCGGCTAACGGCCAATCCGTCGGCCTGGGCAAAGTGCCGCAGAGCCTCGATGCCAGCCTCTGCGATGTGGTGGCCGACCGCGGTTTGCTCGGTGGCTTCGGGCGAGCTGTCGAATTTGTAATCGTCCCTATCCAAAGTGTAATCGAAACAAGCCTTTGCGCCGGGGCGAGCGCGCATATCTAACGAGGCAAATGGTCCGCATGCGCGGGCCGAGGGACGGATCCTTGTAGTCTTTGGAGAAGAGTTATGCCCATGCTTTCCGATCGCCCACCGCAACCGGCGCCGTTGAAACCGCGCCTGTCTCGCCGCCGCCTCGGCGCCGCGGCGGGTCTTGCCATGCTGGCGCTGGCGGGTGCCGTCAGCGCCTTAACCCCGACCGCGCCCGGCGCCGGCTTGATGTCGAGCACCAGTGCGCTCGCCGCCGAGACCGTCGCCGCCCCCCCGGCGACAGCGATGCCGAGCTTCGCCGATCTGGTCGAGCGCCTCAAACCCAGCGTGGTTTCGGTCTATGTCGATGCTGAAGTCGGCAACCTGGCGCAAATGCAAGGTCGCGAGGAGTTCCAGGGGCAAAATCCGTTCGGTCCCGGCTCCCCCTTTGAGTTCTTCTTCCGCCAATTCGGCAACGGCCAGCGGGCCCCGACGCAAAAGGTGCGGGCACAGGGCTCCGGTTTCTTCATCTCACCCGATGGCTATGTGCTGACCAACAACCATGTGGTCGAGCATGCCAAGAACGTGCAGATCAGAACGGTCGAGGGCAAGACGCTCGATGCCAAGGTGGTGGGCAAGGATCCCAAGACCGATCTTGCGGTGCTTAAGGTCACCGAAGCCGGCAACTTCCCGGCGGTCAAGTTCGCCTCCACGCGGCCGCGCGTCGGCGACTGGGTATTGGCGATGGGCAATCCGTTTGGCCTCGGTGGCACCGTCACCGCCGGCATCGTGTCGGCCAGCGGCCGCGACATCGGCTCGGGTCCCTACGACGATTATCTGCAGATCGACGCACCGGTGAACAAAGGCAACTCCGGCGGCCCAACCTTCAACACCCAGGGCGAGGTCATCGGCGTCAACACCGCAATCTATTCGCCGTCCGGCGGCTCGATCGGCATCGCCTTCGACATCCCGGCCGATACCGCCAAGAACGTTGCCCAAGACCTCAAAACCAAGGGCGCCGTGGCGCGCGGCTGGATCGGTGTGATGGTGCAGCCGGTGACGGCCGACATTGCCGACAGCCTCGGTATCAAGGACGCCAAGGGCGCCCTGATCGATGATGTCCAGCAAGGCAGCCCCGCCGCCAAGGCCGGCCTCAAGACCGGCGATCTGGTGGTGGCGGTGAACAATGATGAGGTCAAGGACGCCAGGGAGCTGGCCCGCAAGATCGCCGGCGTGGCGCCCAACCAGGAGCTCAAACTGCAGGTCAAGCGCGACGGTGCCGATCAGACGATCAACGTCACGACGGCCGCCTATCCCAACGACGAGGCCAAGGTCGCCAAGCAGGACCGCAGCGAGCCCGGCACTCCCAGCGACGCCAAACTCGGGCTCTACCTGGCCCCGGCCAACGAGGTGGAAGGGGCCGGCTCAAAGGGCGTGGTGGTCGTCAACATTGACCCCAACGGCCCCGCCGCCGACAAGGGCCTGCAGCAGGGCGACGTGATCCTGGCGGCCGGTGGCAAAACGGTCTCCTCGCCCAACGACGTCAGCACCGCGGTCAGCGATGCCCGCAAGGCTGGTAAGCACGCCATCTTGATGCAAGTGCGCAGTGAGAACGCCACGCGCTACGTGGCGCTGCCGATCGCCTGAGGCAGCTCAAGCCCTTGAGCGCAAACAGTTGCGGCGCCCCGGCCTGGCCGGGGCGCCGCAGCCGTTACTGGGCCTCAATCAATTGCCGAACAGCCCCTGAAAGATATCGTTGCTGGTGGCCTTGGTGCGCTTTTGCGCGGCCTCGCGCACGGGGTCGCTGGGCGACTGCACCGGCTCGGGAGGCAACGGCCTGCCGGCCAGTGCCGCCATCAGGCGACGGTCGTGCCCGTAGATGTCGGCATGAAACGTCACGTGGCCATCGTCACCGGCGATGGCGGTAAAGTAGGTCACGTGCACGGGGATCTGTGAGGACAGCGTGATCTCATTGTTGCCGCCCCGCGCCATCAGATCGCGAACCTGCTCGGGCGACCAGCCCTTGTCCTCGGCGAGCAGGATCTCGGCAAGCTTGCCCGGGTTCTGCACCCGCATGCAGCCGTGACTGAAGGTGCGCACCGGCCGATCGAACAACTCGCGCTGCGGCGTGTCGTGCATGTAGATGTCGTGCTTGTTCGGGAACCGGAACTTGATGGCCCCCAGCACATTGGTGGCGCTGGGCGGCTGGATGAAGGTGAAGCGCCGGATGTCGACCTGGCTCCAATCGACCTGGGTTGCATCGACCGGCCTGCCGTTCAAACTGACCCTGAGATTGTGCCGTTCCAGAATGCGCGTATCGGTGCCACCGAAGCCGCCGAACAGCCCAAGGCCGGCCGGGCGCAGGTAGGGCAAGATTTCCTTGATTTTAATGGAATCGGGAACCCCCCACTCCGGACCAAACACGATGTAGCGCATGTTGGCGGAGAACAGCTCGGTCTGCGTGTCGGGCTTGCCGACGATGATTTTGGCCTGATGCATCAGCCGGCCGTTCTTGACGACGCGCGCCGTGAACTCGGGCACATTGTCCCAAACGTAGAATCTGCCGAGGTCTTCCGGCATCCAGCGCCAGCGCTCCATGTTGGCGATGATGCGCTGCACGTCCGAAGCGGGCGACGGCCGGGCCGCCGGTGCGGCGCCGGCATTGAGCACCGCCCGCATGCGGCTGCCGATGATGCCATCGGGACGCAAACCCTTTTGGCGTTGCAGCGCCATCACCGCCTCGGCCAACTCATCATCGTAGAAATCGCGCGCCCCCGCCTTTGCCGGTAGCTCGAGGCGCTGCCGCAAAAAGGCAACCTGGGGATGCTCCATCCCCGGCCGCAGGATCGGCCCGTTGGGGAGTTCGATCACCGGTTCGGCGGCGGGCTCGGGCCGGCTGCCGCCCGGCGGCACCTTCAACAGCGCCTGGCGCAGGCGCTCGAATTGCGGATGCTTCGGGTTCAGTCCCTTGAGATAGTCGCCGGGCGTCTCGCTCGCCGCCAGCGCCAGCAACACATCCTTGGGGTCAGGCAAGGTTGGGGACTGATCAAAGCTGCGGCTGACGAGCGAGGGCTCGACGCGGCCGCCGCGGGCATGGCGGGCGTATTGCAGGGCGGCGAGCGCCAGCTTGATCTCGGCGGCCGCGAGCGCCGCTGGCCGCGACTCTGTGGCGGCCAGGTTCGGCAAGTCGAAGGCCGACGCGTTGAGACCCCAGTCCTCGGCGCGACGGATCTCGGCCATGGCGTGGCGGGCGCGCGCCGTGAAGCCATCGGCCCTCACCCACAACAGCTCGCGGCCGGGCTCGGCGTAGTAGGCGGCAAGGGCGGCCCGGTCGGCGCGATCGACGGCGCCGCGGGCGGGCTGTGCCAGTTGCTGGCGGACGTCGGCAAGGATTGGATCGACCGGCACGGCCGCCTCCGAACTGGCCGTCGGCGGCGGGGCGACCTCGGTCGAGGCCGGCCGGGCAAGCGGGCGTGATCCGTCCCCGTCATCGGCCGTTGCCGCGGGCGGGCTTCCCGGGCCGGCGCCGGGCGCACCGTTCACGGACGGTTGCAGCTCCGGTTGCAGTTCGGCTGCAGGCGCACCCGCGGCCGCCCGGGCGGCCGCGGTTGCCGCTACCCCGCCGGGATCGGTCAGCGCCTGCGACCACGCCGGCAGCGCCAATATCGTCGCCGACACCAAGCTGGCCGCCCCCGCGACCCACGTCTGTCTAAGCATTGGTACATTTTCTCCAAGATTCTCGGCAAGCTAGCCGTTGGCGCCAGCGCTGACCAGCAATACGCATGGGATGCCTGCGCAGATCGCGCGCAGGTCTGGCAAGCCTGCAACAGAGATTGCCCGCCACACGAGCCCGGCGATCCCATTACGGACACCCCATTGTGGCGACTTTTAGCGTGCTGCGCCGGCCGCCGCGCACCCTCGGGCGGGGCGCCGCGGCGGCCGCAAAAATCCAAGGAAGAGGCTGCACCCCCGGCAACGGGCAAGGGGGCTTGGTCAGAGGATCGGCCGCTCTCAACCGCCGCCCTGGTCAGTGAGCTGCAGGCGCCGCGACAGCGCCACCAGGATTGGCCGTTGTCCCTTGAGGATCTTGTCGGCCGCCGCCTGCGGCGTGAACCACGCCGCCCGGTCGACTTCCGGGAATTCGCGCTGGCGTCCGGACCGCGGTGGCCACTCCATGGCAAAGGTGTTGCTGTTGAGGGCGTTGGGGTCGAAGTCGCCTTCGACCGCCCACACGTCGACGAGCTTGGCGCTCGACTGGCGAAAGGCGCCCAAGGCCAGGGCCTCCCCCTCAAGCCGCGCGCCGGTTTCCTCCTCGAACTCGCGTTTGGCGGCGGCCAGGGCATCCTCGCCCGGCTCGTAGCCGCCCTTGGGAATGGTCCAGGCCCCCGCATCCTTTTTGGCCCAGAAGGGACCACCCGGATGCACGAGCAGAACCTCGAGCCCGCCGGCGTTGCGGCGAAAGAGCAAGATGCCTGCGCTGCGTTGCGGCATAAGCGGTCACGGCCGATGGAACGCTGCCAACCGCGAGCGGCGAGGCCAAATGCCGTCACGGCGATGCCAACCCGCAAAGGCCGCTCGCGGCGGTGGCCTTGCGGTCTACTCCGCCGCCTCCCGCTTGCCGGCAACGCTGCTGCGCCGGCCCAGGAGGTCCTTCAGATACTGCCCGGTATAGCTTTCCTTCACCTTGGCCACATCCTCAGGTGTGCCCTCGGCCACGATCGAGCCGCCGGCGTCGCCGCCCTCGGGTCCCATGTCGATGACCCAGTCGGCGGTTTTGATCACCTCGAGATTGTGCTCGATCACCACCACGGTGTTGCCGGCGTCGGCCAGCTCGTGCAGCACCTCGAGCAGCTTGGCAACGTCATGGAAGTGTAGCCCGGTGGTAGGCTCATCGAGAATGTAGAGGGTGCGCCCGGTGGCACGGCGCGACAGCTCCTTGGCCAGCTTGATGCGCTGCGCCTCGCCGCCCGACAGGGTGGTGGCCTGTTGGCCGATGTGAATATAGCCGAGCCCGACGCGGGCCAAGGTCTCGAGCTTGTCGCGGATCGATGGCACCGCCCGGAAGAACTCGGCCCCCTCCTCCACGGTCATGTCGAGCACGTCGGCGATCGATTTGTCCTTGAACTTCACCTCGAGCGTTTCACGATTGTAGCGCTTGCCCTTGCAGACATCGCAGGTGACGTAGACATCGGGCAGGAAGTGCATCTCGATCTTGATGACGCCGTCGCCCTGGCAGGCCTCGCAGCGGCCACCCTTGACGTTGAACGAGAAGCGTCCCGGCTGGTAGCCGCGCACCTTGGCCTCGGGCAGCCCCGCGTACCACTCGCGGATCGGCGTGAAGGCGCCGGTATAGGTGGCGGGGTTGGAACGCGGCGTGCGGCCGATCGGCGACTGATCGATGTCGATCACCTTGTCGAGGTGCTCGAGGCCCTCGATCCGGTCGTGCGCGCCCGGGTATTCGCGCGCGTTGCTGAGCCGGCGTGCCACCGCCTTGTAGAGGGTATCGATCAACAAGGTGGACTTGCCGCCGCCCGACACGCCGGTAATGCAGGTAAACAGCCCGAGCGGGATGCGGGCCGTCACGTCCTTCAGATTGTTGGCGCGCGCGCCGATGACGTTGAGCGATTTGCCGTTGCCGCGGCGACGCTGCTTCGGGCTCGGGATTTGCCGCATGCCGGTCAGATATTGCCCGGTGATGCTGTTGGGGCTGGCCATGACCTCTTCGGGCGTGCCTTGCGCCACGATATGGCCGCCGTGGATGCCGGCGCCGGGCCCGATGTCGACCACGTGGTCGGCGGTGAGGATGGCGTCCTCGTCGTGCTCGACCACAATCACCGTATTGCCGATGTCGCGCAGGTGCTTGAGGGTCTCCAGCAACCGCGCGTTGTCGCGCTGGTGCAGCCCGATCGAAGGCTCATCGAGCACATAGAGCACGCCGGTGAGGCCCGAGCCGATCTGCGAGGCGAGCCGGATGCGCTGGCTTTCGCCGCCAGACAAGGTGCCCGAGGCCCGCGACAAGGTCAGGTAGTCGAGGCCGACGTCGACCAGGAACTGCAGGCGTTCGCGGATCTCCTTGAGGATGCGCGTGGCAATTTCGTTCTGCTTCTTGTTGAGCTTGTTCGGCAGCTCGGTAAACCAGGCGTTGGCGGCACGGATCGACATATCGGTCACCTGACCGATATTGCGGCCGTCGATCTTCACCGCCAGGGCCTGCGGCTTCAGCCGGTAGCCGCCACAGGCATCGCAGGGATGCGCCATCTGATAGCGTGACAGCTCTTCGCGTACCCAGTCGCTGTCGGTTTCGCGGAAGCGACGCTCGATGTTGTTGACGACGCCCTCGAACGGCTTGCGGTTCTTGTATTTGCGGGCGCCGTCCTCGTAGACAAACTCGACCTCCTCCGCACCGGTGCCGAACAGCACGGCGTGCTGCACCTTGTTCGGCAGCTTTTCCCAGGGCGTCGCCATCGACACCTTGAAATGCCGCGCCAGCGCCTCCAGGGTCTGCTCGTAGTAGGGCGAGGTGCTGCCGGTCTTGGCCCAGGGATAGACCGCGCCCGCCTTGAGGCTGAGGCTGGGGTCGGGCACCACCAGCTCCGGCTCGAAGCGCAATTCGGTTCCTAGTCCGTCGCACTTGGGGCAGGCGCCGGCGGGTGCATTGAAGGAAAATAGCCGGGGTTCGATTTCATCGATGCTGAAGCCCGACACCGGGCAGGCAAAGCGTGCGGAGAAAACGATCCGCTCGTGCGTCTCGTTCTTGTTGCGCAGAACGCCCTCGTCGCGCTCGAGTTCGCCGTCCGTCGTGCGCGTCGCGGCCCGAGATTTGCCAGGCTCGGCAGCGGCCGCCGCCGCGTCGCTCGCCTTGCCGCGCGCGCTGCTCTTGGCCGCCGCCGCCAGCGGCCGATCGGCAAATTCGGCAATGGCAATGCCGTCCGCCAATTCCAGGGCGGTCTCGAAACTGTCGGCCAGACGCGTGCCAACCTCCTTGCGCACCACGATCCGGTCCACCACCACGTCGATGTCGTGCTTGTATTTCTTGTCGAGCTTCGGCGCGTCGGCGATCTCGCTGAACTGACCGTTGATCTTGACGCGCTGGAAGCCCTTCTTCTGCAGCTCGGCCAGCTCCTTGCGGTACTCGCCCTTGCGCCCGCGCACGATCGGCGCCAAGAGATAGAGCCGCGTCGCCTCCGGCAAGGCCAGCACGCGGTCGACCATCTGCTGCACGGTCTGGCTCTCGATCGGCAAACCGGTAGCCGGCGAGTAGGGCACGCCGACCCGCGCGAACAGCAGCCTCAGATAGTCATAGATCTCGGTCACCGTGCCGACCGTCGAGCGCGGGTTCTTCGAGGTCGTCTTCTGCTCGATCGAGATTGCCGGCGACAGCCCGTCGATGTGATCGACATCGGGCTTTTGCATCATCTCCAGGAACTGGCGGGCATAGGCCGACAGGCTCTCGACGTAGCGCCGCTGCCCTTCGGCATAGATGGTGTCAAACGCCAGCGACGACTTGCCCGAGCCCGACAGCCCGGTGAACACAATCAGCGCGTCGCGAGGGATTTCGAGATCGACGTTTTTCAGGTTGTGTTCGCGCGCACCACGGACGTGGATGGTTTTGCTGCCGTGCGTCGGCGGGAGCTTGGCGGTCTTGGCCATGGGGCGGGTCTAACGCAAACGAGCGGGGGCGGCAATCTGGGGCGGCGCCACCTGTCGGGGGCTCCTGACAGGCCATGCCAAGGCGGGGCCGGCGGCCGCCGTTAACCCACCCAAGCCCCAGCCGGCAAGTTGTGATCACCCCCGGCTTGACTTCCTTCAGAATGCTCCCAAAATTGAGATATGGTGGCCGTCGCTGCCGATTTTGAGGTCACATTCCGCGGAAGCCTCGCGTCAGTACCCTGGGTTTTGAGGACGGTCGCCACCCGGATCAACAGCCAGCGGAGGGAGCATGACGCCACCTGACAGTCAATTCGCCCTCGCGCCGCGCGAGGGCAACGGCTCGCGCGATTGAAGCTCGAGCACAAAAGATCGCAATCGGTCGAGCCGCCGACAATTCGAAGCTAGACGCGAGGCGAAAGCCTCGCACACAAGCCCGGCGTGGCTGGGCAAAACCTTAGAGATGAAGTGCCCCGTTTGCGCTCAGCCGCAACGGGGCTTTCCGTGTGTTCGGCGCTTTGCATGTGTTGGCCATGCCTCGGCCGGCGGAACGGCAGCCCCGGACCCGACGTTTCCCCGTTTTTCAGGCGGAGCTCGGTTTTCCCTGCATTTGTTCAATCTTGAGAACAAGCGCGCTCTGGTTGGTGGGTGCGCCATTATCGCGGTCGCCATCTACCTCGTGCCCACCGGGGCGCATGTGTTTGAGCTTCCCAACAAAATAGGCTTGCCGGTGGCCCAATACATGATCGTGCAGGCGATCTACGCGGGCTGGGCGGCGTTCGGGGTCGTGATCGCCGCGGCCGTGCTGTTGACGGCGGCGCACGCGGCGCTGGTGCGCAAACACCCCACCGCCCGCCGGCTCGCGCTCGTGGCGCTGACCTGCCTCGCCGCCACCCAGGTGATCTTTTGGCTCTTCACCTACCCGATCAATGTGGCGAGCGCCAACTGGACCCGGACACCGGCCGCCTTCGAAGCCGCGCGCCGCCAGTGGGAATATTCGCACGCGGCAAGCGCCGCGCTCACCTTGCTGGCGCTGATCGCGATCGTGCTCTCCGTGCTGGCGGCCAACCGCCACCGCCCCGGGGCGGTCCGGTCGCCTTGAGGCGACGCTCAAGCCGGCGCTTGGCCAGTCGCCGCTCTGAGCCCATGGCTCCCCAGCGCCAAGTCGGCGAGGCAGTCAGGCTTTGGCTCAGGAGTTGTCGGTGGTGGCGACGAACTCGGGGTCCTCCTGAGCGCGACGCTCAAAGGAGAGAAAATCATAGTAGCCACAGCGGCCGCCCGGATAGCTCCGGCACAGCGCCGGCCGCGCCTCGTAGATCGTGCACCGGCGTTTGTCGGTATCGAAGAAGCGGCAGATGCGGCCAAAAATCGGGTCGGCCTTGCGGCGCATGGAATATTTGCGCCCCCAGCGCTCGACCGTAAATTTCTGGCGCGCCTCATCAAAGCTCACCCCAAAGTGCCTGGCCAGACGCTCAACGTCGCGCTTGTCGAGGGCGATCAAGGGATAGGAGCAGCAATAACCGGGGCATTTTTTGCAATTGTACATCGCTGGAGTTCCAGGGTTGTAGCCAACCCGTTAGCACGGATTCGCCAGCGCAGCGAACCGGCAAACCTGGGCTGTGGCGGCGGACCGGGGTCGGTCGGCGGCCGCGGGCTATTGGATAACGCCGGCATCGAGGCCGGAGGCCGATCGCCGCCGGCTGTCGTACTTGGCGAGTACCCCCCGGGCCTGCTCGACCACGGCATCCGCGATCGCCGCCTGCCCCTCGGCGGTCGGGTGGAAGGCGCCGGAGTAGATGCTCGCCAATAACAGCTGCAGCCACGAGAAGCCCTGCGTCTTCAACACGTTCTGCAGCAATGACTGCGATACGTGGAAGTTGCCGGTCATAAAGGCATCGTTGGGGGTGCGAAACCAGCGCTGGCGCGAGGCATAGGGGCGCCATTCCGAAGGTTCGTAGGGAAACCACACGCCGTTGAATTTGCGGGGCAGGCGCTGCTCATCGGCCATGCTCCAGGCGGCCTCGCCATAGGTGGCGCAAATACCGCGGCCACGAAACGCGGCGCGGTGCGACTCAATAAAGGTCCAGCCGTGCTGGGCGGCGCTGCCCTTGAGGATGTCGTTTAAACGCTCGGCGGCGACGCCACCCTCTTTCGCCTTGGCGGCGCTGAACACGAGGTCCGGCAGCACGTTCATGCCGGCCTGGCCGTCGGGGCAGGTGGATTTGCCGTCCTCGAGCAGCGCCATCGGCGGATAGCCGGTCAAAACGATGCGGTCGGACTCCGGCCAAGGCACGTTGAGGATGCTATGGATGGCGCGATTGAGCGCCTTCATGCGGTCGTCGAGGTCATCGAGCAGGCGGCTCGCCTCGGCAAAGCCGTGCACCTGCCCGAACCAGCCGCCGAGATTGCGCAGCAGCGATGAATCCGCCAGCACGGCATTGGCCACCAGCCGGGCAAAGCCGATGTCGTTGCCGCCGATCGATAGCAACAATAGATCGATCTTGCGCGACCGGTTCTGCTCGCACTTCTTGAGCACCAGCCCGCCGTGCATCTCCGGCAACTTGCCGCGCATGTGGTAGGCCTCGGGCAGGTCGTAATCGCGCGCCTCCCGGTCGGGGCACTGGGCTTCGGCAACGGCCGAGATCTGCGACAGCGCCGGCGGGTTCGGCACCCACTCGTTGCCCTTGTAGCGCAGGAACAGTCCGTACACGCTTTCAGCACCCGAGCAGGCCACCCCGACGAACGTCACCGCCCGATGCACATCCTCGACCGCCAACTGCAGCGCCACCCGCAGCTGGTGCGAATAGAGGGAACGATGGCAGGCTTGCTCCTGCCAGCGGGCATTCTCCTCGATGAATTTCTGGTCTCCGATCGTCCGCCAATCGCCGATGCGCGCCGGATAGCCGACGAGACTGGCGTCGTAGTCGGCGCTGCGGTCGGGCGACAGGCGGACCGGAACGTCGGGATTGCCTTCGCCGGAGGCAAAGCTGTCGCCCATGCCGACGATGAATAGATCCTGCACGCGCGCCAAGATCTCGGCCACCTGACGGCCGCCGATCTCGACCACGATCCAGGCGCCGCCCGGATAGGGCACCTCGAGCTCTACGGTTGTGTCGCACGGCAAGATCAGCGCCTCGCCGCGACCGCCGCGCCGCGGCGATGTCAGCCAGGTGCAGTCAACCACCTGCGCATCCTCAAGCCCGGTCATGCTGGCCAGGATCTTGTGGCTCTTCGGGAACAGGTAGTCGGGGCGTTCGCGGCAGCTGTATTTGTTCTGTTTGGGGTCCCAGCAGGTCTTGTCGAACACCGTGGCGCTCCAACCGTCGGGGTGTCGGCTGGCGAGCAAGCGTTCCGCGGTCAGCACCGGATGGCGGCGCTCGGCGTCGGACAGGTGCTCCCAGGTGGCGCGGTGCACCTCGGTATCGACCGGGTCGAGAAAAAAGCGAAAGCCGTTCTCAACCCGCCATTGGATGCGCGGCTCCGCTGCCGCAGCCGTGCCGAGGGCCATCGCCAGCAGCATTGTCAATGCCAAGCAGCGGGCCCAGACCCTCACGTCAAACCTCCCCGTTTGCCCTATCCCCTCAGGGCTCGTTCACCAACGTCGCAACCAGTAGGCACCCGCCACTCTGCCGACATGGGTCAGTGGCGCGATCCGGGCGGGCGCAGCCGTCACCTGATGCGCCGCGCGCTGGCCTGCTCGCAGATAGGACTCGACCAAGGCCAAAGGAAGGACAGCGATCAATGCCTCGCGTGGCAATTTCGTGACGTCGCGGCGGGCCTGTGCCAGGCTTGTGCGTGCCTGCTGGCCAAGGTCGGCGACAAGGCCGC
>Ga0126384_10000813_pt1 | contig 17908 bp, 13 predicted proteins | sample PanSoiMetPlot_36_FD_92543 | JGI IMG/M metagenome (GOLD analysis project Ga0126384, IMG submission 92543) | Tropical forest soil microbial communities from Panama - MetaG Plot_36 | ecosystem: Environmental > Terrestrial > Soil > Tropical forest > Bulk soil | place: Panama | collected 2016-02-17 | reverse complement strand
CACACCGACGTTATCAATTTCGAGGTTAAGCGCCATTCCCCGCACGCCATTCTCGAATTCGACCATCTCGCCTGATTCTACATTGTCGAGGCCGTAAATACGGGCGATACCATCGCCGACTGAGAGCACCTGGCCGACTTCGGTGACTTCCGCCTCCTGGCCAAAATTCTTGATCTGCTCTTTGAGGATGGCGGAAATTTCTGCGGCGCGGATATCCATCAGCGGGTCTCTTTCATCGCTAGCTTGATCGAATTGAGTTTTGTGCGGAGCGAGCTGTCGACCATGCGGCTGCCGACCTTGACGATCAGGCCGCCGATAATGGCGGGATCGACCTTGATCTCGAGATCGACATCCCTGCTCCCTGTCACGGATTTGAGTGCGCTCTTGAGCGCTTCGAGACTGGTGTCGCTTAGCTTCTCGGCGACGGTCACTTGCGCGACCATCTCGCCCTTGTGACGCGCGATAAGAATGCGATAGGCGCGGATCATATCGCGGACCGCGAACAACCGCCGATTGGTTGTGATGACTCTGAGGAAATTGGCGGTTAGCCCCGTGATACCGGCCCTCACGAGTATCGCCGAGAGCGCTTTGAGTTGCTCGTCCGCGTCAAAAGCCGGACTGCGCACCAAACGATTCAGATCGGCACTTTGGGCAACGAGCGTATCGAACTGATCGAGGTCTTTCTTGACGTCGTCGACGGCCTTATTGTCGAGAGCAAGCTCGAAAAGAGCGGTGGCATAACGGCCAGCCATGCCGGAGATGATTGGATCTTCGCCTGCCACGGATGACGCTCGTTGCTTATTACACTCACAGTCGCAACGCCGTCGCGAAAGGCGGCGCAAGCTATTGGAATCCAAGAGGGAATTCCGATCGCCAGGGACGTCACGAAAGCGCGCAGAACCCCTGAAATCGAAGGCTAGCTAACACAGCGAGAACGGCGGTGCAACAAGCCGGGCCCGTTTGCCGCAGGTGTTGCGCACGTGCGCGCCGACAAATTTGCATCGCTGGAATGCCTCGCCACGCAAGCCCTGGCCCGCTATTAGCGGGCTAGCGAACGCGCACGCAAACGTGATGCCGCTGCCACTGCGCAGGGTCTCCAACGCAATGCCATACCCGAAAACGAAAGGCGACGCCGCAACGACGGCCAAGCTTTTGGTCGTGCTGCTTGCTTTTGCCTGGGGCCTGAACTGGATCGCCGCTGCGGTTGCTTTGCGCGAGCTGAGCCCCTGGAGCTTGCGTGTTGCGGGCTCGGCGATCGGCGCTGCGACCTTATTCCTCGCTGCGACCGTTACCGGTTATAACCTGAAGGTGCCGAGCGGCGATCGTGTCCACGTGATAGTGGCCGGATTTTTCAACGTCGCAGGCTTTCAGATTCTCTCCGGCTTCGCGCAGCTAAGCGGCGCGACTACGCGCGCCATCATTATCACCTATTCTATGCCAATCTGGACGACCGTACTAAGCCATTTTGTTCTCGGCGAGCGGCTGAACGCAATCCGCTGGTTCGCTTTCGCGCTGTGCGTCGTTGGAGTGACGGTCCTGCTGTGGCCATTGTTTGCCGACGGATTTCAGCCATTTGTCTTTTATTCGCTTGGCTGCGCTCTCAGCTGGACGTTCGCAACCGTATACATCAAGTGGGCCAATGTAACGATCGAGCCGCTGGCGAATGCCGCTTGGCAATTACTGTTCGGTCTGCTGTTCATTACCGCCGGTTCATTCCTTTTCGAAGGTCACCCACGGCTTTGGCCAATTGAGAATAAGACGATTTTGGCATTGCTTTTCGTTGGATTCTTCGGCGTCGGCCTCGCGCACTTTCTGTGGTGGTCGATCGTGGACCGGCTGCCGGCGATTACGGCATCGCTCGGCTCGTTGTTGGTGCCGGTGATTGGAGTCAGTGCATCGGCAATGGTCCTTGGCGAACGCCTAACTGTGCCCGACATGGTCGGTTTCGCAATGATTTTTTCCGCGGCCGCCTGCGTCCTGCTTCAACCGAACGTGCGCCATGACGAGATGCCCGAATAGCGAATGAGAGGCTAAGGGATACAATGGCGTTGCGGTGAACGTCGCGCCGGACTGAAACCGCCGCTCTGTGATACCCCGCGACTGCCGCGAAAGCAGCCGCTAAATCAATTTAGTAAAAACTCTGCGGATCGACGTCCACCTCCAACCGGACATTGCCGCGCGCCTTGGGTGCGTTAGCAAGCCATTTGCGCAGGTAAGCCGACAGATCAAAGGCGCGCGGTGACTTTACAAGAAGTCGGAATCTGTGACGGCCACGCACCACTGCGATTGCCGCCTCCGCCGGACCAAGTACGCGAACGTGCTCGTCCTCCGGGGCAGCTTTGACGAGCGTCCGGCCGTAAGCTTCTGCTGTGTGTCTTTCGTTCGCGGTGACGATGAAACTGGCCATCCGTCCGAATGGCGGGTAGCCCGTACGCTCGCGTTGCTTGATTTCGTTATCATAGAATGCCTCGCGATCACCGGAAATCAGCGCTCGCATCACCGGATGTTCCGGTTGATAGGTCTGCAGATAGCCGAGACCCCACCCCTCCTCGCGACCCGCGCGGCCAACGACCTGGTGCAACAGCTGGAATGTGTGTTCGGCGGCACGCGGATCGCCATTACCAAGCCCGAGATCGGCATCGACTATGCCGACCAGATTGAGCTTGGGAAAATGGTGTCCCTTGGCAACGAGCTGCGTACCGATGATGAGATCAAAACGACCCGCTGCTACGTCGTCGAGCTCCCGCCTCAAACGCTCGACAGATTCCACAAGGTCGCTCGAGAGCACCAGAATGCGGGCTTGCGGAAACAGCTGCGCTGCCTCTTGCTCAAGCCGTTCGACGCCTGGCCCGATGGCTGTAAAGCTTTCGGTGGTATGGCAATTCGGGCATTCCGCCGGTGGAGGGATGGAATACCCACAGTGGTGACACACCAGCCGTCGCTTGAACCGATGATCGACCAGCCAAGCGTCGCAATTCGGACATTGCACACGGAATCCGCAGGCACGACACAGCGTTAGCGGTGCGTAACCGCGGCGATTGAGAAACAGCAATGCCTGTTCGCCACGGGTCAGCGAAATGGCTACGACCTCGGCAAGGCGGGGCGAGATGAAACGTCCGCGGAGCGGGCTCTCGCGGCGCATATCGATTGCCTCGATTGATGGCAGATGCGCGCCGCCAAAACGCTCTGGCAAGTGAACGTGCCGGTAGCGGCCTCTACGCGCATTGACTTCCGATTCGAGCGACGGTGTTGCTGATGCAAGAACGACAGGAATTTTCGCAATCGATCCTCGAACAACCGCCATGTCGCGTGCGTGATAGCGCGCACCGTCCTCCTGTTTGTAGGCCGGATCGTGCTCTTCATCGACAGCAATAAGCCCGAGGTCGGCGTATGGCAGAAAGAGTGCCGACCGCGCACCGACGACCACCGAGATCTCGTTCGTCGCCACCCCCGCCCATGTGCGCGCACGCTTGTGTGGTGAAAGCTGCGAGTGCCATTCCGCTGGACGGGCACCGAACCGAATAGCAAACCGATCCAGGAATTTCGCGGTCAGAGCGATTTCGGGCATCAAGATCAGGGTCTGCCGCCGTCGCCGGATATTTTCGGCCACCGCTTCAAGATAGACTTCCGTCTTGCCCGAGCCTGTGACGCCGTCTAGTAGCGTAACGGTATAACCGCCTTTGGAAATGGTTGCGCGCAACAAATCGGCGGCCGCCAACTGGGCCAGTGAGAATTCCGGCTTGCGGAAATCGGGGTCCGGTTTTGAAACCACCGGCTCCGGAGGCAATAAAATAGTTTCCAGTGTGCCTTCGTCGATTAGCCCATTGATAACACCGGTGCTGACACCCGATTCCTGGGCAGCCTCCTTTTTCGAACGGACAAGCCCATCGGCAAAAAGCTGAAGCGCACGCGCGCGCGCCGCAGTCATTCGTTGTGGCGCCGGCCCGGCGAGCCGTACACAGACGCGCTCTCGGCCAGGACCAAGATGCTCGCCCCTGCGCAACGCCATGCGCAGCACCATGCCGCGCGAGGCAAGCGTATAGCCGGAAACCCAGTCGACGAACTGACGAAGCTCGGTCCTCAGCGGCGGGACGTCAAGTTTTTCGTCGACGTCTTTCAGGCGGTCATGCAGGCGCGGATTCGGATTGAGACTTTTGGCCCAGACCACGCCTATGTATTTGCGCGCTCCGAGCGGCACCACCACCAGATCGCCTGGGGCCAGGTCGAGCCCTACAGGCACCCGGTAGGAATAGGTCTGGTCGAGCGCCAGCGGTACCAGAATATCAACAGTTCGAATGGCCATAGCGCTTGGTCTGGCCGATTCCGGGCGGTTAAGGAAGGGTGAACGAAGCAGTGCCACTCTTCGCTTTATGAGCGAATTCGAGGCCAATCGCGAGGTTGCCGCCGAACTTGCCCGTTGGCTAGGTCATCTCGGCGCGGAGCGACGCATGTCGGCGAAAACGCTGGACTCCTATCGGCGCGACGTCACTCAGTTCCTTGGCTTTTTGGCTGGACATCTGGGTGGCGCGCCAACGCTGAAGCAATTAGCCAAACTTACGCCGGCCGATGTGCGCGCCTTCATGGCGGCCAGGCGCAGCGAGGGAACCGGCAGTCGCTCGCTGATGCGTGCACTTGCCGGAATACGTTCGTTCGCGCGTTTCCTCGAGCGCAAGGGGAAGGGCAAGGTTGCCGCGCTCACTGCAGTGCGCGCGCCCAAAGCTCCGAAAACATTGCCAAAGCCCATAGCTGTTTCTGCCGCCGTGCAGATTACCGCCACCGACCTGCGCAAAGGTGAGGCGCGCGAGCCATGGATCATCGCGCGTGACGCGGCGGTACTGGCTCTGCTTTACGGCTCCGGCTTGCGTCTCTCTGAGGCACTCTCTCTCAAGCAAAGCGATGTTCATTCCGATACCGAAGCTCTGGTTGTCACCGGCAAAGGCAACAAGACGCGAATGGTGCCCATACTTCCGCAGGTCGCGAAGGCAATCGTTGATTACGTCATAGTCTGTCCGTTCAAACCTCCACCGGATGGACCTCTATTCGTCGGCGAGCGCGGCGGGCCGCTCTCGCCCCGTATTGTCCAGTTGACAATGGCCCGCTTGCGTGGCGCGCTCGGATTACCCGACAGCGCAACACCGCACGCATTACGTCATTCCTTCGCCACGCATCTGCTAGCACGCGGTGGTGACCTTCGGGCGATCCAGGAATTGCTTGGGCACGCCTCGCTTTCAACAACCCAGATCTACACGGCCGTCGATACCGAGCGTTTGCTGGAGGCCTATGCAAGCGCACATCCGCGTGCTCGGTAGAGTGCGGCAGCCTCTTGCACCGGCCCGCGCTCTGCTATCATTGTACCGGCCGGTCAAACGGAGGGGTCAATTGAGCGCACACGAAAATCTGGAGCACGCCGAGCATGTCGAGCATGCGTCGCAATCCAACAAGAAGATTGCTCTGCAAATTGCCATACTAGCTTTGTTCCTAGCGTTCTCCGAAACGCTGGGCAAGAGCGCGCAAACGGCGGCCATTGCCGACAATATCAAGGCCTCAGATACCTGGAATTTTTTCCAGGCCAAAACCATCCGACAAACGTCATTGCGCATAGCGGCCGATGGGCTGACAGCGCAATTGCCGTCGATGGCTAATGATGAAGCCAAAGCTGCAATTGCCAAGCAGATCGAGTCTTGGCGCAGCACCGTTACCCGCTACGAGTCGGATCCGAAGGAGATGGATGGTCGCAAAGAGTTGCGGGCCATAGCTGAAAAGCTTGAGCACGAGCGAGACACCTGGCTGGCACGCTACCACCAATACGAGTTCGCCTCGGCCGCATTTCAGATCGGCATTGTGCTAGCATCGGCGCAGGTCATCACAGGCATTGTAGCGCTGGGTTGGCTGTCCGGACTCCTCGGGGTCTTCGGTCTTGGCTTCATGGCGCTTGGGCTATGGGCGCCGCACGCGCTCCATTTGGCCGGACACTGAATGCGTCACGCCGGATGATTGCGATAAGAGCCTGCACACGCATGAGGCAGCGGAATGATCGCCGGGCGCGCACTGATCTGAGCATCCAGACGATTTTACGGATGCGAGGCGCGATCGGCTCGGTTTGCATGTAGGCCCAGTCGTCCACACGACCCAGTCGTACATCCGTCAGAACGGCATTCCAACAGTTTTGCCGCGCGTCGCGTCGAACACGGATGCGGTAACGCCGAGGCCAAGAAAAGCGTCACGATGGTGCAGAGCCAATTTGGCCGTGGCGATGAAATAAACTTCCCAACCGCTATTTTGACCTTGCCCAGGGGCCGAGATTAACGACACGCGCGACAATGGTCTCAAGGTGATCCCACGGCCACGCTTCTAACAGCAGCAGCAACGCGAGGATGACCCAAAACGGGCGGAATGCTTTTCGGCGCATGAAACAAATTTGGGCTCCCGGGCAGTAATGGCGGGAGCCCGCGGCATGCTGTCCTCACCATCCACCGCCAACACGTTTATGAGCTGCTGGGTCTGGTTCTTGGTACTCTGCAGACGACGAAGAAGTGCCCTATGACCTCACCCGTCCTCCATCGACATTGAGGGTCTGCCCGGTCATGAACGCGGCATCGTCGCTGGTGAGGAAGGACAGCGCGCCGACCAGATCGTCGGGTACTTCCACGCGCTTGATCGCCTGCATCTGTGCGACCGCGGCAAATTCCTCGTCCATCGTCTTGAAGCCGGGGCGTGGTTCGCGCGCGAGTGTGCCGGGCGAACGCGTGAGCCCTGGCGCAATTGCGTTGACGGTGATGCCGTCGGGAGCGAGATCGGTCGCGAGCGCGCGTGTAAAGCCAACTATCCCACCCTTGCTCGCGACATAGTGGGCAAAGCCGGTAACGACAGAGCCGAGCGTGCTCGATGCCATATTGACTATCCGGCCCCATTTGCGCGCCCGCATGCCAGGCACGAAGGCGGCTGTCACCAGGAAAGCACCGTCGAGATTGATCGAAAGGACCTTGCGCCAATCGGCGAAGGTCATGTCGAGGAAATTTTTCTGCGGGAAGATGCCGGCGCAATTTACCACGATTTCGACGTGTCCGAATTTACCTTGCACTTGCTTCGCCATCGCCGCGACACCAGTTTCCGAGGATACGTCGCAGTTCACCGCAAGCGCCTGCCGCCCGGCCGCTTCGACCAACTTCACGGTCTCCTGGCCATCTGTAAGATCCGCAATCGCAACATGCACGCCATCCTCAGCCAACCGCTTAGCAAAAGCTTGCCCGATGCCGTTGGCACCGCCGGTGATCACGGCGACTTTGTCTTTGTGGCCTTTTGCCATATAGGCCCCCCGTTTTCTTCCTGTCACCGGCCCTAAGCGAGAAGGCCGGGACAAGCCCGGCCATGATTAGGTTACATATGAATCGCACGTTTCGCCACAGCCATCGCCGCTTCCTTCACCGCTTCAGGCAGAGTCGGATGTGCGTGACAGGTGCGTGCGATGTCTTCGGCTGAGGCGCCGAACTCCATGGTGATGACGGCTTCCGCGATCATGTTGGCTGCGTCTGCACAGATCAGGTGAATGCCCAGCACACGGTCGCTCTCCGCATCAGTCAGGATCTTCACAAAGCCATCGGTGGTTAAATTGACCTTGGCACGGCTATTCGCCGTAAACGGAAACTTTCCGACGTTGTATGCAACGCCAGCAGTTTTCAGCTCCTCTTCGCCTTTCCCGACGGTAGCGATCTCCGGATAAGTGTAGACCACATTAGGAATAGCATCGTAATTCACGTGTCCGGCTTGACCGACGAGAATCTCAGCCAACGCCACACCTTCGTCCTCGGCTTTGTGCGCCAGCATTGGGCCCGCGATCACATCACCAATTGCCCAAATCCCCGGAACACTGGTCGCATAGTCATGATCGACTGCGACGCGCCCGCGCTGGTCCAGTTTGACGCCAAGCTCCTTGAGACCAAGACCTTCGGTGAAGGGTACCCGACCGATCGCGATCAGTACCACATCAGCCTCAATCGTTTCGACTGTGCCACTTTTCGCAGGCTCGATCGTAGCTTTGAGGCGATTTCCTGACGTATCGACCGCCGTGACCGTCGACGACAGCTTGAACTTCATGCCCTGTTTCTCAAACAGGCGTTGCGCCTGGCGGTGCACTTCGCCGTCCACACCTGGCAAGACTCCATCGAGAAATTCCACCATCGTCACCTGAGAACCAAGTCGTCTCCAGACCGAGCCCAGCTCGAGGCCGATGACTCCGGCCCCAACCACCAACAAGTGCTCAGGCACTTCCGGCAGCGACAGCGCTCCGGTCGAAGAGACAATGCGCTTCTCATCAATCTCGATGCCTTCCAGGCGAGCTACGTCCGAGCCAGTCGCAATGACGATTGATTTGGCCTCGAGGGTCTGGTGCCTGCCACTTTCGGCGTTAACCTCGACCTTGCCGGGTGCTGTGATGCGTCCACTGCCATGGTAGGCATCGATCTTGTTCTTCCTGAACAGAAAATCGACGCCTTTGACGTTGCCTTCGACGCCCTGGTCCTTGAAGGCCATCATCGCCTTGAGGTCGAGCTTGGGAGTGGAAACACCTATACCCATTTTGGCAAACGTATGGCCCGCCTCCTCAAACAGTTCAGAGGCGTGCAAGAGTGCCTTCGACGGAATGCAACCGATGTTGAGGCAAGTGCCGCCGTAGGTAGCGCGTTTCTCGACCACCGCAGTCTTCAGGCCGAGCTGGGCTGCACGGATGGCGCAGACATAGCCGCCTGGGCCGGTCCCAATGACGATGAGATCGTAGACCATCAATCTACTCCGCACTCTCAATGGGCATAGCCGGGCTCGTCCCGGCCATCCACGTCTTAGGAACAAGGCGTGGATGCCCGGCACAAGGCCGGGCATACCGAAGAAGTTATAGATCCAGCACGAACCGCGCCGGATCCTCCAGACCTTCTTTCACGCGCACAAGGAAAGTGACCGCCTCGCGGCCATCGACAATGCGGTGATCGTAGGTCAGCGCGAGATACATCATCGGCCGGGGCTCGACCTTGCCGCCGATGACCACTGGCCTCTGCTGGATTTTGTGCATGCCGAGGATGCCGGACTGCGGCGCGTTCAGTATCGGGGTCGACATCAGTGAGCCATAAACGCCGCCGTTACTGATAGTAAAGGTTCCACCCTGCATCTCTTCGATCTTAAGCGCACCATCACGCGCGCGGCGGCCGAAATCGCCGATTGTCGTTTCGATTTGCGCGAGCGACATTTGGTCGGCATCACGCACCACCGGCACCACTAGGCCCCTCTCTGTGCTGACCGCAACACCGATGTGATAGTAATTTTTGTAGACGATGTCCGTGCCATCGATTTCGGCGTTGACCGCAGGAATTTCTTTCAACGCCTGGATGCAGGCGCGCACGAAGAAGCCCATGAAGCCGAGCTTCACCCCATGCTTCTTCTCGAAAAGATCCTTGTACTGATTGCGCAAGCCCATCACCGCGCTCATATCGACCTCGTTAAAGGTCGTGAGCATAGCGGCGGTGTTCTGCGCGTCCTTCAGCCGCCGAGCGATGGTTTGGCGCAGCCGCGTCATATGTACGCGCTCTTCGCGCGCAGCATCGTCAGCGGGTGATGGTGCGCGCATCTGTACCGGCCAACTCACCGGAGTTGGCGCCGCCGCGGCGCGCTCGATCGCGTTCAGCATGTCGCCCTTGGTGACCTGCCCATGCAGGCCGCTACCGGTGATCTTTGACGGGTCAACGCCGCTTTCCGCCGCCATCTTCCGCACCGATGGAGGCATAGGCATTTCACGCGGTTGCGGCTGCTCGGGACCAGCGCCGATTGGCCTCGTTCTCGCGGTTTTCTGGTCGGGCGCGCCTGTCGGGCTGATCGCCGGCTTAGTCGGCCCAGCACCAGCACCTTCCTTGATCTGACCGAGCAAAGCACCGACGGCAACCGTTTCACCGTTTTTCACCGCGATGTTGGAGAGTACGCCATTGGCCGGCGCCGGCACTTCCAGCGTTACTTTGTCGGTTTCGAGCTCGACCAGTGGCTCGTCCACCATCACCGCATCCCCTTGCTGCTTGAACCATTTGCCAACCGTCGCTTCGGTCACCGATTCGCCCAAGGTGGGTACGCGGATGTCAGCCATGGTCTTTTGCCCCAATTCTGCACCGTCATCCTGAGGGCGAGCGAACCGAGCCTCGAAGGATTGCGATTCTTATGTTCGTCATCCTGAAGTGGCGATCGGCGATTGCCCTCGAAGGATGACGGATTTAGTCATCCCAGCGCCTCGTCTAGAAACTGCTTGAGCTGCGCCAGATGTTTCGACATTTGCCCGACGGCGGTCGAAGCCGAAGCCGGACGCCCGGCATAGCGCATGGTGCGGTGCTTGGCGCCGATATGGTTGAGCACCCACTGCAGAAAGGTGTCGACGAAGAACCAGGCACCCATATTGCGTGGCTCTTCCTGACACCACACCATCTCTGCTTGCTTAAAACGAGAAAGTTCGGCAATCAGCGCTTTTGTCGGGAATGGGTAAAGTTGCTCGAGACGCAAAATATAGATGTCATCGATACCGCGCTTCTCGCGCTCATCATAGAGATCGTAATAGACCTTGCCCGAGCAGATCACGACGCGGCGGATCTTGTCGTCGGGGACAAGCTTGATCTTCTCATTCGGCAATAATTGCGCGTCATCCCAAAGCAATCGATGAAACGAAGTGTGGTTCGTTAATTCGTCGAGACGAGAAACCGTGCGCTTGTGACGAAGCAACGATTTCGGCGTCATCAGGATCAACGGCTTCCGGATCTCGCGTTTCAACTGCCGGCGGAGGATATGGAAGTAGTTCGCGGGCGTTGTGCAGTTGGCGACTTGCATGTTGTCTTCCGCGCACATTTGTAGATAGCGCTCGAGCCGTGCCGAGGAATGCTCCGGTCCCTGTCCCTCGTAGCCGTGCGGTAACAGACAGACGAGACCGGACATACGCAGCCATTTGCGCTCACCCGAAGAGACGAACTGGTCGAACACGACCTGCGCGCCATTGGCAAAGTCGCCGAACTGTGCCTCCCAGAGCGTCAAAGCATTCGGCTCGGCGGTGGAATAGCCATATTCGAAGCCGAGCACGGCTTCTTCCGAGAGCATCGAATTGAGTACCTCGAAGCGAGCTTGAGGATTGCCAATATGATTGAATGGGGTGTAGCGCTCCTCCGTGTTCTGATCGAATAACACTGAGTGACGCTGCGAAAACGTGCCGCGCTCGCTGTCCTGACCTGAAAGACGAACGCGATGCCCCTCCTTCAATAGCGAGCAGAAAGCGAGTGCTTCGCTTGTGGCCCAATCGATGCCTTCGCCGGTCTCGATCGTCTTGGCGCGCTGATCGAGGAACCGCTGGATCGTTTTGTGGACGGCAAACCCTCGAGGGACGACCGTGATTTTCTTGCCAATCTCACGCAGTACGGTTGCGTCGACACCGGTGTTGCCCCGGCGCGGATCGTCGGCATCGCGCGCCGATTTCAGGCCTGACCAGCGACCGTCAAGCCAATCAGCCTTGTTCGGCTTGTAGCCCTGGCCCGCTTCGAATTCGGCGTCGAGGCGCGTGCGCCAGTCCGCCTTCATCTTCTGGATTTCGGCTTCGGTCACGACGCCTTCGCCAACGAGTCTCTTGCCGTAGATTTCAAGCGTGGTTGGGTGCGCGCGTATCTTCTTGTACATCAGCGGCTGGGTAAACGAAGGTTCGTCGCCCTCGTTGTGGCCGAATCGCCGATAGCAGAACATGTCGATGACCACCGGCCGCTGGAATTGCTGCCGGTACTCGGTCGCTACTTTAGCAGCAAACACGACCGCTTCCGGATCGTCGCCGTTCACGTGCAGGATCAAAGCCTCGATCATCTTGGCAACGTCGGACGGATAAGGCGACGAACGCGAATAGCGCGGGTAGGTCGTGAACCCTATCTGGTTGTTGACGATGAAATGCAGCGACCCACCGGTGCGGTAACCTTTCAGATCGGACAGTCCGAAGCATTCCGCGACAACGCCCTGGCCCGCAAACGCTGCATCGCCGTGGATCAACAACGGCATAACCATGGTACGCTCGTCGGGTTTCGCATGGTGCTGGTCCTGCTTGGCGCGCACCTTGCCAAGGGTGACCGGATCGACGATTTCAAGATGCGAGGGATTCGCCGTCAGTGATAAATGCACTCTGTTATTGTCGAACTCGCGATCAGATGACGCACCGAGGTGATATTTTACATCGCCCGACCCCTCTATCTCGTCCGGCGTCGCCGAGCCGCCCTTGAATTCGTTAAATAGCGCGCGGTGCGGCTTACCCATCACTTGAGTCAGTACATTAAGGCGGCCGCGGTGTGGCATTCCGATACAGATTTCCTTCACGCCGAGATTGCCGCCGCGCTTGATGATCTGCTCGAGCGCGGGGATCAGCGCTTCGGCGCCATCTAGGCCAAATCGTTTGGTGCCCGTGTATTTGACGTCGAGGAATTTCTCAAAGCCTTCTGCTTCTACCAGCTTGTTTAGAATCGCACGCTTTCCTTCGCGCGTGAAGGTAATCTCTTTATCGTGGCCCTCAATGCGCTCCTGGATCCAGCTTTTCTGTGCGGCGTTCGAGATATGCATGAATTCGACGCCAAGCGTTTGACAGTAGGTGCGGCGCAGAATGGTGACGATCTCGCGCATAGATGCGAAATCGAGACCCAGCACCTTGTCGAGGAAAATCTTTCGGTCGAGATCGGCGTCCGTGAATCCGTAGGAGCGCGGATCGAGCTCCTCCTCGTTTTTCTCTGGCTCGAGCTCGAGTGGATCGAGCTTTGCGTGGAGGTGGCCGCGAATGCGATAGGCACGGATCAGCATCAACGCGTGGAGGGAATCGCGCGTCGCCTGCATCACCTCGGCGGAGGCAAGCTCGACGCCTAAAGCCTGCGCGGTGACGGAGATTTTTTCGCCGAGCTTCCTTTCGCTTTCGGCCCATTGGCTATCCAGTGCCGCCACCAGGTCGCCATCGGGGCGCAGCGGCCAGTTCGGTTTCCTCCAGGAGGCGCCGCGCGCACTCTTGACGACGTCCGATTTTTCGTCCTTCAGGCTCTGGAAAAAGGCGCGCCACTCGGCATCGACCGCAGCAGGATCGGTCTGGTATTTGGTGTAAAGGTCTTCAATATAGGCTGCGTTTCCGCTGTAGAGAAATGACGTGTGGGCGAAGATGGCGTTGGCGTCCTGGCGGGACATGACGACTTTCGAATCCTTGTGTTTGGAACGTGCTGCACCCACCCCCAATGCGCTCAGCGAGGACGGCGGCGCAGTAACTTCTTTTATCTTTATTTATGACGCGTGTAAGTCGACAAAAGGGGTAAATCTGAACCGGGATTCGACCTTTCCGGATTCGCATGGCAATTGCGCCTCTTTTCGCTGTCGTGCCGTAGAAAAGAGAGGGCCTCGATAGCACCTAGTCCATGTCGTAACTGGGATAGGAGCAGGAGTAACGGGGCCGGGGTCTTTCTCGGCAGATCGGCGGCGGTAACTCGAACCGACGTCCTAGCTGTTGCCAATCTGGCACACGTAATTGCATCAGGCCCTAGAGTTAACAAACGCCTAACGTTTGATAAATCAATAACTGTCAAATACTTAGGAGATCGCGCAATGTCCTGCCAATCCGCGCTGGCGATGGCGACACCTTGATGCCTGCGGACTCCATGGCTGCAATCTTGGATTCGGCGTCGCCCTTGCCACCTGAGATGATCGCACCAGCGTGACCCATGCGACGGCCGGGTGGCGCGGTGCGACCGGCGATGAAACCGACCGTGGGCTTCTTGCGCCCGCACCTAGCCTCGTCCTTGAGGAATTGCGCGGCGTCCTCTTCAGCCGCGCCGCCGATCTCGCCAATCATCACGATCGACTCGGTTTTCCGGTCGGCAAGAAACATCTCTAGAACGGCGATGAATTCAGTGCCCTTAACGGGATCGCCGCCGATGCCGACCGCGGTCGTCTGGCCGAGATTCTCGCGACTCGTCTGGAATACCGCTTCATAGGTAAGAGTGCCGGAGCGCGACACAATTCCAACTTTGCCGGGCTTGAAAATGTTGCCCGGCATGATGCCAATCTTGGATTCGCCCGCGGTCATCACGCCCGGACAGTTGGGCCCAATCAGTCGCGACTTCGAGCCAGTAAGCGAGCGCTTGACCTTGACCATGTCCAGTACGGGAATGCCTTCAGTAATGCAGACGATCAGCGGGATCTCCGCCTGGATCGCCTCGCAAATGGCATCGCCAGCGCCAGCCGGCGGCACATAGATCACGCTTGCATCACAACCAGTTTTCTCCTTGGCCTCGGCAACTGTGTCGAACACAGGCAGGTCGAGATGTGTCGAGCCGCCTTTACCGGGTGACGTCCCGCCGACCATCTTGGTGCCATAGGTGATTGCCGCCTGCGAATGGAACGTGCCGTTTTTGCCGGTGAAGCCCTGGCATACAACTTTGGTGTTTTTGTCGATCAGAATTGCCATCGCCTGCTACCGTTCGACTCGATCCATGACATGACATGAATGCGTTCATCAATTGCCCTGCACCGCCTTCACGATCTTCTGCGCGGCATCGTCAAGATCATCACCCGACGTCACATTCAGCTTGGACTCAGCGATGATCTTCTTGCCGAGGTCGACATTGGTACCCTCCAGACGCACGACCAGCGGAACCTTTAATCCAGCTTCCTTAACCGCAGCGACCACGCCTTCGGCGATTACGTCGCATTTCATGATACCGCCAAAAATATTGACAAGAATCCCCTTCACGTTCGGGTCGGACGTGATGATCTTGAATGCTGCGGTGACTTTTTCTTTCGTCGCGCTGCCGCCGACGTCAAGGAAGTTTGCCGGCGCCATCCCGTAGAGTTTGATGATGTCCATCGTCGCCATAGCAAGACCGGCGCCGTTGACCATGCAGCCGATTGACCCGTCAAGAGCGATGTAATTCAGATCGTATTTCGAAGCCTCGATTTCCTTCTCATCTTCCTCGGTCAGGTCGCGCATAGCGACAACGTCGGGATGACGGTAAAGCGCGTTGCCATCAAAACCGACCTTCGCGTCAAGGCAAATGATCTTATTGTCTTTGGTCACCACCAGCGGGTTGATCTCGAGCAGGCTCATGTCCTTCGTCGTGAAGGCGGAATAAAGCTTTGGCAGAACTGTTTCGATCTGCTTCGCGAGATCGCCCGTCAGCTTGAGCGCCTGCGCAACGCGCCGGCCATGATGCGGCATGATACCGGTTGCCGGGTCGACCGAGAAGGTGAGAATTTTTTCGGGCGTCTTGTGGGCGACCTCCTCGATGTCCATACCGCCTTCCGTGGATACAGCAAAGGCGATACGCGAAGTCTCGCGATCAATCAGCGCCGACAGATAAAATTCGCGATCAATGGCCGACCCCTCCTCAATATAAAGTCGGTTGACCTTCTTACCTTGCGGACCGGTTTGGTGCGTGACGAGGGTCGAGCCGAGGATACGTGCGGATTCTTTTTTTACGTCACCGATGGACTTGACGACTTTGACGCCGCCGGCCTTGCCGCGACCGCCGGCATGGATCTGCGCCTTCACCACCCAAACAGGGCCACCCAGTTGCTCAGCGCCCTTGATCGCCTCGTCGACACTGAATGCGGGAACGCCATTGGGCACCGGAACGCCGAATTCGCGTAATACCGCCTTAGCCTGATACTCGTGAATATTCATGCCATGCTCCCGGCCAAAAGCCGGCGTGATCTTAGTTGTCGAGATTGGGCGCGATCTTCTTGCAGGCGTCGATTAAGCCCTGCACCGCGGCAGCTGATTTTTCAAACATCGACCGTTCACTGCTGTTGAGCTCGATCTCAACGACGCGCTCGACACCTTTGGCGCCTATCACCACTGGCACACCGACATAAAGGCCCCTGATGCCATACTCGCCGTTGAGCCAGGCGGCGCAGGGCAGCACCCGCTTCTTGTCGAGCAGGTAGCTTTCCACCATCGCAATTGCCGAAGCCGCTGGTGCGTAAAAGGCCGAACCTGTCTTGAGCAGATTCACAATTTCCGCACCGCCGTTCGCAGTGCGCTTCACGATTTCATCGATGCGGGCCTGCGTCGTCCAGCCCATTTTGACGAGATCGGGCACAGGAATTCCTGCCACTGCCGAATAACGGGTGAGCGGCACCATGGTATCGCCATGGCCCCCGAGGACGAAAGCCGTGACGTCTTCCACTGACACCTGGAATTCGTCGGCGAGGAAATAACGGAAACGCGCCGAGTCGAGCACACCCGCCATACCGACAACTTTGTGTTGTGGCAGGCTACAACTTTTCTGCAGCGCCCAGACCATGGCGTCGAGAGGATTGGTGATGCAGATCACGAAGGCATCGGGCGCGTATTTTTTTATTCCGGAACCCACCTGACCCATGACCTTGAGATTGATGTCGAGTAAATCGTCGCGGCTCATGCCGGGCTTGCGCGGCACGCCAGCGGTAACGATGCACACGTCCGCACCCTCGATGGCATCGTAGCTATTGGTGCCGGTGAACCTCGCGTCGAAATCATTGATGGGTGAAGATTCGGCGATGTCGAGGGCCTTGCCTTGGGGGATGCCCTCCATGACATCGAACATTACGGCGTCGCCGAGCTCTTTCAATCCGATGAGGTGGGCCAGCGTGCCGCCGATCTGGCCCGCGCCGATCAACGCAATCTTGTTACGCGCCATGGTGGAAAAACTCTCGACTTTGTGTGGCCGCGGAGCGCGGCCTTGTTGTGGTTAACCGGTTAGGTCTGGCGCGACAAGAAGCCGGACCACGAGAAACTTGTATACATTATACCAAGATTAAGAGCACGCTCAGGTTTCGACGATCCTCGCGATCTCAATGTAGGGACCTTGTCGCGCACCATGCGGAAGGCCGAGATAAGATTGCGATCGCATCTCGATTAGGCGCGAGGCGGTGCGCTTGAATTCACTGGCTTCATAGCCCTCGGTAGCGAGATAAAGCTTGTCCGGCTGTGCCTGCGCCGACGCCAGCAATTTCACGGCATGATCGTAAAGCGTGTCAATCAGGATAATGAAGCGCTTGGCTTCATTACGCTGGCCATGATCCATCACCGGAATGTGGTCCACGATGATGGTGTGAAACTCCGTGCGATCCTGAGATAGTCAGCGGCCGCCAGCGGCTGCGCGCAGAGATCATCGAACGAAAATCGTGCCACTCCCATCGCGGTCTTCGGCACTCGCACGACATGACCCTTCACCACGAGGTCGTGCGCCGCGCCGGCAACGCTTGCGAGCCGCTGCCACGCGTCATCGAGAGATGTCTTAGCCTTTGCGTCATCCGGCACGTACCAGGTCGGCACCCCGGTAAGCCTCTCCAGCCTGAAATCAATGCGCGCTTCAAGCCGTACGACTTCACAATGATGTTCAAGCAAATTGATGAAAGGCAGGAACAGAGCGCGATTTAGCCCGTCCTTATAAAGATCGCTCGGCGCGAGATTGGACGTCGCGATCATGATGATACCTAGCTCGAACAGCCGGGTGAAGAGGCGACCAAGTATCATAGCATCGGAGATGTCAGTGACATGGAATTCATCGAAGCACAGCAGCCAGCTTACTTCCGCTATCGCGGCCGCGGCGCGTTGAATTGGATCGTGCTCATTGCCCTCACCGTTCTTGATTTCTTGCCGGTAAACATGAACGCGCTCATGAACATCGGACATGAATTCGTGGAAGTGAACGCGTCGTTTGCGGATGACTGCGCTGGTCTCGAAGAAGAGGTCCATCAGCATGGCCTTGCCACGACCGACGTCGCCGTAGACGTAAAGGCCCCTGAGCGGCAACCCGGCTTGCTCGCGCTTGCCGAATAGCCAACCAAGTGGTGACGATTTGCGCGCTAGCCGGTGCTGATCGAGCCGCCGTTCGAGTGTAGCTAGGTGTTT
>Ga0126384_10000812_pt1 | contig 17914 bp, 19 predicted proteins | sample PanSoiMetPlot_36_FD_92543 | JGI IMG/M metagenome (GOLD analysis project Ga0126384, IMG submission 92543) | Tropical forest soil microbial communities from Panama - MetaG Plot_36 | ecosystem: Environmental > Terrestrial > Soil > Tropical forest > Bulk soil | place: Panama | collected 2016-02-17 | reverse complement strand
TGCCTGGCGGTTCGTACGGCCATATCCACCAATTCGCGCAGACTCCGCCCGTTGGTGGATTGAATGATGCCAAGATCCCGCACACGGGTTTCGCCATTCACGACAATGATTTGATACCAATGGTTGTCTACTGGGTTGCCGAAGCTCACGTACCCGCCTTCCAGCACCGTATGTGGCCCTTCGATATTGCCTCGGAAGCTGTACTGAGCTCCACTTGAACCATTCGGATCGTAGTAGTGGGCCGTGATGAAGTCTGACACCGTCACCCCGTTCACGGTATAGGCTAATTGGTCGCTTTCGCACGGATCACAAACCTCTACCAGGTATATGACGCGATCGAATTCCGAAATCGGAGAAGGTGAGTCGGGAGGAGGAGATCCGGCAATCGTCCTGCTGCCAAAAGGATCGGCCAGCATCTCCAGTACTTCGTGACTTGACGTTAGAGTCCAGTTGTCGTCAGCCTGGACCAGCGAAAAAGGTTGTCCATTGTCGTCTGTGTGAAAGCCTGCCGCACCCGGTTGATTGATGTCGTCCCTAATAATGACAGGCCAGTAATCGACCGGAACTAATTCGAGTGTCTCAAATGCGCCAACCGTTGCGTCCACCTCCCAGAGTGGGCCGAAATCGCGAGTCACTTGTTTGTCCAAAGCGGCTGCAACAATGGAAACTTGAGAGAAATCAACAACAGGAGTATCGGACACTAATGCAACATTCGCTGTTAACGCGCTCATAAAGACACCTCCTTTGAGCGGATTGGATCACGCAAACCGGGTTTTGTGCGGCAATAAAAGGCCACGTCCTGCCCCGAAGCGTGAAGTGTCAAGGATCGGATAGTTCTGTCCAAATTGCTTGTTGGATGAACAGTGTGTGTCGTTCGCTGTGAGGGGAAGCCGAGAACCCGAGAGCGCTATTGTAGGCCCAAATGCAAGTCTGGTTAAAAGTAAATATTTATGTAATTCGTTTTGCGCGTGGGGACGCGCCGCTCGACTCGTGCACTTTTGGACTTCTACATCGTTGGTCTGCGGCAAGAGCCCGTAAGTAAAGCGATCGCAACTTGGTTGCTGGGTATTGTTCGGTGAAGCACTGAATTCAGTAACAACGGTCACGACTAGACTCCCGCGATGATGGATTCAGCAATCCGCTCGGAGAGTGCTGAAATTGTCAAAAAAGGGTTGACTCCTAACGCAGTACGAACAATGGAACCATCTGCCACGTAAAGGCCCGAATAGACCTCATCCCCAGCACCTTTAAAAACGCGTCCAAGGTGGTCCACGGTCCCGTCTGATCCTTCCTCCCCCATTGGGCAGCCGCCGAGAGGATGCGCGGTCATCAACGTCTGCCAGGGAGAAACTTTCCAGAGCGGGTTCTCAATGAACGAGGAACCAAGGGCCGTGGCGTGCGCCAAGCATTCCTGATTGATCACCGTGAAGATCGCTTCGCCACCCACCTCAGGCCAGTCAATGCGCGGATTCCCAAAGTCGTCGAGTGACAACCTACCGGCGCTATTGTCCTGTGCCATGCAAAGGTAAAGCATAGAGCTGTTCAGAGCACCCTGAACATCAGCGCCCAAGAGATCCTTGTCAAGTCGCTCCTGCGCCTGAGCACGGTCCTGATTACCCGTGACAGTGCTTGGCAAAAGACGAAAGGCCAGAGCGGCAGCATCCCGATACGCCCTAGAGGGATAGAAAGGTCTTCAATCACGAAACGTTGATTGGGCAGTTCTTTTTCGTGATAGCGCACTAAGCCCATAATACTTGGCCCGGCACGAACGAGCTTTGATATGGGGTCCGCCTGGTGATTGCCCCAGCCGAGGATATCGGTAACCTGATTTGAGTTATATGCTAAAGCAAAGAAATCACCATTCCCGCTAAAGCGACTCCCCAAAGTGGGACTAGTCGAAAGCCCCTCATCGCGTGATCGCAGTAGGATTGTTGGTGTGCCCAACGCTCCCGCAGCTAAAATCACCGTCCTTGCAATAATAGTGGCCTCGTCTGAAGAGACAGGGTCGTCCCGATGGTTTACATGGATGATCCAGTGATCATCCTGCCCTTTCTCGATATGCTCCACTTCGCTCTGCGTAAAAATGTGTGCGCCGCCGGCTTTGGCGAGTGGCAGGTAATTCATGTAGAGCGTATTTTTGGCGCCGACATTGCAGCCTGTGACGCAGTCGCCGCAATCAATGCATTTGCGCTTGACAATGCTCTTACCATTTCGTTGGAAGACCTCAACTCCCTCTTTTTGGAAGTTGACTGCAAGCGGGAGCGTCTCAACGAGTAGTCCCAGTTCCAAAGCACGTTTTTTCAGTGCCTGGAATTTTTTTAGGCTACTTCCGGTAGGGTGTGACGATACTTCCAGTGTTTCTTCCGCTAACTTGTAATAGTTCCACAACGAGCCTGGCTTGGATTCCCCGATTTGGGAAGCTTGGCGCAAGGCCGATGGCCAGGTCGCAAACACATCTGGCTCAGGGCGAATTGCCACATTAGCATTTACAAGAGATGTTCCTCCCAGACCGTTTCCCTTAATGACGGCAATATCCGGAAACACGTCGAATTCGTACAAGCCCAGTGGATTTAGCAAGGGATTGTAAGTATTGCCGAGAAGGTCCCCCAGATTGTCCGGAAACTTACCGATCGGCCATTCTTGTCCACGTTCGAGAATGCAAACAGTACGATGCGGGTTCAGGGTTGCATTGGCCAAGCGAGCGGCAGTAATGGAGCCGCCGTACCCGGAACCCACGACAACAACGTCATATCCGTCGGGCCTTCTGTCTTTCCATGGATTGGCGAGAATTGTGTCCATGCCCGATCATCTCCCACAAATGCTGTAACTACACGAAGAACTTGGCTCCAAACTCTAAAGCTTTGCTGATCGCCTGCACCACGCCGGTGGCGACGCTCACATTGTGAATAACGGAATCAATCTCGCTCTGGAGAGCGGCGAGCTTCTGGGTCACTATTATCACTTTGTCTTTTAAAGGCGCGAATTCTTCTGTTCTGCTTCGAATATCCGCTCGATTTAGCGACGTAACGATGTCAAAGACGGCATCCGCCGCACCACGAATCCGATCTTTATCAGTAATCGTTGACGCAACCCAATACGCCTCGGTGAGTGTGTGATAGAGCTCCTCGAAAACGTCGTGCACCTCTTGCTGTGTTGGATCCATAGCCTAATCCTTCTTTTGAAGGGAGTCATAGAAGCCCTTGATCCGCTGCCCTTCAGCAATAAGCGCAGAAAGCGAAGCCTGAATATCGGTTTTTGAACGGATAGCTCGCAGCAACGCGGCGTGAGCGTCGACGAGCGTTGAAAGCGTTACCTTTGTTTGTTTTAGTGTCTGATCCGCCAGCGACCGCTGTCTAACCAGCTGGGGTAAGCTCCTGATAATTTCCATCTTGGATCCGGGATCCATCCGGTCCTTATTGTGATCTAAAAATGCTACTTTCTGGATCAAAGCCTCCGAATACTCATTCCACAGCTGATCCCGAAGGCCATTTCCCCCATGTCCCCGCGCATCAGGTGCGTTTCCGATGTCGGCCTCTAAGAGTTCAGCCGTTGTTCTGACGGGTTCTTGCATTTCGTCGATGAGCTGGGGAAGGCGGCGTTGTCGTTTGCGTTCGATGAACCATCGGCCCATTGCGTTGACGGCAGCCGTGGCAACATTCACGTTTAGCGCCGATGAGCTCACGAGCCGCTGAAATGCAGGCTGTCCAGTAAGTGCTTGAAGCGAGCTTCCGAGCGCACGGGTCTTGTCGTCGAATTGGTCCAATTGCTTGTCTCCGGAAACTTCCGCAAGCGTGAACGCATACTGCTGCAAGGCTTCCAACAAAGACAATCGGACCTCTAGGTCTTCTGGCCCTAAGAACTGCTGGACCATGTTCGGATTGAAACCTTGCTTTTCATAGTTGACGACGATTCTTTCTGCTTGGACATTTTCGTATTGTTGCTCGACAGCATTGAATGCAGACTTCGTGTTTTCGGTAGCTAGTGTCACAGCATTTGCGAATGCAGGCACATTCTTGTGTACGGCCGGTGAAATACATCCCGCTGAAAATACAACGACGCAGAAGGTGCAGGCGAGGACCGAGTATCTAATTCGAGAGTGGGTGCGCATTGAAGATTTTCTAACCACGCTTCTTTCCTCGGGGAGGACCGGTCATAGCTCACACAATAAGGCGATACCCAGGGTCGATGTTTTGGTATTCCAAGAGGATCTCGTGAATATCGTAGGGATTAGTGGCGCCCGTGAACACATTTCTAATGACCTGAAAAATGTGTTCGATCCCTTGAGCATCATCGATGTCAGCATCCACAATGAATTCGAGAGTTGACGGGTTGCTAAAGAATGTCAGCTGGAGGTTCCCATAGTGATCAAATGTCTTGTAACTGCCGGCTGGTGCGAACTCTGGCGGAGGAGTATGGAGCTCGCCTGACACTTCGTGGAACAGGTTATAGTTAAGGGAATCTATTGTCGTGTCTCTCAGACTCTTATCCACCTGAGCAAAAAAACGGTCGCCCCGAACGCGCGACAAGGATTGTATGTAGCTAACGACAGGGCGTTTGTTTTGGAATGTGGTGTGCTGCATCTTCGCAAAAATATTCAGCATTCCCGCCTTTTGAGTATCAGTGAGGGATACAAAAAGATCTGGGCCATTTTTGCCTTCGAGTCCTTCGACCGATGAGTTGTTGAGCAGAACCTGAAGGTCGGTTGGCAATCCAGCAAAGTCACTTCCTTCGATCCCAGTTACCTTCCCTGGGTCGACAGGCAGCACAAAGATTTTGCTGGTAACCTTCTCCTCGTTGATAGTGACAAATTGGCTAATCGGCCGGTAACGTCTTGGGAATACCAAAACACTGTGAATACCGCCCTGGCTCGCATCCAAACCGGATATCTTGAGGATTTTGCTAGCATCCAAGCCTCGGAAAGTTGGTGTCTCAGCCAATACAGTATGGCGTAGAAACACGTCTACGCTATCGCTCAAGGGGTTGTGGTACACATCTACCACAGCAAGGTCGAGCTCGCCTTTACCTTCTTCGTTCACGGCTCATTTCCCTTGACGTTGTGATTCGGACATCGCTGATGTCTCCCCTTGTGTCGTGAAGCGCTCTATTCCTCCGACCAAGGGGCAGTGTCGGATTCTCCGAACGCAACGAAAGCAAGTGGAAACGGTACGCGTGTCCAGTCGGACATCGTCTGCCACTCACCGCCACGAGGGTGAACTACTTTGTCGATTGCGTAGTAGTCGTAAGTGAACAGGCCGTGCAGCAACTTCGAAAACTGTGAACCCCCAGACTGTGAAGCAAGTGCGCCGAGCCAGGTGTCCACCGCAGAAGGAGAAAGAGTGTAGAGCTTGAGTGTAGCTGTCGTTTGTCCGTCAGCGGTAACCCGAGCAATTGCCGAATGGCCACCACCTATCGAACGAATCCAACTCGGATTCACAGCGTCAACCTCCACGATTGCAAAGTTGCCACATCGACCGCCACTTTCACGAAAAAGGTATTGCTGGCTATTGTTATCATATCTGACTTCGAGTTGGCGATCGTTGATGCACGACGATGCGGTACTGGACGATATCGCACGCATGCCTGCAAAAGCCGTCAGAAAAGGTTCAAAGGAAAGTTGTTGGTTGCTACACGTGATCGACAGAGCTGGGTGGACTTCAAGCACGTGATTCGGATTTGACGGTCCTGCGGCACCGCTCGCATGCTCGGTAAATATCCTTGGAAACCCTGTGACCTGGCATTGCTGTCCCGCAAGATCATCGAACGTCGCCAGCCAAGCAGAAGTGTCTTCCGTTTGATTTCCTTCGGGATCAAACTTACAAAGATTGGGTGGTTCGACAATCACCGCATTCGGCCACGCCACTCCAGTCCCGGTTGGGGTCCCCACAATGTGCATCTCGCAATCCGACTGCAAGGGGTGTATCCCAGAATGCTCACCGAGACTTAGGTCGAAGCTTGCTTTGATAGAATGCCCGTTCTCGAGTTTCTCCAAGAATGCTCTTGAGATCGAAAAGTCGAATGCTGTTCCAGGATTAGAAGCTGACGCCGCTTCTGTCGGGGCTGCCGTGCCTGCAGCTAACAAAGATGGTCCTGGCGCGCCAGTCAGAAGTGAGAGTTGCCATACAGGATGCAATTCCCAGATTGTGCCCACCGCGGCCGTGCCGTGGCCGTGGCCCCTTTTTGGATTAGAGCGAGAGAAGTGAAATGCGTCAAAAAACGCGAAGCCTGTGACCTGGATTGGCATGGATCGAGACAAATCCAAGCTCTTCCTGTGCCTCAAATCACCTGCACCGGATGCGAGGAGGGCATCAATTAAGGCATTGCGAATTTGAGTAAACTTGGGACCTTGTGGAATCTCTACAATCACTCTATCTGCGGTGCTGCTGTCGCCCGGCGCTGAAAGCTCCAGATGAAAGTCGCAATCGTTACCCTCAATCTTCACATGCCATAGATCCGCTTTCAGCGTGAAGATCTGATTCTCGCGTGGGTCAATCGGTGTGTTTGCGCTCTTGGAAATTCTGGTGGGGTTGGGCCAGTTCAGCATGTCGAACACCGAAGTTTGGTTCGCTGCCGCGCTTTGAAGCGCTGGTGCACGATGTTTCATATCCGTCCTGCTCTGCCTACTGACTTCAGTGCTCGGTGTGCATGTGATGTCTGCTGAGCACAACCCACAGAGCAGCAGACATACTCCCAAATGCCATAGGAAACAGAGCTTTCGCAAAGCGACTCTTGCCATAGTTCGCTCCTGTTCTTTTAGCTGGATAATGGACCTGCGGGCCGGAAAAAATAATTGCCGGATGAGTACGTCAGTTCAATATGAAACCGCAACCGGGGAAGAACGGGCGACAGCTTGTGAGGCAACGCTTACGATTACTCACTCTTAACTGTGTTGAGTGGCCTTGCCCGTCAAGTATGCCGCATGGCTAATTCCTAATAGCGCAACCAAAGCATCCGAGGGCATCGGAAACGAAAACTCTTTTTAGGGATAGATGTTCCTAACCCTGCGTACAGAGCATACGAATACGCAATAATCGCAATTACCGTGAAATAAAACATCTGTACTTTGGAGACGTCTAGGTACGCGGTATTACCGACCTCGTCCCCTTGAAACATGTCTGTGAGAGACGCATCCTTAATGCTAGCGTTCGAGTACAGCTTCCCTTGACTGTTGGCTTGGATATCTGTTGACGGCTCATTCAAGGCTTGGGCTGCTTTATCAATTGCTTTCGGGTCCGGCGGCTGCGTAGCCTTGGAACTCAAAATCAAGGGGCTGCCGACCAGTGAGGTGGCACTGATCCCCATCAAGGCCCATAAGCGCCAGTCCATCGAGATGTTTAAAGGCAAGGCTTCATGGTTCGGGGGTAGCACATGAAGCCGCTTAAGAGCGACGGTCAGAAAGGCAGACAGCAACAACACGCTCCACGTAACCATCTGAAACCGGGAGAGGCTCATCAGGTTGCGCTCATTAATAAAAATTCCTAGTGGCCTTCCGCATACCCAGCGGCCTAGAAACAGAAGGTAAACGATCATGGAAACCACCACAACGGCCCAGCCCAACCGCGGAGACAGGAAAACCGCTCCCGCGATCGGCACAACAAGACAAATCAAAGAGATTAGAATTGGTCCAATCTTGCGAGAGCTTGCTGGCGCATTAGTAGGCTGGAGTCCTGGCGTAGCCATATGTTTATCCAGACCGGTGACGTATTGTCCTGCCCCCAGGCGTTTATTGCAAACCGACCTATGTGTCAACCGAATTATGGATTGTGTTCCACAATTAGAACAAAACTGTGGTCTTGCCACGCCTGCATATATGCAGCAAATGGTCTCAGAAGGTGTAGATCGTTGGAACAGTACGACTTTGGACGGTTAGGAAACTGACGGCAGGAACTACTTGCTGACCCGACTTCGTCGTCGACCGAACCATCGAGTATATACCGTTTGCTCGCCGCATCAACCGTCTGCAGAATTTTTTACTGAAAAATGGAATAACACATCCTGAATATGTTCAAGATACTTTGCCTAAGCACATGTTCAACCATCGCGACGATCTCGGACCGCGCGCTGGAAATCGCCTGTATTCTCCAGTTCGACCACTATTGACATATCTTTTGACATGTCTTGTGTCTAACTATTGTACCGACGCATCTGCAAGCTCGGGTGCATACTGGGCGAGAGGACTTGTGGAGACGATGCGTTCCTGCATGCCTTACAGCTGGAGTTGCACCCCGAATGCCCATGATTGAGTTTCCTGAAAGCAACAACCAGCCCACAAAGTATTTGATGCCAGCGAACTAAATATTGCACAATATCACGCATGTTTATCCCCGAGCGCTGGGTCGTCCTGAAGTTCCGTTTGGAAGGACCCTTCGTTGTGATCGAATTCCGGGCTCCCGGAAGCAAGATCGTGCTTTTCTCGGCAATTTGGGGAGGCATTTCAGCTCTCTCGTTTCAGAGTGAACTGAGCGGTCTGCGAGACCTGATCCTCGGGGAGGCGGAGAAGTTACCCTTTGACCGCCAAAGCCCACACGCGCTCGCGCCGGTTCCACTACCGATATTTCTCACCTGCCTAGTCTAGAGGACTTGAGCACCGGCTGTATCACTTTGTCGAATTAGGGCTGGGCGAACTCTGGAGTCCCGTGCCATGGAGTCCCGGACGACTTCAGCCTGTGTTATTGCATCGAGGCAAGTGGGTCCGGCGCAGTTTGTTTCGGCTGCCTTTCGTCATTCAGACCCTAGGCTCCGAGTCCCATCTGATTGGCAGCGCCATTTGGGATCCCGCCTGGTCTTTCGCTGGCCCGGTTGTCCGGGAATTCGGGATTCGAGTTGAGTCAGGAGACGCGTATGAACCGAACTGCGATATCGTAGTCACGAATGATCGTGTGCTCATACGCGCTGTATCAGCTACACCACACTCCGCGGTTCGGCAGAGGTGAAGACGTGGCAAGAATTTTCCTATTAGGTGCATTCCTGTTTTAGACAGCTTTCCTCTTTTCACAACAGGCTCAAGTGTCTGAGGGCGCGGGTTCCACGCCAAAGGTGCCTCACCGCTATATCGGCATTCCCGTCGCAGTGATGCTGTAATAGGTGCTCCTCTAACTCACCTGTTTCGGTGTCCACGAACGAATCATCTATTCTGGGATTGGAACCTACAAAGAGGCTAGCCTTGCTTCGCGCGCTTCTAGGTGGACTGTCGCAAAGTAACCATTACTAGTTGTTATGCTTCTAAGTTGGTATGGCGACAGGCAGCGAAGTCTCCCTCACCACTGACCAACGTTCCGAACTCAGCAGCATTGCTCAATCACGTTCCTTGCCGGCGGGTTACGTCTTTCGCGCCAAGCTCATCCTGATGCTGGCTGAAGGAGCTCCTTCAACACGATTAAACGCAGGCTGCAGACCAGTGCTCCCACCATCATCCGCTGGAAACAGCGCTTCCTCGCATTCGGGCTCGATGGGCTGGATACCTGTCATCCCGGTCAAAAGGCCACGGTTCTGACTCCAACTCTGCGCGCCCGGATTCTTTCGGCTACGCGCAACAAACCCAGCGACGGTTCCACCCACTGGAGTTGCCGCAAACTGGTGGCGGCTCTGAGCGTCAGCAAAGATGTCGTGCATCGGGTCTGGAAGAAAGCTGGTCTCAAACCTCACCGCCTGGAGCGTTACCTGGCTCGCGACGATCCCGAGTTCGAACGCAAGGCGGCCGACATTATCGGCCTGTATTTGCGGCCTCCGCAGCACGCCGCTGTGTTCTGCGTCGATGAGAAAACCGCCATCCAAGCCTCGGATCGCTTGGACCCGGTGCTGCCGCTCTCACCCGGACGCGCCGAGCGGCATGGCTTCGAGTACTATCGCCATGGCACGCTTTCTCTCTATGCCGCGCTGGACACCAAGACTGGACGCGTGCACGGCAAAACCAGCACCCGCCACACCAGCCGCGACTTCGTCGCCTTCCTCCAAGAGGTCGTATCGTTGTGCCCACGTCGGCAGGAGATTCATATCATCCTCGACAACCTTGCCGCCCACACAACCCAACAGGTCCGCGATTTCCTCGCAAGTCAACCGCGGGTGCGGTTTCACTTCACTCCGACCTATTCCTCCTGGCTCAACCAAGTCGAACTTTGGTTCGCCAAAATCGAGCGCGAGGTCATTGCCCGCGGCATCTTCACTTCGGTCCCGGATCTGGCTCGAAAACTCCGCTGCTACATCAACGCCTACTCGGCCAACGCTCGCCCGATCCAGTGGAAATACTCCGACACTTCTCGTCGCCTGCGTACAAACGACTTCACTGCGACAGTCCACCCTAGTGCTTCTCTTTGCATGGTGCTTCTCTTCGCAAATCCTAGCCGCAAGATTCAGCTTACTGATGGTCGTATTCTGCAATGCTGACTCTACAAAGCTCTTCGAGAGTCTTCGACATCGCGCAAATGACAACATCAGGCCGAGAATCGTATTGATCCTGATGCATCCTCCTAACCCTCTGGATGTGTCAGGGCGCTCCTGTAAGACTGCACTGGGTCATCCCTCTTTTCCATTAGGTCAAGCGTATGTCCTTGTCAGGGCCATAACCTCATGCTTTGAGGTGCATACTCGATAGCAGTTGCACAAACCGCTTATCTGAGCGTAGCGGCGCGAACATCGGATGCACCCCAAGCCAAATAAGGCGTCCGCAATGCTGGCGTAGAGCTTGATGAAGTAATTTGAACGCCTGCTCGTAATCTCCAAGACCAATATGAACTCGCGCAATGTCAATGGGAGCGATGTAACGTGTGTGCGAGCGCGCAAGCAGCCAGCGGAGGACCTCGCGAGCCTTAACGAGGTCACCCGCAGCGGCATAACACTGACCGAGTGCCGCAATGAGCAACGGACCAATGTCCTTCGCGGTCCTGATGCCCTCTAGCGCTGCTATGGCTTCCCGATATCGCGACTGCTTCAATTGCGCGAGCGCAAGAAAGAGGCGAGCCGTGCCAAAGTGCGGATCTAGCTCCAGTGTTTGCTGCGCTTGTTTGGCTCCCTCGTAATCGTCCATCATGTAAACAACCAATGCGAGACTCGCATTGAGCCGCACGCTAAGCGGATCCAGGTCCTCCGCACGTCTCAGTGAAGCCATGGCCTCAACAAATTTTCTGTGTGGCACAAGATATGCCATTTCGTGGACTGCCGTCTAACGCACACTTAGGTTGCTAATCACCGAAACTAGCTAGACCGAAACGTCACCGGGCCTTCCACCTCTGGTTTCTTCACTCCTTTATCCTGCAATCGATCCCTGCCAGGCCTAGCCTGTCATAGGAGGCAACGTATAGCGCAGGGAGCCATCGGGTGGGATCGGGAGCCGGGTAATGTGGATGTGACTATGTGCCGTATGCAAGAGACTGATGCTCAAGGCCATCTGAGCTACACGGTTCGGTGCCAGTGCGGGTGGGAGTGGTAGGGCGGCTTACTTGGGGTCTCTCGCACTTCGGCTTGGTATGCAGGACCGATTAACCATTCGGGCTGACAACGGATTCGGTAAGTGTTTAAGGGTCGATTTGCTGCGCACCAAAGTTACACAGATATGACTGAGCGCTGACAGCATGATGACAAGCGTCTGGCTTCTTCCGTCTAGTCTGCATTCTGTGGGGAGCACTACATGCGTCTACTAAAACAATTATTAGTGTTGCTTGGAGCTGTGCTCGTTGCGATGCAATGCGTTTCGACCGTTCCGAAGTCGCCAAGGATGGCTCGAAATACAACCATGACGGTCGCACTGATTGATCCGAAAGTGGGTGCGATTCTGAACCGCTCCTGCCAGGATTGTCACTCAGCAAGCACGCGGTGGCCGTGGTACTCCCACGTGGCACCTGTCTCGTGGATCCTCGCGAAAGATGTCAACCGGGGGCGCGCGAAGCTCGACTTTTCCCAATGGGTGCAAAAGCCGCCATCGGCAAACGAACGCATGGAAGTCTGTGACGCGGTTTCCAATGGAACCATGCCGCTTCGAGCTTACACGCTGATTCATCGCAACGCTCGACTCTCCAAGCAGGATGTCGATGGGATTTGCGATTGGGCTGTCGCTCCAGATGCGAACGGAACCACGCCCCAGTTGCTGGGGCAGAACGGACACCGGGCGATCTTAGCCAGTTCCGACAATACTTCCAATTGGCCGAAAGGACCTAGATGAACTTGCGACAAACCATAACAATGGCACTTGGGTTGGCACTCGTGACGTTGGCTGCAATTGTGCCAACACTACACGCACAGCAGTCGATTGAGGCTCAATCGGAATCTCCCATTCCGGTTATCGCCGGATACTTCAGTTTCCAATCCACGTTCCGGTCTGGCACTCAGACGCTCTCTCCCGAATTCGACCCAACCCTGTTGGTGCCGATAGGGAGAAAGTTACTTATTGAGTCGGAATTTGACATGTCTAGCGACCTGACTCACAGCAACGGGCAGTGGGGCTCCGCAGTCGTGGATCATGGCGTTGAGTATCTGCAACTGAATTACATCGCGCACCCCAATCTGACCCTTACTTTCGGGCGGTTTCTCACCCCGTTTGGCATTTATCGCGAGCGGCTTCACCCCTTGTGGATCCGTAACTTGGCTGGCGAACCCATCATCTTTGCCATAAACGACAACTCCAGCAATGGTGCGATGGCTCGCGGCACGGCACGGCTGACCTCAGGCATGAACATTACTTATGCGACCTATTTTTCCGCTTCTACGAAGAATAACCAGCTGTCGGCGGACCGGCGGGCGGGCACCCGTGCCAGCTTGTTCTTCCCGAATAAGGGGCTCGAAGTGGGGGTGTCGTTCAGCCGTGTGCTCAGCGACAGTCGATACAACATGCTGGGCGCCGACTTGACGTGGAATCTAAGAAAGCTCCCGCTTGATTTTCGCGCCGAGGTGATTCAGACCACCCTGCTTGGCAGGGGTTACTGGGCCGAAGCGGCCTACCGCCTGGACAAACTGGGACGAAACCGATTCTTCCGAAGTTCGCAACTGGCGCTGCGCAGTGAGCAATACCGTGTCCCCAAAATCAATCAGACACTGATAGACGAGCTTCCGGACCGCAACACCAGTCGCGCCACTCTGGGATGGACCTACTCGCTGTATAACGGCGTGCGGTTCAACACTTCTTACGGCCGCAACTTCGCCCGAGGGGACAACCACAACATCTGGACGGTAGGACTGACCTACCGTTTTGCCGCCTTTTAGGAAAGGAATCCAACTTGAAAAATTGGTTCACATTCTTACTCGTGTGCTTATTCTTAACGCCGGCTTTCGCTGGGGCCAATTCCGGAAAGGCAACCGTTGATCCGGACGACGCCTACAAGAACAATTGCATGCGCTGCCACTCCGCTGTGCGGCAGTATTCTCCACGCATGACAGCCGCGATTGCCATGCATATGCGGGTTCGAGCCAATATGACCGCCGAAGAGATGGAAGCAATCCTTCAGTACCTGACGGACAATGCGCCTGCCAACAACACGTCAGTGGCAGCATACGGCGTTAGTAAACGTCCGCGGAAATAGCAAATCGACCTCAAACTGGAATTCAACTAAAGAAGGAGTCTGCATGTACATCCCCCGAATCTGCCTTACACTATTGCTTAGTTTCTTGGCTGTAACGAACTCACTTTTGGCTACTGGAGCCACCACTGGGCGTGTCATTGAAGTGATCGCCGACAAAGACAATACGTTCAAGGTCCCCGGAGAAAAGAAGCCGGTCATCACCGTCAAGCCAGGAGAATCAATCATCCTTAGAATCACCTCCCACTTCGGGGGTGAGCAGGCGCGAGACGGAGCAGAGCACAGCTTTGTCGTGAAAAAACTTCGCGATCATGGTTGGGACATCCGGCTGAAAGAAGGAACGCAGGACTACGCACTGGTCGCTCCCCCCGAGCGCGGTCAATACCTGATTGAATGCACCGTAAAATGCGGCCGCGGCCACGACGATATGAATATGAAGTTGGAGGTAACAGAGTAATGCTCTGGATAGTGTCACAGAATCAATGTTCATGGAAAGCTCCCACTTTGTTCCAACCCAATGCGATAAGGTCGAGCACCGATCAGCGCGCGACGGTCGAAATGCTCCATAAGCCGCGTCGCTCAGCTTGTGTGACGTACCGACCATGCGGTCCCGAGTCTGCGAAGCTCCTCGAACTCGGCCCAGTGTACTCGGCCTCCGCCAGGTTCTCTGGAGCCTTCGGCACCGGATTTCCATCTATTTTGCTCTCGCGTTATCGACGGGGTAACATCTGGATGGCACTCACACTCTTGTAGCTCGATGGGTCTCCGATAAGATCATGAACTTCGTGTGCGTTGTTAGTACGTTGTCAATTGCTCTCGTCGAGACTCAAAGCGTCGCCGAGGTTTGAGTTACCCTCAAGGAAATGGACATGTTCCACTTCGTCGTGAGGCCAGGTGTATTTGAAAATGAAGAGACAGTTGCGGACATCGATGATGTAAATCAATCCGTCCTTAATAATGGGATAGCTCCAGAACACAGTACCTCGCTGAGAGCTGGATCCTCATTGGCAACGGAAGCGGGCGGATCGGGAACGAAGAAACCGGCTCGAACCAGATGAGTTGAATCGCCGGTGTCAATAATCTGCAGCCCGCCTGACTGCCAATCAATGTCCCCCACCATCGCCTCCGTTGCACATCCGCCGGGGAACTCGCCAGGAACCGCGGCAGGGCCAAGAGGATCCTGTAACCAGACTGGCCGGTTCTTCGGGTCGGTTAAGAGTACGAGCTGGGGTTTGGGCATACCCGCGGCCACTTGACTCGTGTCGAGAACAAGGAAATGCCCGGCTTCCAGCGCGAGATAGGTGAGAGTGCCGTCTGGCTTGACGCCCATTGAGTGGACGAACAGGTTGCAGTCGTAAGGCCCGCAGCCATCGGGAGAGTTCGAATCAAACGGGTGGTTAGGCTGATTCGTGCCAGGAAAGCGGTGATTCCAGTTTCCTTCCGTGACTGCAGTTACTTCGCCTGCATCAGGCACGTGACTGATGTCCCTTACCAGTAGGTTGGGAATATCATCAGCGAAGATCTTCGGAAGTGAAATAAAAAGCAGGGCTCTGTTCTTGTTGGTCGGGTCGGTCCACAAGAACATTTCATGTGGCTCGACCTGAATGCCATTCTTTGATGTGGGAATGTAATGAGAGATGAACCGAGGGTGCAATGGGTCTTTCAGAGAAAAAAACTTGATGTCAAATGGCGAAGTCTCGTTCGTGGTCGCTGGACAAGCGTGCAGGAGGGAACTGCAGCGGAAAGCCATTATCATGAGAAGTTTTTTTCGGGCTAGACACGGAGCTCACGGGAAGTCAGGCCGACGGGCTTTCCTGCTGGATTGCGCGGAGCGGGAATCTCACCGAAAGCGGTAGGATTAGCTGGGTCCTTGATGTCGACGATGAGGATGCCTGGATGGATGTGCGGACATGAATCGGGGTCAATGGCCCCGCGGGGATCGCCAACACCGCAATGATTCGAGCCATCAGTTCGGTTGCCCACGTAGAGGGAGTTTATGTAGATTGCAGCGGCTGCGTTCATTCCGCGCCTGAAAAGCGAGTTCTGGCCAAACAATTGAACGTTCTTTGCTGTGCCTGGAGTTCGCAGTTAAGTCTTTACTAGTCGCCACTAAAACAATGGAGATAGCGGCATCATCAAAAGTCGCGATTTCATACTTAGTCTCCGATCGAACGGTTTGGGCGTGAGGAAAATTGAGCCAAGAAGCCGTGACCACGACCTAAGGCAAACAGTTCTTAGTGCCGGGACAATCGGCGCTGCAAGCCTTCTTGTGAACGATTCTATTTCGAGTCCTGCCGACGGGTTGGCATTGTACACCGGCTTTGTTCTGTCGGACTGGCGCGGTCTTGGGTACGAAAACATGAGTAGGAAGTGCGCATGTAATCAATAGTCGGCTTCCCTTCGAAAGACGCGCTTCGGACTCGTCTATCTCGAACTTACGATACGAATTAAACCGTAAGGGAGAAGGGTCTGGTATTGCCTTGTTTTGTATCGTGGTAGTTGGAAGCGCCGTTCCGTTGAAAAAAGTCTACTATTTCCGACGCCGCTTTAATTGACACAATATTCCATCTCTCCGAGTAGAGGAGATCTCGATGGGCTGTAGGTTTTCCTTGGCTATTTCCGCCGGTTCCGGAGCACTGATTGGACTGCCAGCTACGGTCTCCGAGATCACTACACTCCCACGGCCAAGGTTGTCGGGTTGTCGAAGATTCAGAACTCGCCTTCGTCTCGCGCCCTTCCGCTGTGGAGTGTCTCCTCCACTCTGTTTCCAGGTAATGAACAATCTTAGCGACGAACTCGGGTCACACCGGCCTCCGTATTTAAGCTGCATGGTTTTTACCCCCCCGAGGAGCGTTCAGAACTGACTGAGCGGTTGCCAGACTTGGAAAATAGGCCTGTTCGATTTATCCCTTTTTGAGGAGTCCTTGCCTACAAAGAAGTTCCAATTACTCAAACAAAAACCGCGAGCTTCTCCTCGCGGTTTTCGGCTGTTCTCTCTCATAAAGGTGGCTGCAAGCCACAATATGGAGCAAACCAATCTTTCTATATCAGCACTAGAGCTTCGTCAAGCGCAAACCCTTTGATTTGACGATTTGACGGTCACAAGGGTTGAAATGGTAAGAGTTATCTACCACAGCTGGGTCAGATGACTCAAAGAGCCACCTAAGTACTTTGCACATTTCATGCAAATTCTTTCGCACCGATGCATTTCCCACGGTTAAACGAACCTAGTACTGCAAACGCATCCTTATGATGCCATCACAATGATGCCATCACAATTGATGCCACCACAGGCCGTCGGCAAAAGCGATTTTGTATAGAGCTGTTAAGGGGATGGACCTTAAAGAGGGTGCCACACATAAGGAGGCGCTCTTCATGGGCATATCTGCCTTTGAAAGGCAGGCTCCCACCGTGCCACCTTTGTGGAAATGAACTTGCTTGTGCTGCTCGAGCAGGCAGCGCGGAAATCCGGTATACAATGTCAATGCGCGGAGGAATGCCGGAAGGCTCCGAGCCCGAAAGGCTGCTCGGTGCTTGCTCGCCACCTACCTTTCGACTGTCAGCTTTGAGTCAGTGTTATTCGCAGCACCAACTTCGGAAAATTCAGCAATGGAGATGCCCGCATGAGAAAGCAGATTGGGTTCCTTGTTGTTTGTTGGGCTTGGCTAATCTTTCCACTTTTTGCGATGGCACAGTTTCCAGCGCGCGGTGGATTGGACTGCAACGGCTTGAGCAAGGTTCAAAAACCACTCAAGGCACACGATATATGCACGGATTTCAAGCTCGGAAAGGATCGAGGCGAAGATAACGGTGTGTATATAGGGCACGACGAACCCAGCATTGGCTTCTTTTCGTCAGCTCCACGGTCGGGCAACAATGTGCAGTGGGAGATCACGCTTCCTCGTGAACGCCATTTGCCTGCCACACAGAGCTTCGAAAATTTTATTACCTTTTGGCTAAGCATGGCTCTTTGCGATCCGGGCTCGTTTCCAAACGGTCCGTGCATTCCCGACAGTGATCGCAACAACCCTTTCGAGGCAGGTTCTGCCTTTCTAGAAATGCAGTTTTATCCGCCCGGGTTTTCACCCTTCATCACCAAAATCAGTTGTGATCTGACACACTGGTGCGCCTCCCTGCATATCAACAGTCTGGAAGTGACAGACGAAGGATTTCTCAATCCCAATTGCCCGGAGACTACCAATTTCGCGTTCATCCAGCGGAATGGCATTCCTACTGGGCCGGCAGGTTTCGCCAGCTTCACCGAAGCGAGTTTTACCCCCAATGAACAAACGTTGCTGATGAACCAGGGGGATCATCTGAGAATTACGATTATGGATGTACCTGGAGACGTAAATGGCGGGGTGATGACTCGCATCGATGATCTGACTAACGGCCAGTCCGGGTTCATGATA
>Ga0126384_10000811_pt1 | contig 17923 bp, 16 predicted proteins | sample PanSoiMetPlot_36_FD_92543 | JGI IMG/M metagenome (GOLD analysis project Ga0126384, IMG submission 92543) | Tropical forest soil microbial communities from Panama - MetaG Plot_36 | ecosystem: Environmental > Terrestrial > Soil > Tropical forest > Bulk soil | place: Panama | collected 2016-02-17 | reverse complement strand
TGTGGGGCCGGCTGCCTGAAATACCTTCGGGGCAACAAAGTCGCGTGGTGTGTCGTCATTATCGCCGTCGAGAGTGTTAAAAGTTGCGTTTTGCGCCCTTGCGGCCAAGCTCGCAAAGACCAGCAAAACAGAGATTGCAACTAAACTGCTTTTCTTCATTTAATTCTTTCCTTCAAATATCAATGGAATTGGATTTGGCAGATTCGATGAACGGTGCAGCGACACGATGTCAATACCTTGTGAACTCGGAAACAATTAACGGGACAGGCGGGGAAATTCCGGGAGATTCCCGATAAGGGATGGAAAGGCGATAATAAGGTGATGCTGACAGCTGGCAGGAACTGGATCTCGGCGACTACTCGATGTTGCGGGATGAGTCGGCTGCGGATCGCGTTAATCGCATGTTTTGTACTAGCGACATCGGCCTTCTTGCCGGCCCCTACCCGCGGCGACGAAAAAATCGAGATTTTGAGAGACGAGTACGGCGTCCCACACATTTTCGCGCCGACTGCTGCTGCCGCGGCCTTTGGCTCCGGCTACGCGCAGGCTGAGGATCGCCTCGAGGAGTTGCTGCGCAATTACCGCAGAGCTGAGGGCACGATGGCCGAAGCTTTCGGGGAGGAGTATGTCTCGCAGGATTACTGGCAGCGGGTGTGGCGTCACCGTGAAGTTGCGCAGCAGCACTACAAGGATCTGGATCCGCAGTTGCGCGCTGTTTGCGAAGCGTTCCAGGCCGGAGTGACAAAGTTCATGGGCGAGCATCCTGAGCAGGTGCCCGCATGGGCTCCCAAACTGGAACCGTGGCAGATCGTTGCTTTGAGCCGGTACATCATCTGGGCATGGCCCGAAGACGAGGCTCGGGCGGATTTGAAGCGAGCCGGCATCGAGCCGGATCGAACCGGCCCTTATCGTGGATCGAACGAGATGATTTTCGGTCCATCGCGGACCGCGATGCATGTCCCAATCGCGATCGTTGATCCGCATGTGAGCTGGTACGGAGAGCGCCGCTGGTACGAGATGCGTATCTATGGCGGAGAACTGAACGCGGCGGGCGTAGCGATCATGGGCTTGCCTTTTCCTGTTCTGGGACACAGTCGCTATCTTTCTATTGCCATGACCACCGGTGGTCCAGACACGTCGGATGCGTACGAAGAAGAGATCAAGGAGGGCAAATACAAGTTTAAACAGGAATGGCGGCCGCTGGACGTGCGCACCGAGCGCATCGGAGTCAAGATGGGAGACTCAGTGAAGTGGCAGCAGATGCGGATCGAGTCCACACACCATGGTCCAATCGTTGCGCACAAAAATGGGAAGGCTTATTCGGCTGCGATACCTTATGCGGACGAGTACAAGCTTGCCGATGAGTTATGGAGGATCATGACTGCACACAATCTGACGGAGGCGAAGAAGGCGCTGGCAGAGCTACAGCTAATGGCGCAGAACGTCATGATTGGCACCGTCGACGGCGACATCTATTACGTTCGCAATGGCCGCGTGCCCGTCCGGCCAAAGGGATGCGATCCGTCGAAGCCGATGTCGGGATCCACAGGGGAGTGCGAGTGGCAGGGCATCCACGCCTTCGACGACCTGGTGCAGATTACGAATCCTCCACAAGGCTACATGCAGAATTGCAATGCTCCGCCGTTGACGATGATGAAGGACTCTCCGCTGGCGCCGGAAAAATGGAGTGAGCATCCGTATCTCTATAACGACTCGCGGCGTACACCCTTTCAGCGTCCAGCAATGGCGTTGGATCTGCTGGACGCAACTAAGAATGCCACGCTGGAGCAGGCGATCGCGATCGCGCTTTCGCCGCAAGTGTGGCACGCGGAGATCTGGCAAGAGCGCATTCGAAAAGTGGTTCCGGAAAACGAATTCGGCAAGATGCTCGCAGCATGGGATCGCCGCAATGACGCGGATTCGCGCGCGGCGCTGGGATTCTACCTTTTCAAGACAGCCTTGGGGACTGATGGTCGGGCGGTCGATCCACCAGACACTCTGAGCGACAACGCAGTAGCGGATGCGCTCTCAAAAGCGGAGCAGCAGCTGAAGACCGCCTTTGCGCCAGATGCGACGTTCGGCACGCTGTTCCGAGTTGGGAGAAAGGGCGGCTCGCATACATGGGCGGTAAGCGGCGGAACCCTGAACGAAGCTGCGATGGCAACGCCGCGTGCGATCCACTTCTTCAAGGTCGGGAAGGAAATGGTTGGTGTCGACGGCCAGTCTGCGACCCAGGTTGTGATTCTGACGAAACCACCGCAGTCGTACATGGCTATGCCATTAGGCGAAAGCGATCATCCCGAATCGGGACACTGGGAGGATCAGGCCGAAAAGCTGTTCAGCAAGAGCAAGCTAAAGTCGACTTACTTCGCGAATCGCGCCGAGCTGGAGAAACACGTCTCGCGGAGGGAGGAGCTTAGGTTTTAACTGCATGCTCGTGCGTCAGAGACGCACGAGCATGAACAAACAATCAATAAAGTTCCGTGCTCCTACTCCCTGCGCGAGGTGCAACGATCCGCATTGGCAATCCACTTGGAGGCACCAAAGCTCCCGATGTGGACGCTCCCGACCGCGCTGTCAACAGTGTCACACCCTCGATTCCAGCTCTGTGCAGCGAGTCAAGAACGCTGATCAGGCTGGCGTAAGGAGCATGTGCGTCAGCTTTGAGAAAGAGAGTCTGCTCTGCCCGGACGGACAATGCGTCATTCAACTTCTCAGGCAATTCGGCGATGCTGATTGCATTTGTTCCAAGGTACGCGCTGCCGTCGCATTTAATGGTCAAGACCAACGCGTCCACTTTGTCGGCTTCTGGCAGTGATACCGCACTTGTCGTACGCGGCAGCTCCACGCTGATACCTTTTCGCAACACGGGAATTGTGGGGTCGTATTGCGCGGCAACTGGCATCATGCCACCGACGGACAGGGCTATTGAGACAAGACACACTTCGAGTAAGTACTTCATACGTTCGGCTCCTTTCGTCCTGGTTGAGGGGAACTGTTAGGGTTTTGCTCCGCCAAGCGCTGCCGTCGCTAGCGTGCCGCCCAAGCCCATGGTCTCTACCGCTGACGATGGAACGATCACCATTGAGCCGCGCTCCTTGATGGCTTCGTAAAGCATGTTCATGGCGCGCAGATGTAGGGCGACGGGGTTGTCCTGGTAGGTAGTAGCTGCGAGTGAGAACTTGTCGGCGATTTCGGTTTCGGCCTGACCGAGGATGTTGCGGGCCTGGCGTTCGCGTTCGGCCTGTGCCTGGCGCGACATTGCGTCTTCGAGCGCTTGGGGAATGCGTACGTCGCGAATCTCGACCGACTGTACGGTGATTCCCCATGGATTGGTTTTCTCATCGAGAATGCGCTGCAGCTCGCGGCCGAGGGATTCGCGTTCGGTGATCATTTGCGCGAGTTCATGGCGTCCGATCGATTCGCGCAGCCCGGTTTGAGCGCTCATGGTGATGGCCTGGACGAAGTCTTCGACTTCGAGAATGGACTTCTCGGCGTTCCATACGAGCCAGAAGACGATGGCGTCGACGTTTACCGGAACGGTATCGCGGGTGAGCGTTGATTCGGCGGTTACGCTGGCCACGCGCACACGCTGATCGACGACGCGGCTGAGCCGGTCCACAATGGGAATGACATGGAACAAGCCAGGACCGCGGAGCCCGATGTAGCGGCCCAGGCGCAGCACGGCTACCTTCTCCCATTGATCGGCAACCTTGATTGAGAACAGCAGATAGATGCCGACCGCCAGTCCGGCAAAGAAGGGTGCTCGATTGTCCATGGCGTTTGCGACGCCGTAGCCAGCAGCGACAAAGACGACGAACAACGCCACCGCGAGAGTACTGACATGGTTTCTATTGCGATCCTGCCACATAGCTATTTCCTCTTTCTTGCCGCATCGCCATTGATGCCCTGCAGTTGTTCGAGTAGCTCCTCAACGGTGAATCCCGCGAAGCCGGCTCGAGCGATGAACTCGCCGACTAGTTGAGCAAGCCTGCGCTGCCGGTCGGCATCGTCGCGCTGCGGCCTTTGATTGCTGATGAAAGTCCCTGTGCCCTGCTGCGTCTCCAGCACGCCGCGAATTTCCAATTCGCGGTAGGCTCTTATGACCGTATTGGGATTGATCGAAAGATCAACCGCCAACTGTCGCACCGTAGGAAGCTGATCTCCCGCCGCCAGAGTTCCCGCCGCGATGCCTCCGATCACCTGGTCGATGATCTGGCGATATACCGGGACACCGCTATGCACGTCCAGCCGAAACTGGAATGGCTTGCTTTTGTTCGTGGCCGGCGACATCTCGGTAATATAGTGTACTAGTTATATAGAACAGTAAAGCTAAACTCTGGTTGTCTAATCGGTGCACCGAATTTAGGCAGCAACGCGTTGGCGTAAGTTGGCGTCGTAGTACAAAGATAGGAAGCCTGCGGAGATGTAGAGCCGACAGGACGCTCTGGCTCACTGATTCGTCTTCGAACTCAACAAGAAACGATTTCGTTTCGAGGTATGCGATGTCGGTTCCCCTGCTCGTAGACGTCAGAAAAGCCGCTTGCGAACTCGAAAAGTTGCGGCTTCTTTCGGCGCGTCTAAATCGTGAATTGTTCGAGCAATGCTGTCGGTTCCAGCACGATGCGACGTCTGTTGATCTTGAGTCCCTTGCCACCCTCTCTGGACGAACGAGAGAAGCTGAACGGCGCAAGCGGGTGCTCGAAAACCTGCTGGAGCTGCAGGCGAACTTTGCAGCAGTGGCGGGTCAGAAACAATAGACAATTTTTCCCGCGCGCTCTGGCAGCTAAGTCGAAGACTGTGCGCACGGCGATCGCCTTGTCCTGGGCAGTGAACTTCGTTCACTGTACACGAAGAAATAGCGAAAATCAACGCAATCTGTTGTTAGCTTGAGTCGCTCCGCTTGATAGATCTTGCGCTATTACCTAACCCCTTGCGAAGGGACCGCAAACCTTTCATTCGTACTTTTCGTCTTAGAGCAACGGACTCAGAGGCGAGAATTTCGCTGCTTATTCACTGTTATTCGCTGTTCCGCCGCGAACGACGGAGTTTTGAGATTACTCGCAAGCTATTGAGAAGACTAGAGTTGAACGAAATTTTCCGTCGTTTATGAGCGTGTTCCTCGAGAAAATTCGCTGTTAAATTCGCTGTTCTGAGTACAGTCAAGGCGTTACGGCGGCATACCGTCGGTCGTGGTCCTAATCGAGAGCTGCTGCTACGTGCCGTGCGATTTTGTCTATGCCCTAAGAGGTATGCAATCGGCGCTTTAGGGCTGACTTACGAAAGGGCTCGGTCTTCTTTCAGTCCAATGTGCATCAACACCACTACGAATTGCGATCATGGTTTGTAGGAAGCACAGTATGTCGTCGGGAGTACCAAGGTACATGTACGAAAATCCGAAGAAAACGGGATAAAACCCGGAAGAAACACGGAACTCTCCCTTGACACACCCCGGAGCAACCGGGGTATAACACGCCTACCTTAAGTTTCCCCCCGAGAAAGCAGAGGACTCTTCCTCTTCAGGCCCCAGTCCAATGAGGCAATTCCCGTGGAGTTCGATTCAGGGAAGCAACATTCGTGGAAAGGTCTAGGCATTTATGGGTGCAGATTCGCGTGAAGTGATGAATATCCGCCAGGCTTCACAGTACCTGGGCGTCAGTCCCGACACGCTCTACAAGTACGTGTACGAAGAGAAAATCCCGGCTTTCAAACTGGGCAACCGCTGGAAGTTCAAGAAGACCATTCTTGACCAATGGATGGAAGAGAAGAGCTCAGTGGGTGAAGCGAAGAGCGCAAAGAAGAGGCCGCCGCGGGCCGCCGCACGGGCCGCGATCGGTCAATAAGCGAGGCTAAGAATGTTCGGATTTGGATCGTCAAAAACCATCGTTGGGCTGGATATCGGCTCCAGCAGCATAAAAGCCGTTGAGTTGAAGAAGACAAAGGGCGCCGTTCACGTCGCTCACCTGGGCGTGGAGCGACTTGGCTCCGACATCGTGGTGGACTCCATGATCGTCGACTCCGGCAGTGTTTCTAGCGCGATCTCTAAGCTCTTTTCCGAGCGCAAATTTGGATCGAAGCTTGTGGCAACGGCTGTAAGCGGTCACTCCGTGATCGTGAAGAAGATCTCGATGCAGACCGTGCCTGAGGGCGAGGTTCCCGAACTCCTGCAGACGGAGGCCGCCCAGTACATCCCGTTCGACATGAACGACGTGAACCTCGATTACCAGGTGCTCACCGAAGATCCGAACGAGCCGCAGATGGACGTCCTCCTCGCCGCGGTAAAAAAAGACAAGATCCTCAACTATACGAACGTTCTCTCGCTGGCCGGGAAGATTCCCGAAGTGGTCGACATTGACGCTTTTGCGCTGCAGAACTGCTACGAGTACAACTACGAGCCCTCCCCCACATCCACCGTGGCGCTCCTGAACATCGGCGCGAGCGTCATGAATATCAACATTGTCAAGGGCAGCACCCCATTGTTCACCCGCGACGTGAGCGTCGGCGGCAATCAGTACACCGACTCGCTTCAGAAAGAGCTCGACCTTAGTTTTGACGATGCCGAGGCGCTGAAGATGGGAGAAACGATCGGGAAGGTCAGTTCCGATGCGAAGCTTCCCATCTTGAAGCAGGTGACGGAAATCATCGTTCTTGAAATTCAGAAGACGTTCGACTTCTTCCGCGCAACGGCAGCGGGAGCACACATTGAAAAGATCTATCTCGCCGGTGGCTCGTCTGCAGTTCCGGGCTTGACTGAAGCGTTGCGCCAGGAATTTTCGATGCCGGTGGAGATTCTCAATCCGTTCCAGCGTATCCACGCAAATGGCGCTGGCGACCTTGTTGGGACCAATGCGGGACAACTCGCAGTGGCTGTGGGACTCGCCCTTAGGAGTTTTGAGTCGCTATGATTCGCATCAATCTTCTTGGCAAATCCAAACCGAAGACTAAGCGCTCCGCGATGGCGACATCCGCCATCGAGTTCGAAAGCGCAGGTTCACCAAATTCCTCAAATGCTTTGGCTGCCATCATCGTGCTTGCGATCACGGGGGGCAGCATCTGGTGGTACCAGAATCAGCTGAGCAACCAGGCGCTCGAGATCAAGAAGGCGATGGATGCCGCTCAGCGCGAGGCACAACAGCTGGCTCAGACTAAGGCTCGTTTCGAACAGCGCCAGGCAGTGAGAGATGAGTACGAACAACGAGTCAGAATCATTGACTCATTGCGCGCCAGCCAGTCCGGCCCCGTTGAGCTACTGACAATGGTGAGCGCCACCGTCAACAACACCGATGAAGTATGGCTCATCGCCATGAGCGATGCGGGAGCAAATGTAAACGTAGATGGCACGGCGTTGAGTTCTAACGCCGTCGCCAACCTGATGACAAACCTGATGAAGACTGGCTACTTCAAAACGGTAGAGATCAAGGAAACCTACCAGGACGAGGCTGTGAAGAAAATCCAGGCGTTCAACTTCAGCCTGGTCTGCGAAAAACTGCCGGCGAATGCAGCGGGAAAGAAGTCCTAAGCAGGGAGAACTACGATGGGTAAATTTAGTGAACTTCCATTCATAGCGCGTTTCGCAATCTTCGCGGTCATTGGCGCTGCCATCTTTGCGGGTGCCTGGTACGGTCCAATTCCTGGTTTCGCCAATATGCGTGCGGCGAACGATGCGGCTACGGCTCGATTGAAAGCATTGCAGGCAGAGAACGCTCGCATGAAACCGTACGAATCACAGCTCAAAGAGATTGAGCTGCAAATCGAATCCTTGCAGCGGCAAATGGAGCGCCAAAAGCAGATCGTTCCCGATAAAAAGACCGCAGACCAGTTCATGCGCGATCTGCAACAGAATGCGCAGCAGGCAGGCGTTTGGATACGCAGCTACGTTGCTAAGCCGGTTGCGCAGAAGCAGTACTACAGCGAAGTCCCATTCGATCTTGAGATCGACGGACCATATTTCTCGATGTTGAACTTCTTCGAGAGAGTAGGAACCAGCGAACGCATCATCAACGTGGACAATCTCCGTATGTCTGGGATCGGGAGCAAAGCCCCACCGAGCGTTCGCCACAAGTATGACTATGCCCCGGGCGAGACGGTGACGGTTGGGTGCACGGCAAAGACCTTCTTTAGCTCTCAGACCGCAGTAAAGCCTGCAGCGCCAGCCACTGCGACGGCTCCTGGACAGCCGCCGGTAAGGAAGGCGAGCTAACGAGAGGAGGCACATGAAAGTGAGAACTAACATAATCGCGACTGTGTTTCTTGCAGGAGTGGTAGCTGCACAGACTGCTCCCGCATCGCAGACAGTCCAGCAGAATCCTCCTCAGGCTCAGACCAAGAAAGATTCGGGCCCCAAGCCGCCCGCGAAGAATCCGTTTAAGCCGAAGACCAGCAAGCCCGCAGCGGCACAAACAGCGAAGACGCCGCAGAGGACCGCAGCCCAAGCCGGAAAGACGTCTCAGCCCGCAGCGGCGCAAGCGAAGACGCAGCAGGCGAAGGCCGCCCCGGCGCCCGCGCAAAAGACGGGTAAGAAGGAAGTATCGAAGCAACCAGCCAAGCAAGCACCGGCGAAGCCAACACCTCCGGTGCAGGCGAAAGGCGCGCCAAAGCAGGAAGCCCCCAAACCCGCTGACGCAAAAGCGGTACCAGCTCCCGAAACGGCACAAAGCGAGCTCAGGAAGCTGCCTAGTCCCGGGAAGCGCGATCCGTTTGTGAGCCCGCTGGCCGCAGCTGCGATGCGAGGACCAGGTGCCGGATGCACGACCGGAAAACGATGCCTGGTTGTGGATCAACTAGTGCTCAAGGGCATCGTGCAGATGAAGACCGGCAATTTCGCCCTGGTCGAAAACATCTCGAGGCGCCCATACGTGCTGCATGAAAACGATTCGCTGTTCAATGGCAGCGTTGTGAGGATCACGGGCGACAGCGTGGTGTTCAGAGAACAAAGCAACGACATCCTCGGAAGACCAGTTTCCAAGGAGGTTGTCAAGAAGGTTTCTGCCCCGTCAGTTTGATAAGCGGGCAGGCATCAAGTATGTAAGAGTGCTTCCATGTCCCAGTGTGGACCTGGGAGCGGAATCTAGTTAGTACACACAAATGGAATCTGTCGTGAAGTGCCGGACGGATTTCAAAGGCCGTTGCAGTAAATCCGCGTTTGAGCGGATTCCGGCCAGGTTTCCCGGATGCAGTAGCTGCGCTTCTCGCAATCAAATTGCGCGGTGGGCAAATTCCAAGAGCGGTTGTAGGGTTCGTAGGAAATCATCGCGGATCCTTCAAGCCGCGGCACGTCCGGTAGAGATGCCGAACCGTGAGGAGAGATAGAGATGAGGCTGAAGCAACTCTTGGGTGTGGGGCTGGCGGTTCCGTTATTCACCGCTCTTGCCGCTGCGGATTCGCAGTTGACGGACATCAGCGTCCAAGGCAAGGGCAACGCTGCCATCATAACCATTCATGCGAATGGCGCTCTTACTCATAACGAGTACCGGCCAGTCGATAATTTATTGCTGGTGGACTTTCCTGGAGTAGATGTCGGTGCTCTGGACTCGAACACTCACACGGTAGACGTTCCCGGTATCACGTCCTATCAGGTTCACTCCTACAAAGCAGCTAACGGAGCTCAGACAGCACGAGTTGAGTTGACTCTGGCAGCCCATGCGAATGTTCGACTCTCAAGCCAGTCGAATGAAGTCCAAATTGCAGTAAATGCTGAGCCTGAGGCGAGTCCCGCAGTAGCGAAGCCGTCGCCTACATTCACACGGCCTCGCGCGGTGAGCCCCGCTGCTCTGCCGGCCACTTCGCAACTAGTGCGAGTGCGAGGTATCTCTGTCGTTCGTGGAAATGAGGGAACGAACGTGGAGATTCGCGCAACCGGAATACTCACCGCGAGGACCTTGACGCTTAAATCGCCGGAACGGCTCGTAATTGATCTGCCTAACGCAGTCCCAGAATCGCGACCCCATAACATCCCGGTACATGCGGCCGACGTAAACATGGTTCGCATGTCGCAATACCAGACGGAGCCTCCGACGACTCGGGTCGTACTTGACCTGAAAGCTCCACAAAACTTCGAGTTGGCAAGCTTGGACAATAAGCTGGTCGTGAAGCTTCGTCCCCTGACGAGTCGTGGAACCGGACTGGCAACGAGCGGAGCAGCAAATGCTCCAGCGTTCTCGGCTCCAGCGATGTCACCCTCGTACAATCAGCCCACAACAACTCCGGCCGCGAAGCAGCGGGCGCAAGATTTTGTTGTCGTCCAGCCGCAATATCACGAAGTGTCTCGCGAGCAGCTGGAACAACAGGAGAAGACAGCCTCAGACCGGGCTTCCGCGGCGGCAAAGATTCTGGGAGCAGCGCCCGCGGTGGAGATTCCGCTTTCAGCCGGTCCAACGCAAGGTTCCATTAAACCGCAGGCTGTGCAGGCGGCAATGATGCAAGCTGGAGCGGGAAGCGCAATTAATGCAGCAACCGCGACGGCAAACTGCAACACTGGACGGTACACCGGAGAACCGATCTCGGTAAACCTCAAGGACGTCGATCTCAAAGACTTCTTCCGACTTATTCATGAGATCAGCGGACTGAACGTCGTGCTCGATCCTGGCGTGGCTGGAAACCTGACGATCGTGCTTGACGATGTGCCGTGGGATCAGGCGCTCGCCATAGTGCTCCAGAACAATGGACTTCAGTGCCAATTGAACGGCAACGTGCTCCGCATTGCGCTTCCGGATACGTTGCGTAGAGAAGCTGATGCCCTCAGAGCCACGCAGGAAGCTCAGGCTCTGGCGGTTGATCGCGTCACGGTTACGCGATATCTCAGTTACGCTGCGGCGAAGAACGTTGTCCCAACTTTGAAAGCGTTCTTATCCAAGCGAGGTGACATCATCGCAGATGACCGCACGAATTCATTGATCGTCCAGGACATTCCAAGCGTGATTCCCGGACTGGATCGCCTGATCAAAGAGCTAGATCGCAAGACTCAACAGGTTGAAATCGAAGCTCGCGTTGTAGCAGCTACGCGGAGCTTCGCTCGCGACATCGGCACACAGCTTGGTTTTGGCGTTGGAAACAAAGTCAGCGCTGCGGGTGGAGCCGGTGCGGCAGGAACATCGCCGATTCAAGCCCCAGGCATTACAGCTCCGCAATACATCATCGTCGGCAGCAACCAGATTCCGCTGTTCAGCAACTTCCCGGCAGTTGGTCCAACAAGTGGATTGAGTATCATCAACGCCACCAACAACTATCGCCTCGACTTCATTCTCACGGCTGCAGAGAACCGCGGACTGATCAAGATTCTCTCGCGCCCGAGAGTCGTAACTCAGGACCACGTTCAGGCATTGGTGCGGCAAGGTGTTCGCATTCCCGTTGTGACTGCGGCCCAGCTAGGCGGACCACCCACTACAACCTACGTCGACGCATTCCTCAGACTACAGGTCCAGCCACAAATAACGTCTGAGAACACGATCTTCTTAAACGTCGACGTAGAAAACACTACTCCAGACTTCGGAACACAAGTAGCGGGCAATCCCCAGTTGCTAACTCAACAAGCAACGACTCAGGTGCTCGTATCCGATGGCGGCACGGTTGTAATCGGAGGAGTCATTCAAACCACGGACAACATCTCGCGCCAGCAGGTTCCAGTGCTTGGAGATGTTCCAATTTTGGGAAATCTGTTTAAGCGGAGGTCGGTCAGCACCTCAACCCAGGAGCTGATCTTCTTCATAACGCCAAGAATCGTTCAGTCCTAAACCTGGGTCGCTAAACGGTTCGCGAGGGCCTCCGGTACAGTAGTACCGGAGGCCCAAAGTTTTTCAAAACACCTCACATCGCATGAAATATCTCTCTCGTCTCAAGAAGCTCGAGGCTCAATTCGAGCACGATCGGCTCGATGCAGCATTCATCACTCACCTTGCCAATGTTCGATATCTGTGTGGTTTCACCGGGAGTTCCGGTGTGCTTACGTTCTCACAGGGAGCGTGGGAGTTGTTCACCGACGGACGATACACAGAGCAGGCAAGGAGGCAGGTAAAGAGCGCGAGGGTACGCGTAGATGCTTTGCCTCCCATTGCTCACGCTGCACGGGCGATCGGCTCCAGATCTAAACGAAGTCGAGGAGTTGTTCGCATCGCGATCGAATGCGACTACATGACTTTGTCCCTGCGGGCGCGTCTTACCTCGGAGCTAGAACAAGGCATTCCCAGGTCTCGACTTCGGCTGATTGAGACGACTGGTCTAGTCGAACGACTCAGGATTACAAAAGACAAAGAAGAGATCGATCAGATCCGCAACGCTATCAATCTTGCGTCTTCTGTATTCCCCAATGTGTTGCATACGATCAAGGCCCAGGTAACCGAGAACGCTGTCGCCGCGGAACTCGAATATCTGGCGCGAAAGTCTGGCGCGGAAAAAATGAGCTTCGACACCATTGTTGCGTCGGGTATCCGTTCTGCTCTGCCGCACGCACGACCAAGTCTTGAGAAGATCGGCCGCGGATTCGTCGTCCTCGACTATGGTGTTATACTCGGCGGTTATTGCTCAGACATGACTCGCACCGTATGGGTCGGTCGCGTGGATCGGGCACTGCAAGACCTGTATTCCGCCGTACTGGAAGCACAGCTCGCCGGTATTGCTGCCGTCCACCCCGAAGTAAAGGCTCAAGACGTAGATGCGGCTGCGAGAAACGTGTTGCGCAAGCACAAGCTGGACAAGTACTTCACTCACTCGCTGGGTCACGGAGTTGGAATTGAGATTCACGAGTCTCCGCGGCTGGCCAGAGGAGAGTCCCAGACCCTGGAAGCCGGAATGGTCGTGACGATTGAGCCGGGCGCTTATGTTCCGGGCAAGGGAGGCGTGCGAATCGAAGACATGGTTTTGGTTACTAAGACGGGCTGTGAAGTGCTCACTCCGACACCGAAAGAACTCGTAATCCGCTGACCTAAATTCCCACGAGACCAGATGAATCAAAAAGAGCTGAGAGAGCTGATCGAGTTCCTTAAAGAGCAGGACATTGCCGAATTTGAACTCGAACGCGGCGATGTGAAGGTACGCATTAAGCGCGGAGTGGTTGCTGCACCATCTGCGGTCCCGATTCAAGCCTTGCCACTCGCGACAGCGATGCCTTCGAGCCTCCCCGCGCAAGCGCCTGCTGAGGCGCCGGGAGCTCCAAAACAGGCTGCGGTCGCGGATGAAGGCTTGCACATAGTTAAATCACCTATTGTAGGAACCTTCTACGAGTCTCCATCACCTGGATCACCGCCGTTCGTCAAGCCAGGCGACACGGTCGATGCAGGACAGGTGCTTTGCATCATCGAAGCAATGAAGCTCATGAACGAGATTGAGGCCGACCTTGGCGGTGAACTCGTCAAACGCTTAGTCAACAACGGACAGCCGGTGGAATACGGACAACCCCTCTTCAGTATCCGCCCGCACTAATTGCACGAGGCTGCAGTCTTCGCATGTTTAACAAGATTCTGATTGCCAATCGCGGAGAGATCGCACTTCGTGTGATCTGTGCCTGCAAGGAACTCGGCGTCAAGACTGTTGCTGTGTATAGCGAGGCTGACCGCAATTCGCTTCACGTTCGTTTTGCAGACGAAGCGATCTGTATCGGCCCTCCGCGTTCGGCGGAAAGCTATCTGAATATTCCCGCTGTGATTAGCGCAGCCGAGATCGCGAACGTCGATGGTATTCATCCTGGATATGGCCTTCTAAGTGAGAACGCAAACTTCGCAGAAGTGTGCGAGACCTCGCACATCAAATTCATTGGCCCGCCCCCAGACGTAACGCGCCTCATGGGAGAAAAGGAAAAAGCGCGCGTCGCGATGAAGAAAGCCGGAGTCCCGATTCTGCCCGGTTCAGAGGGTGTGATTCAGAGTGAAGAGGAAGGACTAGAGTGGGCAAAGCAGGTTGGTTATCCAGTCATTCTGAAAGCCTCGGCCGGCGGCGGCGGCAGAGGAATGCGTGTAATTCGCAGCGCCGAAGAATTACCGAAGCTCTACCAGGCAGCGCACTCAGAGGCGGCGAACGCTTTTGGCAATGGCGATCTGTATATGGAGAAGTTCATTGAGCGCCCTCGCCATATCGAGTTTCAGATTCTGGCTGACCAGCATGGCAAAGTGATGACGCTCGGGGAGCGCGAGTGCAGTATTCAGCGTCGTCATCAGAAGTTGCTGGAAGAATCGCCTTCGACGCGCGTGACTCCAAAGCTGCGCAAAGAGATCGGAGACAAACTCGCGTCCTCGTTGAGCGATATTGGATACCAGAACGCCGGCACAATCGAGTTCCTCATGGATGAAGACGGCAGTCTCCACTTCATCGAAATGAATACACGCATTCAGGTGGAGCATCCAGTAACAGAGATGGTCACCGGAGTGGATCTGGTGAAGGCCCAATTACGAATCGCTTCAGGCGAAAGGCTAGGCGATATCATCCCGGCACCAATCGAGATGCGGGGACACTCGATTGAATGCCGAATCAACGCTGAGCATCCTGAGAAGTTCACTCCATCAGCCGGAAAAATAACAGCGTTCAACACACCGGGTGGAACAGGTGTGCGAGTGGATACCGCTGCTTATGCCGAGGGCGTGATTCCGCCTTACTACGATTCTCTGATCGCGAAATTAATCACGCACGGCAAAGACCGCGAAGAGGCGATTGCGAGAATGTCCCGCGCGCTGGAAATGTTCATTGTCGAGGGAATCCATACGACAATTCCCTTACATCGGCGAATCATGGAGAACGCCGATTTCCGTGCCGCTCAGTTCGATACTAAGTTCATGGAGCGCTTCCTCGAAAACAGCAGGAACGGAAGCAGCCGATAACGCTAACTCCACCCTTTGACAATTACTCCATCGCGTAACTTCGCACTTCCACGTCTTTACCCAATCCTCGTCCCTTCGCGCATTGGTGCAGGAACGCTGGCGGAATGCTGCGAATTTGCTCGTGAACTCGTGGCCGGAGGAGCAACCATAGTCCAGTTAAGAGACAAAGGCTCATCAGCAAGGGATGTTCTTCGGCTAGCTCGCGAGCTGCGACGTGTGCTCCCCGATAGCGTCATGTTGACTCTGAACGACCGAGCTGACCTTGCCCTAGCGGCACAGGCGAATGGCGTTCACGTTGGACAGGACGACATTCCTCCCGACGCGGCTCGCAAAATTATTGGTCCAAAGGGCATTCTCGGAGTCTCGACGCATAACCTCGAGCAGCTCGGTGCAGCACTTCAGACATCAGCGAATTATTTAGCGATCGGGCCGGTCTTTGCGACGATTTCTAAGGAAAAACCAGATCCCATCATTGGGTTGGAAAGTGTTAGACAAGCACGCGCTAACGCTCGAAAACCTCTGGTGGCAATTGGAGGAATCACTCTTCAGAATTGCCAGTCAGTAATTGAGGCAGGTGCCGACTCCGTGGCCGTCATCAGCGACCTGCTCCTTGATCCTCGCAAAGTAACTGCTCAATTCCTGCTCAAAATGGCTAATTTGGGGTAAAACTATCAGGCAGTGACCACACAGACTCAGGTCCGCGTCCCAACATCCCAATCCCCTGAGTTTGTTCAAGGGATCAATCTCACCAGCGCAACCACCCTCGTGATTGGCTCGATGATCGGTTCGGGCATCTTCATTGTGTCAGCCGACATCACCCGCCTTGTCGACTCGCCTGCCCTGCTGATTCTGGCGTGGGCTGTAACCGGATTCATGACCGTTGTCGGTGCTGTGACCTATGGCGAACTTGCCGCCATGATGCCGAAGGCCGGTGGCCAGTATGTATTTTTGCGCGAATCTCTTGGACCGCTGTGGGGTTTTCTTTACGGGTGGTCAATGTTCGCGGTGATTCAAACCGGCACGATCGCGGCTGTCGGCGTGGCGTTTGGTAAGTTCCTGGGTGTTCTATTCCCTGCTATCTCGGCAGACAAGTGGATTTGGCACATGGGACACGTTCCGCGGTGGCAAGTCGGACCGCTGGCACTTGGCAACATGGACGTGGGACTGAACAGTCAGAACCTTGTCGCAATTGTGATGGTCCTGCTGCTCACCGCGATCAATGTCCTTGGCGTGAAGACTGGCGCCATCGTCCAAAACGTTTTTACCTTCTCGAAGACCGCTGCCCTGTTCGGACTTGTGCTGATCGGTGCAATACTCGGACGGAATTCTGAAGCTATCAGCCAGAACTTCGGTCACTTCTGGCGGAACGCATCCTTCAGCACGCTTCATCCAGTGCAGGTAGGAGTTGGCGGACCTATCGCTCTTGTTGGACTTCTCACGATCGTTGCCGTGGCGCAAGTAGGATCGCTGTTTTCTTCTGACGCGTGGAACAACGTCACTTTCACTGCCGCTGAAGTTCAGAATCCACGCCGCAATCTTCCTTTGTCTTTAGCTCTCGGAACTGGACTCGTCACGCTTCTCTACATCGCAGCGAACTTCGTTTACCTAACGGTGTTGCCGCTTCACGGCGATCAGCACGGCACTAATGTGCTGGCACGAGGCATTCAGTACGCAGCGGACGATCGCGTAGGAACCGCTGTAATGCAGCAAGCTTTCGGAGCTTCGGGAGCCGTGCTGATGGCGATCGCAATCATGATTTCAACCTTCGGCTGCAACAACGGACTGATTCTCGCGGGCGCACGTATTTACTACGCGATGGCCAAAGACGGCCTGTTCTTCCGCTCCGTCGGCAAGCTGCACTCCAGCTATAAGACTCCTGCAGTGTCACTCATCGTTCAGGCAATCTGGACTTGCTTTCTATGTCTCTCTGGCAGCTACGGGCAATTGCTCGACCTGACAATGTTTGCAGTCATCATCTTTTATATCCTGACGATCGGTGGACTCTTCGTCCTGCGGAGGACTCGTCCCGATGCTCCACGTCCCTACAGGGCTTTCGGATACCCTGTGCTGCCCGCCATCTATATCGTGATGGCGATCTTCATCGATGTCGTATTATTGCGCTACAAACCGCAATACACATGGCCTGGACTTATCATCGTGCTACTCGGAATTCCCGTGTACCTGTTCTGGTCGCGCAGTGCACCTGTCCACCGCAGTACCGAATTGGAAGGCGAAGCAGGCTAACTCTCACATAGGAGAAATCACGAATGCCGGATTTAATGGCGAAAAAGCCTCTGAACATCATTATGCAGGAGGCGGAAGAAGGCGGCGAACATAGTCTGCGACGCGCATTGGGACCGACCAATCTGATTTCCCTTGGCATCGGCGCGATTATCGGAACGGGAATCTTTGTGCTTACGGGAACGGCGTCTGCCATGCACGCTGGTCCCGCGATCATACTTTCTTTCGTTCTTGCAGCTCTGGCGTGCGTTTTTGCTGGGCTTTGCTACGCCGAATTTGCTTCGATGATTCCCGTAGCCGGATCGGCTTATACCTACGGGTATGCCACTTTGGGAGAGTTCATCGCATGGATTATCGGCTGGGACTTGATCCTCGAGTACGCACTCGGAGCCGCAACTGTCGCGAGTGGGTGGAGCGGTTACGTGCTCAGCCTGCTGGGCGATCTCGGAATTCGTATCAGCCCAGTGCTGGCCGGAGCGCCCGGAACGAAATTTGTTCTGTATCACAATCATTGGGAGCGGCTGGCAGGAATCACGAAGAAGCTCGCGATTGAACATATCGATCCGGCTACACTACCGACAATGACGTCGTCATTTAATCTTTTTGGATTCCTTGGCATCGTAATCGTCACCGTGATTCTGGTGATAGGCATCAAGGAATCGGCTAATTTCAATTCCGCGATCGTCATCATCAAAGTTTGCGTATTGGTAGTGTTTCTCGTTCTGGGAGGCTCTTACGTTTTGGGACACTGGTCCGAATCTCTGGCCAATTGGACACCATTCTTGCCGCCGAACACTGGGAGCTACGGAGATTTCGGGATATCGGGAATCGCTACTGCCGCGGGAATTATATTTTTTGCCTACATCGGCTTCGATGCGGTC